>LKGT01008111.1_pt1 | contig 14793 bp, 17 predicted proteins | sample 503861 | NCBI WGS metagenome assembly LKGT01 (sample SAMN04113194, study PRJNA297058) | marine sediment metagenome | biome: marine benthic biome; feature: marine benthic feature; material: marine sediment; isolation source: sediment sample collected at the water-sediment interface from the South......
CTAAGAATTGAAATTTTTCTCTATTCAATTCTGGCCATGTCTTTTTTTACCATGCCAGCATTTGCAGAAGAAAATTTCGTAGAACCTACAGTTCATGTTGAGACTGACAAACTAGAATATGAAATCGGAGAAATAGTGACCATCTCAGGGTTGGTAGAAGCAAAAAAAATGCCTGTTGTAGCAATGAGAATCTATGATCCAGATGGGAGTATTGTGTCAGCTAATCAAATCGAGTTAGAAGAAGATAGTACTTTTCCAAAAATAATTTCATTGGATTCAGTACTATATGACAAAAAAGGAACATATTCTGTGACTATAGATTATGGAAAAATTAAAACTGAAACCTATTTTGATTTGGGTACTCCGGAAATAGAAGATACAAATGAAATTATTGAAGAGGAAAATTTTGATTTTCCTGAAATTATAGTAATTACTGACAAAGAAATTTACCAAGATGGTGATACTCTAACTATTGTAGGATTAGTATCTGAATTAAAAGAATCATCAGCTTTAATTGGAATTTATGACCCATTTGGTTTTCCTGCAGGATTTTATTTTGGTGAAATTGATTCTAATCTAGAATTTTCAGTTAATTTTCCAGTAAAAGCAGGTGTTAATTTTAAAACTGAAGGAGAATATTCTGTTGTTGCGCGATATGGAGATTCTGAAGATACTGTTGCATTCCAATATTTTGAAATTCTAGAAGAAAATGAAAGTAATCAAACCCAAAATAAAAATGATGATAAAACAAATTCTAAAAAGAAAGAGACCACAACAAATACTGAAAAAATAATTAAAGAAAAAAATGTAGTAAGGAAAGAAACCAAAAAAGAGATTGATAACTCTATAACCCCTCCAAAAAAATCAACTAATCTTTCAGTTGAAGACGTTGAACTTGGAAAAATTCTAAATCAAATTAACTTGGGATGTGATAAAAGTGAATATGGAGATATTGTTTCATATTATGATAATATGGGTCCAGCACTACTCCGCCTTTGTAAATATGAACAAGCGATTTCTTTTTATGACGAAACTCTGAACGAAAATCCAAAAAATATTGAAGCACTAAACAACAAAGGCTCAGCTCTAACTAAGATGGGACATTATGAAGAAGCTATTAATTTCTATGACATGGTAATTGATATTGATTCTAAAAACTTTCAAGCGTTAAACAATAAAGCAAATTCCTTGATAAATTTAGAAAATTATGGAACAGCTATTACCCTATATGAAAAGGCTTTACTTTTAGATCCTAACAATCCTATAATCCAAAAAAATCTTAAATTAACAATTGAAAAACTTTCTTCTCTACCTCCACCACCGGAGGAAATTCAAAAATCTCCTTCCATTGTGGAAAAAACTGAGAAAAAATCAGTAGTTCTTGATACCAATAAACCCCAACTAAATCTCTTTGATCAAATTAGTAATGCTTTGTCATCATTTTTTGGATTTTTATCTTGACATTATTTTTTGAAAAAAATCGATTCCATGTTGAATTAATGCTTAGCTCGCAGTTTAGAGCTTCAATAAACCTATAAAGCCCTCAAAAAGAATTCATATTCAAAAAGTGGTAAAATGAAGTTGTTAGAAAAAGCTCTAAAAGATGCGATGAAAGAAAAAAAACGCTCGCTAGGAACAAAACAAGTGTTAAACTCTATTAAAAGTTCCAAATTGATTGTTATGTCTCAGTCTGTTCCAAAAAATACTACTAAAACCATTCAAGAAGAGGCAAAAAAACAAAAGGTTTCTACCGTACAATTTGAAGGTACTTCAGTTGCCTTGGGTAGATTATGTGGATTACAATTTCGAGTATCTACCATTTCACTTACCTCAGTAAGTGACGCAAACATCAAATCAATTCTCAAAGAATCTGAAACTAAATGAGAGCAACAAAAACTTTGCCAACAACTAATTTCTATGTAAGTTTAAATGAGACTCGTAGGGTTTCGTGTTAAATAGGAATCTTCATGACACAATCAATCAAACTAACAACTGATCAGATGCGTTTAATGTCATTGTTCCAAAATGTAACTGGTGCAACTGCAAGGGATTGTGTTGAAGATGAAAAACAAGATAGAGTCATTTTTGTTGTTAATCCAGGAAAGATGGGCCTAGCAATTGGGAAGGGTGGCTCACATATCAAAAACCTACAGAATATTATAAAACGAAATATTGAACTGGTTGAATATGCAGAGGATCCAACTGTTTTTTTGAAAAATATGTTAAATGCAAAATTAGTTTCTGAAGTTAAAATGAATAAAAGAGCAGATGGTACGATGCAAGCTATAGTTATTGTTGATCCTAAAAAGAAAGGAATTGTAGTTGGAAGAGAAGGGCGTAATGCAGAAAAAGCAAGACTACTTGCAAAACGATATTTTGAAATTACCAGTGTACTAATTAACAGTCCAGAACAAAAAATGGAGCTTTAGATTATGGCAAAATCCCCACTTGGTCTGTTTGCAGGAAGAGTTCTTAAAGCAAAAAAGAAAAGACAACGTTGGTCTATTGGAACTTACAAGAGAAGAAGACTAGGTTTAGATAAAAAATCAAATCCTTTTGGGGGATCTCCTCAGGCTCGAGGAATTGTTTTAGAAAAAGTAGGTATAGAGGCAAAGCAGCCAAACTCTGCAGTTCGTAAATGTGTGCGAGTTCAATTAATTAAAAATGGTAAATCTGTCACTGCGTTCTTACCCAGAGACGGAGCAATGAACTTCATTGACGAACACGATGAGGTGCATCTTGAAGGAATGGGTGCAACACAAGGTGGTGCAATGGGTGATATTCCTGGTGTTCGATATAAGGTATTCAAAGTAAATGACACTTCATTGCGTGAACTAGTTTTAGGTAAGAAAGAAAAACCAAGGAGATGATATTTGATGGGCGAAACACCTAACTTGTTATTATTTAGAAAATGGGATTTATCAGACATTGAAATAAAAGATAGAGGCCTAACCCACGCAATCTCACTAAAAAAAATTATAATGCCATTAGATTTTGGGCGTTCAGCTCTTAAACGATTCAACAAGGCCGAAGTAAACATTGTCGAACGACTGGTAAACAAGCTAATGCATTTTGGAAAAAAATATGCAAAAAATACAGGAAGAATGGGAGGAAAAAAGGTTCAAAGTATTAACACAGTAAAAACTGCTTTTGAAATAATTCATCTAAAAACTGGTAAGAATCCTGTAGAGGTTTTAGTTAGAGCAGTTGAAAATTCAGCACCTAATGAAGATACAACAAGAATTGTGTATGGGGGAACAGTTTATCATGTATCAGTAGATGTTGCACCAATTAGACGTGTTGACCTTGCATTACGATTCATTGCAGATTGCGTTAAAGAATCTACTTTTTCTAATCCAAAACCAATCGAGGAGCATTTATCTGAGCAACTAATAGCTGCTGCAGAGAATGATCCAAACGCTCCTTCTATTAAGAAAAAGCATGAGCTAGAACGAATAGCACAAGCTTCTAGATAATTTTTAAATCAAGTAGCCCGAGGCAGATTCGAACTGCCGTCCCCGCGTATCCTCTCATAAGATCCAGAGCGCGGAATCCTTAACCTAAAATTATTTGGCCGCTAGACTATCGGGCTACCAGAAAAACTGGTAACTGTTAGAATATAATTATTTGCTGAAATTTAGAATTTAGATTATCGAAAACTAATTGCTCATTCTACCCTCACGAATTGCAGTTGCATAATCACAATCTGCTTTTAATCTCATGTATGCGATGAGTCTATAATGTATTGAGTACAGATCCTTTTCTTTGAATAAAATTCCTTTTTGGAGTAGTGATGCCAATCCACGAGATATTGATGATATTCCTACATCTTTTTTATTGCATATTTCGTCTCGTTTTTTTTGATATTGTTTTAGTGTAAATGAAATATCATTGATTTCCAGTATGAGAGGCCATACAATTTCATGCCAAACAAATCTTCTATTTTCTGTGGCTGCAGCGTATTTACCTTTTTCACTCAACATTAATAAAAAATTGAGGTCTGGTTATAATTGAATGGCACAAAAACAGATTGAGGAATCAATTAAGATTCTAGAAAAAGAATGGGAAATTGACTCTTTATTACGTGATTTTATTTTGGGAAAAAGAACCGATGTCTCTGATTTTGCAGTAACTGTAAAGGATGTAATTTTTCATATTCCATTTTTATTAAATGAAAAAAAGTTTGTTTTATGGAAATGTTACTGGCCTGATTGTCATAATTGTTGCGAAAGACAAGGACGACTTCCACTTACTTCTGATGATTTAATTACGATTAGCAAAGGAATGAAATACCAAAAAACATCTGATTTTATCAAAAAAGAAACTCTAGTTGCTACTTGGGAAGAAAAAGATCCTTCTGGTAATTCAATTATAATGACTACTATTAACCTGAAAAGAAAAGAAGATGAAACTGCAGCTGATGATGGAACTCATGTATCATGCAGATTCTTAAATGACAAAGGTGATTGTGGTATTCATCCTACTCGTCCAGGAGTATGTTATCTTTATCCATTTTCAACATGGCTTGAAAATGAAAAGGGCAAAGCTCGAGTGCATGCAACATTTCAATTTACTGGTGATTGCCCAGGGTTTTATTTATCAGATACTTCTGATTCTATGAAACAAGTTTTGCAAGAATATTCTGAAATAATTTATGATTACAATCTAAAATCAAACAGAACTATGAGAGAAGGATATGGTTCTTTGAATTTTGGTTAGGCTTTTGCAATCTTGATTAAATCTCGCATGTGAATTTCCATACCGAATCTGTCTTCATTTTTTTTCATGTAGCGAAATATTGCAAATAAATCTGGAAATTGTTTCATGATGCTGAACTCGCCCTTCATTTTTGTTTTAATAAACTTGAATACCTTGCTGTAGATCTTAAAGTAATCCAATACTTCTTCTCTGTACTTTTCATTGTTTCCTAGATTTTTTAAGAAAATATCTGCACATATCATACTTGGAATGATCCCTTCTCCCAAAAGTGGAAAAACTGTTCCAATTGATTCTCCAACCCCAACAACTTTGCCATGATAGAATGGCTCACATCTATCTGGTGTTGCAAGACGGATTGGCCTGCCAACAGTTTTTGTTACCTTACCTCCGTATTTTTCAAAAAATTTGTTAGTTTCTGTAACATGGTTTTTCTTGTAATCTCCTGCACCAATATGTGCTAATTTCTTACCTAGCGGAAAATACCATAAATATCCAGTCATTCCTGGAAATGGTCTTACGTAAAAATCATCTAGCGGAACCTCGTCTTCGTATTCAATTTTGTATTGATATGTAGGTAAGTAGAAGTCTTTTTTTGGTCTTGGAAGATAGCTTCTATAAAATCCGGTTGCGTCAATTATTAAATCAAAGTCTCGCTCTAAATCTTCAAGTTTTGGCGATACTCCATAATGGACCTCGCATCCTTTTGCCATGTCACGAATGAGTCGGATTTTGTCATATGTGCATAATCCCTTTAGTTTAATGTCAAATCTTGGTTGATTGTTCATATCGATGTAGAGATTTTTTCCATCGTGAATGATGTAATCTTCAAAATTTATGTCGGCCTTTTTGCAAAACTCTATCATTTTATTTTTTGATGCGCCCCATGCACAAATGGAATCGTGCTCTTCTTCTTTCATTCTTTCAAAGCCGACTACCTCGTGGTCTTTTTTTAGTCTAGCAAGAAGGTAACCTCCAGCGACACCAACTCCACAAACGGCAATCTTCATTTCAGCTTGAAAATCGATTCAGGCCTTATAAAAACACTATTTGAGATCTAGTTTAGTGACAGACACTAATTCTGAGAAAATGTACGATACTCACCAATCATTGAATTGCATTTGGTGCAAAGATATTTGCCTTTTTCCTGTAGAATCAGGCCTTCAGCCACTTTCTCGTTAGGATTCTCAAACTCTATTTTTGGAGCAGCTGCAAAGTCCATGTCACATTTTTTGCAATAATAATTTGAAATCTTGTTTTCATCAATTCGTCCCACTGGTGCCAAAAATAATTCTCCTACTCCCAAATCTGCCTTTTTGCTTTGTTCATCAGTAATTTCAGCTATGATGTGGCCACCAGAGCCCTTTAGTTTAGTTGCCATAGTATCAGCTAGGCTCTAGTATACAAAACTGTTTTGCCTGAAATTATTTCCAGCAACGAGGGACATCTTTGCTAACGAGTTTTGATTAACGCGCTAGTACGTGATTCCAAAAATCCATCTAGACTATTCATTAAACCAACATAATTTTCTGCAGATTTTACACGAGAGTTTAGTTCTCTCAAACCTGACAATAATTTGGGCTCCCCCCTAAAGACAACAGCTAATCTATCTATTCCAAAGCTTAATCCTTGCAGCTCAGTTGAAGCCATCTCAAATAGTTGTGAATCTGGGATAGGGTCCTCTAATAATTTTAGGATCACGTCCTTTTCTGGCATTTGGCAAACAGATGTCATATTCTACAAGATATGTTATGTGAAAGTAGATGATATAGAATATGAAGCTAAAATTGAGAAAAGTAAGCTAGCATTCTAAATGTATAGAGGCTAAGCTTACCAGGTAATATCTGCCACAATTACTATTCTATAGTAATGGTTGGAATAGATATTGCCGACACTATAGTGGTGAGAAGAACGGTGGAAAAAGGAACTAGAGTCGTTGAGGAGCGAGTTAAGAAACTAACTTTTGCCGGAACGGAATTCAAAAAATATCAAAAGGAAAGGCTAAAGCTTGCTGGGGATGTGGGTTTGGTTAGCTCCAAAGGAACTGGAATAATTCACCTATCCAAAATGTATGAAACACAAATTCCTTCACTAAAAGGACTCCATATCAGTACAGAAAGAGGTACAGGAATTAGGATAGGATAGGGAAATACAAAAAATATTTCCCCTCTTCTTTTTTCAAATATCAGAATAATTTAACAAGAAAGCTTTAGTTTTTCCTGTATAAAATAACAAAAATTTAGGCCTAGGATGAAAATATTACAAGTGGAACTAACGCCCCAAGAATCAAAATGGTTGAAACCGTTAGTAATATGCTTGTAACTCTCATCCCAATGCCCAATAATTATTCTGAAATCTAATACTAAAAGCTAGTTGCGAATGTATGAAGAAATTACGAGAAGAAACTGCAATAAACTACTCTATTTTTTTGGATTCAATTTTTTATTTTTATTTGATTACTTGCACTTTTTCTTATGTTTTCTTAAGGCTTCTGGATAATCAAATTCGGCTCCACAAAACCTACATTTTTCTTTATTTTTTTTATGTGCTTTATCTCGATGTTTATTTAGCCTTTCAGAATCAGAAAATTCTATTCCACATTCTTTACACTTTGTTTTATCAGCGCCAAAGCTAAAAAAACCCATATCTCTATTTACTACATTCTTCTAGAAAAACAGTTCCAAAATCTCAAAGTAATTTAGATGCAATCATATTATATCAATAAATACTAGAAATAATCAGGTTATTGCATGTCAAGTATGAAATGTGTATCATGTGGAATTGGATTCTTTTCTCCTACTGGTTCAGACAAATGTTCCAAGTGTGCAGAAAAAGGGGAACATGAATCAGGTACTGATTCTTGTGGTTGCGGACATTAGCATTAATTTCTGCTTAAATCATGGATAGTTGTGACACTAGAACTCGTGCATACAAGAATGGAAAAACATTTGATCAATGCAGAGAGATTGCCGAAAAGATGAATCTTGAGCTGAAAAAGCAATTTGAGCAAAAAGAAAGAATTCTGTGGAGTGAACTTTTAGATATAGTGGACCACGACGAACTCGTTTACAAGCTTTCACTAAAGTTTCTAAGACGAGACGGTTTTGATATTGGAAATAGCAAAAGACCTGAGATAAGAAAGTTTTGAAATAAAAAAAGGAAACGGACTAGGAGGGCTTCGATCCCTTGAACTGGCTGTCCGAAGCTTCCAGCACTATCCAGACTATGCAACGAGTCCAGACAGTTTTAGATATTCTGGACTAAATATCTGTCTTGGAAAATTACTCAATCAAAATTGCCGGCTTGAAGGGCCTTGCATGTCTAGCTTTTCCTTTTGGATCATAAATTCCTGAATCAGATTCAGAAAAAACTTGAACATCAGCTCCAAAATCAGCTTTAGTTATACTGCTTAGCTCAGATGCAATCAAAGATTTTTCATCAAACTCGGCAGTCTCTAGTTTAGTCTTTCTAATCTCAACTGGTTCAGACAAAATATCCTTGATAGTCCTTTGAACAAAGTCTGGATTCTTTTTTATATCAGCAGTTTCTGGATTTGCAATTAATTCTTTCATAATTGTACCCATGTTTGTCTGTCCTGCCATCACCTTTTCTAAAATAAAGTGATATGCTTTAGATTTGAAGGCGTTAGCTGTGTAAATCATAATTTTTTTTGGAGTCATCTTTGTTACCTTGATGATATTTGCAACATCATCCATGATTGATTTTAGAAGCTCTTCGGACTGAATAGCTTGAGCATCAATGACGTCATCTGAAACAGCTGGCCAGCTACTCTGAGATACCAAACCTGAATTTCCAAGCTTTTCCCACATTTCTTCAGCTATATGTGGAGCAAACGGAGAAAGCATACAAACTCGTTTAGTGTTAATTTCGTGCAAAACTCCTGAATAATCATCTCTTCCCTTTGCTTTTGCACGTTTAAGATACCATTTCAAATCACCTTCAAATGAGAATAAATTACCATGAAGACCCTCTCGCAGCCTCATTTTCTCTATACTGGAACTGACTCCAGAAATCAGAGACTGTAATTTGCTTAAAATCCACTTGTCTTCTACTTGCAAATTATCTAATTTACCAGGTTTTAGCTTGGAGCATTCATCCAGTAATGAAATCAGCTTGTTCTTTATTCCACTAACAGATTCTAAATTAAAATCAGCATCCTGTAACAGCTCAGCTGAAATTATTATTGCCAATCTAATTGGATCTGCACCGTAATCACGAATAGCTTGTCGTAGAGGAATTATATTTCCCATGGATTTAGACATTTTTTTGCCATCCATTAGTACAGAACCATTTACAACAATCTGGAGTGGCCAATTATTCTCAGGAAAAATTGCAACATGGTTCAAAATAAAAAATGTCAGATGATTTGGAACCAAGTCACGTCCTGAATGTCTTGAATCTACTGGATAAAAGTAAGAAAACTCTTGTCTTATCTCATAAATAGTCTTGATTGAAACATTACAATTTTTTGCAACAGCTTCAGCTTCGCCTTTTTCAAAAAAGACATATTCAAAAAATTCGTCTGTTAGGTTATCAGCTTTTAAGCTTTCATTATTCACAAATTTAGCTAAAATATAGTATGCCATGTAAATTACAGAATCCGACAAGCTTTCAACAATCCAGTCCTTATCCCATGGTAATTTAGTACCAAGTCCATGTTGTCTTGCACAAGCTCGCTCATGCAACCAACCAACAACATATTTGAACTCACCACGAATCTCCTGTGGAAGAATACTCATAGAATCAAGACATTTGTTAGCCTTTGTCTTCCAAGCTGCATCGCCATAGTTTAGAAACCATTGATTTGTGAGAATTTTGACAACACATTCGGTTCCACAACGACACTTTACTGGAGAGTTTGTAAGCTCTAAGAGAATATCCGAATATTTTTTCTCAGCTAACCACTTTTTTATGGGATCCTTAGCTTCAGAAACCTTTTTTCCTGCAAACTGTTCGGTGTTTTGTTTTAGAACTCCACTATAGAACTCTTTTCCGTAGATTTCGTCTGTTGCTTTTTCAAGCTTTGAGTCATTTTGGTCAGAAATCCCAAGCTTCTCAACTGCCTCTTTAGCTGGAATCTCCCCATATCCCTCAGTTTGGATGATAGAAATAGGCTTGATTAGCTGCAATTCAGAGCCTAGAGGCTGGTTTTTCTTAAAATCTACCAGGGCCTGATAGTCAAATGGCGCATGAGCCGGTACCGACATTACCAATCCAGTTCCAGTAGTTGATTCCACAAAACTAGCTTCAAGCATTGGAATCATTTTGTTTTTGTGTGGAAGGGCAACTTCCTTTCCAACTAGCTCTGAACCCCTAATCTTGCCATCATGGGTTACCTTTCTATCCAAAAACTCTAGCTTGTGTGCACATTCAGCAGACACAATCCATTTTTCTCCATCAACTGTTATCTTTTCATAATTAGTTTCAGGATTTACCCAAAGATTCGTAACACCAAACAATGTTTCAGGACGTAAAGTTGCAGTTGGTATGACAAAATCTTCAAACTTGAATTTTATCAAAATATATTCAGTAAAATCAGGTTCCACATCACCCATAGTATCATGTTGTGAGACCGGATTTTGATCATTTGGACACCAACCAACAGGATGACTACCCTGAATGATTAGATTTTTTTTGCGCAAAGTATTGATTTGCCACTCGATAAATTTCTCATAAACAGGATCAATTGTTGTAAACTCGCGTCGCCAGTCAATTGAATAACCCATCTCAATCATTCCAGATTTGATTTCTTCATGAAAGTAATCTGCAATCTTTATTGGTTCTACAAATGTTTTGATATCTGAATCAGCAACCTTGTAGATGTTTTTGAGTCCATCAATAATTTCTGAATCGCCAGCTTCGACTCGCTTTGCCATCCCAAGAATTGGTGTACCAGTATAGTGGAATCCCATTGGAAACAAAACATTGTATCCCTTCATTCTATAGTATCGYGCATGAATATCAGCTAGYGTGTAWGTCCTGCCRTGTCCWATRTGTTGWGGAGARTTWGGATAYGGATATGCTACTGTAATGAATTTTTTTTCCTTATCATTTACATTTGTCTCAAACTCTTTGGTATCATTCCATTTTTTTYTCCACTTTGATTCAATTGCAGACCARTCTACTTTCANTACGAAAACCTATTCCAAAWCCATTGATTTTGCCTTTTTGATTGCGTCATCTTTTTTATCCTTATTTTTTCCTCCYCCTTGAGCAAATCGAGRATTTCCWCCWCCWGAACCACCTAAAATMTCAGATACTGCCTTTGCRATWTSGCCYGCATTCTTGTTTTYTGRRRCSTYMYCTSCNGYAAAWWNNATKGCTCTWAMYKTRGSTCCWKCWTCAAAWAGCMCACAATAYRWSGMRTYWGGKTCTKYYTTGAYTAGYTTCTCTCCAAAATTAATGTGAAAATATTCATCRTATARTTCACTAGWKSTCCAATARAACCATCCTGTWTTGRAWRACTCWCCAWAAATYTCATCCACTTGAATACGTGGACCCTGATCATAAGGACCTTGTTTGACTGAAATCTGCTTTAGAATAGCTGGAATCTTTTCTCTGGATTCTGCCTTTCTTTTGTCTCGAAGCTTATCCCGTTCCTCTTTTGATGCGGCATCTGCTGATTGCTTTGCCAAATCAGCTTCATGTTGCATAAGATATGCTTGCGCAGAAGCACCTGCTACAAACTCTAGTCGAACMACYCCATCTTGAATTCGTTTAGTCCKWGTGATTTTAATCAAATCAATYTCTTTAGTTSTTTTAACATGTGTTCCACCACATGCTTCTACATCAAAATYCTCAATWGAKACAATTCTAACTGACTTTACWGGAACWACTCCTCCCTGGTAAATTCGRAATCCATACTTTTGCTCAGCTGTTCCCCTATCAAARCTCTCAATTGWAACWGGAATGTTTTCTTTGACTTTGGCATTAGCTASMTYCTCKATTTTTTKRACCTCWTCWKSAGTCAAWGCRGARTGATGTGTAATGTCWAGYCTWGCGTGATCARCTTCCTTGAATGCAGAGTTTTGCCAAACCCAAGAGCCYAAWACAYTTCKAGATGATGAATTCARAATATGAGTACTGGTATGATGTTTKGTRATKCCATCTCTTCTTTGTGAATCAACAACACATGATACTGWTTCGCCTTCCTTTGGAATGCCACCWGATAACTCATGAACTACWACWTCTCCRTGTTTATCAACATCAACTACATCAAATCCTGCTATCTTTCCATGATCTGGTTCTTGTCCTCCACCTCTAGCATAAAACGAGGTTCTATCCAAAACTACATACTTGTCAAATGACTTTAGAACTTTGGCATCAAACTCTTTTGGATCGTCTTTGTAAAATAACAATTCAGTTTCTGTAATTCCGCTCAACGAAAGTTTCTCTATCTCTTTTTTGGCAACGGATTGATGCAAATCAGATAGTCTTGTGTAAAACGTAGGTGGAATCTCAGGAATYACYTCTAATTCYTTRAGATAATCAGGCGTAATTCCGTCTGATTCGTACATTGTTATYARATCATCAACTGTTGGGATTTTKYNTWTGGANTTTWAGATTKCTTGCAATTTTTTGCATWCGAATCTTTGATTCCTCATATCTTTTTGATTCAACWYYRATRATTGTYTTGACATCATTTMGTTTTTCATCAAGCTCAGGATATGTTTTCTTTAGATARTCAATGTGCMAGTCAATCATTTCATTAAGATCAARYTTTAAYCCCAATCKYTGCATCGTTCCAATGATTCKKCGAAGWACAATTCGCAAATTRTAACCTCCACCAACATTACTAGGAAGCGCCCCATCAGATATTGCAAAAATTAGYGTTCTTAGATGGTCTGCAATCAAGTAAATTCCTTCWARTGGATTGATTCCWTTSGTWACTTGCTCAGAACTYAGTCCTGCATTTTTAATTGCMTGACTCTTAACYTCWARGAGATTRGAAAATTTTCTCTGATTTTTTGCWATYKCRATAAAATAYTTKGTYAGTAAACTAGTATCAATATYGATTCCAAYTTKSTYMATYAGCTTKCCAGTAATTGGCCCAAAACAGCAATCATATGCAGTWGGTGTYCCCATRGTAATCCAKGCAAATCKCTCAAGGCCTGCTCCCATGTCAATTACCTTYTGGTCTAGAGTMGTRTGRTTTCCCAGCTCSCCTTGAAATTCAGTAAATACTGCATTTCCAAGCTCKAGTCCTCTAACATAAAATTCCAAGGATGAACCAAATGAGCCACCWCCTTCCCAAACATCCTCWACAAAAACAATYTCGTTTTTTGGAATMGCAAAYKRTTCWGTTAGTAATCGAAAATCAAGGTCAATGCAYTCAYCCTTCCAATATCCTTKSGAGTTTGGAATGCTTAGCTGTCCAATCATACAAAAGCTAGAAAAGTGTCTACCTGTTACTCCAACATTTTCTAAATCCTTGAATCTAAGACATGGTTGGGGAACTACCAATGGGTTTGCAGGAAACTCAAAGACAACTTTGGAGCCCATTACTCGCTGAAAATCAACTACTGATGCAATTGTAAAATAAAGATCATCTCGCCATCTGCAAACTACTGGATACCTACTAACTGATGTGTGACCATTCTTAACAAAAAATGATTCTACCTCATTCCATGATTGTGAATAGTCAAATCTCTTTGAAGTCGGGGGATTTCCAATAAACGAATAGGTATCCTCTGAATCCTCTGGACAGTTTGTTCTGTTTGCATCTATGGTCCAAAAGAATCGTCCACATTTCCCACAAGATTTTCTTTCATATCCTTGTTCAGAAAATAGTTTTACCTTGTAGTACTTGTCAGGTTCTGCAGAAAATTTTTTGAGTATTTCCCCTTTATCCATCAGAAAATGTTTCCAATTGACGAATATTAAGAAGTACTGTCAGAAATACGAACCTATTTTTTCAAATTTTGCTAAATCATTTCATTTGGACAAGGAGATGTCCAGAGATATCTGTATGGACGTGAGCGAGGTCTCCTTTTTTGAAAGTCAATTCACATCTATAACACTTCCAAACTTGTTCTGCCATTGTATACTATACTACGCCATTAATTATATCAAATATGATGTGCGATTTGAACACATTAGAAATTTTTCATTAATTCTCAATTTTTCTCTTTTTTTTTCAAATTTTCTGCAGGTATAGTACGTTGATAATTACGATAAATTAAATAGAATATCAGAAAAATCCAAATTGTGTTTGGTAAAAAAAAGGGATTAAAGGAAGGAGACTATGTTTTTTCAACAAAACAAGATGGAAAATACAAAAACTTCATTTTTGGAACAGTTACAGGTATTCAAGGACAAAAAATCGGCGTTAACGGATTAATCATAAATGCAGTTGGGCTAAAAAATAAAATCGCCCAAGGAAAAACCGGTAATCGCTCAATTGATATCCTAGAAAACCCTACACCAGAAAACTGTATTCATGCTTTGATATACAGAATCGAGCATGAAAATTTCACAGATGTTCTGGATTTGGAAGTAGATCGTGTCGTACAGCTTTCCCCAAAGATATATTTGATTTTGGATGGATGGGTGCGCGAATCTTTGCCAGAGCTTCTAAATAATGTACTATCTCTTCCAACTGGTCAAGAAAAAGATCAAGCTAAAAGAATTCTAAAACACAGAATGGATTCACTTTATGATAAAAACCTCAAAAGGCACTTGTATTCAGTCTGCCGAAGTCTGAAAATTCTTTATTGAAAAAACCTGAAATTTCTCCATAGTTTTATATTATGCCCTCCTGACAAATCGCTTTATGGAATATGTTTACGCTGCATTGATGTTGCACAAGCTAAAAAAAGACATCACCGAAGAAAACGTCACTAGTATTGTTAAAGCATCAGGCGCAGAAGTAAACGCAGCTCAAGTAAAATCTCTTGTGGCAGCACTAGCTGATGTCAAAATTGAGGAAGCTATCAAAGCAGCTCCCGTAGCTGTTGCTGCATCTCCTGCACCTTCAGGTGAGGCTTCAAGTGGAGAAGAAAAGAAAGGAGAAAAGAAGGAAAAGGCAGCTGCAGATGGAAAATCCGAAGAACAAGC
>LKGT01006637.1_pt6 | contig 14786 bp, 17 predicted proteins | sample 503861 | NCBI WGS metagenome assembly LKGT01 (sample SAMN04113194, study PRJNA297058) | marine sediment metagenome | biome: marine benthic biome; feature: marine benthic feature; material: marine sediment; isolation source: sediment sample collected at the water-sediment interface from the South......
GSCRSGSCWCMARRSRACSCRSSCTSMKSTGGGGCAAAACGGCCCCTCGGGTGCGTCGCGACGCTCGCCCGATGAACCACATCGCGCTTCGCGCCGCTCCTACCCGAGAGACCGTTTTGCCGCCATCAAATCGCTTCCAGCTGGCCGGATAGTGCTCTGGGATCCGGGCCCACGGGTAAGCGGTCCTGGGATCAGTCGTCGCGCCGGGTCTTCTCCATTCGCTCGTGGCGTTCCTGGGCTTCCAGGCTGAGTGTCGCTATGGGACGGGCCTCCAGGCGGCGCACGCTGATCGGCTCACTGGTTTCTTCGCAAATTCCATAGCTGCCGTCCTTGATGCGCTCCAAAGCCTCGTCGATCTTGGCGATCAGCTTGCGCGCACGATCCCGGGTCCGGAGTTCCAGGGAGCGATCGGTCTCGAGCGAGGCCCGGTCGGCAATGTCAGGCTCCTGCAAGCCGCCTTCCTGAAGGTGCTGTAGGGTATCGGATGTTTCCTGCAACAAATCCTCGCGCCAGCGCAGGAGCTTCTGGCGGAAATACTCCCGTTGCTTTGGATTCATGAACGGCTCGCTCTCGACCGGCCGGTAATCTGGAGGCAGCGTCACGGACATTGCTCACACCGCACTGAGGACAGGAAAAATCCGGCGCGGAGTATATGAATCCCGCCGCCCGGCCGCAAGAACTACGAGAGACCCTCGGCAGAAGCAAGCAAAGTCCTTATTAATCAGTAGCTTAAGGAGCTGGCGGAGCGTCGCTAGCGGGACGAGTACTTGGCAAGCTCGACAGCGGCGCGCAATTCGATTTCGTCCAGCAGTTCCTGGAGCCTGGGATCATCAACCGATTGCCGCTCGGACCGGGCGATCCGGGCGAGCCGATCGAGCATCCGACGCGACAGCGCTCCGGCCAGCAGGCCGTGACGGACCTCGTCCAATTGATCGAGTAGATCTTGGGCACGGAGCTTCGCCCTCGATGTACCCGAGGTCGCGTCCGGCACTTCCTGGAGCACCAGCAGCGAATCGACGGCACCGACCGGGGTACTGGAATTGCTGTTCCCGGTTGGGGCACCCGCTTCCCCGGTCACCAAATGATCTGTGAACTGACCAGACCTGCCGGCACTCGATTTGCCCGAGCGCCTGATCGACGTCGAACGGATGGGTGCATTTTGGGTGATCTTCATATCTGGGCCGTGAACCGTTATTCCTACCCGATGTGCATCAAACTGACGCGAGTGTGGTTAAAAAGCGGTTAACTCTTTGGGACTTCACACAAAATGGAGCCATATCCCGGTTCCGGCCACAGCCTCCAGGCGGCACTCTTAGGGGGCCGGCCCGCCGGCATAGACGACGCTCCCTGGAGGAACGTCCTCACGCCTCCGGAAGCGGCAAGAATTGCCGCCGCCGCGGCAGCCCTTGCCGGAGAAACCGCCMRGCCCCTGGTAGTTCTTCACTCCGMGCCGAGAAAAGGGAATAATTTCAATCCTTTACCTAACGGCCCCTGGTGGCACGACATTCGCTAGTCAAAGGAGGCTTCTCTATCTGCAGATCGTAGAAATTCGAGTTTCGCCATGCGCYCCATGACCCTGTTTCATTTCGTGATGCCGTTCGGACGAAAACTGGGCACCCTCGGGTTAAGCCTCGGGATGCTCGTACTSCTCTGGATGGATGCCGCCGGCGCGGTCTCGAGAATCAAGGATATCGCGACCTTCGAGGGCGTGCGGRGYAACATGCTGGTCGGCTACGGCCTGATGRTCGGTCTCAACGGCACCGGCGATTCGCTCTCCAATTCCCCGTTCACCAAGCAGAGCCTCATCGGCATGCTYGAGCGCCTGGGCGTGAATGTCCGTGACGACGCTCTGAAGACCGATAACGTGGCGGCGGTGATGGTGACCGCCACATTGCCGCCCTTCGCCCGCCACGGCACGCAGATCGACGTGACGGTCAGCGCCCTGGGAGACGCCAAGAGCCTGCGCGGCGGCACCCTCCTCGTGACCCCTCTGCTCGGCGCCGACGGCGAGGTTTACGCCGTCGCCCAAGGCAACCCGGCGGTCGGCGGCTTCAGCGCCGGTGGCAAGGGCACTACGGTGACCAAAGGCGTACCGACAAGCGCCCGAATCSCCAACGGTGCCATCGTCGAGCGCGAGGTGGGGTTCGAAATGGTCAACATGAAGCGCGTCAAACTGTCGCTCCGCAATCCCGATTTCACSACCGCCAGGCGCGTCGCCCAGGCMATCAATGCTTTCCTCGGCATCCCCTCGGCGAAAGCCTTGGATCCGGGCACCGTGATGCTTACGRGTCCCGCCAGCTACAAAGGGGATCTGGTCGCGTTGTTGACCGATATCGAACAGCTCAGCGTAACGCCGGACCAGGTCGCCCGCGTCGTCATCGACGAGAATTCGGGTATCATCGTGATGGGCGAGAACGTGCGCATCAGCACCGTCGCCATCGCCCAGGGCAACCTCACCATCCGCATCACCGAGACGCCGCAGGTCTCTCAGCCGGCGCCGTTCTCGACCACCGGCACGACCACCACCGTCGAACGCACCGAAATCACTATCGACGAAGACAAGGGCAAGAAGCTTACGGTTCTCAGGTCCGGCGTCAACCTGCAGGAATTCGTCAATGGCCTGAATGCGCTCGGCATCAGCCCGCGTGACATGATCACGATCCTGCAGGCTGTCAAGACGGCCGGCGCGCTGCAGGCGGAAATCCGGGTGATGTGATGGGCGAAATTCCTCTCCAGGATCCGTCCCTTATCGTCGACCTCCACGCCCAGGCGCCAAAAGTCGGCGCCAAGGGCACGGCAGCCGAGGCGCGCAAGGCGGCGGAGGACTTCGAGGCCTTCTTCCTCGCCCAGTTCATCGATCGCATGTTCGCGGACCTGCCGACCGACGGAATGTTCGGCGGCGGCCAGGGCGAGAAAGTCTTCCGCTCGCTGCTCTCCCAGGAATACGGGAAAGTGATGGCCCGCACCGGTGGCGTCGGCATAGCCGATTCCGTTTACCGGGAAATCCTCAAGTATCAGGAGATCGAGTGACCATGGAAACGACCACCAGGCTCGGCGATTTGATCGCCATAACCAACCGCCTCATCGACCTCATGGGCAAGGAGATCGAGATGCTCCGCAGCATGCGGCCGCAGGACATCGGCGCCTTACAGAAAGACAAGGTGAGCCTCGCTTTGGCTTATGAGAGGCACATGCAGGAATTGCGGGACGATCCGTCCTTGCTCGCCGCCGCCAAGCCCAACCTCAAGGTGGAACTCAAACGGATCACCGGCAGGTTCCAGAAGGTGCTCAACGAGAACGAGAGCGCGATCAAGGCCGTCAAGTCGGTCAGTGAAAAACTGTTGACCGCGATCGCCAACGCGGTCACCGAGCAGCGCGGCAACGCCGCCGCCTACTCCAAGGAAGGGGCGATCGGCGGCAATGCCGGAGTCCCCGGCGCAACGCCCGTCCCCCTTACGCTGAACGAGCAACTCTGACGCCAAAGGAAACCCAGCGACCATGTCCGCTTCATCGATTTCCGTTACCCTGAGTACCGCGCTAAGCGGCCTTATGGCGAACCAGGCGTCGCTGTCGGTGACCGCCAACAACATCGCTAACGCCACTACGGAGGGTTACACCCAAAAGACCGCCAATCGGCAATCGCGGCTTCTCGACGGTCAGGGCGCCGGGGTCGAAACCACCTCGATCACCCGCAGAGTAAACGAATTCTTGATCAGGGATTTGCGCGACCAGCTGTCGCTACTGGGCAAGATTACGGTCGAGGAGCAGTTTTACAACAACATGGAGAGTATGTTCGGGCAGCCCGCATCCAACTCCTCGGTCGSCGCCACCCTGACCAGTCTTGGCAACGCCCTCGAGGCGCTCGCCGTCAGCCCCAATTCGTCGAACGAGCAGATCGATGTGGTCAATGCCGCCTTGGATCTTACCCRSCAGATCAATGACATGGCCAAGACCGTCCAGGATCTGCGCAACGAGGCCAACATCGCCATCGCGGCTGAAGTCAAAGAGGTCAACAGGCTGCTGGGTAATATCGCGGAACTGAATTCCTCGATCGCACGCAACAAGGCCCTCGGCTTCGATTTTGGCGATTTGGCGGACCAGCGGGACAYCGCCATCGCCGATCTCGCCGAGARGATCGACATCACCTACTTCACYCGCGACAACGGCAAGRTRGTGATATTCTCGGCATCSGGCCGGACCCTCGTCGACATCACWCCATCGACGCTCGCCTACACCCCGGCCTCGTCGATGAGCTCGACCACGAGCTATCCCAMCAACGGTATCGGCGRCATTACCCTTGATGGCAACGATATCACCACCGACATCACCGGCGGCAAGCTCAAGGCGCTGATCGATCTGCGCGACACCACGCTGCCGGACCTTAACGCCCAATTCAATACCCTTGCTACGGTCGTGCGCGACCAGATCAACGCCGTCCATAATGATGGCGCCTCGTATCCGCCGCCCAACGCCCTTACCGGAACCCGCACCTTCGCCGACCCCGCGAACGATTTGGTGACCTTGTCAGGCATCGTGCGCATAGCCGTCGTCGACGCCAACGGCAAATCGGTCGGTGTGCCGCTGGATTTGAACCTCGCCGACCTCACGACCCTGGCGGCCGGCGCCAATCCTACCGTGAACGAGGTCAGGGACGCCATCAACGGCGTTTATTCCGCCTCGACCCCGGCGATCCCCGGCCTTGCAGGGGCAACGGCCAGCGTCAACTCGAGTGGACAGCTGGTGATCACGGCGGACAACGCGGCCAACGGCATCGCCATCAACGAGAGAACCAGCGCCGAAGCGTCGACCGGATTCGGGTTCTCGCACTATTTCGGCCTCAATGACCTGTTCACCGGCGACCCGGCGACGGGGCTGGCCAGCAATATCGCCGTCCGCAGCGACATCGTTGCCAACCCCCAGTATCTGGCGCGCGGCGAGTTGAGCGAGGCCACCCTCACCAACGGGAGCACGGCGGTTACGGTGGGCGATAACACGGTGGTGCAGCGGCTTGCCAACAAGTTCAACGAGCGGCTCTCCTTCGCCGCCTCCGGCGGCATCCCTCAGACCACCACCACCATGAGCGGCTACGGCGCCACCATCCTTTCAACCAGTGCGAACCTGGCGGCCAACGTTGCGGACGACCTGAGATTCCGCAAAATCGTCTACCAGGAAGTCCTCAACAAGACCGAATCCGCGAGCGGCGTGAACGTCGACGAGGAGCTCGGCAACCTGATCATGTTTCAGACCGCTTACGCGGCCTCGGCCCGCATGGTCACCGTGATCGCGGAAGTGATGAAAATCCTCAACGAAATGGGACGATAGAGGCCTTGACATGACGCGCATCWCSAACATTGCCCARCACAATCTGACGATTTCGCARATYTTCGAGACCCAGTCGCGGCTGCAGARGGCGCAGCTCCAACTKTCGACGGGRAWGAAATCGCCGAATTATTCRGGCATCGCCRWTGATTCCCAGCGGCTGRTCAATCTCGAGAGCASCMGGKCMCGCRCCGACCAGTTCGTCWCCAACAACCGGATCGTCACCTTGCGCCTGCAAACCATGGARCTTTCCGTGGCSAATGTTTTCGAAGCGGCGAGCAAGCTCAAGACCATSCTGGTCAACGGCCTYAACGCATYKAACGCSAGCGAGTTCTCSCTCAACCTCGAGGCCGACAACCTGCTCCAGGAAGTGKCCAAGCAAYTGAACRTCAAGATCGGCGACCGCTTCCTGTTCGCCGGCAMCATCAYCGACACCGCGCCGGTRAACCTCAMTGCCKCCGGCTATAGCGCGCCGCCCACCAKCTATCCCAGTAACGCCGACACCGGTTAYTTCCAGGGCGACAGCACCAGGGTCAAGGTGCGGGCGGCGGATGATTTCGACGTGACCTACGGCGYGACGGCGGACGAGGCCGGGTTCGAGGAGCTCATCCGCGCCCTTCAGATGGTCAAGACCGCCAGCACGAGCCCCACCATCGACAGATTGCGCCTGCAGGAGGCGCTTGCCGTGGTGAACAAGGCGATCGCCGATATTCCGAATATCCGCAGCCGGATCGGCGCCTCGCTCAACGCGCTGGACAAGGCCAACGACGGGCACCGCGACATGCTCGTATTCGTCGACGAAACCATCAGCGACATCGAAAATGTCGACATCCCGGCGGCCGTCGCGCGGATGACCAACGATCAGGTGCTGCTCGAGGCTTCGTTCTACACCATCGCCCGGTTGCGAGACCTGAGTCTGACCAACTTCCTGCGCTAAGAGGACGACTTCGAACGCCAAGGATTTCTACCCGGCTTGACTTGAGTAAAGGAGAGGATTGATGTTTGCAAACGACCAAGCAGCGGAAAGGCCCGGCGCCAATGTCGAGGCWTCGCTCGACGCGCCSTCCGCGGKGGGCGACACGACGCTCATCGAGTCGCGCTTCGGCSACCTCGAATTCCRCAGCGASAACGCCCTCACGCTGCCCCAGGGCGTGCTGGGGTTCTCGGGATACCACGATTTCTGCGTCGCCAACYTGCCCGACGGCAAACATCCGCAGTTCARGGTGCTTCAATGCCTGACSGAGCCGGATGTCGCGTTCCTGGTCGTGCCTTTCAATATCGATAGYGAAGCGATCGASGAGGCCGACCTTGACGAKGCCTGTGAGGCGCTRTCGATCGAGCGTSAGGAWCTGGYGATGTTCCTCATCGTCACCGTGCGCCGCGAGGRCGACRRCGCCAGCGTYTCGGTCAACCTGCGCGCRCCCTTGTTCATCGACAGKSGCAAAMGCACGGGYCGTCARTATGTGATGCCCAACAACAAATACTCGATCCGCCACGGTCTGTGAGCCGGACGGCGACGRCGAGSGAACGCNSCRCATGTTGGCCACGAACATCACGCCGGGAMACCTCTCCCCCAGCAGGCCTCAGCTCCGGCCGGCGGCGGCGCACATCCTCGGACGGGATCTCGCCGGAGGCCCCGGAAATCCGGCTCGCCCCGTTGCCTTCCGCCAAGGCGGCCCGGTCTTCATCCCCAGCCCTTCCATTGCCGGGATTCTCGCCGGCGCCGTGAGCGAAACCCGTGGGAATGGCCGCGATCCGGTCAGGACCGCGCCCTTGGGCGAAAGGGACGGCACCGCCGGCATGCGCCAGGAGACGGGTATCGCCGCCGGCGCTTCCCTGACCGTTCCCGCGCCTTTCGCCCGCCGGCGCCCGCGCCACAAGGCGCCCCGCCGCGCCCCAAGGGACCAACGAGAGAAATGCGAGGAATGACGTGTTGAAGCAATTTGACGATCACGGTGCGCCGAAGGAGGCATGGAGCTCCGCCGAAGGGCTCGATGTCGTGATCCTCTGCGGCGGCCTTGGCACCCGGATGCGCGAGGAAACCGAGTTCAAGCCCAAGCCCATGGTGGAGATCGGCGGCAAGCCGATCMTKTGGCACATCATGAAGCATTACCACCGCTTCGGCGCCCGCAACTTCATCCTGTGCCTRGGCTACAAGGGCGATGTGATCCGYGATTWTTTCTTCAATTACCGGCGCCATAATTCCGACTTCGCCCTCGACTTCACGACYGGRGACATGGAGACCCTGTCCAACGGTTTCGACGAGGACTGGCGCGTCGTCCTKGCCGAGACCGGCGCCGATTCCCTGACCGGCGCGCGRATCCTCCAGGCGCTCAAATATGTGCGCGGCGATAGGTTCCTGGCGACCTACGGCGACGGTGTCGCGGATATCGATATCTCCAAGCTGCTTGCCCATCACCGCGACACCAACAGACTGGCGACGGTGACCGCGGTCCACCCTTCCTCGCGCTATGGCGAGCTGGCGATCATCGACGGCGTGGTCCAGACCTTCGAGGAAAAGCCGCAGGTCACCGATGGTTGGATAAACGGCGGTTTCTTCGTATTCGAACGCGAGGCCTTCTTGCATGTCCCAAACGGTGACAACGTGAGCCTGGAACGCGGCGTCCTCGAGCATCTGGCGAAGGAGAACCAGCTCGCGGTCTACCAGCACCCGGGTTTCTGGCAGTGCATGGACACCCCTCGCGAAATGGAGCTCCTGAACGAACTGTGGGACAAGGGGAAAGCGCCTTGGCACACCTGGCGGAAAGAAGAGTGCCGGCTGTCGGCGTGAATGGCGGCTTCTGGTCCGGCCGGCGGGTGTTCATCACCGGCCACACCGGATTCATGGGCGGCTGGCTCAGCCTGTCCCTCGCCCGCCTCGGGGCCGAGGTGCATGGCTATGCCCTGACGGCACCGACCCATCCCAGCTTCTTCGAAACCACCTCGCTCGAAACCGATATCGCCTCGACCGTCGCGGATGTCCGCGATTTCGAGCGGTTGGCCACGGCGCTCGGTGCCGCCAAGCCCGAGATCGTCCTGCATCTGGCCGCGCAGCCCCTGGTGCGCCGCGCCTTCGCCAACCCGGTCGAAACCTACGGAACCAACGTCATGGGCACGGTCAATCTGCTCGAGGCTTTGCGCCTTACCGAAGGTGTGCGGGCGGCGGTCATCGTCACCACCGACAAGGTCTACGAGAACCGCGAATGGGCCTGGGGGTACCGGGAGTCCGACGCGCTTGGCGGCCGGGAGCCCTACGGCAACAGCAAGGCCTGCGCCGAGTTCGCCGTCAGCGCATTTTGCCGGTCGTACTTCTCCGACGGCGGCGGGTCGGACCGTCGCGGTAAGCCGGGCATCGCCACGGTGCGCGCCGGCAACATCATTGGCGGCGGCGACTGGGGCGAGGACAGGTTGGTTCCGGATGCCATGCGCGCCTTCGCCAACGGCGAAACATTGAAGATCCGCAATCCCGGAGCGGTACGGCCCTGGCAACACGTGCTCGACCCGTTGCGCGGATTCCTCAACCTGGCGGAGCGCCTATGGGACGATCCGGCAGGATGGACCGGCGCCTGGAACTTCGGCCCTGACGAGGAGGACGCGCGCACCGTTGCCTGCATCGCCGACAAGATGACGGCCTTGTGGGGGAATGGCGCCCGGTGGCAACCGGTGGAAGGCGAAGGGCCCTACGAGGCACGGATCTTGACCCTCTCGAGCGTCAAGGCCCACGCCGAACTCGGCTGGCGCCCGACCTGGAACCTTCACCAAGCCATCGCCCGCACCGTTGCCTGGTATCGGGCTTTCCATGGGGGCGGGAACATGCGCGATGTCACCCTGGCCCAGATCGAGGCCTTTGAAAAGGATGCGAAAAGTGCAGAAAAGCACGGCAAAACTGCTACACACGGCGCCAGAGTCGCAAAAGCCGTCGCCTGACGGCGAGATCGAGTCCGTCAGGACCTGCCGGTTCTGCGCCGCGCCCCTGGTCGAGAGCTTCGTCGATCTCGGGACCATGCCGCCGGCCAATTACTATCTGTGGCCCGGTGAACTCGGCGTAGCGGAGCTGTTCTATCCGCTCCACTCCTATGTCTGTGGCGACTGCCATCTGGTGCAGATCGAGAAAGTCCAGACGCCCGAGCAGCTGTTCTCCTATTACGCCTATTTCTCATCCTACTCCGACAGCTGGCTCAGCCATGCCGAGCGCTATACCGACGAGATGATTGGGCGGTTCGGCTTCGGGTCCCATAGCCAGGTCGTCGAGATCGCCAGCAACGACGGCTATCTCTTGCAGTACTTCAAGGCCAAGGGCATACCGGTCCTCGGCGTCGAGCCGGCGGCGAACGTCGCCGAAATCGCCGAGCAGAAGGGCATCCCTACCTTGATCCGGTTCTTCGGCGCCGAAACTGCCAAGGTCCTGGCAGCCGATGGCGCCCAGGCCGACCTCTTGATCGGCAACAACGTTCTCGCCCACGTCCCCGACATCAACGACTTCGTCGCCGGCCTGAAGCTTGCACTGAAGCCCCAAGGGGTGTTGACGATGGAGTTCCCCCATCTCCTGAAACTCATCGAACTCACCCAGTTCGACACCATCTATCACGAGCACTTCTCCTATTTCTCCTTCCTCACCGCGGAGCKGATTTTCRCCCATCACGGCCTCATGCTTTTCGACGTGGAGGAACTCGAGACCCATGGCGGATCMCTCAGGATCTTCGCCTGYCAYSWAGGTCAGGGCGTCGGGGCGAGYGAAARCGTCGAACGCCTCCGGTCTCGCGAGWTGGCCGCCGGTCTGAACGACATGGCGACCTAYAMGSGGTTCGCSGAMAAGGTCAARCGCATCAAACGCSMSTTCCTCRGCTTCCTKATCGAGGCCAAGGACCAGGGCAAGTCCGTSGTCGGCTACGGYGCGCCGGCCAAGGGCAACACCCTTCTCAACTACTGCGGCRTCCGCAGCGACTTCATCGACTACACGGTGGACGCSAGCCCYCACAAGCARGGKCTCCAYCTGCCCGGMACRCACATTCCCGTCYATGCGCCGGAAAAGATTTTGGAGACCAAGCCGGACTACGTTCTCATCCTGCCCTGGAACCTGAAGGACGAGATCATGGAGAAGATGTCGGCGATCCGCCAATGGGGCGGCAAGTTCGTGGTCCCCATCCCCGAGGTCAAGGTTTACGACTAATACCAAGGAGCGATGATAATGACCCATAGGGATCGTCCATGCGGCCCGTCGGGTAGGAGGGAAGCCGCGGGCGATGCGGGGCATCGTCAAGGCTTTCCGACGCCCTCCGACGGACCGCATGGACGACCGGAACGGCGGCTTGCCAAGGCTTTCGGACAGCGTCGCGCACGCCTCGCGATGCTCCGCATCGCCACGCCGCACGCTCCTTGCCGAAAACCTTGGCAAGCCGTCCCTATGAGTCATTATCATCGCTCCTTGGTATCAGGCGAAGCCCGGCGATGATCTTCACGGAAACCGAACTGAGCGGCGCCTTCGTCGTCGAACCGGAGCGGCTCGCGGACACCCGGGGCTTCTTCGCCCGCACCTGGTGCGCCGAGGAGTTCGAGGGCATGGGCCTCAATCCCGGCCTGGCCCAGTGCAGCACCTCGTTCAACGCCGCCCGTGGCACGCTCCGCGGTCTTCACTACCAGGCGGCGCCCCACGCCGAGACCAAGCTCGTGCGCTGCACCATGGGGAGTATTTTCGACGTCATCGTCGATCTGCGCGCCGACTCGCCGACCAGGGGCAAGTGGACCGCCGTGGTGCTGTCGGCGGAGAACCGGGCGATGATCTACATCCCCGAGGGCTTCGCCCACGGTTTTCAGACCCTCGCCGACGACTCAGAGGTGTTCTACCAGATCTCGGCATTCTATGCGCCCGAAGCGTCGCGGGGCATTCGCTGGGACGACCCCGACCTCGCCATCGACTGGCCGCAAATCGAGGAGTGTGTCATCTCCGAGCGGGACAATGCCTTTCCCCTCTACCGCGACACCATCCCCTTGACCGACCGGCCCGCGGCCTGAGCACACCTTCCTCGAGCCGGCGCCGCGGCCTCACATTTCGCCAGTACCCGCAGGGTAGTAACGGGCGGCGTATGTTGCTAGAATGCCGGCGCGGCCAAGGTAGCCCGTAGGCCGCCCGGAGTGCCTGGAAACGGTCACGTCATTGTCCGAAAGCTTGAATGGCGCCCTTCGAACTGGATCTTCGAATCTTCACCACCAGAAACACCTTCACCACCAGACATGTCTTCACCAACAGACCGGGAGTGCTCGCGTGATCGGGCATAGGTTTCGATTACGCCTTCGTCAACGGCACCGGGGGATGGCGACCTCCCGGACGCTACACCCCGCCGTCTAAGGAGTAGACCGATAACGACATTCCAGACCATCACCATCGACGAGGCCGAGGGCATCGTCATCGTCAAGGACGAGGACGGTGAGCACCGCTATCCGATGGCTTCCGCCGAAGCCTTCCGGGCGGTCAGCAGGGCGTGGATCAGGTGCGGCTGGGACACCAAGTATGTCTATGGCTTCACGTGGCTGGGCCGGCCGATCATCCAGTTGCCCGACGATATGCTTCGCCTTCAGGAAGTCGTCTACCGGGTGAAGCCGGACGTCATCGTCGAGACCGGCATCGCCCACGGCGGATCGCTGATATTCTCGGCCAGCCTGTGCAAGGCGATGGACAAGGGCCGGGTCATCGGCGTCGACATCGAGATCCGCCCCCACAACCGCGCCGCCATCGAGGCCCACGAGCTATTTTCCTACATCACGATGATCGAGGGCAGCTCCATCGATCCGACGGTGGTCGAGCAGGTGAAGTCGCTGATCGATCCTTCCGAAACCGTTCTGGTCGCGCTCGACAGCAACCACACCAAGGACCATGTCCTGGCCGAGCTCGAGGCCTACGCGCCGTTGGTCCCGGTCGGCTCTTACATCCTGGCGGCGGATGGGGTCATGGAACAGTTGGCCGGCGCCCCGCGCAGCGAGAGCGACTGGAGTTGGAACAATCCCAAGGCGGCGGCCGAAGCCTTCGTCGCCAACAATCCCGGCTATGTCATCGAAGAGCCGGAGTTCCCGTTCAACGAAGGTATCGTGACCGACCGCGTGACCTACTGGCCAAGCGGGTTCATAAAGAGAATCAAATAGTTACAGGCTATTCGGCAATCTGTGGCGTCTCTTCTCTCTCGTCCCCTTGCCAGGCCGTTGTGCAATTTGTGGCTGAAGACGACAATTCCCGAACGCCGATGTCGCGCTTGCTCCGGTGCCCGCCGAGWATSCCSAGAAGMTCGGCGCAAACGTAATCGATTTCGTCTTCCGTAAGGGTTACGCCRCTCGGAAGGTTGATGCCATAGGGGCTTAAGGCGTAACTCACCTTGTTCTCGSCTCGCGCCCGGSYSCTGTCGGTGGCATCGGCGTAGGCGGGTATGGAACTCAGGGGATAGAAGAACGGCCGGGTRTCGATATTYYTCTCCGCCATCAGGGCCATCACGTCTTCCTTGGTGGCCCYCAGCGCCCYATCCCAKATCACCGTCACCATCCAGTAGGTGTTCTTCGTCTCCGGCGCTTCATGATTGAGGGTGAGGCCAGGTACATGACCGAGCCGCGCCTGATAGAGGGAAAAGACCCGCCGCTTGGCGGCGACMAGTTCYTCGATRCGCTCGATCTGGGCGAGYCCGAGGGCSGCCTGGAGGCCGCTCATCYTGTATTTGAARSCGACCTCGGCGTTGAARAAYCCKGTATCTCCCGSCTTGCGYCCATGGTCGCGCAACATCAGCATGCGGCGGTAAAGCGCCTCGTCATCSGTCACCGCCATGCCGCCTTCGCCGGTGGTCATGGTCTTCGATCCGTGGAAGCTGAAGACGCCSGTATGGCCGAAGGAACCGGCCTTCTTGCCGTGATATTCCGAKCCGACGGCTTCCGCCGCGTCCTCGATCACGGCGATCCCGTGGCGKTCSGCRAGTTCGCMRATSSCGTCCATCTCCGCCATGTTGCCGTAAAGATCCACCGGTATCACCGCCTTGGTCCKKTCGSTGATGCASCGGGMCATGGTTTTGGCCGTGAGGCACCAGGTCYTGGCGTCGACGTCCGCGAACACCGGCGTCGCGCCGACGTAACTGATCGGCGCGGCCGAGGCGATCCAGGTGATATCGGGAACGATGACCTCGTCACCCGGCCCGACGCCAAGGGCGGCGAGTGAGAGATGAATGGCCGAGGTGCAGGAAGGCAGCGYCATGGCGTGGCGTCTGCCGACATATTCCGCGAACGCCGCTTCGAACCGCTCATGGAAATTATTGGCGTTCTCGTACCACGCGTTGGCCGCGGCGTCGGTGACGTAGGCGATCTCCTTTTCCGTGATCGAGGGACCGCAGAGGGGAATGCGCTTCATGGCCTCAACTAACCTCAGAGCCCCGCCGGCCGGCTAGACCGCGACGACCTGTTGGCGCGGAGGGCGTGCCGGCACACCGGCAACGACCACGTTCTCGGGCACGTCACGGGTGACCACCGCGCCGGCGCCGACCATGGCCCCGGCGCCGATGGACATGCGCGGAAGCACGGTCGCGTTGGCGCCGATGGTCACGAAATCACCGACCCTTATGCATCCCGCCAGCGTCGCGCCGGGCATCAGGTGCACGCCGTCGCCCAATCTGCATTCGTGATCGACGGAGGCATTGGTGTTGATGATGCAGTGACGGCCGAGCACCGCTTCCTCGGCGATCGCGGCCATGGCCAGGATCTGACAGCCTTCGCCGAGCCGGGCGGTATCCGCGACCCATGATTTCGGATGGATGGCGGTGACGGGCGAAAGACCGTCGAGGACGAGGCGGCGGGCGATGGCGCAGCGCTCCTGGCCGTCGGCCGCCACCGCGACCGCAAAGGCCGATACCTCGTCCCGGCGTTCTTCGAGCCAGGCCTTAAGCTCCACCTCGCTGGAAATCACGGGAACGCCGGCGAAGGGCGGCGCAAGATCGGGATCGCGGTCATAGACCACCCGGACGCGATGGCCGGCCCCTTCGATGATGGGGCGCAGCACCTTGGCTTGGCCGGACCCTCCCCACAACAGAACGCCAGCCCTTCTCTTAAGGGCGTGCCCTTCACGCACCTCGAATTCTGCCCTATCTTCCAACTTCACTCTCTCCCGATTGTAATGGCGAAGGTTCCGTTCCCCGCGCGAACCGGCTATCGCTTCAACGCAAGCCGTGCAGATTTGCGACCTGTTCCAACATCTCCTGGAACTGGAACAGGAATTGTTCCTCGTCGCAAAGCGGCGATTGCCGCATCACCTCCCTCAAGCCCTGCCGCATGGCAAGAAGGATTTCGCGCTCATTGGCCAGCGCGACCGCCCTTTCGACGAAGTTCTCCGGAGTAAAGGTGCAAAGCTCTTCGAGCCCGCAGTGCATGAGGTTGCTGTAGCTGATGCGCTGGTGGAAGCTCTCGCCCACGAGCGCCACCACCGGAACGCCCATCCATAACGCCTC
>LKGT01002017.1_pt1 | contig 14736 bp, 13 predicted proteins | sample 503861 | NCBI WGS metagenome assembly LKGT01 (sample SAMN04113194, study PRJNA297058) | marine sediment metagenome | biome: marine benthic biome; feature: marine benthic feature; material: marine sediment; isolation source: sediment sample collected at the water-sediment interface from the South......
CAACGCGCCACCCCCACCGGATGGCAAGGTTGAACATCTTGGACAGCAACGCCAAGCAGCGGTTCGCTTGATAAGGCGTTGCCACCCCCATGTCCCGATGCAGCTTGTCCATATCGGCATGGGACACGGCAGCAACCTTGCGGGTGCCCAGCCTCGGCCGTATGATCCTGGCGATCATGCCCCGGTCGCTGGCCTGCGACGATGGCCGTTTGCGGGGAAGGTGGTCTTCGATGTAGCGATCTGTGAGGTCGTTGACGGTCGGGGCCGTGCGGATTTTTATCCGGTCTGCCAGCGGGTCGTCGCCCAGCGAGATTTTCCTCTTTAGGTCACCCGCATGCTTCCGCGCCAGTTCAACCGTCCATTCGCCATAGCGGCCAATCGTCAGCCTTCTTTCGCGGCCCTCGGTGTTGCGATAGGTCAGGACGAAACTCTTGACGCCCGCCGCCGTGACGCGGATGCCGAAACCCGACACCTTGTTGTCGTAGATGATCGCGTTGCCCTTGGCGGGCAGGGCCAATTCTCTTACCAGTTTGTCGGTGATCCTTTCAGCCATGATATTTTTCTTGTGTCCGCACAATGTCTGTGGGCCCCGTGCGCACCCGTGGCACCGAATATGCGCGCATTGTCACTGCACGTCAAGGGAACGTCGTGGATAACTATAGGGTTTTCGTGCGGACACAGGAGAAGGCGTATCCGTTCAAGGCGTTGGGAAAAGCGGGCGGGACGGAATTACTATCCCTGTCTACACCTCCTGCCCGGTGTTCCCGGCGTCCTTCCGCCGATGCGAACGCCGGCGCGGCTCCCGGCAGCGTGGTCCCGGTGCGAGGGGTATGAGGGAATGAGGGCATAAGGCATGAGCGACCTGAAGCTCGGCGTGATCGGCAACAGCGCGTTCGGCGCCCTCATCGACCGCGGAGGCCGGGTGGTGTGGTCCTGCATGCCCCGCTTCGACAGCGACCCCGTGTTCTGCAGCCTGCTCAACGGCGGCGAGCACGGGGGGAACCCGGATACCGATTTCGGGTTCTTCGACATCCAGGTGGAAAATTTCACCAGCAGTGAACAGCGCTACCTGCACAACACCGCCATCCTGAGGACGACCCTCCACGACGCCGAGGGCGCGACATTGGAGATCACCGACTTCGCGCCGCGTTTCAAGCGCTTGGACAGGATGTTCCGGCCGGCGATGATGGTCCGCCATGTGGCGCCGATCACCGGCCATCCGCGCATCCGCGTGCGCCTGCGTCCGGCCAGCGCCTTCGGGGCCGAGCGCCCGGCATGCACGCGCGGCAGCAACCACATCCGCTATGTGGCGCCGGACCTGACGCTGCGCTGTACCACCGACGCGCCGATCTCGTACGTGCTGGACGAAATCCCGTTCGTGCTGGAGAGGCCGTTCACCATGCTTCTCGGGCCGGACGAAAGCCTGACCAGCCCGCTCGATGAGACCAGCCGCCAGTTCTTCAGAAGCACCCAGGAGTACTGGCTCGAGTTTTCCCGCTACCTGGCGGTGCCCTTCGAATGGCAGGACGCGGTGATCCGCGCCGCCATCACGCTGAAGCTGTGCAGCTTCGAGGAAAGCGGCGCCATCATCGCCGCCATGACCACGTCGATCCCCGAGGCGCCGGACAGCGGGCGCAACTGGGACTACCGCTATTGCTGGCTCCGGGACGCCTATTTCGTGGTCCAGGCCCTCAACCGGCTCGGCGCGACGCGGACCATGGAAGACCATCTGGATTACATCACCAACATCGTTGCCGGCGCCGAGCATGGCCGTCTGCAGCCCGTCTACGGCATCACCCTGGATAAGCGTCTGACCGAGTCCAAGGTGCCGACGCTGGCCGGCTATCGCGGCATGGGACCGGTGCGCACCGGCAACCAGGCCCATGAGCACGTCCAGAACGACGTTTACGGAAGCGTCATCATGGCCGTCACGCAGGTGTTTTTCGACCAGCGCCTGACGCGGCCCGGGGATGTCCGCCTGTTCGAAAGCCTGGAGGAGATCGGCAACCGGGCCCTGGAGTTGTACGACAAGCCCGACGCCGGCATGTGGGAACTGCGCACCAAGAGCCGGGTGCATACGTACTCGAGCGTCATGTGCTGGGCCGGCGCCGACCGCCTGGCGAAGATCGCCCGACGCCTGAAGTTGCCCGAGCGCGCCACCTTCTGGCGCGAGAACGCCGACAGGATACGCGCCGTGATCCTGGAAAAGGCCTTCGACGCCAAGCAAAACACCTTCGTCGAGAGTTTCGGCGGCAGCGAGGTGGACGGCAGCCTGCTCTTGCTCCTGGAACTCGATTTCATCGACGCCGCCGACCCCCGCTTCATCGGCACGGTCGAGGCCGTCGAGCGGCGGCTCAAACGGGGCCAGCACCTGTTCCGCTACGCCCAGGAGGATGACTTCGGGGTGCCCCAGACCGCGTTCAACGTATGCACGTTCTGGTACATCGACGCGCTCGCGGCCGTCGGCCGGGGCGACGAGGCGCGCGAGCTTTTCGAAAACATGCTACGCTGCCGCAACTCCCTCGGCCTGCTCTCGGAAGACATCGACCCGGACACGGGCGAACTGTGGGGGAACTTTCCGCAGACCTATTCCATGGTCGGGTTCATCAACTCCGCCATGCACCTGAGCAAAAGCTGGAGAGAGGCGTTTTGAGTCGTCTCGTCGTCGTTTCCAACCGGGTGGCCGTGACCCCCGACGCCAAGACAAGGGCCGGCGGCCTGGCCGTCGCGCTACAGGATGCGTTGCGCAAACACGGCGGCGTCTGGTTCGGGTGGAGCGGCAAGGTGGTGCCCAAGACGACGGCCGAACCGACCATTACCAAGGACGGTGCCATCACCTATGCCACCGTCGACCTGTCGCGCAAGAACTGGGCCGAATATTACAACGGCTTCGCCAACCGGAGCCTTTGGCCCCTGTTCCATTACCGCCTCGACCTGACGGCGTTCAGCAAGCAGAACTATTCCGGCTATCTGCGGGTGAACACCATGTTCGCCGAAAAGCTGCTGCCCCTGCTCRAGSCCGRCGATCTGATCTGGGTGCACGACTATCACCTCATCCCGATGGGCGARGAAYTGCGCAAGAAGGRYGTGACCCAACCCATGGGRTTCTTTCTGCACACCCCCTTCCCGGCCATGGAAATCTTCACCGCCCTGCCGTCGCATTACGCCCTGGTGCGGGCGTTGTGTTCCTACGACGTGGTCGGCTTCCAGACCGAGAACGACCTGCGSGCCTTTCTCGACTACATCATCCACGAGGCCGGCGGCAGCATCCTGGGCGACCACCTGATCCGCGCTTTTGGACGCACGGTCAGGGTCGAGGTGTTCCCCATCGGCATCGACACCGAGGACTTCGTCGAGAGCGCCARGCAGGCGGCCGACTCGGAAAGCACCAAACGCCTGCTCGATCGCGTCGGTAAGCGTTTGTGGATCATCGGCGTCGACCGGCTGGACTACAGCAAGGGGCTGGTGGAGCGGTTTCWTTCGTTCGAGCGCCTGTTGGAAACCCGTCCCGAATACCGGGGCAAGGTGACGTTGATGCAGATCGCKCCCCCGTCCCGCTCCGAGGTGCCCGAGTACAGGGAAATCCGGCGCAACCTGGAGACCGAGGCCGGACACATCAACGGCCGCTTCGCCGATTTCGACTGGACCCCCATCCATTACCTGAACAAGAGCTTCAAGCGTCACAACCTGGCCGGATTTTTCCGCGTCAGCCGGATCGGCCTGGTGACGCCGCTGCGCGACGGCATGAATTTCGTCGCCAAGGAGTACGTGGCGGCGCAGGATTCCCGTGACCCCGGGGTGCTGGTGCTGTCGCGTTTTGCCGGCGCGGCGCGGGAACTGGATGCCGCCCTGCTGGTCAATCCCTTCGACTACGACGCGGTGGCGGACGCCATGGCCAGGGGAATCGAGATGCCCCTGGAGGAGCGGCGCGAACGGTGGGCCGCCATGATGGAAAAACTGAGAGGCAACACGCTGAGCACCTGGCGCGACAATTTCCTCAAGGCCCTCGGCGAGGGGCCGTATTAGGGCCCAAATGGCGGCAAGACCCGAAGCGCTCCACCGGCCCGGCCTGATCGCCGATATCGGGGGCACCAACGCGCGCTTCGCCCTCAGCGAAGCGGACGGCACGGTGCGCGACGCCGTCGTGCTGGCGTGCAGGGACTTCCCCGATCTCGCCGCCGCGGCCGAGTCCTTCCTGGCACGCATCGCCCCGCCGGCGCCGCCCAGGCGCGCGGCGATGGCCGTCGCCTCCCCGGTGAGCGGCGATCGCGTGGACATGACCAACCACTCGTGGTCGTTTTCCATCGACGATGTGCGCCGGCGCCTGGACCTGGATGACCTTCGGGTGATCAACGACTTCACCGCCATCGCCCTGGCCATCCCCCATCTGGGCGACGGGGACCGTCTTCAGGTGGGCGGCGGCGAGGCCACCCCCGGCGCCCCCATCGCCGTTCTCGGCCCGGGCACCGGGCTCGGCGTCTCGGCCCTGATTCCGGCCGGCGGCGGCTGGGTGCCCCTGGCCACGGAAGGCGGCCACGTGACCATGGCGCCGGCCACCGGGCGCGAAAGCGCCGTGCTCGCCCATCTCGGCCGGTCCGGCCACGTATCGGCGGAGCGGGTGCTGTCCGGCGCCGGGCTGGTCAATCTGTATGGGGCGATACGCGCGTTGGACGGCGCAACGGCGGACGGGGACGTGACCCCGGCCGGGGTGACGGAGCGGGCGCTCGACGGCTCGTGCTCCTTCGCGGCGGAGGCCCTGGACATGTTCTGCGCCATGCTCGGCACGGTGGCGTCGAACCTGTGCCTCAGCCTCGGCGCCCGCGGCGGCGTCTACGTGGCCGGCGGCATCGTGCCCAGGCTGGGAACGGCGTTCGCCGAGTCCGGGTTCCGCCGGCGCTTCGAGGACAAGGGACGGTTCTCCGCCCACCTGGCCACCGTCCCCACCTTCGTGCTGACCCACAAAACCCCCGCCTTCCTGGGACTGAGCCACCTCTTGCAGGCGGCGGAGACGTAGGCTTTCAGATCACCTTGGCGTCGCGCAGGCGCGCCATCTCTTCCCCCGACAGGCCGAGCAGGTTTCCCAGCACGTCTTCGTTGGCGTCGCCGAGGGCCGGGCCGAGATGCGCGATCCGGCCCGGCGTCGCCGACAGCCTGGGGATCACCGAGGGGACGACAACCTCGCCCACCTCGGGGTCGTCGATGGTGACCAGGTTGCCGCGCGCCTTGAAGTGGGGATCGGCGAAGATGTCGGCGATGGTGTTCAGCGGCCCGCAGGGCACCTCGTGGGCCAGGCAGATCTCCATCACTTCGGCCAGGCTCATCGACCCCACCCACCGGCTGGCCAGCCGGTCCACCTCGTCGCGGTTGGCCAGGCGCCGGGCCTGTTGGCCGTAGCGCCCGGCCGACGCCAGCTCGGGCTGTCCCATGGCCTCGGCCAGGCGCCCGAACATCTTGTCGGTGGTACACGCGATGGCCACCCAGCGGTCGTCCCGGGTCTGGAAATGGCCGTGCGGGCAGGCGTTCGCGGTACCGGCGCCCTCGCGGTCGCGCACCTTTCCGGTGCGCCCGTAGACCGGTGCCATCTCGTCCAGCATGCGGAAAACGGCTTCGTAGAGACCGATGTCGATGTACTGGCCACGCCCGGTCCTGTCCCGGTGCCTGAGCGCCAGCAGGACACCCACGGCGCCATACAGGCCCGACATGTAATCGGCGAGCGACGTCGAGCCCGGCGTCACCGGCGTCTCGCCCGGCATGCCGGCAAGGTTGGACAGCCCGCCGACGGCATGGGCGATGCGGGCGAAGCCGGGACGGTCCTTATACGGTCCGGTCTGCCCGTAGCCGGAGATCCGGAGCATGATCAGCCCCGGGTTCCGGGCGCTCAGGGTCTCCCAGCCGACGCCCCATTTCTCCAGGGTGCCGGGACGGAAGTTCTCGCAGACRACGTCGGACTTGGCGACCAGGCGCCTGAACAGGTCCGCCCCTTCTGGGTGGCGCAGGTTCAGGGTCACCGACCTCTTGTTGCGCCCTTCGGACAACCACGCCAGCGTCGARTCGGCGCGCCCGGTGGGCGTCCCGAAGCGGCGAAAGGGATCGCCGGAGCCGGGCTGCTCGACCTTGATCACCTCGGCCCCGAACTCGCCCAGGATGGCGGTGCAGTAGGGGGCGGCGATGAACGTGGCGACGTCGAGCACGCGCACGCCCGAGAGGGGAAGGCCGTTTTCGCTCATGGGTCCGCTTTTAGCCCGGATATTTCATGAAGGGAACGGGAATTGCGGCGAGCAATGTTCGTCCAAGGTGGCGTGCGAAGCCGAAAGCCATGGCCGGGGCCGCCGCAAAACCGGTCAGCGGTGAACGGGACACATTGGACCTTCGTCGAAACCGGCGCCATCCGTCGAAGGGCAAGCACCGGCGTTCCGTGCGCCAGCGCCTTCATGAAATATCCGGGTCAGCCCCGCCCCTTGGTTTGGGCGATGCGCCTGTCCCGGCGGCCGAGCAGGCGGAGCACGGTCGCCGCGAACGCGCCGGCCTCGCGCACATAACCCCCGTACCACCGCCAACGGGGCTCTCCGCAACGTTCGCGGACCGCGGCGCCGGAGGCGGTTATGCCTAAACGGCGGAAGAGGAACAGCGCCCGGGGCAGGTGGAACGGATCGCTCACCACCAGGGCGCGGGCCCAGTCCCGGTCGTCCATGATGCGGGCCGTATAGAGCGCGTTCTCGAAGGTGCGCGTCGCCTTGTCCTCGATGATGATCCGGTCTTCCGGGACGCCGTGCTCGAGGGCCAGCGCGCGCATGGCCTCGGCCTCGGTGGGCCGGGTTCCGATGGCGCCGCCGGTGACGATCAGGTGTCCGGCTTTGCCCTCGTGGAACAGGCGCGCCCCGTGGGCGACCCGGCGCCTGAGCGCCGGCCCGAGGCCGGCGCCGAGGATGACGATGACATCGTGCCGGGCGGCCATGTCAGGGTGAAAATGCCGCCGTCGCCGTCATCGCCAGGGCGCCTTCCGCGTCCTCGGCCCACACCCTGGCCGAGGCGCCGTCGGACGCCGGTTCGCCGGCGACGGTGAAGGCCGCGTCGTCGAACAGGGGCCCGAGGGCGCGGTAGTCGAATACCTTGACGGTGGCCTGGGGGCGTTCCCGGCGGCACAGGTCGAGCAGAAGGGTGGCGATCAGCGGACCGTGCACGACCAGGCCGGGATAGCCTTCGACTTCGGTGACGTAGCGGTGGTCGTAGTGGATGCGATGGGCGTTGAAGATCAGCGCCGAGTAGCGGAACAGCATCACCGGATCGGGGCGGACGGTCCTCCGCCAGACCGCATCGCCGGGCGCCGGGCGCGGCCGCGCGGGGGCATTCTCTTCGCCGCGGTAGACGATGTCGTGGTCCTCGATCAGGGCCGGGCCGTCGGGCCCGGAGATCTCGTGGCGCACCCGCACGAAGACAAGGGGCCCGCTGTGGCCCTCCTTCGCCGTGACGTCGCTGACCTCGGAGATGCGCCGCATCCGGTCGCCCACCCTGAGGGGCTTCAGGAACTCCAGGCGCCCGCCCGCCCACATGCGCCGGGGCAGGGGCACCGGCGGCAGGAAGCCGCCCCTTTCCGCGTGGCCGTCCGCGGCCAGCTCGGAGGCCCGTGTGCGCGGCAGGAAATAGAGCCAGTGTCCGCCCGGCGGCACGGCGTCCCCCGGCCGCGGCTCCGCATCGTCGCGGTCGAGCGTCGCCGACAGCCCCTGCAGGGGACCGGCGGCGGCGACGTCCACCGCTTCCTCCCGCCGTCCGATCCAGCCTCGCAGGTGATCCAGGTCGACGGTCATCGGGCAAATGTCCCGTCCATGACGCCGCTATGGTCGCCCATGTGGGGCGCCCGGTCCAGGGCACGTTTTCGCCGTGCGCCGCGCCCGCCCCGGCCGGGGCGGCGGTGACAAAGGCGGGGTTATCTCAGGTATCAGATCATGAAAAGCCGGCTCAAGGCCTCGGCGAGGTCGTCGCCGAACGTGGGGCTCTTGTGGATCACGGGCACTGCATCGGGGAGCAGTTTCAGGTACTCGTCATCGGCGTCCAGGCTGGTGATCAGCGCCATCGAGATGTTGCGGGTGGCGGGCATGGTGGCAAGCGCGATGGCCAAGTCGATGCCGCTGAGGTCGGGCATGACGGCCGAGATGATAACCATGTCCGGCTTGGTCCGGACGATCAGGGGAAGGGCCTCGAAGGTCGACGTGACCGTGGTGATGCGGTAGCCGCACTGCTGCATTTCGCGTTCGACGAACCGGGTCGCCGTGCCGTGCAGCATGACCAGCATGACCTCGACATCGCGGACCTCGATATCTTCCATGTCCGATCCGCGTTTGGCCGGCAGCCTGCGCACGGCTTCCGCGGGATCCGCGTCCAGCGGCGCCCGGCCTTCGACGAGATCGACAAGGGTATCGACGAACACCTGCAGGTCCTCGAAGGCCCGCGCCGTCGGCTCCCCGACGTGGGCCAGGTAGTCTTCCATGCGGCGGGCCACGGTGCCGATCAGCCGGACGCCGAAGGTGTTGGCCTGGCCGCACAACGGAATGGCCACGCGGTGGACCTCGGCGATCAGTTCGTTTGCAGGCTTGCGGCCGTGGCGGGCCGCGTCCAGGCTGACGTCCAGGTCGCGCAGCAACTCCGCTGCCTCGTCGAGGAACTCCCGGCGAAGTTCTTCAACCACCTCTTCCGCGCCACCGGCGTAGACGCCACTCGTTTCGTCCGGCATGGACTCTCCAAGGAGAACATCTTTTCCTAATTTCTACGTGGGGGCTGCAATGGCCACCCGCAACACCGCATACGCACCGGACCCTGGGCCGCGGTCAATAGGACCGGGGCAGCCCGAGCACGTGCTCGGCCAGGTAGGCGAGGACCAGGTTGGTGGAGATGGGCGCCACCTGGAACAGGCGCGTCTCGCGGAACTTGCGTTCGACGTCGTATTCCTCGGCGAAGCCGAAGCCGCCGTGGGTCTGCAGGCACATGTCGGCGGCCTGCCACGACGCGTCCGCGGCGAGCAGTTTCGCCATGTTGGCCTCGGCCCCGCACGCCGCGCCGCCGTCGAAGAGCGCGGCGGCTTTGTTGACCATCAGGTCGGCCGCCTCGGTGGCCGCGTAGGCGCGGGCGATGGGGAACTGGATCCCCTGGTTCTGGCCGATGGGCCGGTCGAAGACGACGCGCTCCGTGGCATAGGTCCGGGCCTTTTCGATGAACCAGCGGGCATCGCCGATGGCCTCGGCGGCGATCAGGATGCGCTCGGCGTTGAGGCCGTCGAGGAGGTAGCGGAAGCCCCGGCCCTCCTCGCCGATCAGGCTGTCGGCGGGAATGCGCAGCTCGTCGAAGAAGACCTCGGTCGTGTGGTGGTTGATCATGGCGCGGAGGGGGCGGATGGAAAGGCCGTGGCCCAGGGCCTGGCGCATGTCGAGAAGGAACACCGACATGCCGTCGTGGGGCTTTTCGCCGGCCTCGCGCGGCGCGGTGCGGGCCAGCAGCAGCATCAGGTCGGAGTGCTCGGCGCGCGAGGTCCACACCTTCTGGCCGTTGACCACATAGGCGTCGCCGTCGCGCACGGCGGTGGTGCGGATGCGGCTGGTGTCCGTGCCGCTGGTCGGCTCGGTGACGGCGAAGGCCTGCAGGCGCAGCTCCCCCGCCGCGATCCCGGGCAGGTACGCCGCCTTCTGCGCCTCGCTGCCGTGGCGCAGCAGCGTGCCCATCACATACATCTGGGCGTGGCAGGCGCCGCCGTTGCCGCCGTGTTTGTGGATTTCCTCGAGGATCGCCGCCGCCGCCCCGATGCCGAGGCCGCTGCCGCCGTAGGCTTCGGGAATCAGCACCGACAGGAAGCCGGCCTTGGTCATGGCCTGGACGAACGCGGTGGGGTAGCCGCGGTCGCGGTCCAGGGTGCGCCAGTACTCCCCGGGGAACCCGGCCGCAAGCGCGCGCACGGAGGCGCGGATGTCTTCATAGGTTTCCATCATGGTCCGTATCCGGGTAATAGTGGGCCCTTCCCGGTTTTAGCCGAAAGGCCGACACCGTGACCAGTGACTCAGCCGCCGTTGCGGTCGCGTATGCGGCCCGTCGGAGGGCGTTGAAAAGTTTTGACGATGCGCCGCATCGCCGGCAACTTTCCTCCTACCCGACGAGGCGCCTACGCGACCTCTATGAGTCATGATCAGCGCTCCTTGGTATTACTGCGCCAGAAAGTGATCGATGCCCGCCTGGGCGCAGGCGATGTCCTCGTCCGGGGTGCCCGAACTGGCGCCGATTCCCCCGATCACGGTGTCGTCGATCTTCACCGGCAATCCGCCGCCCATGATGGTGAACCGGCCGTCACAGGCGGTATGGATGCCGAAGACCAGATTTCCCGGAACACAGAGTTCGTTGTATTCATGGGTGGGACGCCGGGCGACGGCGGCGGTGTAGGCCTTGTCCTGGGCGATGGARACACTGACGATCTTGCCGCCGTCCATGCGCGAGAACGCGATCAGGGTGCCCGATTCGTCGACCACCGCGAAACACATGGGGACGCCGATTTCGGCCGCCTTCCGTTCCGCCCCGTCGATGAGAACGCGGGCCCCTTCGTAGGACAGACGTTTTATGGAAAGCGTTGCGGTGCGCGTCATGGTTTTCCCCGTGGTTGGACAATGTTCCAGCTTATCTTAAGGCGCGCTCTTAAGGCGCGCCGCGGCGTCCATGTCCCGGAAACGGCCGCCGCCGCCCGGCCGTCACCGGCGGCAGCCCCTCAGCCGGCGACCTGTCCCGCCACCACGCCGGCGAGGACGATCAGGCCGAAATTCCGGTTGGACTTGAATTTGGCCAGGCAGTCGTGCGCATCGGCGGTGTCGACCATCGCCGCCTGCCATATCAGGTGCGCCGCGCCGAGGGCGAGAACGGCGAAATAGGGCCACGCCAGCGCCGCCAGTTGGCCGGCCAGGGCGAGCAGGGCCAGGGCGCCCCCATAGAAGGCGAACAGCCAGGGGCGCGTCGCGTCGCCCAGTTTCAGCGCCGTCGATTTGAGGCCGATGAGGCTGTCGTACTCCTTGTCCTGGTGGGCGTAGATGGTGTCGTAGCCGAGGGTCCACAAAACCCCGGCCCCATAGAGGGCGAGGGCGGCCGCGCCGAGTTCGCCCCTCACCGCCGCCCAGCCCAACAACGCCCCCCAGTTGAAGACCAGGCCGAGCACCAGTTGCGGCCAATAGGTGATGCGCTTCATGAACGGGTACACCGCGATGAGGGGCAACGCGCCGGCCCCCAGGGCGATGGCGAAACCGTTGAACTGGGTCAACACGGCCAGGCCGGCAAGCAGTTGCACGCCGAGGAAGACAACGGCGTTGCGCACGCTCACCGCGCCGCTGGGAATGGGCCGGGTCGCCGTCCGCGCGACGCGGCCGTCGATGTCGCGGTCGACGATGTCGTTGAGGGTGCAGCCGGCGCCGCGCATGATCAGGGCGCCGACGGCGAAAAGGGCGAACAGGCGCACGTCCGGCCACGACGGCATGGCCAGGGCGACGCTCCACCAGCAGGGAAGCACGAGGAGCCAGGTGCCGATGGGGCGGTCGATCCGCGCCAGGCGCAGGTACGGCCGCACGCCACGGGGCGCCAGACGTTCCATCCGGTTCCCGGCATGGATGTCGGAGGCGGCGGAACGGGCCGTTTCGCTCATGAGCGTTTAATACGCCATCCGGGCCGGCACACGCAAACGCCGCCCGCCCGGCGGGCGGCCGAGGGACGCGCCTTACGGAATCCTGATCGGGGCGGCGGGCGGTTTTGCGCCCGCCGAGCTTGACGCCCCGTATAAACTTCCCTTTGCTAGGACAGTGGGGCAGAGATCGCGTCCCCCGGGGGCGGGGACCGCGTCTCCCGCGCACCGACGCCTCCGGGGGCCCGGCGTTCACCGGTGGCCGGCATCGGTCCTTCACCCCGCGCGCCGGCCATTGAGGGCAAAGCACGATTCACGCCATGGCGCATCCCATCCCCGATAGCGGTGATCCGATCACCGACAAGCGGCCCCTGGTGGAATTCCTGGAGGCCGGGTGCAAGCCCCAGCAAGACTGGCGCATCGGCACCGAGCACGAGAAGTTCGCCTATTGCCTGGACGGCCTCAGGCCGCTCGACTACGAGGGCGAGCGCGGCGTGCGCGCCATCCTCGAGGGGCTTACCCGGTTCGGCTGGGAACCGGTGCTGGAGGCCGGGAAACCGATCGCGCTCAGCAAGTCGGACCAGAGCTCCATCACCCTTGAGCCGGGCGGTCAGATCGAACTGTCCGGGGCGCCCGTGAAAACCATCCACCAGACCTGCAAGGAGGTCACCGACCACCTGGCCCAGGTGAAGGCCCTGGCCGGCAACATGGGCATCGCCTTCCTCGGCCTCGGCTACCAGCCCAAATGGCCGACCTCCGAGGCCCCGTGGATGCCCAAGACCCGCTACGCCATCATGCGCAGATACATGCCGACGAAGGGCAAGCTGGGACTGGAGATGATGCTGGCCACGTCCACGGTGCAGGTGAACCTGGATTTCGACTCGGAAGCCGCCATGGTGCGCATGTTCCGCATCGGACTGGCGTTGCAGCCCATCGCCACGGCGCTGTGGGCCAACTCGCCGTTCAAGGAAGGCAGGCCGAGCGGATACCTGAGCTACCGCAGCCACGTGTGGACCGACACCGACCCGGACCGGTGCGGCATCCTACCCTTCGTTTTCGAGGACGGCTTCGGGTTCGAGCGCTACGTCGACTACATGCTCGACGTCCCCATGTACCTGGTCCACCGGGACGGCGGGTACATCGACGCGGCGGGCCAGTCCTTCCGCGACTTCCTGGCCGGTACCCTGCCGGCGCTGCCCGGCGAGCGTCCGACCATCGCCGACTGGTCGGACCACCTGACCGCCGCCTTTCCCGAGGTCCGGCTCAAGCAGTTCCTGGAAATGCGCGGCGCCGACGGCGGGCCGTGGAGCCGGCTCTGCGGCCTGCCCGCGTTCTGGGTCGGGCTGCTCTACGACGCCACGGCCAGGGACGCCGCCTGGGAACTGGTCGAGGACTGGACGGCCGAGGAGCACGAGACCTTGCGCCGCGACGTGCCGCGCCTGGCCCTGAACACGCCGTTCCGGAACCGGTCCGTCGGCGACTTGGCCGTGGACGCCCTCGAGATCGCCGACGAGGGACTGCGCCGCCGGGCGCGGCTGGACGACGTCGGGCGCGACGAGGCCCATTTCCTCAACCCCCTGTTCCAGATCGCCCAGTCGGGCTTCACCCCGGCCGAAGAGCTGCTGGGCGCCTACCGGCGGCGCTGGAACCAAAGCGTCGATCCGGTGTTCCGGGAATACGCCTACTGAGGCGCGCCGGCGGGGGCGCCCCCGATGTGGCCTTACGGCCATGGGGGGGCTCCGCCCCCACGCCCCCCGCCAGGGGTTAACCCCTGGACCCCGTTAGGTCATGGACTCATTAGCTGGCGTTGCGAGTGGCAATGTCCGCTTTACCCCGCAAAGCAGACCAATCTCAGGGCCGGTGCTAAGGTCCGCTAATGACCCAAAGCGGACATTAAGGCGGGCTGCCCTCAACGTCCGCAAATGACCCTAAGGCGAAGTTCCGCTCTCGTCAGATAATCTGCCTGATTTCTACGAACCGGAACGCCGAGACCTGGCCGTCGCTTGAAGCTTGCATAGTTTTGACAATAGCTGCACTAGAATTGGACATGGTCGAGCCGGCAGGTCTGTTTATCCGAGTTTCCCCAGAGGAACTTCGGTGCAAGGTTTTCTGTGCCGACGGACGACCGGCACCGGCCCGCGAACTTGGGGCAAGCACGAAAAAAACCCGCCCGAATTCGGACGTATCCGGGGGCCGGCGACGATGATCGGCGACTACTTGACCGGGACGGTCAGGGGTTTGCCAATATCTCCGACCTGGAAAACAAGAAATCTCGCCCCTTTGGTGGAACTGATGTTGTTGGCCACCATGTTCCGGTCCGGAAGCTCGTGCAGCACGTCGCCGGGGCCGATGACCTGCGCCGGCTCGCCCTCGACCTCAATCTTGATCGAGCCCTGGATCATGTAGACGAAGACGTGGCCGGGATGGAAATGATTGTCGATCTTCCAGCCGGGACCAACGTCGAATAGGACGACATTTTCCGTCATCCAGACCCACCCCTCTTGTCGATTTCACCTGGCCGTCTATTTACCCGGCCTGCGCCGGAGCGGGTCTTGGTCGCAGATCATCAATCAGGCTCAGGATTTTCCGGAACAGTTCCCTCGGCACCGCCACCTTGATCAATTGGAACGTGACATACCGCCCGTGATGGACGACCTTGGCACCGAYCTTSACCAGCTTYTCSCGCARCGTGSTYAGCGACCAGTGCTCTGCTTCCTCCAGTACGGCAGACTTCTCCTTTGGGTCAAACTCGGAAGTGGACGGCAACCTGAGCCACGTCCGCTTTGAATCCAACAGCAGACGTAAATCGGCGATAAGCGGACATTGAATTCGGGATGTCCGCTCCTGAGGTAACAGCGGACATTAATCAGCGAGGCCGCGACTTCCGAGTCTAGCCATAACCGGACATCCACTACCCACCGGCGATACCAACCATTGCGCGATGTTGTCCGCCACGGCAGGTCACTCCGGCAGGCCGGCTTTGCGCAGCCCGTCAAGCAGGATGTCGAGATGGCGCTGATCGCGGAACGGCATTCTCGGCGCGAAATTGGAGATCGCCACGCCGGGCGCGAGCGATTGCAGCTTGGCAATCGCCGTTTTCG
>LKGT01008097.1_pt1 | contig 14716 bp, 11 predicted proteins | sample 503861 | NCBI WGS metagenome assembly LKGT01 (sample SAMN04113194, study PRJNA297058) | marine sediment metagenome | biome: marine benthic biome; feature: marine benthic feature; material: marine sediment; isolation source: sediment sample collected at the water-sediment interface from the South......
TCAGCTCGCCGGCACCACCAGTTGCCGGTTTTTCGTAGGTCCGGGTCTCCTGCGACGAGCAAGCGCAAAGCACGCAGCCGATCAAGACGGCTCCGCTAATGTTTCCAAGAATCCTGGCTGCCTGCGATATCATGTCACTCACCCATGCGCAGACAGTAACGTGAACAGCCTGAACTCGACATGAACTGCATCTCAGGAACTCAGACTCAGACGAAGGACCACAGCCATCTATCCGGTTTCGCCGGTTTTGGGCGCTGGACGGTGGCAGGGCTGCTTGCAATTCTTGCAGGCGCGTTCGTTATCGCATGCAGCGCCCCGGCAGCCGAGTCAGGGGCATCACAAGCGACGAAGGAGCGCATTTACGGCGTTGACTATCGGGTCAGGCCGGATATATCGAGAGGCGGCGCCTATGTAAAACTCAGGATCTCCCAGAGCGACAGATTGCTACGCGAACTGAGCATGCCGCTGGGGGAGAACATGATCAGCGACATTGGCGGTGATGGGCAGATCTCGATCGACGATGATCGAATTCGCTGGGTGCCACCGGCCGATGGCGGTGAATTACGCTGGTTCGCGACAATCAATCACCTGAGAGGCAGCAATAGCTACGACGCTTTCATCGGCGCTGACTGGGCGCTTTTCAGGGCTGAAGACGTGATCCCACCGACGGCGACAAGAACGCTGAAACGATCGGTAAGCAGAACCCGACTCATGTTTGACTTGCCTGACGGTTGGTCTGCGGTGACCGAGTACTTCAGGCGATCGAACGTTTTCAATGTCTCCAATCCCGACCGGCGCTTCGACCGACCGACTGGCTGGATCATCCTTGGAGAACTTGGCGTAAGACACGAGAATATTGCCGGCATCCGGGTAATCGTCGCTGCACCCGTGGATCAGGCTTTCAGGCGAATGGACACTCTGGCAATGCTTAACTGGACGTTGCCCGATCTCGTCCGCCTGCTTCCCGGTTTTCCAAAACGGCTGACTATTGTCGGTGCCGGCGAGCCAATGTGGCGCGGAGGCTTGTCGGCGCCACGATCATTTTACGTGCATGCGGATCGCCCGCTAATCAGTGAAAACGGCACGAGTACAATCATGCATGAAACAATTCATATCGGGCTTGGCGCCAGCGCAGTGACAGGTGCCGACTGGATCGTCGAAGGGCTGGCGGAATATTACAGCCTTGAAATCCTGAGGCGCAGCGGGACGATCAGCGAAAAACGATACCGGACAGCATTTTCGAAGCTCGAAAGCTGGGGCAAAAGCGCAAAATCATTGTGCGCTGATCCATCGACCGGCGAAGTCACCGCTCGCGCGGTAACGATACTGGCAGGACTCAACGATGAAATCAGAAGAAAGAGTGATCGAAAACACAATCTCGACGACGTCATGCGCAGATTAGCCGGTTCTCAGGACAAGGTATCCATACGACTATTACGCAAAATTGTCGCGGATCTTGCAGGCAGCGAAAGTGAAGTATTGAGCGACAAAGACCTGAACAACTGCGAAAATTAGCAGTACGCAAAAAGACTGAAATTGTCCATGGACAGACAACACGATCTTGAGCTGATACTGCGTTCCCGAACACCGATAGTGGCGATAGAGACCCGCGACGAATCGCGCATGCTGAAATTATTGATGTCAATAACGACAGCTCGTGCCAAAGATCGTTACCTGCCTCTATTTCGCTGGACCGTAACTGATGGCCTGCAACGTCTCGATATATCGCTTGAACCTCAGTTGCATAACTCGGAACCGGAGGCGGTGCTTCGGCACATCAGGGCAGTCAAAACGCCGGGCGTTTATGTCCTTCTTGATTTTCATCCGTACCTGGAAGACCCGGTAATCGTCCGATTGCTCAAAGACATTTGCATTCGATTCAACGAAGTTACGAGACACCTGATTCTCGTAAGTCACCGCGTATCTCTACCGGTTGAACTCGAAAGCTTCGTTGCGCGCTTCGACATGGCATTGCCGACGGACAAGGAACGCGAGGGGATCATCAAACGGATCGCCGCCGAATGGGCGCTCGAGAACCCCGGCTCCCAGGTCCAGGTTGATCCCAAAGCATATCGTCTGCTGATACAGAACCTTGTCGGTTTGACCGATGCCGATACCGAAAAACTGGCGAGAAACGCTATTTTCTTCGATGGCGCAATTACGAAAAGCGATTTGCCTGGGGTAATGCAGGCCAAATACGAGTTATTGAATCGCGGCGGCATATTGCGGTTTGAGTACGACACCGCAAGCTTCAGCGATGTCGGCGGGCTGGCAAAATTGAAGGACTGGCTCTCGAAGAGAAAAGCGGCGTTTCTGGACAGCGGAAATGCCCGCCATCTCGACTCGCCGAAAGGAATTCTGCTTATCGGCGTGCAAGGTTGCGGAAAAAGCCTTGCGGCCAAAGCCACGGCGGGTGTATTCGGCGCACCGCTACTGCGCCTCGACTTCGGTGCCTTGTACAACAAGTATCATGGAGAGACAGAGCGTAATTTACGCGAATCTCTAAGAACGGCCGACGTGATGGCGCCCTGTGTCCTGTGGATCGACGAAATCGAGAAAGGCCTCGCCGGACGAGGTGGTGAAACCGGGACTGCGCAACGGGTCCTGGGGAGCTTTCTGAGCTGGATGGCGGAAAAAGATCGCGAGGTCTTTGTGGTTGCAACGGCTAACGATATCAGTGCGCTGCCGCCAGAACTCGTCCGTAAAGGCCGCTTCGATGAGATCTTTTTTGTCGATTTGCCGAACCCGGAAATACGCGCATCGATACTTGTCATACACCTGGAAAACCGCGGTCAGTCCGCAGCAGATTTCGACCTGGGGACCCTCGCTGCGGCTATGCACGAATTTTCCGGCGCAGAAATCGAACAGGTGGTGGTTGCGGCGCTGTACAGCGCGCACGCCAATAAAAAGCCCCTGTCTACCGCTTACCTTCTGCGTGAGATACAGGCAACTCAACCACTTTCTGTTAAAAATAGGATCCCTTCGCCAGTGGGCAGCCGGCCGCACCGTTGCCTGCGACTAATGGGCACGCGCAGTACTACCGCCCTATTTAACCTAACGTTTTCAACTCGATACGCCGGTAAGCAAGGTAGCGACACGGCCTCATAGTCGCACTCCTTGATTTTTATCGTGTTATTATCCCTTGATGGCTAATGACAATAAGAAAATCAACGAATTAGTCTCCGACCAGGACGATGAGCCGACCGTGGAATTTGAGGTTCTGCCCGAGGCAATTCGTGAGGCACTCGAGGCTGACAGGGCAGTCGAAGCCGAATCGGACGGCAACACGGTTGAGTTTTCCAGGCCGGACGCCCAACCGGGCGATGCCGATGAAACTATCTCAATTCTGAGAGCAGATCTGGAATCACGCGCTGATAGCATTGACAAGTTGCAGTTCGACATCGAGCAGCTCCGATCGAGATGGATCGGTCTTGAAAAGGAAATTAATGTCCGCGAGGAGACGGCAAATAAACTTACGGAGGAGTTGAAGTTAGCTCACAGTAAGCAATCGCACACGGACAGGTTGCTCGAGAAACGCGAAAATGAGATCGAATTACTCGAATCACAGCTATCCACCAAGGAGCAATTGCTAAAAGAGTCCGCCCAACAGATCGAAAAGGCCGGCAACAAGGGACAGGAATCGGAATCCCGTGTGGTGGAGCTTCAGGCACAACTACATGACGCCGAAGAAAAACTCAGCGCCCTGACAAACGAATCACAGCTTGAACGCTCGGAGCTGCAAACAACAAGAGAACAAGCCCAGTCGCTTACAGCCGAGGTTGACGAACTGAACAAGGAAGTCGCGGCGTCTCGTGCTTCTGTGTCCGCGATTCAACGAGACAATGACTGTCGAAAAWCTGATTGGGAWAAACAAGAGTCCCGTCTTCTCGAGAGCGAGGACAAAAWCCAGCAGCTCTCCAGGCAGCTCGAAAWYGCGAACGAKGAATCGCAGGACAGTCGAGCGATTCAGGACGRCYTGAATGACAGGCTGACATCACTCACCGCGGCACGTGMCGAACTGCTGCAGGAAATCACAGAGCTKCAMAWTGACGCACAGAACAAGGAAGCGGAAATRTCGGCGGCAGGCAAGGAACTGCTGGCGGAGCACTCAGGGGTGCTGGCAGGCAAAAACTTCGAAGTCGGCGAACTAAAGAACCAGATCACACGCACCGAGACGTACGCGGACAAACTTCGCACACAGCTTCAGGACCAGCTTGTGCTGACGGAAGGATTTGAGACCCGCAAGAAACACCTGGAAGTCTCATTGGCCAGTGCAAATGCAGAGGTCCGGGAGTTCTCCGACCGTATCGAGGAGCTGAAATCACAAAACGCGGACCTGCTCGATGCAGAGTCCAGGCTGCAGGAAGATTTCGAAAAAGAGATGCGGCGAATTCGGCTCGAACTTGGCGAGGCACAAGTGACTGTTGCTGATCGCGAGTCGCTGAGTCAGCAGCTGACATCCGATCTTTTTGACACCAAGAGTTTCAGCTCAAGCCTTGAAAATCGCATCAGTGCTGCAGAAAAAGAAAACAAAGCAACTATTGCCAAGCTGAAAAGAAAGCTGAAAAAGATTGAGACGTTGAACGATGAGCTGAACTACAAACTCAGCAACAAGGACAATGCGCTAGCTGGGATGTTGAGTGAGCTGTCAAAGCGAAGCAAAGAAATCAAATCAACTGACGCAATAGAAGATGTCATCCATGAACTGGATGACAGAATATCAGAACGAATCGATGATGATCGGAGCGGCGTCGAGAAAGCACGGGTCACGCGACTTCTTATTGGCAACATTGACGGGCAGGAACTCAGGTTCCCGTTGTTCAAGGACAGGGTCACCATAGGGCGAACTCTACATAATGACATTCAACTCAATGCGGCGTACATCAGCCGACGCCATGCCGCTATCGTGACCGATGAAGACGGCACGAGGATCATCGACTCGGGCAGCAAGAATGGCGTATATGTTAACTCGAAGCGGGTCACAGAGCAGATCCTCAAAAACGGCGACGTCGTGACGATAGGCTCGGCAGAATTTAAGTTCGAAGAGAGACCGAAGCGCTAATACCTGTCGGCCATGTCCGACAGGATCTCCCCGCATGTTTTTTTCAAGGCTTCGATGCGTCGTACGGCATTGACACATCGTTATGTGAGGACAGTCACGGACTTTCAGGATCCGTTCAGCTACGGTCTGTCACCATGAGCACGGTAACCATAAACAAGCCCAGATAATGCTCACGAAGACCGCGCCAAAAACTCTCGACCTTAGCTCCACCCAGGCAGTAGCGCGCCGTGCCGGAGACCTGGCGTCCCGGAAGATTTGGTTACCAAAACTCCTTTACGATTGCCTCCCCTATTTCTATCTGACAGCCGGATTCGCGGCTTTTTTTGCCACCCTGTATATCAGTGACTGGTTCTGGGTGCTGCCGCATTACATTCTCTTCTCCGCGGCCTGTCTGCACCTGTCATGGGTGGTCTATCGAAAGCGAAAAGGTCCCCATCGGAGCAAGTCCGACCAGCCGGACCAGACTGCGACAGACTAATTCTGCTCTGCTTGACCTTGGCGTCCACGTGGTCGAGGATGGCGTGTGTTTTTCATGCGCTTACGGATGACCCGTGTCTGTCGAGAAGAAACCGTTCAAACAGAAAGCTTTGAATGAAACGGCGCTTGCGCTCTCATTCTTCTTTGCAGGACTGGTTTTGCTGCCGCTGGCAATTTATTTCACCGGCCAATCCGTGTTTGGCGAGTATAGTGGGGCGGGTTTTTCAGATTTCTACGGACGCCTGAGCGGCGAAATACGGGAAGGTCGGCCTGCGGTCTGGTTCCTCGTGCTAACGCCCTATCTGGTCCTTATGCTGCTGCGCCTTACGATCTGGGCTTTTCGCAGGAGCAGCCATGCCAGATAAGCCTGTGGACCATTACCTTGCGCTGTAAGGAATGGCTGCAAGTGACTGAATTAACTGTGACCTTTATCACAATTTGTCTTTGCCAAACATAGGATTAAGGTAGTTTTCATAGAATTTATGTTAACAATGATGCATGATCGTGCCCTGCTCGGACACTATTCATAAATCTTCAGGTCGAACACACAGAACCATCGGAAACAAACAATGAAGCGCTTTCTGACATGGCTGGGATCGAAGCTGTTTCCGAAGGAAGCTAAGCAGGAATCAATCCTCTATCAAACCACCCGCAGGGGCAACGTGAAATCCAAACGGCCAACGCCAAAGGTTGCGGACGCCGCCGGAGCGGTAGATCTCGAAACCACGCTTGGCGGGCGCATTGAAGACGGTGGTCCGGGCAAGAACGTCCTGGTACCCAACAAATATGTGCGTGAGGACACCGGTACCCACGAGACCCTCACGATAATCGACGATTCTCTTGCTGAAGACGAAGATGAAGCTGGCGGCGATCCGTACAACACCGGTCGATTCGACCGCTCCAAGTTCTGGAACTTGCGTAACAGAAAGTAGTTCCGGCCGACTTTTCGGATACCGTGCGGATCCGACAGAATTCTCCAGTATTCAATCGACGGCTCTCTAAGGCGTCCATTGACGGCATTTCAAGCCGCCGGTACTCTGCAGCCGATCAATCCTTCCGGAGCGTTGTCCATGGGACTCAGAGTTACTTTCGAGCTTAATGACAATGACTTGAGACATTTTCGTCTGATTATGCGCGAAGCGCGAAAAGCCGCGGCCAACGCTTCGCCTGAAGACATTGTTGCCTCGGCCGAGGATCTCCTCAAAGATATCGGCACTTCAGGTATCCCGAAGTTCGTTACCGATCGGCTCGAAAATCTTGAAATCATGATCCGCATGCTGTCCGATCACGAATGGGCACTTCCGGAGCAGGAGTCGGCGAGAGTTCTGAACGCCCTCGCCTACTTTTGTGAGCCCGAAGACCTGATACCGGATCACATACCAGGACTTGGCTTCCTTGACGATGCCATCATGATCGAACTGGTTGTCCGCGAGCTTCATCATGAAATCGAGGCCTATCGGGACTTTTGTGACTACCGGGCCAACCGGGTTCCTCAACCCGGCATCAGAAACAAAACCAGTGACGTTTCTCGCGAACAATGGCTGGAGAGCCGGCGCAAGGTGTTGCAGTCACGTATGAGACGACGGCGCAAGCATGGCAACGACCGCTCTGACGGCGGCCCGCCCCTGAGGCTACTTTGATTATGGACCGCCAGGTGAAATACGCTGGTTCGGGAGGCTTGTGACGGAAATATTCCTGGAAATGCTCTTTACATAAGGGTGTCCCGGGGCAAGACGACCCGCGATGCGGGCTGAGCCGGTAATTATCGACTACCCAGAAACTCAGGAGCGAAATCGCGGTCATAGCATTCAAGGGGCCAGACTGTGSTCGAATCCCCATAAACCATGATTTTTTGTTAATTGCGCCCTTGATTGAAGCGCTTTTGCCAACTAGCCTAGCCCGCAAGGGTAAAGCTAATATCCCCAATCGCCATGTATGGAGAAAAATTTGAAGAATTTTGACACCGGTTGCCGCCGCTGGATGTTTGGCGCATTCGTCGGCCTGTGGGCCCTGTCCGCCATCGCTGCGATACCTGCAGTCACATCCGACGACGATCTGGGCCCGGAGCCTCGGCACGAGAAGATCGGGCAGCTGGTCAGCGAATTTATTCAGAAGTCTCACTACCGGCACGCAGACATCGATGATGACCTTTCATCGAAGGTCCTCGATCGATATATCCAAGCCCTGGACAACAACCGCATGTATCTGCTGGCCAGCGATGTTGAGAGCTTCGAGCCGTATCGCTACCAAATCGATGACATGGTCAGATCCGAGCCACTGGACCCGGTCTTCGAAATATTCGGGGTATACCGGACACGGGTTCGCGAAAGGTTGAATTTCGCCCTTCTACAGCTCGAAACCGAACCCGATTTCAGTATCGATGAAACATATGTGTTTGACCGGGAGGATCAACCCTGGCTGCAGACTGAAGCCGAGCTGGACGAACTCTGGCGCAAGCGTGTCAAGAATGACGCCATGAATCTCAGACTTGCCGAAAAGGACTGGACAGAAACTCAGGAGATCCTGCACAAGCGCTACTCGCGTTTCCTCAAGCGAATGGATCAGATCAAGAGTGACGACGTGTTCGAAACATTCATGAATGCATTCGCCCATACGCTCGATCCGCATTCGAGTTATTTGTCACCGCGAAACTCTGAAGAATATCGTATTCAGATGAGTCTCTCCTATTTCGGAATTGGTGCATCGCTGCAAATCGACGATGACTATGTGATGGTCATCAGTATTATTCCGGGCGGCCCYGCGGCAATTGACGGMAARCTCCAGCCCAAGGACAGGATYACCGGTGTCGCGCAGGGMGAACARGGTGAYTTGATCGATGTCATYGGCTGGCGACTTGACGACGTYGTKCARCTGATTCGGGGACCAGCCGACACCGTCGTRCGACTGCAAATAATGCCTGCTGGCGCACTACCGGGCGCACCGGARAAGATCATCAGCCTGRCCAGAAACCAGGTCAAGCTGGAAGAGCAAGCCGCRAAAAGCGAAACCATYAYGGTTCCGCGMGAAGGAAGRGATTGGTCAATCGGCGTGATYAAAGTGCCGAGTTTCTACCGCGACTACCGCGCCTTGAGTAACGGCGATAAGGACTATACRAGCACGACCAAGGACGTACGACGCCTGATYAGAGARCTGGAGGACGAGGGAATCGACGGRCTGATTRTCGACCTYCGAAACAATGGYGGCGGTCACCTCACGGAAGCRACCGCAYTGTCTGGCCTGTTYATWGACAATGGGCCCGTWGTCCAGTTRCGCAACTCGARCGGCCGGATCAGCCGTCTCGAYGATCCCGACCCSGTACCGCGGGTATCCTACAACGGACCGCTTGCCGTTCTCGTCAACCGCTWCAGCGCCTCRGCYTCGGAGATTTTTGCRGCMGCGATTCAGGAYTATGCGCGCGGCGTGATTATCGGCCAGCAGACTTTTGGCAAAGGCACGGTGCAAAACCTSTATTCGCTCGATCAGTACGTKCGCAGGCCCGATGAGGCAGGCCTCGGCCAGCTGACGCTGACYATYGGRAAATACTACCGGGTRACAGGCGAGAGCACYCAACACAGGGGTGTSWRGCCGGATATCGCCCTGCCATCCKCGATCGATRYCGAGCTGGTCGGYGAAAGCGTTCGTGAAACTGCCTTGCCCTGGGATACCATMAGAACGACYAAATTYCAGGCYGGCGCGCCGCTSGACAGCACGATTTCATCGCTKATGGCCAGCCACMACTCRCGCAGTAAAGACGACCCCGACTAYCARTACCTTATGGCGGGRATTCWCGACRTCGAACAGRTCCGTGCACAAAMAAGCGTGTCTCTTAACCTTGAGGAGCGCCGTGCCGAGCGTGAAGATGAGATCAAGCGTCGTCTGGACAGGGAGAATGAGCGCCGGGCAGCGCTGCAGCTGGAGCCTATTACCACGATGGAAGAACTCGAGGCTTTGGAGCCGCCCGATGTGCACCTTGACGAGGCCGCGGCAATCGTCACAGACCTGGCGGAGCTAAGGGAAATCGATGTGCAGCCGGCCCAGACCGCCCAGGTCAAGCCGTAGTCTGAAATAACCGGGTATTGTGCGGTCAATAACCGGGTATTGTGCGGTCAATAACCGGGTATTGTGCGGTCAATAACCGGGTATTGTGCGGTCAATAACCGGGTATTGTGCGGTCAATAACCGGGTATTGTCCGGGAAATGCCGCTTGCATCCCGGCACGCAGGTGTTGTACTGTTCTACAACACTAAGTTTGCTGATTTCAGCAAATTGGAGCTGCGGTGACAGACAGACCAGTACCGCTGGACCATTCAGAAAATGCGTCAGGACGCCGACACATCCCGTTCCTGGCGATTCTGGTGCTGGGCGGCGCCTGGTGTTCCACTGCTCTGGGGGCTACAGCTTCGACGGCGGCCTGCGATCGAACAGCCGATCTACTACGAAGTCTGGACGTGCCGGTCAGCGATCTATCTGCAAATGTTGTTGGCCATATCGCAGTCGAGCCTGGCAACGCCAATGACGAATCACTGAATGCCGGCCCTGCACAGGCGGAATCCACCGCACCGATCCTTTACCTGGCACCCCGCGTGGCATTAATTCTGCAGAATGTCTTTTCTGCTGTCGCGATCGAAACTCCGCCGTTAGATTCCCGTGATTCGACCCAGTCATTCGCGACCGAATCCTTGTCTCAGGACGAATCGCCGCTGTCACCGGTCGCGGGCGACGCGTCTCAATCCGACTCGTCTGAGCTGATCGATCCAGCTTCAGCTGGTGCGGAGGTAGAAGCCATTCCACATTTTCAACGGCAAATGTTCCGCACAGACATCTAGCCCTGCCCCCGTAATTGTTAGCTCAGCCTTGTTGGAACACTAGCGACTCAGGACGTTCGAGATTCCCCACCAGTTCTCGCCCAGAATGTTGGTTTCGTTTTCTTTGACCAGACCGTTGGCGCCTGTGTTGTAAATCGTTGCAACAGTTCCGGCAACGGGTACGACATCCGTATCGTTTCTGAAATCGGCGTGTTCCGCGAGCAGTTTTGAACGCTGTTGCAGACTTTCTGCAAAGTCCGACGCCTGTTCCATCGTTTCGATTAGCTGATAAATTTGCACAAGAAGCTGATCACACTCATTACGCGTACCGTAGTTGATCGCCCCGACACCCTTGTCGTTTGCTTCTTTCGCCATTGCYGCGAGTKCCRCATCGGAAAAASYYAARAAYAGATCCTGGGCRAARGCGATTATCATCAAATTGATGGAACGCTTGGTCGGAATATCCAGACCCTCGTTGTCGGGCGGYTYGCGGTTMTGAATTTCMTCGACMYGCCGCWGCARSTKMKCYTCTTCCWGCTGCGCAACAGCGATTYGCTCGKCCASGYYRGAYAGYATCGCCGTTACYGATCGGCGYYTGAATATTTTCAGGAAACCGCTCATYGAATCCAGRCGAYKAYGTTCYGCTTGCAGCTGGTCCTCGAGTTGMTGAACGGTAKCGCGTATTTCTGAAATCTGCCSTTCCAGCCCKCTCKCYTCTCTCSTRCGYTCTTCATTCCASGAAACGAGCAGRCRWTCGTRTYGCTTCTGCTCTCGYTGTTGYTTTARTTGTTCGGCRAASTTCGTGAGYTTWYKTTGACAACGAAGCGCCAGTCCYCGTARCTGATAAAAAACAATGACRTTGTGCGCCAAATCCGGGTCGACCAGGAGMTCCTCAAGATGATYCAGYTTCTGTTGYAATCTGSCGRNMAYTNCCTTCCTGTTGCTTGATCTTGTCCTGRAGCCTGAACTGCTCYTTKCGCATACCGGCAAATTTTTTCTTGAGCGCCGCTCGATTCCAATACARGTCCAGCAGYTTCTCGCTKTCCTGCGAYTTKTCCGGCGAATTYCCGAAGATTGCGGCGAGGCTCGACAAYCCRTGCTCCTTTTACATAATCCACGCYAATMRGGCGAGGCGMTGAGGAMTACYCTGCMCGGATAATGRCAAGTGAAAYSGTGTYAMTCCTTGACTSAATCGACAGTTTTTGGATCTGYGGYYGSKCGCTTGCCGGGAACTGTGACTAYCGTTCGARGATYAKGTGGCCCTGATCCATAAGGTATTCCAGCCACTTGTTGAGSACGACATTGCGATGCCAYCGCCGRTCGAGTTCYTCCCTGTGCGMRCCCGACGGNCCGTNTGAGTWYTGCATGACSACGATCGCCGCAMARATTCATCGCYTCCGCCAGYTGTCCATCCAGGTAGGCSCGAACTTKCATGTCSGGTTCAGCAATACGCCGTTCRGACTCATAAAAGAAATACGACAGTGACAGCGTCACSGTGTACCKGCTCCGRTCGATAATTTCGACGTGCAARTCACAGGCACCAGCAACACGCGAYCGATAATAACCRTCAAGYCGTTCAAGCTCRGGAACTAATTGTTGCAGACGCAAATAATTACTTTCATACAGAGACATGAGGCCGRCAAAACTTCGCGGCYTTGCRATCGTCTCGGSTACGAGTTGGTATTCGAGCAACATTAAGYAAATATATCACAGCAAMCRCTATTCGAAAGGCATGCAAWAATAGTTCCGCTTTTYGYGNTTTTTGAAAAAAATTATGGTCGAACTCTGCGYTCAACACCTGTACTATCKAGAATTCTRCTCGCGATTTCCTCGATCGAGAACTCTGTYGTGTCGAYGTTCKGGATYCCGTAGCGTTTGAATATTTTCTCAGACTCTCTTAACTCGTASCGTACYTGCTGCGCAGATGARTARCGGCCAAGCGCCCTCCGCTCCTTSCGAATTTGTYGMAGSCGCGTCGGYGCAATTGTCAGGCCAAACAATTTCTSTTTYTGTTTCACCARAATATCCGGCAATTTRCCGCTTTCCAATTCTTCATCGATAAGAGGRTAGTTCGCCGCATAGACACCATATTGCAAAGCGAGGTACAGGCATGTCGGAGTCTTGCCCGAACGGGAAACACCAACGAGAATAACGTCGGCCATTTCGTAATTTCCGGTAATACTACCGTCGTCATTCGCCAGGGCAAAGTTAGTCGCCTCGATGCGCTTCATATAACTTTCAATATCGCTCATGCCGTGTGCGCGGCCGGCCGTGTGAGTTCCCTTTTGTTTGAATTCCTTCTCCAACGGYTCCAAAAAGACGTCGAARATGTCGAGGTGCAATCCGTTCGCCYCTTTGACGATCGCCCGGAARTCATCGTRCACAAGCGTCGAAAACACGAYYGGCCGGGCGCCTTCTGCCTTTGCCRYYTCRTTGATTTTTTCTACTGCCTCGYGTGCCTTGTCATCGGTATCTATAAATGGCACAGTCACGTGCCGAAATTCCTGYCGATCGAATTGMGTAAGGAGRCTGTGTCCGAGCGTTTCAGCGGTCACACCGGTCTTATCAGASAGAAAAAAGACAGTACGTTTAGTCATTGTAATTGGTYCGGGTTTGCAGAAAAACKCAGTTCACGACCKTKCCGYGCATCAATTCCATTCGAKYGTCCATGTCCAGMTAAKTAACACANAGGGRGYTGATATTGGAGCCGTACGTTATCACGCTTGACAAGCTTGGAATGCAAGACGTTGAAATTGTTGGAGGCAAGAATGCCTCGCTGGGCGAGATGATCAGTAATCTGGCCAGTCTTGGCGTCGCAGTACCCGGCGGATTTGCGACGTCTGCAGCGGCGTACCGCGACTTTCTGCAAAACGCCGGGCTCGACGAACGTATTGCCGGCGTACTGGATGGGCTCGATGTCGATGATATCGACGCACTCACAGACGCGGGAAAATCGATTCGGGACTGGATTGTCGATTCACCGTTACCCGAGAAGCTAACGGACGAACTGGGCACGGCTTGGAAGAAAATGTCCGGCGGCAAGGATATTGCAGTCGCGGTTCGGTCGTCGGCCACGGCCGAAGATCTTCCTGATGCCTCTTTCGCTGGTCAGCAGGAGACTTTTCTGAACATCAGGAGCATCGATCACCTGATCGAAGCTTTGCACCAGGTATTTGCATCGCTCTTTAACGATCGCGCCATTGCATATCGCGTGCATCAGGGATTTGATCATTCCCTTGTTGCCCTGTCCGTTGGCGTTCAGTACATGGTTCGCAGCGATATCGGCTCGGCCGGCGTGGCGTTTACGCTCGATACCGAATCAGGCTTCCGGGATGTGGTGTTCATTACCTCATCCTACGGTCTCGGGGAAACGGTAGTGCAAGGAGCGGTCAATCCTGACGAGTTTTACGTTTATAAACCGGCGTTGGAATCCGGCCATTTTCCGGTGCTGAGAAAGCACCTCGGCAGCAAAGCAATAAAAATGATTTACAGCAACGACCCGACTCCCGGCAAGACCGTTGCTACTGTCGACGTCGACGACTCGGACGCCGCGCAATTTTCATTAAGCGAGGAAGAGGTAATCGAGCTTGCGCGGATAGCAGTAACGATCGAAAAACACTACGACCGACCAATGGACATTGAATGGGCCAAAGATGGTTCCGACGGCAAACTCTACATTCTTCAGGCGCGACCGGAAACGGTGCAAAGCAGGAGCGGCCGTACGATCCAGCGGTTTACGCTCAAAAACCGGTCTGCCGTACTCAGCAAAGGCCGGAGCATCGGGCAGAAGATAGGGGCCGGCACCGCAAAAATTATTCGCAATGTCAGCGAAATGAGCCGTGTGCAACAAGGCGACGTCCTGGTATCGGATATGACTGACCCGGACTGGGAACCGGTAATGAAGCGCGCATCGGCTATCGTTACGAACCGCGGCGGCAGAACCTGTCACGCAGCAATTATCGCACGAGAACTTGGTATTCCGGCCGTTGTCGGCTGCGGTGACGCGACGGAGAGCATTGCCGACGGCACAGCGGTCACCGTTAGTTGCGCAGAGGGTGACGAGGGCTACGTTTATGAAGGCCTGCTGAAATTTGAACGCACACAAATCGAGCTGGATTCATTGCCGGACATTGCCGTGAAAATCATGATGAACGTCGGTAATCCAGACAGGGCTTTCGACTTCGCCAGAATTCCGAACAAAGGAGTCGGACTGGCCCGGCTTGAATTCATAATCAACCGTATGATCGGCGTGCATCCCAAAGCTTTGCTCAATTATGAACAGCTCGACACTGAGACGCGAGAGGCAGTTGATGAGCAAATGGCAGGGTACGACGACCCGGTTGGGTTTTTCATCGATAAGCTGGCCGAAGGC
>LKGT01002013.1_pt1 | contig 14687 bp, 13 predicted proteins | sample 503861 | NCBI WGS metagenome assembly LKGT01 (sample SAMN04113194, study PRJNA297058) | marine sediment metagenome | biome: marine benthic biome; feature: marine benthic feature; material: marine sediment; isolation source: sediment sample collected at the water-sediment interface from the South......
CGCGGCGAGGCCGAGGAATTGGACGCGCGCTTCGCGCAGGTGGTCGGGCTGTACCGAGTCCCCTCGTCGCTGATCGCGCTCATGACGATCAAGCGATTCGCGTCGATCACCAAGCGATTCGACGTGCTGCGTCGCGTGGCATCGCGATTTGACGTGCGCGCCGCTTACGACGCCGTCGAAACCCGCTGTCGCGCTCAGCTCTCGTCCGGAGGCGTAGATCGTCACGGGTGAGGCCGGCGCGGTCGGATCGAATGCGAGGCCGAGGACGTCGACGAGGCCCGATGCGATCTGCTCGACCGCGATTCGAACCCGATCCATCAGGTCCACCACGTGGGTCGCTGCCTTCGTCTGCTCCTGAACGGCTACCAGGATCTCGCTGATGTGACTCCCGCTCTCTTGCGCGGAGCGGTTGATTCCCTCGAGAGACACGCCCGCTGCGGCCGAGAGCTGAACTCCGCTCGCGACGCTGCGTGACCCCTCCTCGATTGCACCCACCGCGTTGGAGCTCTCGCTCTGCACGGAGCGGATCMMKCYTCCGATCTCCTTCGTGMTAAACACAATCGGCGATTTCCAATTTTACCAGTCCGTGCCGTTTTCGATAAGAACCATTTTCCAACAACTGCGAACAAATTCGGGTCGCATTTTTGAAATCCCCGGCCAACTTTAGTGTCCTGCCGAGATTTAATCTTGCATCAAATTTCAAATTTTCGTCTGGGCTGTATTTTGTAGCGTTTTTAAAGCTTGCGATTGCTTCCAAATATTTTTCACTGATAATCTGACATTCGTCCAATTTTAGGTAAGCATTTGTCCTAATTAACTTATCCTTGGCAGCCAGTGCGGCGGTTTCGTACTCTTTCGCTGCTTCCGAAAACTTTYCTTCTTCAAACAAAGACTCTCCCAGCAAATATCTACTTTCATCCCTGATATCACTTTTCAATTTTTGCGAACCAAGCAACTSTTGCAGGTTCAATCTTGCCGCCGGATAATYYTTTAACTTAATGTCAGTTTTCGCTAACCAGATTTTAGCTTTTAAGAAATAGTCGCTCTCAGGAAAATAGGTAATTAGTTCGTGGAATTTTCTCTGAGCCTTTACATTCTCGCCTTTGTAATAAAAGCATTCACCCAAAATTATAAGTGCATCATCAACATATTTGCTATTTGGATAAATCTCTAATATCCTTGATGCTTTTTCAATCGTTTTATCATATTTTTGCAATTCGGCTGATGAAGGCTTTTCACTGAGGCGCTTCTTTCGTTCCTTCTTGGCCTCATTAAATACTTTTTTGGTATTATAAAACGTATTGAAATAGGCGCATGATGAGACAGTGAAACTTAAAACAAGAAGGGAGAAAAGGGCCTTCCAGTGTTCAGGATTTCTTACCATATTCTTAAAACTTCCATTTTTTGAATGATGTAATGTGCGAAAATTCCAACTAAAAATCCAGAAAAAAGTGATGACAACAACATAATCGGCATCAAATAGAGAACTTGGGTACTGCCTACAACCAGAAATGCAGCGAGCAGCAGTTGAACGAAATTATGTGTAAACGCTCCTAAGAGACTAACCCCTAAAATACTGAATGTTTTACTAAAGTTGATGTACAAAAAGGCCATAACACTTGTGGCGACAACCCCACCACTTAAGGCAAACAAGAAAACAGGATTAAATAAAGTACCTAAAACAAATGCCCCGGTGATTACACGAAGGAGCATGACTAAAAAAGCAGCTCTGAAACCATAACAATATAAAGCAATTATCGTTACCAAATTTGACAAACCGGGTTTTAACCAGGGCAACGGTCTTGGAATTGCGGACTCAAACAAAAACAAAATCAATCCAGTAGCCGCCAAAACCCCCAACCTGGTTACATCTGAAGTTTTTTTCAAGGAAAAGACGCCTTCTTTGGCGCGTTTGGAAGGGTTAACCGGTAATCGCATCAAATTTGTTTTTGCGTCTGCCTTCAATGGAGATCGTTAATTTGTTGGGGACACATACAATGATTTCACCGGTATGTGTGATGCTGCCTTGACGAACGCAAAGTTTTTGAGGACAGTCAGAACTAACGACTCTTATTGCTTTATTAACTATTTCTATAGAGGTTTCACCAATATGGCCGCTTGTGTTAAACTTTTCATCCCGGTTCAAATTTTTACTAAAATTTTGCAGATTCTCCACTTTGATAACTGCTATTTGACCGGGTTGACTAACTGCTTTTAAAATTGTAAAACTTAACATGCTTAGTAGAATCAAAGAGGAAGCTAATATTTTATCGCCTTTGGTAAGCAGTTGCCAAACAGTTTTCAAATTACTCATCTACTTATTCTGATTCTGAATTTTTTTTAAAGCCTCAATTCTTTCAATCGCTTTTTGTTTATACTCAAGCGCACCTTTATGGTTCGAATTGAGATCTAAAACTTTGTTCCATATTACAATTGCTTCTTGATATCTATCTAATGTAAAAAGGTTAATCCCATTATTAAAATGTTCCTCAATCAATTCATTGATTTTGTTCCGGGTGTTATTGAGCTCAATCTTCACAATTCGGTTGTCGGGATCCAGCCTTAATATATCCCCAAAAATCGTCACTGCCTCCAGGTACCTCTTTTCATAAACTTTTTGCCTGCCCCGTTCTATAAAATTCGCAATTTGAAGTTCTTTTTGAACATCTTTTTTCCTTTGAAGGGCTTTCGAATTGGAGGGCCCAATTGCTATTGCTTTCGAATAGCTTTCTAACGCAGATTGCCAATTGCCTTGCTGGAAAAACAAGTCTCCCCGTTTGAGAAAAGAAGAAGCTTTTTCACTTCTATCATTCCGTACTCTTGTTAAATTTCTTTTGGCATTTATGTGATCGGGATTAATTGACAACACATTTGAAAAGACCTCAATTGCTTCTGCATAGTTTTCCGATCTGTAAAGTAGTAAGCCTTCAGCGTATTTTTCTTGTATAAACCGATTGATTTTGGGTCTCGATTTGGCAATTCCAGATTTAGCGTCGCTATTTCCAGGGTCAATTTTCAAGACTTCTAAATACTTATTAGTCGCACCCACGTAATTTTTTTGTTGTTCCAGCGCCTGTGCTTCCCGAAGAAATTTGGAAATCAGCTTTATATTTTCCCGGATTTTCTGTCTCGTTCTGCTCAAGTATTTAATAACTTCAATTTGTGTTTCATTAAATTCTAATGCACGCTTAAACTCTTGTTCTGCTATCCTAAAATTTTTGTCACGGTAATAACCCAACCCCCGGAAAAARTATTCTTCTGCCAAATAATTTTTTATATTGTCAATATYAGCGAGATATTTTATCGCAGTATKATGRTTTTTGTYAAAAATCAGGACGCGCTTAAATGACTTTTCASYCMYAAAATATTGTTTGGCATCAAACTCGGCMATTCCGTCSGARAKTGACTTCYTAATTAAAACATCAATGGCCGGTTTAAGTGCGTTTAATTTCACRGCGGCATCAAAATTATCCGGATCCAACTCTTTAATTTTTGTCAGAACATAGGCCGCCCGAAAGAACTGTGGATCTTCCTGAGCAAGCAATCTACTCGACAATGAAAACAGTGAATCAATCACGATTTCTTTCCTTGCGAGCCGCTTAGTCAAATCATTTACCAGAGTTTCTACAGAATCTGATTTTGTATCAAGCAAGTCATAATCTAGATATTTTTTAAATTCTCTTGAAGCTGATTTGTATTTTTTTAACGTCAATCTTTCTACACCCTTTTCATAATACCGTTCAGCCAGGGCAGCCGGGGCCGGGCTAATCCTTGCTGAAAAAGTAAAAAGAAGCTTTTCCGAACTTTTGGAATAAGCGAAATTGAACACAAAGTTATCGCGAGTGTACTGAAATCCGGCTGCAGAATTATCAAAATCGAGGTCTTCAAGACCCAAAAAGACTGTCATTTTTCTGTTGAATTCAAAACCAATTCCGAGGTGGTTTGTGTTCTCACCTCGTTGAAAATGATAACCTGTGTTCAAAAGTAAACCCGGCTTGGGCAAAAGATAGCTTAGCCCAAACATAACGGAAGGTTCAAAAACCTTCTTGCTTAAAGGAATGTTATGAACTGTCATGCCGAAGTTCAACTTATCCCAAAGTTTTGAGTCTGAAAATTTTTCCCATCGTTTATCCAATACTCCAACACCAGGATTGCCAAAGAAAATCCCCAAACCGGTAGACGCAAACAAGGTACTGTCCTGTTTTATGAAGTCAAATTTATTTCCGATAAACAATCGTTTATAGAATCTGCGGCCCCAGGCCAAAGTCCCCCTGTCAACCTTTTCCGGTAAGGCGGGCAGTCGTGAAAGGGAAGCTCCGAATGTTCCCATTAAAGGTACAACTTGAGTAACACTTACAAAATTAAAAGCAAATGGATCGTTAACACTAATGAGCATTGTGCGGTCCTTCAATCCGGACAAAGCTGCTGGATTCCAATAAATGGCCGAGGGATCACGGGCCTGAACAACTAAAGAACCTCCTAATGCCATTGACCGGGCATTGGGTCTAAAAAGTTCTACAGTTGTCTGGGATAAAGTTATGGAAGTGAAGCAGATGCAATTCAGGATGGAGGCAAGGAGCAATAATTTATTCATAAATAATATTACAAAAAAACACTAAGCGAGTATTTCGCGATTATAATCAACTTCACATACATCGATTCCTTTTTTTCTTCCTTTTACAGAAAGTGATTTTAGCCGGCTGGTTGGGTAAGAACCATTCGCCTTTTTGGCTAGATCGTATGACATTATAATTTGACCGGCGGCAGCCTTGGAACAAAGGCGGGCTGCTACATTGACCACATCACCAATTACTGTATAGTCCATGCGATCCGCGGAACCCATATTCCCTATAACCACGGAACCATTGTTTATACCGATGCCCATTTCAAGTATGGCTTCACCTTTCGCTTCTCGTTTATGGTTAACCAAGCGAACTTGTCGCTGTATTTCAACCGCTGCCCGGAGAGCATTATCCGCCATCGTTTTTCCCTGAAAGATAGCCATGATCTGATCRCCCATAAATTTATCAACAATACCCTTRTGGSTCTCAATGATTCGAGTCTGCAAATCAAAATAAACATTGATYARYTTAACTATCTCTTCCGGTTTTAACTGTTCTGMAATTGATGARAAGTYTCTAACATCTGAGAAAAGTACSGYTACTTTCTGATTTGCSGCWNTWGGNTTTTTTGCCATYNGASCCMNACRGTATCYTTGATCATTTGCASCGTYAACTTTGAAACRAAYTTCTGCATTTGCARTTTTTCCCGCAGRTGCTGGRTCATATTATTAAACTCAGCRGCCAACTGACCYAATTCATCTYTCGAATTCACWGAAATRRYRACATTAAGATTGCCGCTRCCAACTGCYCTTGCCCCRTCGGAGAGCATYTGAATCTGMTTTGCCATTTTTCYGGCAATCAGATTTATRAAAACAATYGACAGWAGAGTAACAAAAATCGCAGAGCCGATAGCAATATTTCTRGCATTYTYGATTGGCWGCAAAATCGAYTYCTTGGAAAARCTGATAAARGCAATGCCCAAAAGAATGTTCTTAATYCTGYTATTTTCCCTYARTTGATGSGTRATGGGGTAATAATACTCAAAATGCARAGGCAWTTCTYTAATTKTGAATTYWGATATYTTRAGGAGTTCRGTGGCATTGGCRAATTTTACTTCYTGYCCRTYTASRTCAAATGAGGCAACTGGTTCGGCGTGTCGATTTAAGATGGCCGCCTTTTCCAGACCATCAACACTATTTTTCTTCAAGCGAAAAACTGCTTCGGTCACTCTCTCTTTTTTGTCTAACAGAAGATCACCCTTGGAGGTTTCGGCCAGGTTTTGAATCAAAACCTTGCAAACTTGATTCATGCGCTGCATTAAAGCAACTTTTTGATTCTGTAATACTATCAGACTAAAAGTCGACATAACCAACACAACAATAGATGCAATAATTAAACTTAATTTTATTCTTATGGGTAGGATACGCCATGGAGAAAACCAAGAGCGCCATGATTTGGAAGACACTTCAGCTTTGACTGAATTAGAGCCGACGAGATTATTTGATTGCTTTGCTTGAGACACCGGTCCCCTTTGAAAAACAAAGTTGCAGATTAACGGCTAAAAGTTACTTTGGGTCTCTTCTATTCTGATTTCTTCAAGTTGAAACGTGGGTGTTTCATCCTTTATCAACCCCCACAGGTAAAACAGACCTACCAACAATAGCATAGCTAAAAAAAACAGACCTCGAACAGACTTTTTAGCAACAGGTGAACTGCGAAGAATCTTTCTAAACTTTATTCGAGATTCCGTTTCTTCTCTATTCCCATCCACCTCATCTTCATAATAAAACGGCGTAAAACCGAATTTGCGAACTTCTCTTTTTTGAAAAAAACCGCGTGAAAACATTACATTATAAATATACTTGTCATAAACCTGTTCGGGAAAAAATTTACGATCTTTTGATCGAGGTTTTCTGCAAGAGACTTCAATTATTAAAGGCTTAAGATATTTTTTAATTCACAAGAATTGTTGAGCCGATAAAATTAACAATCAGCAAAATAAAGATAAATATCTTAATTGTCAAGATTTTCATAAAAATAAAAATTTACTGTTTAAATAAGCAGAATCTTGCTATTTTTGTCTCTTTAATTCCGTTGACAATCAGCAMCTATTTCAATACTTTGGNCCAACWCAATGACTACTRYSCTGATAGTVTCGGAGAATARTGCAACGGTTGAACCGCCTGSGTTGCGGAAACCGCTATGCCAATCTCCGCAACCMTCGTTTTGAGTGTTTAAGAAAACYAGNTTTATCCGCGASGCTAAATTRAAAAMWTTGCGAATAMTMWAGNNACCMATTAACCAGCTAAATTTRARAAAATTATGTCCACCMRAAAAACTAACATTGGTGAGAAATTCGAAAARCTCGTTCACATTATGACTGAMCTTCGGAGCGATAATGGCTGCCCGTGGGACAAAGAACAAACCCACGTGACCYTAACACAGTATCTACTCGAAGAAGYATACGAAGTCCTGGAATCCATTGATGAAAATAATGACRMGRCTCTAAAGGAAGAACTAGGCGACTTGCTTCTCCAAGTTGTTTTTCATGCTCAGATTGCATCCGAAAAGAATACATTTGATATAGCAAAAGTCATTGATGCGATTACCGACAAATTGGTGCGGCGGCATCCAAATGTTTTTGGGGACGTAAAAATTAAAACAGCGGAAGAGCAATCAATAAACTGGGAAAAGCTGAAAAAGCAGGAAGGGAAAGAATCCATTCTGGACGGTGTACCCAAAGCCCTCTCGGCTTTGCTTAGAGCAAAGCGTCTCCAACAGAAAGCCTCGACGGTCGGCTTCGATTGGCCGGTAGAAGAACCAGTTTGGCAGAAAATTCTTGAAGAGATAGATGAGTTAAAAATTGCCCATCAAAAAGAAAGTAAAGAGCGCGTTGAGGAAGAGTTTGGTGATTTATTGTTTTCCCTGGTCAACATTTCTCGCTTTCTTAAAATTAATCCAGAGGATGCATTACGTAAAACTTCCGAGAAATTTATCACCAGATTTAAGAATATGGAACGCGAATTTACATTGAAAGGAGAAGAAATAAGCGAGGCTACATTAGAGGAACTGGATGTTGCTTGGGAAAAGCAGAAGGAAAATGAAAAAAAGTGAACTCGAGCCTCAGCCGGCGGGACGCCTTCACACTATCATATTTAGGTTAAAAACACCTCCTTCAACCTTTCCCAGGTTTCCCCCAAATCTTCCGAGATGATCTTGGTGTGTCCAACCACGGGCATAAAATTGGTGTCGGCGGCCCAGCGCGGTACAATATGAAAATGCAGGTGGTCGTCAATACCTGCCCCGGCAATTTTACCAATATTCATGCCTACATTAAAACCATCCGGGTTAACCGTTTTTTTAAGTACATTCATTGACTTCGAGACCAAATTCATCATCTCCAATTTTTCGGGATCACTCAATGAATCAAACTCTGAAGTATGACGGTTGGGAACGACCATTAAATGGCCGTTATTATAGGGATACTTATTCATAATGACGAAATTATTTCCCCCACGCAACAAGATCAAATTTTCCTTGTCACTATCCTGGTTAATCCTTGTGCAAAATATACATCCACTCTCTTTTTCGCCCAAAATATATTCCATCCGCCAGGGAGCCCACAGGATCTCTGACTTTGAGTCAGACTTCATTTTAGAGTTTTTTCTTCTTCGTGGGCCGCTATCAATTTCTTGGTCACATCATTCGGTACCTCTTCATAATGCGAAAATTTCCTGCGATGAATTCCACGACCCTGGGTCATTGAACGGAGCGAGGTCGAGTACTTGTAGAGCTCAGACAAAGGTACTTTTGCCTTTACAACTTGAAATGGGCCTTCCGCTTCCATTCCTGAAATTTTGCCCCTACGTCCGGAAAGATCGCCCATGACGTCACCCATGAAATCTTCGGGAACAGTCACCTCAACATCATAAATGGGTTCCAGAAGAATTGGTTTTGCTTCCCCAAAAGCCTTTTTAAAACCCATTGAACCGGCGACTTTAAACGCCATTTCCGAAGAATCGACATTATGATAACTGCCGTCGTATAATGTAACCTTTACATCTACAACTTTACAGCCGGAGATGATTCCTTCTTCCATCACTTCTTTTATACCCTTTTCAACAGCCGGAATAAATTTAGCTGGAATCACACCGCCGACAATGGCATTTACAAACTCAAATCCTGCCCCACGAGGCTGGGGTTCAATTTTTATCCAGGTGTCGCCATATTGTCCTCTACCCCCCGACTGCTTTTTGTACTTCCCCTGCTTTTCCGCTCTGCCTTTTATGGTCTCACGATAGGGTATTTTGGGTTCAACCAAGTTCACATCAACCCCGAACTTCTCTTTGAGCCTTTTCACAACGATATCTAAGTGCAATTCGCCCAAGCCGGAGATAATTGTTTGATGCAGTTCCGGATCGTGGGTTGAAATAAAAGTCGGATCTTGCTCATGAAGCGTGTGGAGACCGGTTGAAATCTTGTCCTCATCACCCTTGGCTTTTGGCTCAGCAGCAATTCGAATAACCGGAGCCGGAAAGTCGATCCCTTTAAGCTCGACCGGATCTTTTTTATCGCTCAAAGTATTTCCGGTGTGTGTGTCTTTCAGCTTAACCGTGGCCCCAATATCACCGGCACTTAAACTCCCCAATTCTCTACGGTTTTTTCCATTCATGACATAAATTTGACCAATTTTTTCAGAAACTCTCCTGCTCGTGTTCATGACCTCGCTGCCAGCGGGAATTTTACCGGACATGACTCTAAAAAATGATAACTCACCTAAATGAGACTCGGAAACGGTTTTAAATATCAACATCGAAAGAGGAGCACCGGGGTCGCAAGCACGTTCAACCTCGTCTTCAGTCCCGGCTTTCTTTGCTAGTTCTGCCGGTCTGTCTGTTGGAGCCGTGCCGTATTCCGCTATGAAGTCCATTAAATGGTGGACGCCAATATTTTTCTCAGCAGAGCCACAAAGTACCGGACAAATCGATTGACTTGCGATTCCGGATTTTAAGCCTTTCTTAATTTCTTCGTTTGAAAGCGACCCTTCCTCAAAAAACTTTTCAAGTAATTCGTCATCATTTTCGGCTGCCATTTCTATCAGTTTTTCGTGCAGGTTATCGGCTTKGGCTTTCAAATCATCCGGTATGTCRGAYGTAGAAAATTTACCGGATCCRTTGGTTTCGTACTTAACCAGCGTCATTTTAAKTAAATCGAYAAAAGAATCGAAACCCTSGCCGCTGTTAACAGGAASCTGAACCTGCATCACTTTATTGCCAAACCTGCCTTTTAAACTTTCAAAAGATGYWTTGAAATCAACGTGCTCCTTGTCCAACCGATTCATAAAAAAGATTGTCGAGGCTCCGGCWTTGTTTGCCGCTTTCCAAACATTCTCGGTACCAACTTCCACWCCCGAAACTGAATTGATAACCACGACRCCACAATCCACCACACGCAGGGCACCMATCACGTCACCCATAAAATCCGAATACCCTGGAGTATCAAGAAAATTAAATTTACAATTTTTCCATTCACAGTTAAGGAGAGAGGCATTAATCGAAATYTTTCTTWCAATTTCRTCACCATGATAGTCAGAGGYAGTCGACCCATCGTCAACTGTACCTTGGCGGTTGATAGCTCCGGCAGAAAAAAGCATTGCTTCAGACAGTGTCGTTTTGCCSACAGTAGCGTGACCAATTAGAGCCAGGTTTCTAATATTCGCTGCGGAATACTCTTTCACTATAAACCTCCCTTAATTGAAAGTTCTATCATAGTTGAAATCTTAGTATGAATTGGAATGTCTAACTTAAAAAACGGGATGAGTTTTCAGAACAAAAGTACTACTGACTAATTGTTCTATCTTTATTAAACTAAAAATCAAAAAAATAGAGCTCATCAGCTCTATGAAATCATACTTCTTAGTTTTGACAAAGGGAATTAGAAAGTTTTTGCCGCCTCTTCCGCAGTAGAATGAGTTTCAAAGATGGTATTCAACTTCGTCATGACCAAGACCCCTTCCATCAACTCATTAATGCCTGCAAGCTTGAGATTCCCGTCTTTATTTCTCAACGATGTCAGAGCCGAAATAAGTACACCCAAACCTGAACTATTCATCCGGCTTACATCCGCAAGGTTTATCACCACTTTGGTTATACTCTGGTCGAGCAAAGCATAGATTTTATCCTTAATTTCTTCCGATGCCGGCGGACCGCCCAGAAGTTTCCCACTTAAATCTAAAACGGCAACATCTCCAATCATTCTATCGGTAAGCTTCATGTTTCCTCCTAATCACGAGAAGTTTTTTGCAGGTAAATGTTTAGAAATAATCGATAAAAACAGATGTATAGCAGTTGAATTAACTTTTATAATAAGGTAAAAGCGACTAAAAGTCAAGGAAAAATTATTGCTAAATAGGCACAAATTTGTACACTTTAGGCTAACGGACAGGTATAAATTAAGAAGTTGCCTACTTAAACCAGTCGCTTACAATTTGTTCCTCGAAGCTAGCAGTGCCTTTGTTTAGGTGAGTGAATTCATTGGTGCAGGAATCATAGGTGTAGTCTTTTTGCCAGGTGTCATAATTTACGGCCAATTCTTTAATTGCATTGGTACTATATTTGACTTCATCATCTGTCATTAAAGGATGAATGGAAAGTCTGATCCATCCAGGCTTTTCAGAATAATCTCCCTCATTAATTTTGTCAGTAATTTTGTGGGATGTTTCCTGGCTGATATTCAACAAAAAATGCCCATAGGTTCCGGCACAAGAACAGCCRCCGCGCAGTTGAAKCCCAAAGCGGTCGTTYAATARTTTYACACCTAAATTATAATGCASWCCGTCRATATAAAWNGAAATGACRYCCAGCCTYTCTTCAATWTTTTCYGCRAGWATATGAAGYCCAKCRATWNTYTTTAATTCYSCAAATARAATCTTCACCAGYTCYTCTTCCCKTTGCATCATATTTTTSACTCCCATCTGCTCCTTKAGCTTAACACAAAGMGCKGCYTTGATGGTTTGCAAAAAAGCMGGCGTYCCGCCATCTTCCCGRAYTTCRATATCATTGAAATATTGATGTTCTCCCCARGGGTTKGTCCAGGTTACKGTKCCSCCGCCAGGRTGATCSGGMACTYTATTTTTATAWAGTTTGGAATCRAAAATTAATACACCGGGGGTGCCGGGTCCKCCAAGAAATTTGTGAGGTGAAAAATATATGGCATCSARTTTTTCAARAGGRTCTGCRGGGTGCATATCSATTTCAACATARGGCGCYGARCAGGCAAAATCCACAAAACACAAGCCGCCATTTGCGTGCATGACTTTGGCGACATCATGGTAACATGTTTGAATCCCGGAAACATTTGAACAGGCGGTTACTGAAGCGATTCTTGTCTGCCTGTTTTTGTATTTATCCAGGAGTTTTTCGAGGTTAGTTAAATCGATCAGTCCATCTTCATTGGGAAGAATACATTCCACGTCTGCGATTGTCTCCAACCATGAAGTGTGATTGGAATGATGCTCCATGTGGGTCACAAAAACAATCGGTCTCAGCTCCTCCGGAATATTTAATTGTCCCATCAATTGCTCCGGGACTTTAAATCCCAAAATCCGTTGAAATTTAGTGACCGCCCTGGTCATTCCGGAACCTGTTGTGAGAATGACATCATTGGGTCCGGCATTAACGTGTTTTTTGATAATTTTATGGGCCAGGTGGTAGGCTTTCGTCATCGATGTCCCGGTGACAGTTGTTTCGGTGTGCGTGTTCCCGACAAATGGTCCAAACTCATTAATTAGTTTATTTTCAATCGGACCATACAATCTACCACTCGCAGTCCAATCTGCATAAACGATTCGCTTTCTGCCATAGGGTGACTCGAACGTCTGGTTATACCCTATTACATTCTCTCTAAACTTTTTAAAATAATCTTCTAACGTCTGGTTTTTTGTTCCCATAATAATCAAACATTCGGATTAAAAGTGCAAAATTAAAAAAATAGCAGAATTAAGATATTTGAAAATATAAAAACTCTTTCTTTAAAACAAGAAGAATCCTTTTGGGACTTTTCTATAGGGCTCAAATTTCTGCAGAGAGTGTTTTCTTTTGCACCTCCAACTCCATGCACTGATGCAAAAGGTCATTTACAGGCTGACCGGAATCTTGCGCCAACCGAATCTYTTCCCGRATGATTTCAATCTGTTTTTGAATTTTTTCTTTATGAATCACTGAAATACAGTCTGTCGCCCAGCGTTTCAAATTTAGCTCTTCCCAGTCTTCGTTAAACACCTGCACAATAAAAGCCGTCAACTCAACGTCGTTGAATTGCCGATTCAACTCTTTCTCTGAAGGGCGTCCTCCACCATTCTGCTGATTTTTTAGGTAGTTTACAATCGGGAACAAATCCAAATCCTTTACTTCCGTTAAATCGAGATTTGCAAAAACGTACTCCGCTAAATTCCAATCGTGAATCATAATTCTAATGAGGTCGGCAACCGCTTTCTCACCCCGTCCACTTTTCCGGGTTTTACCGAGGTCATTCAACCGTTTGGAAATCTCTGACTGTCGCCTTTCACCCTTTTGCTTTTGTTGCAGAATAGGTGCTAAGTCACTCCACAATGCCTTTTCACTAACATTTAACTGTTCGGAGACTTTGGTAATTATTAGACTTCTCTGAATGGCATCTTTTATTCTCGCAATAGATTCTAATATTGAACGGACCTCTTCTCTGCGATTTTCCGGTGGTTTGTCTAAGGAATGCTGTACTTTATAATCAAAGAGATTATCTGCGGTTTCAATCTTTTTCAACAATGCCTCGGTACCGTTTTCCAGAACGTAACTATCGGGATCGTGTCCTTTGGGCAAACTTACAATAAAAGCATCCAGACCGGTTTCAAGTAAAATATCCGCACCGCGCAAAGCAGCGGCAATTCCGGCAGAGTCGCTGTCATACATCAGAACCGCATGTTTGCTGTAACGGAGGATTAACCGTGACTGTTCTTCGGTTAAAGATGTCCCCAGAGATGCCACTACATTTTTGATATCATTGGCAACCAGGCTGAGCAAATCCATGTACCCCTCGACAAAAACAGATTTTTTCTGCTTACGGATTTCATCACGATTTTGAAATAGGCCGTAAAGCATTTTGCCTTTTTCATAGACTGAAGTTTCCGGTGAGTTAATATATTTCGGTGAGTCATCTTTCTCGCTCAATTTACGACCGCCAAATGCCACCGCTCTTCCGGATAAATTCAAAATTGGGAACATGATTCGGTCGCGAAACCGGTCGTAGTAGCCCCCCTCCTCTTTCTTTAGAGTCAGCCCGGCGCGATGCAGCAATTCGAGGTCGTTTGATGTATTCTTTGCCTGAGTAATAAGCCCCTGCCAACCCGGAGGCGCGTATCCCAAACCAAACATCTCAATATCCTTTGAACTCAGGCCTCGATCTTTTAGATATTTGAGGGCATGCTCGCCTTTCTTACTAAGAAGATACTCCTGAAAAAACTTTGCGGCGAATTCGTTAATATAATAAAGCGCCTCGTTTTCTTGACTTCGAGCCTCATCTTTTTCGTCGTACTCAATTTGAATACCCGCTCGCTGGGCAAGAAACTTTATCGACTCCGGGAAATTGATTCCCTCGCTGCGCATGAGAAAAGTAAACACATTGCCGCCGGCGCCGCAGCCAAAACAATGGAAAATCTGTTTGTCCGGATTGACACTGAATGAGGGCGTTTTTTCGGGATGGAAAGGACAGAGTCCAAAAAAATTCTGGCCTTTTTTCTTCAGAGTCACGTAACCGGAGATCAGATCAACAACGTCGGTGGCCTCGCGTACTTCGTCAATTTTGTAATCAGGGATACTCAAATCACTTTGCTTTCAAATTCAAATGATTCGTTTTCAAAATTAAAAACTGCGTAATCGCCTTCTTTGGTAAAGCCAATATTTACGACTAATTCTCCAGCTTTGGTTTGGCAAGAACTTTTGTGATGGAGGTGCCCGCAAATGTAAAGTTTAGGATTAACCAATTTGAAGGCTTCTGTGAAGCACCTTTGTCCGCCACGAGTTCCAATCGGGGTCAAGTCAGCTATTCCGAGTGGGCAGCCGTGTGTAATCAATATATCAACTTTTTTTTCTA
>LKGT01002020.1_pt1 | contig 14668 bp, 13 predicted proteins | sample 503861 | NCBI WGS metagenome assembly LKGT01 (sample SAMN04113194, study PRJNA297058) | marine sediment metagenome | biome: marine benthic biome; feature: marine benthic feature; material: marine sediment; isolation source: sediment sample collected at the water-sediment interface from the South......
TCCGGGTACACAAAGACGGATGCGAACGACGTGTGTCGACGATGCCCCGAATCAAACGGCGATTTGCGAACTAGCCGATGGACACCAGTCTCAGTACGCAAGTATCCATAGACATACTCGCCGGTATATTTGACAGTAGCGCTCTTGATGCCGGCGACCTCACCGACAGACGTCTCGATAAGCTCAGTCTTGAAACCGCGCCGCTCCCCCCAGCGTAGGTACATGCGCAGTAGCATCTCGGCCCAGTCTTGGGCCTCGGTACCCCCGGAGCCGGCCTGAATGTCTACAAACGCATTATTTGCGTCGCTCTCGCCAGAAAACATACGGCGAAATTCAAGATCATCGACGTCGATACCAAGGCTTTTCAGATCCTTGGCTATCGAGTCAACTACATCAGCGTCTTGCTCTTCGCGCGCGAGCTCAAGCAGCTCGCCCGCCTCCGTCAAGCCGACCTCTAGACGATCCAACGCACTCACCTCTTTTTCAAGTCGAGCGCGCTCGCGCCCCAATTCTTGCGCGCGCTCTGGGTTTTTCCAAATCTCGGGGTTTTCGAGTTCGCGTTGAAGCTCTGTAAGACGCTCCCGCTTGACAGTATAGTCAAAGATGCTCCCGTAGGTCACGGGAGCGTTCTTTTAGGTCCTTAAGTTTGGAAATTAGCGGATTAAGGTCTTGCATAGAGAACTACGCTGAAGATTTCGGTCGGATGGTTCGCGCAAGAATACCGTAAATCTGCCAGGGTTTCACCCAACGATTGCCCTCTCCACCACTTCAAGAATCTGGTCAGTAGGACCACAGCCAAGTAAAATCTCTAATTCGTCCCCAAGAGGAGCACGCCGGTATGACGCGCAAAGTTTGCAAGACTGATGAGGAATGGCGACAACAGCTGACACCAGAACAATACGAGGTAACGAGAAGAAAAGCCACGGAACCGCCGTTCACTGGAGAATATCACGATTGTAAAGAAGAAGGTGTGTATCAGTGTATGTGCTGTGGCAACGACTTGTTTGATTCCGAGACAAAATTCGACTCGGGCACTGGTTGGCCAAGTTTCTACACGCCAATCGCTGAAGAGAACGTAACTACCGAAACGGATAAGAGCTTGTTCACACGACGGACCGAAGTACTATGTAATAAGTGCGGTGCCCACCTCGGTCATGTTTTCAATGACGGCCCAAAACCAACCGGCCAACGTTACTGCATCAATTCTGCTGCATTAAACCTGAACCCCTCCCCATCCCTCCCCGACAAGCCGGGAGGGAATAAGTAGCGATCGAAAACTCGATGCCTGGCTTGACGCTACAGCCGTTTCACCGTCGCTGCATGATCCATTTCCCCCTCCCCTTGTAGCTTGTGGGAAGGGGTCAGGGGGAGGAAGCATCCGCATATACTTCTGGAAAGAATACCTCCTTCCAGTCGGAAGGCGCCTTTTTAATCGTTCCCGTCTTGCGCATGAACTTCGCGTACCTCATGATGTTTAGCGGCACAACACCAAATCTAGTGTCAGCTTGTGTGATGACGGCATGTACGAAATCAAGCGAGAGGCCCGAATCAGCTTGCTGGATGTAGACCTCGGCTGCATAGCGTTTGTCTTGTTCTAGAATCCCTATCGCCTCCTTAACCGCTTCATACACGGCGCGAAAGGTCTTAGGGTTAGCCTCGCGAAATTGGCCACGAGCCCACATCGCCGTAAACGTGGTGGGTCCACCCAAGACGTCATACGAACTAAATACCTGGTGTATGTTGGGGTCCTTCAATTCTTGATATTGGAAAGGTGGACTAGTCAGGTGAGCTGTTATTTCGGACTTACCGGAGAGTAAAGCCGTGCGCGCGTTCGGATGGGCCATCGACACTGTGAGCCTGTCGAGCTGTGCGTAATTCTGCTCGCCAAATGTCTGCGCCGCCGCCATCTGCAAGATCACGGCCTGTATCGAATTCTTGACCCTAGGGAGGGCGATTCGGTCTTTCTCGGTGAAGTCCCTGAGACTGTTGACGTTGGGATTGCGGCTATTCAAGTACAAGGGCATGGAACTTAGCGCCGCAACACCTTTGATTCTTGTACGTGCCCTGGTGTTGTCCCACATTGTGAGCATCGGTACGATGCCACCGGAAGCAAAATCCAACAACCCGGCTTTTAGCGCATCATTCATTACCTTGCCGGACGGATATCGATTCCACCTAACTCGCAGGTTCCCCAATCCGACCGCACTAGCGTGTTTCTCGATTAGGCTGTACTGCCGCATGATCATCAACGGCAGATATGCCACACCGTACTGCTGTGCAATACTTATCTCATCGACTTCTTCGCGTTTTTCCTCGTTCCCGATTTTCCGGCTTGGTTGCAGTTCTATATTTATGGCCAGCGCATTTGGGTTGGCACCTACCAAGGGGAACATGAACAGGGCTACAAAGGTAAGGGCGTACTTGCGAAGGCGTGTTGCGGGCGTGCGGGATGATACGCCAATCGTGTGTCGGTCCATGTCTCGCTTAGGCACCTTTCGTAACTGGTCGGCTATTATCGGTGATCCATTCGCTCCAACTCCCAGCATATAACTTCGCCCCAAAGAAACCGGCCCTTTCTAATGCCAATAGCGTGTGGCAAGCGGTTATACCGGAACCACACATTGAGACTGTCGACTCAGGGGGAGTGCCCGCGAGCAAATCGGCGAATTGACCATATAACACATCATCGGCAAGAAAACAGCCGTTCTCGTCTAGGTTATCCTCAAGCGGGCGATTGATGGCACCGGGAATGTGTCCCGCGACCTTGTCTAATGGTTCTACGTCGCCGACAAACCGTTCGTGGGTACGGTTGTCCAAGAATTTGCGTCCACCTCGCGCTAGCAGCTCTTCGACGTCCTTCGTTGTCACCCAACGGCTATCGTCGGTACTGAATTCAAATGTTCTCGGCGAAACCGTTGGCGTATAGGCAGTAAGCGGACGCCCTTCTCGCCGCCATTTTGACAAGCCACCATCTAGCAAGGCCACACCGTCATGGCCAAGCCATCGCAGCAACCACCACAATCGCCCGGCGATGGCTCCATGACTGTCGTCATAGGCCACAACCTGTTTGCTTGCGTCAACGCCCCACTGTCCGAGTTTGTGCGCCAGCACGGTCGGGTCCGGTAGCGGGTGGCGGCCGCTAGTGGGGATGATCGGTGAAGACAAGTCCTCATCCAGGTGTGCATAGTGCGCACCAGGGATATGACCTTCAAGATAAGCCCGCGCGCCAGCCGATGGGTCGGTCAGGACGAAACTGCAATCAAAAATGACCCAAGCAGGATCTTGTAGATGGGACACCAGGGTTTGGGTATCAACGAGCGTAGTAAGCATAGCGCTAGATATTATGGAAGAGCACCGATGTATCTACCACCATGGCTGCATGGTGCCAACGACCGATCAAATATGATATATCCCTTCCGTACAACTAGATATAGATTACAATATCCGCGTCGGATAGATCCGGCGTGGGAAGGATTTCCGAGGAAACCATGATGTCCGACGACCGCCGTTTAGGCCCGCGGCGCTGGGTCCAGGTATCGGCAATAATTAACCACAATCGTGTGGGTATGACTCGTTGCAGGCTACGAGACATCAGTCTTGAAGGTGCGTTCGTGGAAACCGGGAAACGCATCCTAGAGCGAGACGATAGCGTAGAGCTTGTGCTCAAAGTCCGCGCCGGGAAGCGTAGCCAACATTGTCGTGTTCCTGCCAAAGTGGCCCGCGTGTCAGATGAAGGTGCCGCTCTCGTTTTCGATGACCCCGACGAAGAGCTCTATCGCACCCTATTTGATATCGTTCATATACACGCTCGCTAGACGGCAGCGCATCCATCGGATCTTCGATGAATCACCCGCATAGTTCAGCTAGAATAGACAGGGTCGGTCGGCAAGTGCGCTTGGCTGAGAATCTAGGAACGCTGCTTTAGTCGGCAACAATCGATTGGCGAGGCAAGGGATGGCAAGTGATCGACGGTTAGGACCACGAAAACAGATAACACTAGAAGTTCTGGTCAGCGATCGTAAACGTGGCGCAAAGTCCTGTCAGACTCGCGACATCAGCCTCGACGGCGCGTTTATCGAAACACAGGATGTAACGCTAAAAAAGAAAGCCAAAATCGACCTGATTCTAAAGATTCCTTCCAACCGGGGAGCTACCGATTACCCCGTGCAAGCCAAAGTCACGAGCGTCGAAAAGCACGGCGTAACGGTTATCTTCGGCAATCTCGAAGAACAGACGTATAAAGCCCTCGTCGACCTGCTTTACCCAGAAGAGTAAATCGACTAACGGTGAGGAATGCGGGGAATCCTGCCGCCCCTGGGGATGCCAGCTCGCCGAGGGCGGCGCCGAGGCACAGCCGGCGTCGGTCTTGGAGGCGGGGTTGGCACGATGCCACGGCGGCGTTCGCTTCTAAACGGTTGATCAGAGGTGATAATGGCACCCTTTTCTGCCGTACTGAGCCCGCCGGATCCCGAAGATGGCGCTTGAGGTCCGCTGCCGCCCAAGCGCCCGTAGTCGCTAGACGGTTCTGTGGGCTTTGGTAGTACAAACTTCGTGACGCCTTCATTGGGATCGATGTCTTTTTCCTCGACCTCACTGGCATTTGCTGGCGGCAGGTGGTCCTGATACGTCACATTGCCCTCCTCGTCCACCCATTTGTACAGCTTGACAGCATGCGTTAGCGGCGCGTGAATCCCCATCATTAACAAAAGAGCAAACAAAACATTGGGCTTCACAGCTGACCTCGATGTTCCGGCATCTTGAATACGCATCCAGGACAACACGAGCTTACACAAATTCGATTACTTTGCATACGACTGTGAAATATGCACGCCGACCAGACGTGCGATCAACACAGTCAAATAGATCTGACCGACCACGGCCTCGAGAGTGGTAAGCGAACGGGCGACTGGACCAGCAGGCGTGATATCGCCGTAGCCCAGTGTGGTTAGGGTCACGAAGCTGTAATAGAAAAAGTCGGGAAGGACATCTGCTTGACTTGTCTGGCCCGACACCGCCATAGCAAAGGACCCGGGCTCAAGCAATGCCACAAACGAATATGTAAACGCCCAGCTCAGACCGATTAACAGGTAACCACATATGGCGCCGAAGATCATGTCGTGGGTAACGCTTTTTTGCTGCAGTACATACGAGATAATGATAATGGCGTTAAACAAAAAGAACATCGCACCAAAACCATAATCGATTTCTAGCAATACCGGATCCGTATAAAAATAATTAGACCAACGCCCACCGAACATCGGAATGGCTAGCAGCAAGGCGATAACCAAAAGTATTTTCTTGTCGACAAGTGTGTATATCCCTGCTACAAGCATGGCGAGCAGCAGGATGTCGAGCACGATGGTTGCCATCGGGCTGCCTTGGAAGAAGGGATAGATAACAAACAATGCGAGAAGCGCGATTAGAAGGTATAAGAACTTGCCCCCGAATTGCGCCAATCTATGTGTACCTTTTCCAGCTGTACTCATCGTGGTGTCAATACCTAGTCGGAAACCGCAGGATCCTATGGCGTGGCCGAACCGATGAGCTTGATGATTTTACCTGCTCTTAGCACCGTAACGGTTATCTGTTGCCCCAATCCGAGTTGGCGTAGCCGCGCTCGAATTCGTTGATAGGTATCGATGTCTGGATGCATCGGAATACCCATCACTCGCAAGATAATATCGCCACCCAGAATCAATCGCGCATTGCCGATCCGAACTTTAGTGGTCCCACCGCGAAGCCCGATGCGTGCGGCTGGCGAGCCCTCGGCAACTTGAAGCACGAGCAGCCCCGACGTTTGCGGGACATTTAACAAAGCCGCAAGCTCGCCGGAGAGTCCGTGGCCTTGAAGGCCGCTCCAAAATGGTGGCCGTTCGAGCAACAATTGTTTTACCGTGTTGCTGGTAACCGCGAAACCCAAACCCTCGAAGCCACCCGATTGGGTCAGGATGTAACTAACAACACCGACGACCTCGCCCTGCAAGTTGAACATAGGGCCGCCGGAGTTACCCTGATTGACGGCGGCATCGGTCTGAAAGAATTCGGCCAGCCCAAGTTCACTTCTCTCACCGCCCGGCGTGCGGCGTGCGCTGATATGACCCACCGTCAGCGTGTGGCTAATTCCATAGGGTGCGCCGATGATGAATACTTGATCCGCGACCTCGACCTTGTCGGAGTCGCCGAGTTTCGCTACGACGGCGCTGGCCGGTACCCGTTCGAGTTGCAACAGGGCGACATCGGCCGGCGGCTCCGACGAAACGACCCTTGCCTTAACGATCTCACCATTCGGAAACTCAACGCTTACAGTGTCCGCCGTTTGCACCACATGGGCAGCCGTCAGAACCTTGCCATCTTTCGAGATAAGCACGCCGGAGCCGAGGCCTTGCGCACTTACTTTTGTCCCTTCGTACGCGTCTGGTGGCAGAACCTTTTCTTCCGTCAGGATAACGACGACTGAACCACTTACGCGTTTGACCACCTTTCCAAGCGCGCTTGCATTCGACGCCCCTGGCCAAGCTAGCACCAGTGCGCAAAGCATGGCGATAAAGGATTTTTTCATGGTGTTCTCCTAGATCTAAAGTGGTCGCGTAGCAACACAATCAAAATGCTTACTGCGAGTGAAGCTTAAACTACTCTTCTTACCAGATGGAATAGGTTCGGATTAATCTCGAAAAGACTTATATTATCGTTTATAACCTATTGAATTACAAATATAAAATATCTTGACCTTGAATGCGCTGCTCCCGCCGCATACCTATTATATGTAGTAAGGCACTACCGCCAACATTCGGTGCTTGGTTAACGGATCACCTTTCGAATCGAAGGTACCACCTGAGAATCAACGCCAATGCAAGGTCCATCACCTGGTTAGGCTGTGCGACTCTTTAATATACATCTACAAAAGCCGCCCCCTAGCTGACTTGCTCGGCTCCGCCACGGGTACTCGGCTTTTGAAATTCTCTACGCAGCTTCGGGCTGCTGCTTCACGCGAAAGAGCACGGAATAAAGCACGGGCACCACCCCGAGCGTCAATACCGTGCCGAAGGCGAGCCCAGTGGCGATGATCAGCGCCAGCGAGTAGAACACCGGGTCGCGGCTAATGATCAACGGCATCACGCCGAGGATGGTCGTGACGGTGGTCATGCAGATGGGACGAAAGCGCGACACTGTCGCTTCGATCACCGCGGTGTAGGCATCTCGGCCGGCATTGCGCTCACTGTCAATCTTGTCGATCAGCACGATGCCGTTATTGATGATGATCCCGGCGAGGCTCAACAGGCCGAGAATCGCGAAGAAGTCGAACGGCGCCCGGAAACCGAACAGCCCAACGAAGGCCCCGACGAAGGCGAGCGGCAGGGTAAACATGATGATTAAAGGCCGCCGGAAAGAGTTGAACTGCCAGATGAGCAGCACGACGATCAGCAAGCCGCAGTGCGGCAAATACTTGAAGAGCTTCGGCATCGTCTCTGCCTGCGTCTCGATCTCGCCGCCGACCTCCCACCGGTAGTCCTCGCCGAGCCCGAGCGCCTCAACCTCTGGTATGACCGCTTCGAGCAGCTCGGGCGCCTTCAGCACTTCGTGCTTGAATTCCACTGTGATCGCGCGTTCCTGATTACGGCGCGCAATACGGCTTAACGCCCACTCCCCGTGAATGCTCGCGATCTGTATCAGGGGCACGTCCGTGCCCTTGGCTGCCGCGTAGACGCGAATATTGTAGAAGTCACTGCCCACGGCGCGCTCCTCCTCGACCGATTGGAGTATCACCGGGATAGCCCGATCGCCTTCCCGGTACTCGGTGGCCTGGATGCCGTCGATGTGCGCCTGCAACGAGTGCGCGACCTCCTGGGATGAGATGCCCACGCGGCGCGCCCGCGCTTGATCGATGAGCACCGGCGCCCTCAGCACCTTGTTCTCCCAGTTATTGCGCACGTCGATGGTCCCCCGCATCGCCCGCAGGCGGTCCGTAAGTTGCTGACCTTTTTCGTAGAGATACTGTGCGTCAAGCCCGATGAGACGGATCTCCAGGAACCCGGGTTCGTCCCCGGTCGTCCACATCCGCTTGACCCGGCCTTCAACCTCGGGGAGCGACCCGGCGATGTACTGTCGCACGCGCTCTGCCACCTCGATCACTTGGTCGCCGGATTCCGTGTTGACGATGACGAAGGCACGGTGCGGATCCGGATCAAACGGCGCAAGCACGAGCACGAAGCGGGGTCCGCCTGTTCCCACATAGGCGATGGTTCCGGTAATCTCGGGATTAGCGTTCTCATTGGATAGCCACCCAGTCAACCGCTGGATCACTTCTTCGGTGGCCTCGATGTTGTAACCCGCCGGCAAATCGACGTAGACGAGGAACTGGTTGCGGTCGCTGTGGCCAAACATCTCGCGTACGAGCTGCGAGCCCAGGTAACCGCCGCCGACGAGCACCACGAGGGTGGCGAGGAGCACAATGTACCGCAGCTTCAGAATCTCTTTGAGCAGTGCGCGGTACGCTACATAGATTCGGCTGGAGTAGGCGTCGCCTGATTTCGCGCCAGCCTCCACTCGCGGCGGCACCTTCATGARCCAGAAGCACATGAAGGGGGTYAKGTACATGGACAGGAACCAGGAGCTCAGCAGCAGGATGGTKACGACCACGGGCAGCGAGTARGCGTACTCCCCGGTCTGGCCGSTGAGCAGRAGSATMGGYRTGAASGCRAGRATGGTGGTRAGYGAGGAMGTGAGCARAGGRATYGCCAGCGTCTSSGCYGTYTYGAGGCACGCYGMRCGYCGCTCTTSACCGCTCTCGAGCCGGTTRCGGATRTCYTCCGCGATCACRATRCCATTRTCGACCARCATGCCCAATGCGATGATGGCSGASGCGATGGATATGCGCTCGAGCTCGATSCCGRMGAARCGCATGATGATSAGCCCCATYAACATCGTCATCGGYACGAAGGMGCCGACGATCAGCCCSGTRCGCASGCCSAGRAASASCATYACCACSAYCARCACRATSAYCARYGTCTGATAGACRTTGRSAAGCGCGCCRTYGACCGCCTTCTSGACSAGATCCGGYTGRWARGTSGCGAAYTCSAGMACGTARCCGATGGGRAGCCGCGACTCGAGGTCGCGMACCTTCGCGGTGAGACGRTSACCGAAKTCGACCGMRTTGACGCCGGGGGTGATGGAGASGCTGATGACGATYGCCCGYTTRCCGTTGAAGTAGGCRAGGTCTTSRGCCGGCTCCGCGAAGCCGCGSCGSAYKYGCAGSAGGTCYTTGAGMMGCACCGRCTGCTCGSTYCCYGGRASGGCGATCAGSACRTTCTCGATGTCSTCGACCGAGCGGAAGTTTCCGCTCGGTTCGATGATCACGTCCTGGCCCGCAATGTCGTAGCGACCGCCGGGCAGGACCACATTCTGGCTGGTGAGGGTCTGGATGATGTCCTGAATGCTCACACCGAGCTGGGCAAGCTTGGCGGAGGAGAATTCCAGGAACACACGCTCCTCGTGCACGCCCCAGAGCTCGACCTTGCGGATCCCCTCGAGCTCGTAGAGCCGGTCCCGGATGTCGCGAGCGACCTCGCGCATCTCCGCCATCGCGAACCCCTCGCTCCAGAGCGCGATAGTAGCGACCGCCACCAGACCGAACTCATCGTTCACGAAGGGGCCGATGGTCCCCACCGGCAACTTGGGCGCAAGGTCCAACATCCGGTTGCGGACCTTCTGCCAAATCGCGTCCACGTCGTTGTATTCGTCCGCAGTATCCGCGTGAACTATGGCCACGCCCGTCTTGGAGTCCGACCAGATGTCCTCGATCTCGGGCATCGTTCGCAGCTCCGTCTCGATCTGCCGGGTAATGAGCTGCTCGATGTCTTGCGGTTTCATGCCCGGGAACTGGGCGCTCACCACGACCTCGCGAATCACGATCGGGGGGTCCTCCTGACGCGGGAACGTGAGGAACTGTCCCATACCTGCGACGATCACCAAGATCAGGAAGACTAAGGTGATGCGTGTGGCATCGAGGCCAAAGCGGGTGATACCGGTCACGGCTACGTTTGCGTTGTTATTGGCCGGCATGGGACGGGTTCAAGAGCTTCACCTCCTGACCGTCCCGCAGGAAGGGCACGCCCGCCACGACGATGATGTCGCCGGGCGCGATGCCGTTGGTGATGATGGCCTGATTACCCACGATGCCCTTACCCTGCACCACCGTCTTTCGCACGGTCGACGTTTTGGAGTCGAACACGAAGACGTGTCGGTCGTCTTTCTCCCTGCCGGGCACGAGCGCCTGCACGGGCACAAGGTATGCGGTCTCCCCCTCCTCCTCGCGGGAGAAAAGGAGAGTGAGCTCCGCCGTCATGCCCGGCCGCACGTGCTTGTCCGCATCGTTGATGTTGGCTTTGACCGGAAAGGCGTTGGCGCTTGTGGCGGCAGAGCCCACCTCAGAGACGACCGCATGGTATACGACGTCGGGCCGGTTGGGGAGCCGTACCTCGCCCCTGAGTCCTACGTAGACCTCATCGATCATGTTTTCTGGAATACTGACCGCAGCCTCCATCGCCCCCTCCACGAATACGTCGAACACGGGCTTGCCTCTCGACACCTCCTCGAAGGACTCTACGTGGCGAGCCGAGACCACGCCGTCGAAGGGTGCCCGCAGCTCGGTCTTCTCGAGGTCGCGCTTGGCCAGATCGAGCTGGGCCTGGCTGTAGTGCACGCTCTGCTGGGTGCTCTCATAGGCGGCGCGCGCCTGCTCGACCGCCTTTTGGGTTGTCGCGCCCGAGTCTTGGGCCTGAATACGGCGCTCGCGCTCGTAGGCGCTCTTTTTTTCCTTGAACTGGGCTCGGGCGCGCGATAGGGCCGCCTTGGCAGACTCCACGTTGAGCTCGAAGGGCTTCTTGTCGAGGACGGCGAGCGCCTCGCCTTGCTTGAACTTGTCACCAACCTTGATGTGGACCTTTTGAACAAGGCCCGTCACCTCGAAGCTGATGCTCGAGGTGTCAACGGGCTCCACCGTTCCGGGAAACTTGCGCATCTGACCGGAGGCGCGGTCTGCGACCAGAATAGTCTTCACCGCCCGAATGCGCTTCGCTGGTTCGACGACTTCCTTCTGGCACGCGCTCAAAAGAGGGGCGACTAGTAAGGTCAACGCTAAAGCAAACGGGAGGCATTCTCGTTTTACTAAACGTTGATTTCTGGTCGATGTCATGCTTTTACTCCTCCGCGTTACTCCGCACTCACTTTCCTAGATGGGTTGGTAGATGACTGCAACCGTATCGTTCTTTTGCTAGATTTTCCGCCATGTCAGCAAGTCGTAGTCCTTAAATCTCCGCCTACGAACTTTCATTCGGATACGTTTCTTTACAGAAGATTCCCTTGATGTCACCAGTGGCTCTCGTCACGAGCTCGCGTGGCTCGGAAGCAAAACTTCCAGAGGCCAGAAAAACCGCCAACAATGCGCAAGCGAACAAGAGCCACCTGCGTCGCGCTGAAGTATCGAGTAAGTATGAATTGTTCGTATTTCTGTCCATCATTGCAATGCTCGCCCTTGTTTTAGACAAGGCCTCTAGATTGCCCATCCGCCCAAATAGAATCCCAGCAGCACCAGGGCCGTTACAACTACGCCGACGTTGAGTCGCCGATACTGGCCGGATATCAAACGCCCGGCAACTAGAGTAGTAAACCCCAGCATGATCCCGGTCACGATGTTACTGGTGCCGACTATGGAGACCGCACAGGTCAGGCCTGACAGCGCATCTACCTTGTCGCTAAAGTCCATCTTGGCCACATTGCTCATCATCAATAGGCCTACGTACATCAACGCTGGCGCCGTGGCATAGGGCGGTACCAGGTAGCTAATCGGCGACAAGAAGATCATCAAAAGAAACAACACACCGACCACGACGGCCGTTAGGCCAGTCTTGCCGCCGGCGGCGGTTCCGGCGGCCGATTCGATGTAAACAGCCGCCGGCGTACCCCCACTCAGGCCCGCGACAATACTGCTGACCGAGTCAGCAGTCAGTGCCTTGTTGCCGTTTTCGATGCGACCTTTGTCGTCCAATAGATCTGCCTGCGCCGCTACTGCTCGGATAGTGGCCGTGGCGTCGAAGACGGCAGTCAACACCAATGCGAACACGATGGGTAATATCACGGGATCTATGGCGCTCATGATATCCAACGCACCGATTAATGAATCCTCCGCCGAGAATGACGGCATGGCAAACAGACCTCGGTATTCGACGGCGGGGTCAAAGACGAAACCGACGGCGGAAATGCCCAATATGACCAGCAGTATTGCGCCTGGTAATCGGCGACTCTCCAGGCCGAATATGGTCGCCAAACCACCAACCGTCAGTAACACCGGGATTGATGTAAAATCACCAAATGCCACGGGTAACCCGGCATGGGGGTTTTTGATAATTAGCCCGACACTATCCGCCGCGATCAACAACAGAAAAAGACCAATACCCACACCTGTACCGTGCGCGATACCTTGCGGCAGATTGTTGAGAATCCACTGCCGTACACCCAGTGCGGTGATACCGGTAAATATCACGCCCATCAGGAAAATCGCTCCCAATGCGACCGGTATGCTGACACTTTGGCCCAGGACCATGCTGTAGGCTGTGAAAGCTGCCAGTGAAATGGCGCTGCCAATTGCCATGGGTAGATTTGCCCACAAACCCATCAGCAATGTACCGATCGCGGCCACCAGACACGTAGAGATAAAGACCGCATCCTGGTTGAACCCGACTTCAGCGAGCATGCCCGGAATAACAACGACGGAATAAACCATCGCAAAAAAGGTCGTCAAACCCGCAACAACTTCCCGTTGTACGGTGCTGCCTCTCTGCACAACCTGGAAAAAACCGTCAAGTCTTTTCGCTAGTCTTGTTGTAACCGACATTGCTGGTCTCAGGCCTTCGACCAGGCGAGCTAGCCGCTGTCGGTGCCTGCTCCGCCGAGGGTTGACGTTTCGGGTGTATTCATAAGTCTATGCTTGTCTAAAAGCGCCAGACTACGAGGGCTTGCGGCGCAGACTCGTCGGTGTCCTTGTCACCCAGCTTGTTCCTCCAATATTGCCATTCTATGCCAATGAATAGCTGGTTGGGCCAACCGCGCGCATGGCCGACATCCCAACGAAACTGGGGTTGAGCCAAAATATGCTCGCTTACCTCGTTACCGAATTCATCGTCCCGTTCGCCGATATATTCAATGTGGCCTTCGACACTGAATGCATGCTTGCCGATCTCGAATGGATAAGCAAAGTTGAAGTCTATCATGAAGCTATCGTCTTCCTTCGGGGCGCCGCCGCGCGAAACACCCTCGCTATCATCGATGTAGGCCGTTATGTCGAGATTGGCAAAGGCGAACCCGGGCAAATCCAGCGCCAAGCGAACCCCGGGCAGGAATTTGCGTACTTTTGCATCCGCGCCCCAATTGATGCCGGCAAGGATACCAACATCCCGTATCGGACCGGCTGAGATTTCCTTGCCCCTGATCTTGCCAATACTAAAATTCGGATACCACTCGCCGTAGATATCAGAATCGTTGAAGTTTCGATCATCGCTATTTAGAAAATCTACGAAGAAGAAGTTGTCACCGTACTTCCAACCACTGGCATGCTGCAGGGTCAGAATGAAGGTGTCCGAATCCCCGCCACCTGCAAACGTCGGTGTGTCGAGATTGCCATATTGGAAGTGAGCTTCCGTCGTGCTCCAATCAGCCGAAAAGCTGGGGCTTGTAAAAAAGAGTAGGCACAGCAAGCCTACCACTTGAAGCGATTTTGTACTGGTCCCATTCCAGGCCATATCTGTTCCTCGCTTGAGTTGTGATTCTGATTCTCATCGAAGTGTGCCGGCAGCAGCCGGCACACATAGCTACCCCCCTTCTCGAAGGCGGCGCTAGGACTTCGATTGCTCCTTGGGGTAGGTCTCACTCAAAGCAAGGAACAACAGACACGCAAGAAACAATGTGATGGGGATGACGGCAAGCGCCCATTGATAATCACCCACCGTACCAGTAGGCGGTCCCTCTAGCTGCCCCACCCTTTCTTGGACACGGGCGATGAGACCGGTACCCGACAGTACACGGCCCGGCACCGCCATCATGATGCCGCCGATGATGAATTGTATGGCGTTGACGATTGCGGCCGATGTACCAATCAACGACACTGGCACGAGGTCGGCGCCGATCGGGAAATTAAGCATGGAGCCACCACTCATGAAACCCCAAATGAAGAACCAGAAGTACGCTTCGTTGAGCGACATTTCCGGGCGCGCCAGGATAACGATGAYGGCGATGACGCCGCYGTCGCTGTTCCGGACAAATCCGACCGACGAGGAATCCGCGGGCTTCTGCGGCGAGTTCCTTATCTCCCTCGCTCTCGTCCACGGGGCCGTCACCCTCGAGCTCTACCGCGACGAGGTCTTGCACGATCCGCAAATTCGGTCACTCATGTCCCTAGTGAAGAACACCAAAGCATCCGAGATGAACGGCCATACCCTGGTCATCAAGTTGAAAGGCGGTCGCGAGGTAACCTCGGACGTCAAGGCTGGAGGGCAGCGCCTCTCCGATCTCGATTCTATCTTGGCGAAATTTGACTATTGCGCCGGCAAGGCGGTGTCGAAGAAGGCCGTGGGCACGATCCGTAACCTCGTTCTCGACCTTGAGAATCAAGCCAGCA
>LKGT01002011.1_pt1 | contig 14652 bp, 11 predicted proteins | sample 503861 | NCBI WGS metagenome assembly LKGT01 (sample SAMN04113194, study PRJNA297058) | marine sediment metagenome | biome: marine benthic biome; feature: marine benthic feature; material: marine sediment; isolation source: sediment sample collected at the water-sediment interface from the South......
AGCGTGTCGGGCGCGCTGGCCACCAGATCGCCCGCCCGGGCCTCGAGCGACACGCGGTCGTCGGCGACCAGCACGGCGCCGCCGTCGATCAGGCGCAGCGCCAGGTCCGACTTGCCGCAGCCCGACGGCCCGCGCAGCAGCACGCCGGCGCCATCGATCGCGACACAAGTGCCGTGGACTTGCTGGTCCATCGCGAAATACCAAGGATCAGTGATAAAGGCCCCTAGAGATCGCGTCCGCTTTTCGCCGGGTAGGAAGGGAGCCGCGGGCGATGCAGCGCATCGGCTAGGCTTCCTGACGCCCGCCGGCGATAAGCGGACGCGACCCGAAGGGCGGCTTCCCGAGGCTCCCGGACGTCGTTGCCCCCGTCTTGCGATGCCAAGGCATCGCCGCGACGGGCGCGCCTAGCCGAGAACCACGGGAAGCCGTCTCTAGGGGTCTTTATCATTGATCCTAGGTATATAGGGTGGAGAATGCGCCCGGGACGCTGTCAATCGTGGCGCGCGCCGTAGCGGCTCAGGCCGCGTGACTCGCCGACTGTTCGGTCAACAGTGCATAGAGCGCCTCGGCGTTGTCGGTGCCGCGCAATTTGTCGCATAACTGCTTGTCGCGCAGCAGGCGCGAGACGCGGGCGAGCGCCTTGAGATGTTCGGCGCCGGCCGATTCGGGCGCCAGCAGAAGAAAGATCAGATCGACCGGCTGGTCGTCGATGGCGTCGAAGTCGATCGGCGTGTCGAGACGCGCGAACAAGCCATGCAGGCGATCGAGATCGGTCAGCTTGCCGTGCGGGATGGCGATGCCGACGCCGACGCCCGTGGTGCCCAGGCGCTCGCGCTCCAAGAGCGTGCCGAAGATCGCCCGCTCATGCAGCCCGACGATCTTCGCGGCGCGCTGTGCCAGCACCTGAAGGGCCTGTTTCTTGCTGGTCGCCTTGAGCTTGGCGACGATGCCCTCGGGCGCGACAAGATCAGCGATTTCCATGGTGTGATTCCGCTCTCATTCCCGGCCGAGATCGGCGGCGGCCTGGCGCCCACGTGCGTGGTCGCGCAGTTTGCGCTTGTACCGTCTCAGCTGTTTTTCGATATGTTCCACCGCTTCGCTGAAGCTGACGTGGATGTCGGCGTGGTCGGCCTGGCCTTCCCACGCCATGCCCCTGCCGACGTGAACCTGGATATGGGTGCGAAAATTGGGCCCCTCGCGCGAGAACGCGACGTGGGCCTCGATCGCACTGTCGAAATATTTTTCGACGCCGTCGCCGAGCCGCTCCTGCACGTGATCGCACAGTGCCCTGCCGACATCGATTTGATGACCGGTAACGGTTATTTGCATGCCAACGGGGTTCCAAACACTGACGGCTCGATCATCGAACCTACGCCGATTACAAGGACTGGTGCTCGGCACGCCGCCACGAAAGGCGAGAAACATAGTTCCCGACCACGCGGCGAGTCAATAGCGCGTACCGCACCGCACAATACGGCCGGTCAACCGTTCCGACCGCTTAACGTAATGGCTGCTTCATGCGTCGCCGAACCGTCGACGACGGAATGTGCATCGCGTCCCGGTATTTTGCCACGGTGCGCCGGGCGATGTCGATTCCTTTGCTGCGCAAATGACCAACGAGGCGGTCGTCGGACAGGATATCGCCGGCATGCTCGCCCTCGACCGCCGCCTTGATGTGGTGGCGCGCCGCGGCCGACGAAACCGCCTTGGGCGCGCCGTCGACGGCGGCGAGGCCGCTGGTGAAGAAGAAACGCATGGCCAGCGTGCCGCGCGGCGTCGCCATATATTTGTTGGCGGTGGCGCGGCTCACCGTGCTCTCGTGGACGTCGAGCGCCGCCGCGACGTCGCGCAGCACCAGGGGCACGAGACGCTCGACGCCATGCTCGAAAAACGCCGCCTGTCGGCCGACGATCTCGGTGGCGATGCGCCCGATGGTGTCGGCGCGCTGGTCGAGCGTGCGCACCAGCCAGTTGGCCGCGCTCAGCCGCTCGCGGAGATAGGTCTTGTCGTCGCGCGTCCTGGCCTGGCGCTTGACCATGGCGTGGTAGCGGCGGTTGACCAGGAGGCGGGGCAGCGCGTCGCCGTTGAGTTCGACCCGCCAGCCGCCGCGCCCATCGCGCGTCACCAGCACGTCGGGCCGGATCGCCAATACCGCGGTCGCTTCGAAGGCGAGGCCCGGTTTGGGGTCGAGCGCGCGCAATTCGTCGAGCATGTCGGCAAGGCGCGCGGCGTCGACGGCGCAGCGCCGGCACAGCGCGTCGCTGCGATGCGTGGCGACCAGATCGAGATTGTCGAGCAGCGCGGCCATCGGCGGGTCGAGTTTGCCGGCTTCGGCGAGCTGCAGCGCCAGGCAGTCGGCGAGGTCGCGCGCGAACACGCCGGGCGGATCGAAGCGCCTTAGCGTGACGAGCACGGCCTCGATATCGGCGACGCCGCAGCCGAGCGGCGCGGCGAGCGACGCCGGGTCTTCGGTCAAATAGCCGGCCTCGTCGAGCGCTTCGATCAGCCGGCCGGCGATCGCCCGTTCACCGGCGCCAAGCACCACGAAGGCGAGTTGGTCGCAAAGGTGATCGGCCAGGCTTGCGTCGGGCGCCGGCGTCCGGTCGATGGCGTCGCCGTTGTCCGATCGGCGACCGGCATCGATCGGCGCGTCGCGTTCGAGCAGAGGGTTTTGGTCCAACGCCTCGGCGACATAAGCCGAGAGTTCGAGGCTCGACAGTTGGAGAAGTTTGATCGCCTGTTTGAGCTGTGGCGTCAGYGCCAGCGTCTGGCTCTGGCGCAGTCCGAGACGCACACCGGTCGCCATGCCGGAACCTTTARAGGCTGAAGCGGTCGCCCAGGTAGACGCGRCGGACATCCTTGTGGGCGACAATCTCGGACGGCGCACCCTCCATCAGCACCATGCCTTCGTGCAGGATGTAGGCGCGGTCGACGATGTCGAGCGTCTCGCGCACGTTGTGGTCGGTGATCAGGACGCCGATGCCACGGTCTTTGAGATGCGAGACCAGGTTGCGGATTTCACCGACCGCGATCGGGTCGATGCCGGCGAGCGGCTCGTCGAGCAGCATGAAGCTCGGCTGCGAAGCGAGCGCCCGGGCAATTTCGACGCGGCGCCGCTCGCCGCCCGACAGCGCGAGCGACGGCGTGCGCCTGAGGTGGCTGATCGAAAATTCGGCCAGGAGATCGTCGAGCATCGCCTCGCGCCGCTCGTGGATCGGCTCGACGATCTCGAGCACGGCGCGGATGTTGTTCTCGACCGAAAGGCCGCGGAATATCGACGCCTCCTGGGGCAGATAGCCGATGCCGAGGCGCGCACGGCGGTACATCGGCAGCTCGGTGATGTCTTGGCCATCGAGCGAAATGGTGCCGTAATCGGGCGCGATCAGGCCGGTGATCAGGTAGAAGCAGGTCGTCTTGCCGGCGCCGTTGGGGCCCAGGAGACCGACCRCCTCACCGCGCTGCAGCGAGAGGTTGACGTCGCGCAGCACCGGGCGCGAGCSGWAYTGTTTTCCCARATTTTCGGCGCGAAGACCGCTGTTGGCGGCGACCAGCCGCGGCGTGGCATCGATCGGCTCGACCGCTGCCGGCGGCGCCGACGATGGCTCRCCCGAATTCGTTGTGTCGCTCACCTGGACCCCGGYACGCTGTTACTCCAGCCTCGACTACTCTGGTCTCGACTACTCTGGTCTCGACTCGGGCACGAATATCGCCTTGACGCGTTGCTTGCTGCCGTCCGCCGATGCCACGCTCGCCATCTTGCTCTGGCCGGTCGCCAGGTTCAACACCAAATGATCGCCGCGGATGACGTTCTCGCCCTGGGTCAAGACGACCGAGCCATACAATTCGACGCTCTGGGCGTCGACGTCGTAAGTGCCGCGGTCGCCCTGCGCCATCTCCGTCGGCGACGACACGAACACGTTGCCCTCGGCCTCGATCAGCGAGATCGAATTCTGATTGCCCTCGCGCGGCCGGTAATGCACGACGAGGACGTCGGCGCGCAGGTTCATCTCGCCCTGCACGGCGTCGACGGTGCCGCGGAAAATCGCGAGCTGCTCTTCCTGCAGCACCTCGAGCGAATCGGCGGTGATCTCGATCGGCTGGTTGGCGTCATGGCCGCTGCCGAGCTCGAGCTGGCCAAGTGCCGGCGCGCCGATGACCGACGCGGCGGCCAACAAGCCGATGGCGAAGAGCGCACGCCGGCGGCGGCATGTCATGGCGATCCTCACGTCACGAACCCACATTCGGGTAGATAATCATGCGCACGCTACCCTCGAACAATAGCCGGCCGGCCGCGTTGTCCAGGCGGAAGGTGTCGGCGTTGAGCGTGCCAAGCGGCCCCTGGCCCTCGATCGGCCGATCGCCCCAGGCGGTGTTGGCGTCGATGTCGATTTCGGCGCGCTCGGTACGAAACTCGTAACCCTGATCGGAAAAAATGTTCACGGCGCCGTCGAGTTCCATGATGTTGGTTGCGCGGTGCAGCGTCCCGCGATCGGCGGTCAGCAAGACCCAGGCGCCACTGTCGAGCAGCATATCGGCCTTTGGCGCGGTGAAGTGGATCGTGTCCTCGTCCTCGGCCGCCTGTGTCACGGTGTCGGCGGTGATGCTGAACGGTCGGTCGCGCGCGTCCGTCCCGAGATAGCGCGCGTTGCTCATCAGTGGCGTTTCGGGCCCGGTCAACGCGATGTCGGCGAACGAGATCGGCACGCCCTTGTCGCGGCTGGAGAGCAAGGGCCACGCGACGACCAGTGCGGTCAACACCGCGGCGCCGGTCGGCAACAGCACCTTCATCAAGCCGACAAAATTGCTGTACCGCGCGCCGGTCGAGGCGAGCTGTCGATGTCTATTGGTTCTGCCGATCGATTGTCTTGTCATATCGGTTGCGGCCGGTGACCAATCACCGAACCCGGATTGCCCAGACGGCGGCTTCGCAACGTCGTGCGCGAGGCGACGCGTTGTTCGCCCGCACGCAGGGACGCATCGTTCGCCCGCACGCAGGCAAGTATGGGCTCTCGATCCATGAAATGCAATCGCACGCCGCGAGTGGATTGAATCCACGAGGAGCCGGTCCGTGGTGTCGTGTTGGACGCTCAATGACGGAAGATGTCGGGATCGTCCCAGCCCAGCAGATCGAGCGCCGCGCGGCACGGCAGGAACGCGAAGCAGGCGGCGGCGATCTCGGCGCGCCCCTCGCGAGCCACCAGCGTGTCGAGCCGTTCGCGCAGCTGGTGCAGGTAGAGAACGTCCGAGGCGGCATAGCTGAGCTGCTCCGGGCTCAGCACGTCGGCGCCCCAGTCCGAGGACTGCTGCTGCTTCGACAGCTCGACGCCAAGCAGGTCGCGGCACAGGTCCTTGAGGCCGTGGCGGTCGGTATAGGTGCGCACCAGCTTGGAGGCGATCTTGGTGCAGTAGACCGGCGCGCAGACGATGCCGAGATAGTGGCGGAACGCGGCGAGGTCGAAGCGCGCGAAATGGAACAGCTTGGTGACGCCCGCGTCGGTGAACAGCGCCTTCAGGTTGGGCGCCGCATAGTCGCCTTGTGCGAACTGCACGAGATGGCAATCGCCGTCGCCGGCGGAGAGCTGCACGACACAGAGCCGGTCGCGCCGCGGGTCGAGCCCCATGGTTTCGGAATCGACGGCGACGGTGGCGCCGAACGTGATGTCGTCGGGCAGGTCGCCCCTGTGCAGAAAGTTGGCCATCGGACTCCGGTGCGCGTGGCGGGTGCGTTGCGCCGGCCCGCGCCGCGGCTACGGCGCCCAACCGGCGTGTGGTGCCCAGGAGAAGACTCGAACTTCCACGACCAAAAGGTCACTAGCACCTGAAGCTAGCGCGTCTGCCAATTCCGCCACCTGGGCGCTCACACGGCGAAGATGTCAAGTAGCCTTGGCCCCGATTGATGTCAACCGGGGAAGCGGCGCGCGAAGGCGCCGGGCGCGGCGGCGGCGCCTCAGGTGTAGGCCCAGACGAGCAGGGCGACGCCGAGCACGACCCGATAGGCGACGAACGGCGTAAAGCTCGCGCGTGCGAGCCAGCGCATCAGGAAGCCGATTGCGCCGAGCGCCGTGACGAAGGCCATCGCCGCGGCGATCACGGCGCTTCCCGTCAGCACGGCATCGCCGGTAGCGTAGAGCGCGACGGCCTGCAGCGTGCCGGCGGCGATAATCACCGGAATCGACATCAGCATCGAGAAGCGGGCAGCTTCGCGCCGTTCGAAGCCGAGCGCGCGCGCCGCGGTCATGGTGATGCCCGAGCGGCTGGTGCCGGGGATCAAGGCGAGGACCTGGGCGAGGCCGATCAGCACGGCGGGGCCGAGCGTCATCCGCTCGAGGCGGCGCCGCGCCGGGCACGCCCTGTCGACGGCGTAAAGCAGCACGCCGAAGCCGAGCATTGCCCAGCCGATCACCTCGATGCTGCGCAGTCGTTCGGCGCCGAACGCGAAGAGCGCGATGCCGGCGAGCACGACCGGCACGGTCGCCACGGTGATCTGGAGCGCCAGCTTGCCGCCGTCGTCACGGCGCGCGATACCGGCCACCATGCGGCAGAGGTCGCGTCGAAAATAGATCATCACCGCACCCAGCGTACCGACATGCACCGCGACGTCGACCGCCAGCCCCTGGTCGGGCCAGCCGGCRRCRGMAGSCRSCANKACSAGATNGGNCYCKGCNKWMCTGMTSRRCMGSWMTTCNNYGATSYCCTGGACAACGGCCAAGACGACGAGTTGGAACCAGGACACGCAAACCTCGCGATAGTGGGCGCGCGAAAGATACACGGAAGCGGCCAGAACACCAACGATCACCTCGYGTTAYAGATAGTYCCGTATCGGTACTAATATAGATCGATCCGCCATGAGATCATGCGAAYCTGGCGCARCAACGAATCTCTTTTCTCRGGTAAGGTCAATATATTTGCCCTATTTTTCATTTTTCCCTCGCCTGTCCAGCGTATTTGTCGTAAATTGRCGRCCAAATTCGATAACCGCRGCGTCCATCRCGCAWTCACCGCGTGATGACTGGCGCGCCNGGTCNNGGGGGGACGATGGCCGAGAAGCTGCTGAAATTCGTGTCGGTCGAACGGCACACGCCCGAGAAGCGCGCCGTTGCCGAGCGGCGCGACGACTTCGGCGAGATCTATCGTGATTTCGACCCCGACAACGGTGCCGAGCAGGCGGCGCGTTGCTCGCAGTGCGGCATTCCCTTCTGCCAGGTGCATTGCCCGCTGCACAACAACATCCCCGACTGGCTCATGCTGACCGCGCAGGGGCGGCTCGAGGAGGCCTACGAGGTCGTCGCCGCGACCAACACCTTCCCCGAGGTGTGCGGCCGCATCTGCCCGCAGGACCGGCTGTGCGAAGGCAATTGCGTCATCGAGAAGGGCTTCGGCGGCGTGACCATCGGCGCGGTCGAGAACTACATCGTCGAGACCGCGTTCCAGCAAGGCTGGATCAAGCCGGCGCGGCCACGACACGAACGTGCCACCTCGGTCGGCATCGTCGGCGGCGGCCCGGCGGGTCTCGCCGCCGCCGACCGGCTGCGCCGCATGGGCCACCAGGTCGCGCTCTACGACCGCTACGACCGCATCGGCGGCCTGCTGATCTACGGCATCCCCAACTTCAAGCTCGAGAAGGACGCCGTGGCGCGGCGCGCGCGGCTGATCGAGCGCTCGGGCGTCGTCTATCACACCGAGTTCGAAGTCGGCCGCGACGCCAGCCTCGCCGCGTTGCGCGAACGCCACGACGCGGTGCTGATCGCGACCGGCGTCTACCGGGCGCGCGACGTCGCGATGCCCGGCTCGGGCCTGGGCAACTTCGTGCAGGCGATGGAATACCTGACCGCGAGCAACCGCAAGGGCTTGGGCGACACCGTGCCGGCCTTCGAGTCGGGCGCGCTCGACGCCGACGGCAAACATGTCGTGGTGATCGGCGCCGGCGACACCGCGATGGACTGCGTGCGCACTGCCGTCCGGCAGGGGGCGAAGTCGGTCAAATGTCTCTACCGGCGCGACCGCGCCAACATGCCGGGTTCGATGCGCGAGGTCAGCCACGCCGAGGAAGAGGGCGTCGAGTTCGTCTGGCTCACCGCGCCCGAGGCGATGCTCGGCGACACCACGGTCGGCGCGGTGCGCACGGTGCGCATGCGGCTCGGCCCGCCCGACGCCGACGGCCGCGCGGCGCCTCTGCCGGTACCCGGCACGAGCGCCACGCTGCCCTGCGATCTCGCCATCAAGGCGCTCGGCTTCGACCCCGAGGACCTGCCCGCCGCGTTCGACGAACCGGCGCTCGCGGTGACCCGCTGGGGCACGCTGCGCGTCAACCACAAGACCAAGGCGACCGCGCTCGACGGCGTCTTCGCCGCCGGCGACATCATCCGCGGCGCCTCGCTCGTCGTCTGGGCGATCAAGGACGGCCGCGACGCCGCCGACGGCATCGACGCCTACATCACTGCGAAGACAGCGGCTACAATGGACGCCGCTACAGCAGCGGAATAGGGACGATTATGGCCGTTACTGCAAGGCAAGCAGCAGAACCGCGCTGGCATCGGAGGTTCCACTCGGCCGCCGCGCTCGCCGACGACCTTGGCTCGATCGGCGCGTGGGTGGGGCCGCGGACGGGTCCAGACAAAAGGACGCAAGGGCAAAAGGAGGATTACGTGCTTCGGCGTCTGTTGGTCGCCTGGAAGCACGAAGGATTGCTCGCGCTCCCACTTGACGTCACGGCAACAATCGATGAGCCGGGTCAACCCGACTATCTGTTCGCGTGGTCGAATGGCGAAGACCTCGGGGTCGAGGTTACCGAGGCAGGCGTTGAAGACTACCAAGCCTGGCTGACCCGTAGTGAAGTCGAAGGCGCGCAGGAAGCGGTTTTGATGTCGAAGGACGGGTACGCCGGCGAGGGTCCGGAGCGGATGGCGGCGAACGACATTCTCGAAGCGATCGCGAAGAAGGTAGTGGGTTACGACAAAGGAAAATATCGAGAGCCCGACGCTTGTGACCTTTTGGTCTACGACAACAGTAAAACGGGTTGGATGTCCGATAAGCAACCGGTGCTGAGCGCAATCGGCAGGCCTGACGATCTGCTCGGCAGATTTCGCCAGATTCACCTGGTGATCGATGACATCGTCTATCTCGACGTCTTTGGCAACGAATTCCGAACGGTGGATGTCGGAAACACATACGAGATCGACTACGTGAATTGGATTTTCGACCAAGTAGAACGGATGCGGCGCGGCGCGACCGACGAACTCGACCTAAATTACATCGCGGAGGAGTTGGGGGATTTGGCCAGATCAGATCGCCGGAGGATTGGAAGCCACCTCAGGAACCTGCTGAGGCATTTGCTTAAGTGGGCTTTCCAACCCGGCAGGCGAGGGAAGAGTTGGCAAAGATCGATGGTTAATGCGCGTACGGAAATTGAAACACTGCTCGGTGACAGTCCGAGTCTGGTTGCCCACCTGTTATCGAGTTTGCCGAGGGAATATGAGCGCGCTCGGAAAATGGCGAGCCTTGACACGAGCCTAGCTGACGAGGATTTTCCCGAGACCTGCCCCTATACAATCGAGCAAATTCTCGATCATGATTTCTTGCCTGGCGAAGAAAGCTAGGCTGGTGCGGTGGCAGTGATGGCCCGACCCGATGATCATGGTGCGCGCTTCGTCGAGGACTGGCGCGCCAATGCCGCACACCTCGAGGCGAACGGCCTCTACGACCCGGCCGACGAACATGACGCCTGCGGCGTCGGCCTGGTCGCGGCGATCGATGGCCGGCCGCGCCGCGCCGTCGTGCTGGCCGGTATCGAGGCGCTCAAGGCGGTGTGGCACCGCGGCGCGGTCGACGCCGACGGCATGACCGGCGACGGCGCCGGCATTCACGTCGAGATCCCGCAGGACTTCTTCAAGGAGCACATCGCGCGCACCGGCCACGTCGCCGGCAGCGAGCGGCTGGCGGTCGGCATGGTGTTCATGCCCAAGACCGACCTCGGCGCCCAGGAGGTCTGCCGCGGCATCGTCGAGACCGAAATCATCAACTTCGGCTACCGCATCTACGGCTGGCGCCAGGTGCCGATCGACGCCGGCGTGATCGGCGAGAAGGCCAACGCGACGCGGCCCGAAATCGAGCAGATCATGATCGCCAACGACGGCCACGTCGACGAGGACAAGTTCGAGCTCGACCTCTATATCATCCGCCGCAAGATCGAGCGCGGCGTGCTCGCCGCGCATATCAACGATTTCTACATCTGCTCGCTGTCGTGCCGCTCGATCATCTACAAGGGCATGTTCCTGGCCGAGCAGCTGTCGGCCTTCTTCCCCGACCTGTTGGACGATCGCTTCGTCTCGAGCTTCGCGATCTACCACCAGCGCTATTCGACCAACACCTTCCCGACCTGGCGGCTCGCCCAGCCGTTCCGCATGCTGGCGCACAACGGCGAGATCAACACCGTGCGCGGCAACATCAACTGGATGAAGTGTCACGAGCCGCGCATGGTGAGCAATCAGTTCCGCGAGCACGGCGCGGACATCAAGCCGGTGATCCAGGCGGGCAGCTCGGACTCGGCGGCGCTCGACGCGGTGTTCGAGGTGCTGGTGCGCGCCGGCCGCCCGGCGCCGCTGGTCAAGTCGCTGCTGATCCCCGAGGCCTGGTCGAAGAACGAATCGATGCCCGAGGCGCACAAGGCGCTCTACAGTTATTGCAACACGGTGATGGAGCCGTGGGACGGCCCGGCGGCGATCGTCGTCACCGATGGCCGCTGGATCCTCGCCGGCATGGACCGCAACGGGCTTCGCCCGATGCGCCACACGATCACCGCCGACGGCCTTCTGATCGTCGGCTCGGAGGCCGGCATGGTCGCGGTGTCGGAGGCCGACGTGGTCGAGAAGGGCCGCATCGGCCCGGGCCAGATGATCGGCGTCGACCTGGTCGCCGGCCGGCTCTACCACGACCGCGAGCTCAAGGACCAGCTCGCCGCCGACCGGCCCTATGGCGAGTGGGTCAAGAACATCACCGAGCTCGCCGACCTGATCGAGCCGGGCGCGCCCGAGACGCACGAGATGGACCGCGACGCGCTGCGCCCGCGGCTGCGCTGCGCCGGCTACACCATGGAGGACCTCGAGATGATCCTCCAGCCGATGGTCGAGGAGGCCAAGGAGCCGACCGGCTCGATGGGCGACGACACGCCGCTCGCCGTCTTGTCGAACGGCTACCGCGGCCTGCACCACTTCTTCCGCCAGATGTTCTCACAGGTCACCAACCCGCCGATCGACTCGTTGCGCGAACAGCGCGTGATGTCGCTCAACACGCGGCTCGGCAACCTGACCAACGTGCTCGACGAGGACGCCAGCCAGACCAAAATCTTGCTCTTGGCCTCGCCGGTGCTGACCAACGCCGAGTTCGACGCGGTGACCGTCGCCATGGGCGAGGCCGCGACGTCGATCGACGCGACCTTCGCGCTCGACGCCGGCGACGACGCGCTGCGCGACGCGATCAACCGCATCCGCACCGAGGCCGAGGATGCGGTGCGCGGCGGCAGCGTGCATCTCATCCTCTCCGACATGAACGTCGGGCAGACGCGCGCCGCGATCCCGATGGTGCTGGCGGCCGGCGCGGTGCATTCGCATCTCGTGCGCCACGACCTGCGCACCTATACGTCGCTCAACCTGCGTGCCGCCGAATGCCTCGACGTCCACCAGTTCGCCGTGCTGATCGGCGTCGGCGCGACCACGGTCAACGCCTATCTCGCCCAGGAGGCGATCGCCGACCGCCACCGCCGCGGCCTGTTCGGCGCGCTCGAGCTCGGCGACTGCGTGCGCCGCTACAAGCACGCCGTCGACCAGGGCCTGTTGAAGATCATGTCGAAGATGGGCATCTCGGTGGTCAGCTCGTACCGCGGCGGCTACAACTTCGAAGCCATCGGCCTGTCGCGCACGCTGGTCGCCGATTTCTTCCCGGGCATGCCGTCGCGCATTTCGGGCATCGGGCTCAGCGGCATCGAGCGCAAGGTCATCGACCTGCACCGCGAGGCCTTCGCCGAGGACGCGGCCGTGCTGCCGATCGGCGGGCTTTACCGCTACCGAAGCTCAGGCGAGCTGCATGCCTTCGCGCCCGACCTGGTGCACTTGCTGCAGGCCGCGGTGACGACCGATGCCTATCAGCTGTACCGCAAATTCAGCGAGGGCGCGCGCGACCTGCCGCCGGTCAACCTGCGCGATTTGTTGGATTTCGACCCCGTCGGCGTCGCGGTGCCGGTCGACGAGGTCGAATCGATTACCGAAATCCGCAAGCGCTTCGGCTCGGGCTCGATGTCGCACGGCGCGCTGTCGAGGGAGGCGCACGAGACACTCGCGATCGCCATGAACCGCATCGGCGGCGCCTCGTGCAGCGGCGAGGGCGGCGAGGACCCGGCGCGCGCCAAGCTCCGGCCGAACGGCGACAACGCCAACTCGACGGTCAAGCAGATCGCCTCGGCGCGCTTCGGCGTGACCGCCGAATACCTCAACAACTGCTCGGAGATCGAGATCAAGATCGCGCAGGGCGCCAAGCCCGGCGAGGGCGGCCAGCTGCCCGGTTTCAAGGTGACCGCCGAGATCGCCCGCCTGCGCCACGCGACCGAGGGCGTCACGCTGATCTCGCCGCCGCCGCACCACGACATCTATTCGATCGAGGACCTGGCGCAGCTGATCTACGACCTCAAGCAGATCAACCCCGACTGCCGCGTCACGGTCAAGCTGGTGGCGCTCGCCGGCATCGGCACGGTGGCCGCCGGCGTCGCCAAGGCCAAGGCCGACGTGATCCTGATTTCGGGCAACACCGGCGGCACCGGCGCCAGCCCGCAGTCGAGCATCAAATACGCCGGCGCGCCGTGGGAGATGGGGCTGTCGGAAGTCAACCAGGTGCTCACGCTCAACCGCCTGCGCCACACCGTGCGCCTGCGCGCCGACGGCGGCATCCGGACCGGGCGCGACGTCGTCATCGCCGCCATGCTGGGCGCCGAGGAGTTCGGCGTCGGCACCGCCTCGCTGGTCGCCATGGGCTGCATCATGGTGCGCCAGTGCCATTCCAACACCTGCCCGGTCGGCGTCTGCACGCAGGACCCCGCGCTGCGCGACAAGTTCGAGGGGACGGCGGAGAAGGTCGTCAACCTGTTCTCGTTCCTGGCCGAGGAGGTGCGCGAGATCCTCGCCGCGCTCGGCGTCCGCACGCTGAACGAGATCGTCGGCCGCTCCGACCTGCTGACCCAGGTGAGCCGCGGCTCACCCTACCTCGACGACCTTGACCTCAACCCGCTGCTGGTGCAGGCCGACCCGGGACCCTACACGCGCTATTGCAGCCTCGAGGGCCGCAACGAGGTGCCCGAGACGCTCGACGCCCAGATGATCACCGACGCCAAGCCGGCGCTCGCCGCCGGCGAGAAGATGCAGCTCGCCTATTCGATCCGCAACACCCAGCGCGCCATCGGCACCAAGCTGTCCTCGATGATCACGCGCCGCTTCGGCATGACCGGCCTGCAACCGGGCCACATCGCCGTGCGCCTGCGCGGCTCGGCCGGCCAGTCGCTCGGCGCCTTCGCCGTGCAGGGTCTCGCGCTCGAGGTCATGGGCGACGCCAACGACTATGTCGGCAAGGGGCTGTCGGGCGGCGACATCGTCGTCAGGCCGACCGTCTCGAGCCCGCTGGTCAGCAACCAGAACACCATCATCGGCAACACGGTGCTCTATGGCGCGACGGCCGGCACGCTGTTTGCCGCCGGCCGCGCCGGCGAGCGCTTCGCGGTGCGCAACTCGGGCGCCGTCGCCGTGGTCGAGGGCTGCGGCTCGAACGGCTGCGAGTACATGACCGGCGGCGCCGTCGTGATCCTCGGCCCGGTCGGGCTCAACTTCGCGGCCGGCATGACCGGCGGCATGGCCTTCGTCTACGATCCGGACGAGACACTGGCGATTCGCATCAACGGCGACACGGTGGTCTACCAGAGGCTCGCCAGCGTCCATTGGGAAGGCGTCTTGCGCGACCTCGTTGCGCGCCACGCGGAGCGCACCGGCTCACGCTTCGCGCGCCACATGCTCGATGGCTGGGAGGTCGAGCGCGACCGTTTCTGGCAGGTCTGCCCCAAGGAGATGATYGCCCGCCTCGAGCASCGCGTCGATGAACTGACTGTAGTGCTCGACTCCGGCGCGATTGACGTGGCCCGTGCCGTTGGGCAACAAGCGCGTCCAGGCGATCGAGAAGCGGTAGCTCTCGATGCCCATGGTCTGCATGAGCAGGGGCAGCGCCGGTTGCGCCCCCGGCGTGATCAGCACGTGGGTGTGGTTAGTCAGACTAGTCGAGCAAAATATCGCTCAATACGTCGTGGATGATCTGTGTGGAGATCTCGACGATCAGGATCTTGCCGACGATGATAATGCGTTCATAACCGCTCGGTAACGGCGGCAATTCGAGAATCAGATCATTGGGCAGATACCGCTTGGCTATGCCGGGAGGCAGTGGCTTGCCGCGATGCATATTCTTGGCGATGCCCGGTGGCAGGCCCTTGTTCTTGGCCTTGCCGTGTTTGTTGCCGTGGCCGTCGTTCGAGCCGTGGTCACGGTAGTACGCGCCTATGGTTTCGATCTCGGCGTCGTCAAACGTGACTTCGATACCCAGCTCACTGGCACCGGCGGCTTGCACACC
>LKGT01005774.1_pt1 | contig 14623 bp, 16 predicted proteins | sample 503861 | NCBI WGS metagenome assembly LKGT01 (sample SAMN04113194, study PRJNA297058) | marine sediment metagenome | biome: marine benthic biome; feature: marine benthic feature; material: marine sediment; isolation source: sediment sample collected at the water-sediment interface from the South......
AGTCTCCGGAAAGCTTTTCTATTGGTATTACACCCACCATAACTGCCGTTCCAATACCGTAAATCAATATTGCGGTCCCAAGCGCTAAAAATATTCCGAGTGGAAGATTCCGCTCCGGATTTTCTACTTCCTCAGAAAGGCTGGCAACATTTGTAATACCAACATAGCTTATATAAACCATGGCCGCAGTAGACAAGATGGCTCCCGAGCCCGAGTCAAAGTACCCACTGAAATGAGACAGATGAATCTCGGGAACTCCCGTTCCGATAAACCCAATCAAAATTAAAAGCAGAACCACAACAAAATAAATCTGAAATTTACCGCTTGTCTTGGCACCCAGAAGATTGAGCACACCCAAGGCAACTGCAATTGCAATTGCTAAGGGAACAATAGGGAGGTTAGGAATAAATAGCCCAATATAAACACCCATACCAATCAACGCAAAGGCGACTTTAAGAATAAGAGCAAGCCAGGTACCTATACCACCAACGGTGCCTAGAAGAGGCCCCATTGAGCGGTCCAGAAAATAATATACACCACCAGCCCTTGGCATTGCTGTAGAAAGCTCCACTATACAGAATGTAGCCGGAATAAGAGGTAGTGCAGCTATTAGATAAGCCATCGTGATAGCAGGTCCGGTACTCATAGCCGCAATCCCTGGCAACAAAAAAAACCCGGCACTTAGAGTTGTTCCTGTAGCTAATGCATAAACGTCAAACAACTTTAAACTTTTCTTWARCGGAAAATGTCTTACGGACTTGCTATTGTGAACCCAACTTTAACTGAAAACAGAATGGTGCATGCTGTTGATGAAGGCGCACTCATCCTTCGCTGCCAAGCCGGCGAGAAGAAGGCCTATGGTGAACTTGTCAACAAACATATGAAGCGCGCCTACTACACCGCTTTGGGCCTCATTGGCTCTCCGGAAGCTGCCATGGATTTGTCTCAAGAGGCATTTATTCGTGCCTACCGCGCCCTTAAGCGTTTGGATGCGGACAAGAATTTTTTTACCTGGTACTATCGAATTTTAAAAAACCTCTGCTTGAATTATCTGCGGGATCGAGCCAGACACGCGCGGCCTTTTTCGGAGGTAGGAGAGACAACCCTATTAAGAATATCAGATCAAAGTGAGGATGCTTCCAAGCAGGTCGAGCAAGAAGAAACGAAAGAAATGGTTTGGGAGGCTATCAATTCGCTCAATCCCCAGGAGCGGGAAATCATTATTCTGAAAGATTTTCAAGAGCACTCGTATAAAGAAATTTCCGAGCTGCTCGACTGCCCAATGGGTACGGTCATGTCGCGTTTGTATAATGCGCGCCAAGCTTTAAAAGTTAAACTTGAAAAGGTGTTAAAATGAGTCGTCAACTCACATCCGCCGAAAAAAGGCATTTTCAAACTCTGTTGATGAAAGCCGTGGATGGCGAGCTCAACTCGGATGAGCAAACGGAATTCGATAAATTTGTTAGCAAAGATGTTGACTGCCGAAACGAATGGCAGCAGATGAAAAAATTAAAGGAGGTGACGAAAAATATGAATTTCAAATCTCTTCCCACCGAAGTTTGGGACAATTATTGGGTGAATGTTTATAATCGTTTGGAGAGAGGACTGGCGTGGATCCTTTTTTCCATTGGCGCCATTATTCTGCTAACCTATAGCGGGTTTAAAGCAGTTGAGTCCATTATTGCAGATCCCCAGCTTGCGGGAATTCTAAAAGCGGCAATTTTGATGGTGATTGGCGGTGGGGTTATTCTGTTGGTGTCGGTTGTCCGTGAAAAGTTGTTCACACGAAAATCGGATCCTTATAAGGAGGTACAAAGATGATTTTAGTAGCGTCCAGTGAAATTGCCGGTAAAAAAATTGCGAAAACTATCGGTCTGGTAAAAGGAAATACAATTCGAGCGCGTCATTTAGGGAAAGATATTATCGCCGGATTAAAAAATATCCTTGGCGGCGAAATTGAGGAATACACCAAACTCATGGCGGAGGCAAGAGAGCAGGCGTTGGATAGGATGAAAGCGGCAGCTGAGGAAATGGGAGCAAATGCCATTGGTTGATGTGTCTTTTAGCACCAGTTACATTATGGGAATGGCCTCGGAGATTCTGGCTTATGGGACGGCGGTGGTGGTTGAATAGATTTTAATTAAGAGTTTTTACAATCCGGTCTTATCTACAAACATCAAGGTGAGGAGTAAGGGAAGATAAATAATTGAAGCATGCAGGAGTTGCTTCGCGTACCGGTTTGATTTTCTTCGAGCCAGTCGAATTCCTGAGGTAAGGTAGAGCAGCCCCAGAACCAGGGCGCCGACAAAATAGACAGCCCCGGTCAATCCTAAGACGGTTGGCAGGAGGCTGACCAAAATGAGCGCCAGACAGTTGACAATTATTTGTCTGCCGGTTAAATTGCCGTCAACATCTAAAACCGGCAGCACAGGAAACCCGCCGCGCTCATAATCTTCTTTGTAAATCCAGGCAATCGCTAAAAAGTGGGGGAGCTGCCAGAAGAAGAGAATGAAAAATAAGGCCCAGGCGCCACCGCCGATTTCTCCAGTCACAGCAGCCCAACCGCCCATTGCCGGTAAAGCGCCCGGTACGGCTCCGATAATTGTGGAAAGCGAGGTTTTTCGTTTCAATGGCGTGTAGACGAATACGTAGCTCCCTAAAGTTAATGCAGCTAAAAATCCAGTTAAGAGATTAGTAGTCAGGCACAAGTAAGTGATGCCAAAAATTGAGATCGATACAGCGAAAATGCCAACTTGTTTAGCAGTCAATCTACCGGATGGTAAAGGCCGTTTTTGAGTCCGTTTCATTAATGAATCAAGGTCGCGTTCAATCAATTGATTGAGAGCATTCGTTCCGCCGGCCACCAGCCAGGTGCCGAGCATGGCGTTTAAAAGAAGAATCCAATTAATTGAATCCCTTGCACCAAGATAAAAGCCGGCTAGCACGCTCACCAGTACCATAAACGTGACGCGCGGTTTTGTAAGTTCGAAGTAATTTGTTAAATTATTTTTCAAATTAAAATTTTCCTTATTTCATCGCGTGGTGAAGCCGCACTGGCAAACGTAAGACGTGAGACGTGAAACGTGAAAAGCTTTCTTAGAAAAGATGTCATTTTTTTTCAAAAAAATGCAAAGTTCAGCGATAATACTTATTATGTCGTCTGTTCAACTAAAAAATTTTCAGCCATTTCTTTTTTCTGAGCTTTAAAAAGCATTTGAATTTGCAGAGTTAAGAAGAGGCTTGTGCCCAAAATAAACGCCCCGGTTGCAACGTGGGCTGTTGTCGGAATAACTGCTTTCTTCGTCCAGATTGTAATTCCCGCCAGCAAAATCTGCAAAACAAGTGAACTCAATAAAACGCCTGCGGTTCGAACCAGAGCGGGTTGATTCCGATGACTGCGAAAAATTCTAAAACAGGTCCAGGTTACAGAAATTGAGACAAGCACTGCGCCGATTCGATGCAAAAAGTGAATGGCTACTTGCTGAGAGTGAATCGGCGGAATGATTTTCCCAAACGCCAGGGGAAAATCCGGAATCGCTAATCCGGAACCTGTGTGCCGCATAATTGCGCCAAGAATGAGCTGCAGGAAAACTACTCCTATTGACAGCAACGCTAAATCTTGCAAGTTTGGTTTTTGTGTGTCTGCTAAATTGGGTTCTTTTTCAAGCCAACTTTTAGATGTAAAAATAGACAGGCAAATTGTCATGCAAAAAAAGATTTGCGCAAGCGTGCCGTGCAACACAGAAATTGGGGTTGGCAGTAAGAAGAGCACGGTCAGGCCGCCGAGGACCCCTTGAACAATCACTGCCAAAAGCGCGCCAACGCCAAACCATTTGACCCAACGCCGGGGTTCTTTCAACCACAGCCAAACTGCTAAAATCACGGTTAGAAAACCAACAATTGAAGCAATCATGCGATGACCGTGTTCGTATAAAATTCCGCCAACCATTTTTGACAGAGGGAATGAGAACATAAACTGGCCGTAAGTGTTTGGCCAGTCTGGGACTGCCAGTCCGGAGCCCGTGCTGGTCACCAAACCACCGATGAAAATCAATATAAAAGTAGAGGCCGCAACCAATTTAGCAAAACGGTGCAGCCAAATGTTATAAGGACTGTTCATATTACTCGTTTGCTGAGTCACTTGCATCCGCAACCTGCTCGACATTTTCGATTTGAGCGGATTCTTTGCGTTCCGATTCGTGTGGCGTTCCGGTTAGATCCGGCAGCAGGGAAACAATCAACAAAGTACAAAGAATCAGCGGCGTCAGGGCAATGATTCCCAAAGTTCGCTTTTCGAATTTCAAGTGCATGAAATATAATGCCACCAGAGCGGCTTTGACAAGTGCCATGCCAATGAGTGCAATTGCGATAATGAGTTTTGCAATCGGCACAAAAATGACGCCTACTTCCAAAGCGGTTAAACCTGCCAGCAAATAGAAAACGCCTATGTAGTTTGGTTCTTTGTGGTCAGACATTCGAATCTCCTCAAAGATTTAAATTAAGTAAAGAAATGTAAAAACCAGGATCCAGACCAAATCAACAAAGTGCCAATAAAGCCCGAGAATTTCAACGCCGTTGCAATTCTCTGCCGAATACTTACCTCTCAGACCTCTGATAACAACGATAGTAAGATAAATAACACCCGCGGTAACGTGAGCGCCGTGGAAACCTGTAATCGCGAAAAAGGTTGTGCCGAAAAGGTAGTTGCCATATGGATTAGTGGTGAATTCCAGACCTTCATGAATTAGGTGGGTCCATTCATATGCCTGGCAGCCCAGGAAGATGACTCCCCCGAGAATCGTCAGACCCAGAAAAGTTACCAGCCTCTTTTGATCACCTCTTTTAATTGCCGAAAGACCTTTCACCATGGTGAGGCTACTGCAAATCAACAGGAAGGTCATGAATGCAGTGAGAGAAATACCGAGTACCTCTGCTGGGACTGGCCAATCCACACTGCCGGCACGAATGGCGCCGTATCCTGCCAGAAGTGCGCCAAAGGACATAGCGTCACCGGCGAGGAAAACCCACATTCCCAGTTTTCCCCAGCTTTCCGGAGTTAGGGGCGATTCTGCCGGGTCAACTACTAGGGTTGCTTGACTCAATTTTCTTCCTCCTTTTTTACTATGGAATTTTGATTCAGATGTGTTTTAGTTTGACTTTGCCTTGTAATGTAAACAATTCCGATTGCAACACCGCCAAAGACGATAAACGGCATCGCCATCATGTACAAAACGCTTAAATTAAATCCGTGGCTAATTTCGCCGTTGAGAGCGGCTCCGCAGCCGGGGCAGGCGTGCAAGGCTGGTGCGGTTATGCTGATTAGAAAGGTAACTGCAATTAAAAAAAGACCGTCTTTGCGAGGAATGAGGCGACGAAGCAATCTTCCAATATTGAGCAAGGAGATTGCTTCGCTTCCAGAGCCTGCCCTGAGCACAGGCGAAGGGGTCGCTCGCAACGACTGCACGCGATGATTTTTTTTTACCAAGAACATAAGACTTGCCTAATTAAAATAAACCAAACCGTAAAGCACCGGCCAGAGCGCCACAACTAAATACCAGTACATTCCCGAAAGCTTAATTCCGACATGATTGTTTGCGTTGTAAGCCGGTGGATTCATTCTAAGCCTTGAAACCACAATCGTTAACCAAATCACTGCGCCCAAAACGTGCAAGGCATGACACCCAATGAGCGTATAAAAAACCGTTCCATAAATATTCGAAGATAAAGTGAAACCGAATCCGAGTAACCGTGTCCATTCAAATCCTTGCACAACTAAGAAAAGGGCGCCGAGTAAAACCGTAATTGTCAAGCCCTGCAAAATCTTTTCCCGGTGCCAGTCTTTCAGCAGCCTTTTGGTTTGAAACATTGTCAGGCCGCTGAAAAGAAGAATCGCGGTGTTTATTCCCGTGACGACCACCGGTAGCCTCGGCTGCCCGGGAGGAGGCCAGTCACTTGCTCCAAACCGCAGCACGATAAAGGCCCCGATGATACCTGCAAAGAACATCAGTTCAGCGCCGATGAATAGCAGCATGGCCAAAACGGCACTATTTATGGGTCTGTCAGAATCTCCACCATTTGATCCGTTGCCGTTGCCGAATGCGTCATCATCCAAAATCGGCGGCAGGCCTTGCCCAACATCTTTTTCTATCGTCAGGTCATCGGCTCTTTCCTCCGCTGCACTTCCCATCAGTTTTTGGTGATCACAGTAACCACAGTTATTAAAACCAAGAGGAGCAAAACGCCAATCAAGATAAAAGAAAGCCTTCGATTGCGTTGTGATAGATCGGCTTTACTTCTTTCCATTACTGTCGGTCGCTATCGTCGCTTGACTTGTTTGCGGCAAATAATCCTCATCAATTCCGGGAGCGTTGTATTCGTACGGCCCGTGATAAACCGTCGGGACCTCTACGAAATTTCCGTGAGGCGGCGGTGTCGGCGCCGTCCAATCAACTGTATTCGCTTTCCATGGATTATCTTCGGCTTTTTTACCCCTGAACATGCTGTAAAAGATATTAAATATGAAAATAAGCTGGACCATTCCAAGGGTAAATGCGCTCATGGTGATAAAAATATTCATCCCTTCGAACTGCTGTAAAAATTCGTACTGTAACGGGTTGGCAATTCTGCGCATGTGACCGCCAACGCCGAGAATATGCATTGGGAAGAACGTGCAGTTAAAGGCTATGAAAGTCAACCCAAAGTGAATTTTTCCGAGCGTGTTGTTCATCATGCGGCCAAACATTTTGGGAAACCAAAAAGTAATTGCGGCAAAGATACCGAAAAGACTGCCGCCAAAGACCACATAATGGATGTGAGCCACGATATAATATGTGTCGTGAATAAAAATGTCAACCGGTGTGGAGGCCATATAAATACCGGAAAGTCCGCCGATAACAAACATCGAAACAAAGGCGAGGGCATTCAGCATGGGAACGGTAAACTGAATATTACCGCCCCAGAGTGTTCCCAGCCAATTGAAGGTTTTAATGGCTGAGGGAACTGCGATGACCATGGTTGAAATCATGAACGTCGTTCCCAGGGCCGGATTCATGCCGCTCTGAAACATATGGTGCCCCCAGACAATCCAGCCCAGTCCTGCGATTGAAACCATCGCATAGACCATGGCATGGTAGCCAAAGATCGGTTTGCGAGAAAACACCGAAAGAATTTCCGAGCCAATTCCCATGGCCGGCAGAATTAAGACATAAACTTCCGGATGGCCGAAGAACCAGAAAAGATGCTGCCAAAGAAGGGGGTCACCGCCGCCGGAAGCATTAAAGAAGCTGGTGCCAGCCATGCGATCGAAAAGCAGCAGCGCAAGAGCGGATGTCAGCACCGGTAAAGCCAGGAGCAGCAGAATGGCCACAATAAAAAGCGACCAAATCGTCAGCGGCAGCCGCATAAACGTCATTCCCGGGGCGCGCATATTAATTATTGTCGTGATATAATTTATCGACCCCATCATCGAAGAAATACCCAGAAAGATCAGGCTGAAACACCAGAGATTTTGTCCCCAGTCAACGCCGGTCCAGGTCGGATCCGCTGAAAGCGGCGCGTAAGCGGTCCAACCGGATGCGGCGTGGCCGCCGGGAACGAAAAATCCGATAAGTATGATCACACCCGAAACAACCGCCACCCAAAAAGACAGCATATTAAGCAGCGGGAAGGCCATGTCGCGTGTGCCGATCATGAGTGGTATGAGGAAGTTGCCAAAGCAGCCGACGAGAATCGGCATGACCACAAAGAAAATCATAATCGTGGCGTGCATGGTAAAAAGTGTATTATAAAAGTTTGGAGAAATCACGCCTGCAGGCATTCTTTTCGCTATCCAGCTTTGCTCTTCTTCGGGTTTCTCGAACTGCTCATCCCAGTAACGATCCGCTGCCGTTTGTGCTTCGCCAGTTTCCATATATTGGTCCGAAACGCCGATCAGCGGTAAAGGTTGATCCGGATAAGCTAACTGCCAGCGTACTAACATGACCAACCCACCTCCGAGCATGAGCATAAGAAGCCCGAGGAGTAAAAACTGTTTAGCGATCATTTTATGATCGGTGGAAAAAATATACGTTTTAAGGAACCCGTGATGCGCATGCTCGATGTGCGTATCTTTTACGGCTGCTGCCTCGCTCATATTCGTTTCCTCATTTTAATTATCAAGATTAAAACACTTCATGCTGAATCTCTCATCCGACCTACCCGATAAAATCGGCACAGGCAGGACAGGCTCCATCGAAGCATGAAGTTCCTCCTTTTATTAACATTTTGGCAGGATATCAATTTTCCGGCCAGGTCGATTTAACCCAGGCATCATAATCCTCCGCGCTGTGCACGATGAGCTTACCCAGCATACCGGAGTGACCAAACCCGCAAAGCTCGGCACAGGGAATTTCGTATTCACCCGGCTTAGTGGCCTCAAACCACATCATGATTTCTCTTCCCGGTAACGCGTCTTGTTTCAACCGTAACACAGGCACAAAAAAACTGTGGATGACGTCAAGTGCTTTTAATTTGATATGAACAACTTGATTCACCGGGACGTGCAAAAGATTGTCGATCTGATAATCGTCTTCTGTACCGAACATGCCGTCCGGTCCCGGGTAAAGTATTTCCCAATTGAACTGCTTGCCGGTTACCTGCACAACTGTGCTCGACGGCGGGAGCTCTTGTTTGATTTTACTCCAGAGAGGTTTGCTAACCAGGGCCAGTACAATCAACGCTACAAGCGTAACAACTGTCCAAATAATCTCCAGCGTAGTGTTGCCGTGCGTATACTTTACCTCCCGGCCCTCTTTAAAACGGTAGCGAATGAGGAAGTAAATCATCGTCCCGGCAACCAAAAAGAAGACCACCGCAGTAATGTAGTAAATCACATAAAAGAATTTGTCGATTTCACCTCCAACGGTCGAGATGTTCGGCGGGAGCCAATCTAACATGTTCTTTTTCCTCCAAATTAGAAAACGGGAAAATTGCGGGTTAAAGAGATATAAAAAACCACAGGTTACGAAACGACAGTTGGCAATATAAAAAATTGCCAAAAAATATGCAAGCAATTATTATGTAATATTTGAGAGGTCGGGAGTTCTTTTGCTTGTTTTTTGGGCCGCTCCGGCCTCCTCCCCCGTTGGATAAACGCCCGTTTCGATTAAAATTCATCCAATGCGGTTTTAGTTAGGCAGCCATAGGCTAAGAATATCTACTTGATTTGATCTATCCAACGGGGTGCGGGGTCCTGCGCGGGCTCCGGGCGCCTCCGTCCCGATTTCATTATTATATTTTTCCTGAAGGAAAGTCGGGACGGGGTCGCCCTCCGCTTAAGTTTGGAGTTCAAGCTTTAGCTTACATTTATTTTGCCATTATCTACTTGCAAAGCGGTCAACATTTTTTTATATTAAATCGGATCTTAGTTCGTCCTCTTCTGCATTCAACCAAAACTTATTTGACCAATCGCAAAGCCTTGGGAGGAAAAATGCATGCCTCGAAGTTGATTTTAACCACTGGTTTTCTATCCCTTGTTTTAATCGCCAATTCCAGTTCACTTGCCCAAGAACCGCAGACCCAGTATAAGTCCATGCCACCCAAAAAGGGTGAGCGCTGCATCGTCTGCAACGTCCCCGTCTCCAGAGACGACGTCACCCTGATGGTGCGCGGCAGACGCGTGCCTTTAAAATACACTATGGTCGATTCGTTTATAAACAATCAGGAAAAATATTTTGCAGAGCTGCAGCCGAAATCCGCTCTGTTTCAAGAAAACATGGAAGCGACAGGTACCGCGCAGGGAGGAATCAGCAGCGGCTGGTTTCTTTTCGGATCCTATATTTTAATTGCCCTGATTTTCAGCGGCCTCAGCGGTTCCGCCGCCATCTCAAAAGGGCTGCCTCCGATTACACATTATTTCATCGGGTTTTTCTTTAGCGTTTTCGGTTACATTTACGTACTAACCCGACCCGTTCTGACCAGCGAAGGCGAGATTCCCGAAGGTTTCGTCAAAGTACCGACTACGCACGCACCGGTACTGTGTGAAAAATGCGGCAACACTAATCATCCGAGCGCGAAGAAATGTTCCGGCTGCGGTGCTCAGTTAGAACCGCAAATGCAGTCGGAAGTAGAGCGGACATAGGAAATCCCCCGATGCTCGATGTTCACTTAAAATTGAAATTATAGGAGTAGAGATGTCCGAAGAACTCGAAACAATAACCCTCGGCGCCGGCTGCTTTTGGTGCATTGAAGCGGTCTTTCAAAATTTGAAAGGCGTACAAAGTGTGGTCTCCGGTTATACCGGCGGGCAAGTTGAAAATCCAACCTATGAACAGATCTGCACTGGCACCACCGGCCACGCCGAAGTTGCCCAAATCATATTTGATCCCGCAGTGATTTCGTTTGAAGATTTGCTGTATGTCTTCTGGCGCACTCATGACCCGACAACTTTGAACCGCCAGGGTGCCGACCTAGGAACCCAATATCGTTCAGCGATTTTTTATGACAGCGAGGAACAGAAAGAAATCGCCGAAAAATCAAAAGCGAAAACCGGCGCCTCCGACCTCTGGCCGGACCCAATTGTCACGGAAATCTCACGATTAGATAAATTTTATAATGCTGAGGAATATCATCAGGACTATTACAAGTTAAATCCTAATCAGCCTTATTGCCGATTGGTGATTGACCCGAAGATTCGGAAGCTGAAAAAAGAATTTTCGAATAAACTGAAAGACTGAGGAGAAGGTTAGAAAATGCCAAAACAAAAATCCTTTTTAACTCAATTCAGAAAAAAAATCATCAACATCCTGCATTCGGGCAGCAGCCAGAACGAACGTCCGTTTTTAAAAAAACATAACGAAAGCAATATCCCCGGTTTGTTTATCATCGGTGATTTGGCAGGCGCGCCCGTGATCAAATACGCGATGGCTCAGGGCCACGATGTGATCGAGCATATTGCAACCCTCCCCAGTGCAATTGGTGGGGGAGATGGCGATTTGATTGATGTCGTTATCATCGGCGGAGGTGCTGCCGGGTTGAATGCCGCGTTGCAGGCAAAAGAGCGCGGCATGAAATCCGTGGTTTTGGAAAAAGAGAAAATCGCCAACACAATCGAGAACTTTCCTGAGGGCAAATGGGTGTACGCCGAGCCGGACACTCAGCCAGCCAAAGGCAAACTCTGGCTGGACGGCGCCACTAAAGAAGACTTGATTAAGAAATGGCATCAAATAGTTGATGAAAATAAACTCGATATTCGCAAAGAGGAAGGGGTTGACGCGGTCGAGAAAAAAGACGGTATTTTTCACGTTAAAACAAGCAAAGGCGAATACCGCAGCAAACGGATTGTTTTGGCAACCGGGCAGCGCGGCAACCCGCGCAAACTAAATGTTCCCGGTGAGGATCAAAGGCATGTYTATCACCGGCTTTATTCYCCGCGCAAATATAAAGATGARAACATTCTGGTCATCGGCGGCGGTAACAGTGCCGTCGAAGCCGCTRTTACGTTAAGCGAACAAAATAAAGTTTAYMTKTCCTACMGAAAARGTGARTTYGGCCGSATTTTCAAAGACAAYGAGCGRRAGCTCAACGARCAAATCGCCGCAGGCAAAATCGAGCCCATYTTTCATTCTGAARTCACTAAATTCGATGAGAAAGARGCAACTCTGAAAATCAACCGGGGCAGCTYTGACGAMACTCGCAMSATYCNNTTTNNGATCACGCTTTCKKTYTMATYGGYGCRGATGTGCCGCGMCGCTTTCTCAAATCACTYGGWCTTAAAATGGARAATGAGTGGGAAGGCAGCCTCCTGCGTTCAGCKGYRCTMACWTTASTYGGRTTCATMGGACTTTCGATTTTTGGYGTRAARTTCGGCGGTTCAGCTTCRKTMYTYGGAGTGARTTTATCGTTTTTACCTGAGTGGTTCGGTCTGCTCATCTGGGCACTCTCCCTGGCCGGTTTGATTCGTTTTGGTATAAAAGGGGATCGCTTTGCCTGGTTGGGATTTTCCTTCTTTGTCTGGTACACAATCTATGGCGCCAAAGTCGGCGGGGGTGACGAGTTCTGGCCTTATAAGAATTGGGGATACAAATTTCTATCCTTTTTTAACCGGCCGTGGTCGTTTTGGTATACCATTATTTACACTACTTTGATGACATTTTTTGGTTTAGAGGCGGTTAAGCGTTGGGGTTTAGATCGCAAAGACAAGTTCCAAATATGGCGCTATGTGAGTCTGATCAGCTTCCAGTGGATTTTCTTTTTCCTTATCCCGGAATATCTTTTTCAATCAGCTGTCGAGCACCAGTGGGTTGGCGAGAAGCTCGCAAGTGATCCGCAATTTGCCGAGCAGGCGTGGCGCAGTTATGGCATCGTTTACGCCTGGCCGCTTTTTTTCTACACCTTTTTCTATGACCCGCACCAGATTTGGATCGTCTGGGGAGTGCTGCTCACTTTTGTTGTTATTCCCGTCTTTGTGCTTTTTTTCGGCAAACGTTATTGTTCCTGGATTTGTGGCTGCGGCGGCCTGGCCGAAACTTTTGGCGATCGCTGGCGGCACCTGGCCCCAAAAGGTAAAGCCTCTATCAGATGGGAATGGATGAGTATGGCAGTTTTGATTTTTGCAGCTGTGGTTACCGTCCTGATGCTGGTAAAGGATATCTACGGTGCAGTTAGAGGGTCGGCGGAACTTGGCATCAATATTTACCGCATTTACGCCGACGTCTGGCTGGTCGGAATTTTACCCGTGACTTTATACCCGTTTTTTGGTGGCAAAGTCTGGTGCCGATACTGGTGCCCATTGGCAAAGTTGATGCACTTGCAATCYAAGTGGTTTRCYAAACTTAAATGGAGCCGGTTTAAAATTGTTGCAAACGACAAATGTATCGGCTGCTACGAATGTTCTCGTAATTGTCAGGTYGGTATCGATGTCATGAATTATGCTYTAAAGCAAAATGTTCTGGATAACGAAACCAGCTCGTGCATCGGCTGCGGSATTTGTGTCACCGTTTGCCCGATGGATACGYTGAGTTTTGGTAAACAGGCSAAAGTGATTAGCAACGGCCCCGTGCGGATTGTTTCGGAAAAAGGSAAAGTTGAACTTGCTTGAAATTGATTATTGAAAAKTGAATCGGTTTTTTACAGAAAGTGGTGTTGAARTTCCTGCRCTTACAACCGAGCAGATGCGKGAAGTTGACCGYATTGCCATYGAGGAAACCGGYCCMAATTTGTACCAGATGATGGAGAATGCAGGGCGGAATCTGGCAACACTTGCCATTTTACTTTTAGGAAAAGGCTGGCAAAAGGCGAAAGTCGTAGTGTTGGCTGGAAGTGGAGGAAATGGAGGTGGAGGGGTTTGTGCTGCCCGGCATCTCGCAAATCGTAATGTCAAAGTTTACTTGTGTCTTGCTAATTCAGAGCGTCTCAGTGAAGTGCCCGCGTTCCAGCGAAAGGTTTTTCAGTTTACAAGTGGTGAAGAAGTTGATATCTCGGATTTGCGATATCAACATGTTGATTTAGTTTTGGATGCTTTGATTGGTTACGGTTTGCAATCTGCTCCTCGAGGAACCGTACAGAAATTGATGCAATGGGCGAGGGAGTCCGATGCTCCAATTTTGTCTCTCGATGTCCCATCCGGATTGGATTCTACGACTGGTGAAACTCACGGCGACTATATCCAAGCGACCTGGACCATGACACTCGCTCTTCCCAAAACCGGATTGTTGAGCGATAAAATCGGCAAACTTTATTTAGCTGATATAGGTATTCCAGAAGAAACCTTTCGGAGAGTTAACCCAAATTATTCATCACCTTTTAACGGTGATTTCATCGTTGAACTAAAACGCTCAGGTTGAAACTAACCATGATTCTTGCCGGCGATTAGGGTGAAACAAAAATTCCGAATTTGGTGAGTGTTGCTGCGCTACATTTTCTCCATTATGTTATTCCGAACACTTTGGCTTCGTTCAGTGCAGGCTCCGTGAGGAATCTGATAGCAGCACTAAGCATGAAATCCAAATAAAAGTTGGAAAAATTACTACGCTTTTTTCAGGAAGGTAAAAGAAGGAAATGAACCAACAACAGACTGAGCTCGACCAACTCTGTATTAACACCATTCGCACTTTAAGCATCGACGCTGTGCAAAAAGCCAACTCAGGGCATCCTGGTGCGCCCATGGCTTTGGCGCCGGCGGCCTATGTTCTGTGGACGCGGGTGATGAAACACAATCCGCAGAATCCCAAATGGTTTGACCGCGACCGTTTTGTGCTTTCCTGCGGTCATGCCTCGATGCTCATTTATTCTCTTTTGCATTTGACCGGCTACGACTTGTCTCTCGCTGAAATTAAAAATTTCCGCCAATGGGGGAGCCTTACCCCGGGGCACCCGGAAGTCCATTTGACACCCGGGGTAGAAACTACCACCGGTCCGCTTGGACAGGGAATCATGAACGCAGTGGGCATGTCGATGGCAGAAGCCCATYTGGCCGCCGTCTTTAATCGTCCGGGGCATGAYTTGGTTAACCACTACACTTACGTCTTTTGCAGCGACGGCGAYCTCATGGAAGGCGCCTCACATGAAGCAGCTTCCCTTGCCGGTCATCTGGGACTCGGAAAACTTATWKRTCNSKAMGANCNGWYMASCASANMWGYMKMGAMSG
>LKGT01002016.1_pt1 | contig 14612 bp, 14 predicted proteins | sample 503861 | NCBI WGS metagenome assembly LKGT01 (sample SAMN04113194, study PRJNA297058) | marine sediment metagenome | biome: marine benthic biome; feature: marine benthic feature; material: marine sediment; isolation source: sediment sample collected at the water-sediment interface from the South......
AGGACTCTGTGCCACGCTGTGACCCGCGCAGACAGGAGGCAATCCGGACAAGCGATTACCTCGCGTCGGAACCGCATCAAGCACTGGAAAGGAGTAGCCGTCCATGACACCTATACGCAGGACAGCGTTGATTATCCTTCTCGGCGGTCTGTTGACCTGGAGCCCGGGGGTGGCCCACGAGAATCCTGATACCGTATCCCCGACGCCCCAGAGTGTTCTCGTGGCTGATCTACAGACCCTCGCCCCAGGTCAGGCCCTTTTGGCGAGTCATCATGGGAAGAAGGCCAAGATCTACGAGGGCGAGGGGGAGGTCCGGATCGTGGACCCGAAGGAGAAACTCCTGGTGGTAAAGCACGGGGACATCCCGGGGTTTATGGGGGCCATGACCATGGGCTATCCGGTTAGTTCGGTGGATCTTCTCAAGGGGCTCAAGAAGGGGGACCGGATTAAATTCAAGATCGATGCGGCCAAGGAGGTGATCATCGAGATCACGCCATTGAAGTAGTCCGAAACGAGCCTGGCAATTGCATTGACCAGAGATCACCCCTGTGCGACGTAGGGGTCACCGGCAGGGCCATGCAAGGCTACCCCCCGTCGTCGGTTTGAGTCGTTAATGGCGGCCCCCCTGGCCTCTTTCCTCGAGTGTTCAACCGGCGATAAGAGGATACCAAAGTCGTGAGGCGGCTTCCAGGCACCTGTAGAAAACAGAAGATTTCTAGATTTGGGAGGAACATTAAGATATGGACGTGTCATCAGTGACCAGAACATACGCCGCATCCAAGCAAGGATGGCGATACAATAAGAATCTTATGGGCCGGGTGGGTGCGCTTACGCTGGGCTTGTTCTTCACGGGCCTTAGTCCTGGAGAAGCGACAGCGCTGAAGACACCACCCGGGATGTCCCACTCCGCGGTGAAACTGGGCTTGGACCTGGATGGCGACGGTGATCCTGACGTCGTGGAAATCAACCTGGAGGTGATCGAGGTCCGACAGGAAGTCTACCCCGGCAAGCAGGTGACCTTCTGGGTGTTCGCCCCTGAAGGCAAAGGGATGCGACCGATCGCCAGGGTCCCCAGCCCCACGATTCGGGTTGAGGAAGGAGACGTCCTCCGGATCCGGCTCCGGAACACTCATTATTTTCCCCATACCATTCATTTCCACGGGACGATTCATCCGAATAGCGCAGACGGCGTCCCGGACATCACCCAGAAGCCGGTGTCACCAGGCGAGGGGTTCCTCTACGAGTTTAAAGCAGTGAATCCCGGCACCCATTGGTACCACTGCCATGTCCAACCGGATGTCCACGTTCTTATGGGTCTGGTGGGGATGTTCATCATCGAGCCGAACCGCCCCAATAATCACTTTCGCCATCTCATCATCGGGGCAGGGGAGATCACAGACCTGGCCAAGGCCCAGGCGGAGCAGTACGATCGGGAATACTCCCTGGTGTACATGGATGTTGACGAGCGCCTGAACGCTCTCACCACCGCCTACGCGGACCCCCGGCAAATCGAAAAGAAGATGCACCGGGAGTACAATTCAACGAAGCGAGAAGCGAACATTTTTCTGCTGAATGGTCGTTCCTTCCCTTACACGCTGCGAGACACCCCCATCGCAGTGAAGCCGAACGAGCGGGTCAAGCTCCGAGTTCTCAACGCCGGGGCCCGGACTGTCTCGCTACACACACACGGACATCATCCCATCCTCACCCACTTGGACGGATATCCTGTGCCCGAGGCGGCACAGGTCACGCGGGATGTTTTCACCATCGGACCTGCCCAACGGGTGGACCTGGAGCTTAGGACCACCCCCGACAGCTACCACGCCTCAGGCCCGGGCGTGTGGCTCATGCATGATCACACCGAGCAGGCAGTCACCAATAACGGAATTAATCCTGGCGGTGACATTACAGTGATCGCCTACGAGGGGTTCATTGGGGCGGACGGGCTTCCCAAGGTCCCCGGCGATCTCTCCCGCTTTTTCAACCCCGACTTCTATCTCGGCAAGATCCCGGTCTTCGACCCGAAGATCTTCCACTCGACCTACGAAAGCTATGAGGACTTCAAGGGGGCTTCCACGGGCCATCACCAAGGGTCACACGGTCACCAGGAACATGTGCTTCCTGGGTCCGCGGTGAAGCGTCATCAATCGGGACCTCATGGCCTGGAAGACCACCGGATCGTGGCCAACCAGTGCGAAGAGCCCCGAGGGCTAAAGAGACTCACCGTCCGCGGAGGGATCAAGTACGCCCGAGAAGGCGAGGTTTACGCCTTTGAGCCCCGGTCTATTCAGGTCAACCGGTGCGAAAAGGTCCAGCTAACTCTGATCAACGAGGACGAGGTCCGGCACGCCTTCATGCTCCCGGGTCTCAATCCCATGTTCGCTATTGAGTTCACGGGTCCGGGCCAGAAGACGGCCTCCTTCGTCGCACCCGATAAAGACATCACGCTGGAGTTCCACTGCCACGTGGAGACCCACGAAAAGATGGGGATGCACGGCGAGGTGATCGTCGGCAGAGGGGGCAAGCCGAAACCGGTCGCGCACGTCAAGCAACTCTACGAGGGCGTGGGCGTGATTCTGGAGGTGGACCGACGCGACAACCAGTTGGTCCTGGATCACGAGGAGATCAAGGGCTTTATGGCCAAAATGATCATGGGCTACCCGGTGAGCTCGCCAGCTCTGTTGCGGGGACTCAAGGCAGGCGATCAGGTCAGGTTTACAATCGACGCGGCGAAACAGGCGATCGTCGAGGTGGTAGCTGCAGAGCAGAAGCCCAAGATCTACGAAGGGGAAGGGGAGGTCCGGATCGTGGACCTGAAGGAGAAGCTCCTCGTGGTGAAGCATGGGGAGATCAAGGGGTTCATGGGGGCCATGACGATGGGCTATCCGGTCAGTTCGGCAGATCTTCTGAAGGGTCTCAAGAAGGGGGACCGGATTAAATTCAAGATCGACGCTGAGAAGGAGGTGATTATTGAGATCACCCTGGTGAAGTAGCTCGGCTCCGTGCGTTTAATTGCCTTGACACGATTTCGCCTGCCATGTTATTCAAGGGTTCCGCGTAACAGGGCCAAGTGGTCCGGGCGGTGACTTTCCAACCGTTAACCAACTCTTTTTAATAAAGAGGAGGAGCCAGTCATGCGAAAGATACTCGCTTCTTTGATGGTCCTTCCGTTAGTCGTAGTCCTAGCGGTGCCCACCGTCTCTGCCTTCGGGTGTCCGAAATCTATCGAAAAAGCCCAGGACGCCATCGATCAGGCGGCGGCGGCCATGGCGAAGCTGCCCAAGGACAAGCAGGGACTCGTCCACACCCTGATCGACGACGCCAAGATGGTGCTCGTCTCGGCCGAGCACAACCACAAAAAGCCAGCAGCCGGGAACTACGACCACGCCCGGTCCATTGCCAAGGCAAATACCGCCTATGGTTACGCGTTAGCTGCGCAGAAGCTCGCCAAGAGCCTCAGGTAACCGCGGTCTCGGACGCAGTGAGGCCCTCCTGGCAGTGCCGGGAGGGCCTTTGCTTTCATCCGCCCTGTGTATTTCGCGCCCGTCAAGGGGGAGAGAGCAGTCGGGGAGAATCACCCGGAACAGCGACCGCCGGGCGAGGGCCGGTCGGAGTGGTGACCAATAGGATCCCAATCCCCACCAGGATCGCCCCACCGAGCAGGTTGAGGCCCAGCGGTTCGTTCAGAAGCAGCCAACCCGCCAGGACACCGAGAATCGGAATGCTGAAGAGAAAGGTCGTGGCCACCGAGGCCTCCATCTCCCTCAGGACGTAGGTCCACAGTGCCCACCCGACCGTCGTGACCCCCAACGACACATACAGCAAGGCCAACGCGAGGCGACCCGTCACGTGCCAGGCCGCCCACGGCTCCAGGACGAGACTGAGGAGCGTGGTCACGAAAGCACAGAGCAACACCTGCCAGAGGGTGAGCGCCAGTGGTGATATCCTCACCACGATCCGCTTGGCATAGATCGTCTGCACAGCCCACCAAAAGGCGGCGAGGAGCACGACGAGATCTCCTTTCCTCCACGAGGCAGCCTCCGCGAAATCTGTCCGCGCCGTCAAGACGACTAATAATACCCCGATGAAGGCCACCGCGAGTCCCGCCATCTTGCGGGGGCTTAGCCGGTCCCCCGGCAGCAGAAAGTGGGCGAGGACCGCCACCTGGATCGGTTGGGTGTTGATAAAAACAGACGACCGGCTCGCGGCTGTCATCCCCGTCCCCCAGGTGACGCAGACCATCAACAGCGTGAAAAAGACTGCGACTCTGACGAGGGAGGGCACAAGCGCCGATGGAATCGTGAGCGAGGCTCCTCGCCACCGCGCCCAGAGCCAGAGGGCGGCTCCGCCGAGCCAGAACCGAGCGGCAACAAAGCCGAAGACGGGCGCGTCCCATAGCCCAACCTTAATGGCTACGGCCACGCCTCCCCAGATGAGGCATACGGTGAGGATGGCAAACAGGATTTTGAGTCGCATCGGCCCCGGTCGACCCCTAAGTGCCCCCCAACCAACTCCTCACAAGAACCCCAAGCTGTCGCCAGGGGCACTGAGGGGTTGTAGGGGAGAGGCTCCCCTACGCCTGGGGGGTGCTCAGCAAGGCTAAAACCGAGCGCCGAAGGGGGGCTGCCCCCCCAGTACCCAGTGTGGACCGACGACCGATCAACCGGTTCATGGTTCAGAGTTCATGGCTTTGGGAAAAACGGGAATTCCCATTCTTCTACCATGAACCACGAACCATCAACCATGAACCACTCCCAGCAGTCATCGCTCAGTAGTTGGTGCGGCACTAGGGGAGAGAGAGCTGAAGTAATCGTCGTGGATCGAAACGCGCCCCCTGGAGGCGCGCGCCCCAGTGGAGGTGTGGCCCGGTGACCCGACCGCTGGCCCCCACCCATCCGAGGACTTCTCCATGAGCTACCTCTTGCCCCGGCTCCACCCGATATCTTTGCAGGTGAAAGTACATCGTGAAGAGGCCACCCCCGTGATGCAGGATCACCGAATTGCCACTGAAGAACATCTCACCCACATACACTACCGCTCCACGGTTACTCGCCCGGACCGGCGTCCCCGAAGAGGCCCTGAAATCCACGCCGCCGTGGGGGCTCCGGGGTCGTCCGTTGATAATCCGCCGGAGCCCAAATTCGCTACTCACCCGAAGTGTCACCTCAAGCGGCGGGATAAACGCCTGCGTCCAGTCAGGTCTCCTCTGCCACTTCGTCCAGATCGCCGCAAGCAACGCCTGCTCCCGGCGGACCCGCTCGAGGGTTTCTGTGTCGAGATCCACCATCCCCCTCGGCAGTGTGAGGTGCTGCACGGGAAAGCGACCATCTGCCACGGTGACCGGGATCCGAAGACGGTACCGCTGTCCTGATCTCCCCTGAGCCTCGAACTCAACGGGATAGGCGCCGGGGGGGGTTTCAAGATCCACCGCCAGCAGGACGGTATATTTCCCTCCGCCTCGACGCACAGGGAGGCTGAGCCCCTGGAAGCGAGCACCGAGCCGAACGAGCGGCTCCGGGGCCGTCACCCGCAGACCGCGAAGGTCACCTTGGAAGAGCGGGTCCTCGAGGGGGTGGACCCGTAACTGTGCCCCCCACACGAGCGAGCTCGCCAGAAGGAAGAGACTCAGAGACAGACCCACCAGCACTCGCCTTACCACTGTCCCTCGCTCGCCCTTCCGGACACCGGAGTCCAAAGTCCGAAAAAGACCCTTGAACCGCGTAGAACAGTACGTCGCTTCCTTGCAGGCTCACGGATTTGCCAGGTGTTTCATCTGTCGAATGACCGCGACCGGATCGGGACTCTGAAAAACGGCCGAGCCGGCCACCAGGATGGAAGCCCCAGCTTTGGCGATCCGGGAAGCATTCTCCACCTTGATCCCGCCATCCACCTCGAGCTCGCAGTCGATCTGGAGCGCGTCGAGACGCTGCCGCAACCGCTCCACCTTCTGTTCCACTTCGGCGATGAAGCCCTGACCCCCGAATCCGGGGTTTACCGACATCAGGAGAATGGTATCCACATCGCGGATCACCGGATCGACCGCCTCCAAGGGGGTGGAGGGATTCAGGGCCACCCCGGCTTTCGCCCCCGCCTCCTTGATCTGTCGGATGGTTCGGTCCAGGTGGGGGCAGACCTCGGCATGCACGGTCAGGCGGTCGCTGCCCGCCTTGGCAAAGTCGGTAATGTAGCGCTCGGGGTACTGAACCATCAAGTGAACATCGAAGGGGACCGCCGTCCGGGGGCGCAGGGATCGAATGACGCTCGCCCCATAACTAATCACCGGGACGAAGTGGCCGTCCATCACGTCGAAGTGGAAGAGATCGGCCTCCTTCTCCACTGCGACAATCTCGTCAGCCAGACGGCCGTAGTCCACCATGAGGACTGCGGGTGCAATCTTTACCATCTTGAGCCTCCGGCTCGCGGACCGTTGACCGATGACCGACGACGGGGGACTTCAGTCATCGGTGGTCGGCGATCGGTTTTCCAGTCCTCGGTCATCGGTCAACGGCTACTGGCCGATCACGAGCGTCACCTGCTCCCGCTCCTTGATCCGGGTCCCGAAAGAGGGATCTTGCAGAACCACGCGTCGGGCCAGATTGGGGAAGGGCTGGTAGGTCACCCTGGGCTCAAGGCCCATCTCCTTCAGGATGGCAATGGCCTCCTCTTCCCTCTGCCCGACCAGATTGGGCATTATATAGAACCGCTCGTCCTCTCCCAGGCTGATCAGCAAACTCACCGCAGTCCCCCGCCGGATCGGAAAACCTGCCGGGGGGTTCTGGGCGATCACCACGCCCGCCGGCAGCTGGGTGTGCACCCTGGCGGTTTGCCCCAGGAGCAAGCCCTGCTCCGCCAAAAGCCGCTGGGCGTCGGTGAGGGGCCGGCCCACCAAGTCCGGGGCCAAGGACTCATCACTCCCTTTACTGATGGTGAGACGGACCTCTTTGTTCTTGCGGACGCGGGATCCGCCTGCTGGGCTCTGACGGATCACCGTTCCCTTGGGGAAGGCCACGTGGTAATCCTCGCCGGCCATCCGCGGCTTCAGCCCGGCCTCCCGGATCTGGCGGGCCGCTTCCTTCAGTTCCAACCCAATCACGATTGGGATCTCGATCCTGTCTCGCTCCAAGGTGAGATACATGGCGACGTATCCGGAGAGGACAGACAAGAGGACGAGCCCCACCCCAATCCCGGCGACCTTCAGTGCAGTGGTCTTCCAATTCACGATTCCCCAGTCCCCTCAGTGTCGTCGGAGCCGGGCGGCAAAAAACCCATCGGTGTCATGCCGGTGAGGCCAGGTCGCAACACATCCCCCGGTGAGAAGAGCGGCTCTGCCCCCCAGAAAGAAAGCGGGCAGGCTGTCTTCGCGTGAAAACTCCGGATGCCGAGCCAAAAACCCTGCCATGACTGCTTCCCCTTCCTCCGGCTCCCGACTGCACACCGCATACACCAGAGAACCTCCAGAGCGAACACAGTTTGCTGCCCCATCCAAGATCGTCCCCTGCAGGTCGGCCAGCCGGGGTATATCGGCCAGCTCGCGGTGCCATCGAATCTCCGGGCGCCGTCGCACGGTCCCCAAGCCCGTACACGGGGCATCCACCAAGACCCGATCCGCCCATCCCCGGAACTGCCCCGCTGGCTCGCGGGCATCCCCCTTCACAGGGCTTACAATAGTGGCGCCCAGACGTCGCCGCGCCTTCTGCAAGCGTTGCAGGGCCCGCGAGCTGACGTCGAGGGCTACAACCTCGCCCCGGTTCTCCATCAGCACAGCGGCAACAGTAGCCTTGCCCCCACCCCCTGCACAGACATCTAGAACCCGCTCCCCCGGTTGCGGATCCAAAAGGCGGACGACCAGCGCTGCCGCCTCATCCATCACCCAAAACAACCCCCGATCACTCACCGAACTGCTCAGCAGATTGCTTGCGTCCCGAACCCGATACACGTCCGGCAGCCAGGGGCTTGCCTCCCACTTGGCTCCTGCCCGGGTGAGGGTTTGCTCTAGCTCCTCCACGCTTCCCCGAAGCGGATTCCACCCGATCCCGACGGGCGGAATCCGGTTATTCGCCTGCAGGAGCTGCAGTGCCTCCTCTCCCAGCTGTTTCAGCCACCGCTCCACCAACCAGGGGGGGTGTGAATACCGCACCGACCACCCACGGACCGGGTCCTCGGGCAGCTCCTCCTCCCTGAGCGGGCCGCGTCGCTCCAAGGCCCGCAGGATTGCGTTGACGAAGGTCCGCGTGCCGCGCCGGGCCAGCCGGACCGTCTCGTGGACCGCCGCGTAGGTCGGGATCTTGGTCAAATAAAAGAGCTGGTAGGCCCCCAGCCTCAGAAGGTTTCTTACTTCGACGTCCACCGCCTCGAGCGGACGATCCAGGACCTTGCAGAGCAGGAAGTCAATCGTCCCCCGATGCCGCAGAACCCCGTAGCAGAGCTCCGTCGCCAGCGCCCGGTCGCGGGGGCTCAGCCTCTGCCGGCGGAGCTGGATGTCCAGCAGTAAATTCGCGTACGCCCTATCCCGCTCGACCCGAACGAGAATCTCCAGAGCAAGGCGTCGCGGATTGTTCCCGGGTTGGTGTGAAGATGCTCCCTGCCTCGGCGCGATAGCCACGGGAAAACTCCTCGGCCGTCATGACCCGCTTTCCCTCCGGCTGGACCGTGGTGAGCACGAGAGTCCCCCTGCCCGTCGCCACCTGGAGCCCTCTCGCCTTGAGCACCCCCACGATGGTGCCCGCCGGGTGCGGATGGTCGCCTGGCATCGGTTGTGCGCCGAGAACCCGCACGAGACGGCCCTCGAAGAAGGTGTAGGCGCCAGGCTGCGGGGCCAACCCCCGCACGAAGTTCCAAAGATCCACGGCGCCTCGGGACCACTCAAGACACCCAAGATCCGGAGGAAGCTTCGGAGCATAGGTGGCCTCGGCCTCATTCTGGGGAGTCTTCGTTACTTCCCCCCGCTCCAAGGCGTGCAACGTGTCGAGCAGTGCCTCTGCACCGAGAGCCGCCAGGCGATCGTGGAGGGTCCCAGCGTTATCCTCACGGACGATGGGGGTCTTCCGCTGCAATAGGATGGGGCCGGCATCCAGGAGTTCAACGATCTCCATAATCGTAACGCCCGTCACCGTCTCCCCCTGAACCAGCGACCAGGGGATGGGGGCCGCCCCCCGATATTTGGGCAAAAGGGAGGCATGCACGTTGAGGCACCCCTGTGGAGGGATCTCGAGGATCGCTCGGGGTAGGATCTGGCCAAAGGCCACGACCACAAGAACCTCAGGCCTCATCCGGCGAAGGTGGTCCACCACGTCTGGGTTCTGGATTTTCACTGGCTGGATGACGGGAAGGCCTGCCTCTTCGGCCACCTGCTTAATGGCGGGCTTCTGGAGTTGCTTCCCCCGGCCTGCTGGGCGATCCGGTTGGGTCACCACCAACACCACCTCCTGCCCCACCTCGAGGAGACGGTAGAGCGAAGGAACCGCGAACGCCGGCGTGCCCAGAAAAATCAGCCGCATAGCGCCCGCACGGTCTCCTCCATGTGGTGCAAATGCGTCCCGCCCCAAAAGATCCGCCCGCACTCCTCACACTGAAAGAACACGTCATGATGACGAAAGACATACTCTGGGACGCGGCCCGCCGCTCGTTCTTTCGCCAGGGGCGCGAGGGACTGATTACAGCGGAGACAACGGCTCCCCAGCCGCTCTCCCATCCTCAACCCGAGTTCGTCGGCCATCTGCCTCAGCTGGTCCCACACGCGATCATGGTGGATAAAGAGAATCGGGCAGAGCCGACGCCGCAGGAGAAGTCGGGTATCCCGCGTCAGCAGGATTCGCTCCTCCCGCCAGGCGAGGGCGATTAGGCGACCGTCGTGTGCATCGCGGAAATAGAGAGTATCGTACCCCAGGATCCGGAGCCACTTGGCCAGCCTGCCCAGCATACTATCCGCAATGAAGCGGACCTCTCCTTCGCTCATGCCGGGGATCTCCTTACCAGGCTACCACCATAACACACCCCCCCCGGCCGTGAACAGGGGGCTCGTGTTGGTGATTGGTGGCTACTGGTTGGTGGGTGGTGGCCCTCTGGTCTCCGCCCTCCACTCCGTCGGTCGTCGGCCATCGGTCATCGGCCGTCGGGCGATTGACATTGACACCACTGTCCCTTTCGTACTATGTAGGCCATTGCGGGAGTGGTCGGTATGGCAAAGGAACCTGCGCAACGAATCACCTCCCTGGCCCAATTAAAGTGGCGGCCGGTTGTGGATAGCCGGGGCAGGGGGGTGGGGACACTCAAGGACCTGGTGGCGCTGCTCTGGGGAATACACCCTCGGGTGAGCAAGGTGAGCATCGCGCGGGCCGGGGAGGCGGACCTGCTCCTCCCCTGGGAAACGGTCGCGGAGATGACGGAGACGCCGACGGGGCCCACCTTTGTTTTGGATCGCCCCCTGGAAGAGCTCACCCCTACCGATCTGAGGGGAAACGAGATGGCGTTGGGGCGCAACATCCTCGACAAAAAGGTGGTGGATACCCACCGCCGGCGGGTCGTCCGGGTCAACGATGTGCAGTTAGAGTGGCGAGACGACGGCTACCACGTGGTGGCTGTGCTCGCCGGGACGCACAGCTTGCTTCGCCGACTCCTCCCCGAGAGACTGCTCCAGTGGACCGTCTCGAGTTTCGGACTCAGGATTCCCCACGAGGTAGTCCCCTGGGAGCATGTGGAGCCCATCGAGACCGAACTGACCAGGGCCCGAAAGCAGGCCGTCTACACGAAGCTGGCTCAACTGCACCCGGCAGATATCGCCGACATCATGGAGGAACTGAACCCCAGCGAGCGAGCAGCCGTCCTTGAGGCCTTGGAACCCGAGACGGCGGCCGAGGCCCTGACCGAGACCGAGCCCGAGATCCAGGCTGCTGTGATCCAGATGCTTGAGCCGGAGAAGGCCTCGGACATGCTGGAGATGATGGAGCCGGACGAAGCCGCCGATATCCTAGGAGACCTCCCACGTGCCAAGGCCCAAGAGCTGCTGCAAGAGATGGAGCCGGCCGAGGCGGAGGACGTGGCGGAGCTGCTGGAGCATGAGGAGGACACCGCCGGTGGACTCATGACGACCGAGTACGTGACTTTTCCTCCCGAGGCCACGGTGGGCCAGACTTTGGAAAAGCTCCGGGCCATGGCGAACGAGGTGGAGACGATATACTATCTTTACGTCACCGACCCCTCGGAGCGGCTGGTCGGGGTTTCCAGCCTTCGGGAGCTCATGATGGCCCGGGCCGAGCAGCGGCTAGACAAAATCATGACCACCCAGATCATCACCGTTAGGCCCGAGGCGTCTCTGAGAGCGGTGGCTGAAACTTTATCGAAGTATAACCTCACGGCCTTGCCGGTCGTGGATGAAGAAGAGAGACTTGAGGGGATCGTGACCGTTGATGACGTCCTCGACGATCTGATCCCAATGATATGGAAGCAGCGGGCAGCAAAAAAGTACATTTAGGACACTCCACACTGGAGGATCCTCCAGACCGCGCGGAAGGCGGCCTGCCCAAGCGTGCTGCAGCGTCACGGTTCGGGCAGAGCGAGACACCCCATGCGAAAGCCGCACCGGCACAAGCGGCGGCTCCTGATCTTTTTGTCGATCATGGGGCCGGGAATCATCACCGCCAGCGTGGACCAGGACGCGGGTGGCATCGCCACTTACTCCCTGGCCGGCGCCCACTACGGCTATACCCTGCTCTGGGTCCTCCTTTTCACCACGATCAGTCTCGCCGTGGTGCAAGAGATGGGGAGTCGAATGGCCGTGGTGACCGGCAAGGGACTGGGGGAGCTGATTCGGGAGCGCTATGGGGTCCGCCCGGCGGTTTCCATCCTTGCGATCCTCGTCCTCGCCAACCTGGCCAATACCATTGCCGAATTCGCCGGGGCGGCGGCTGCCTTTGAGATCTTCGGCATCCCCCGACTTGTCTCCGTTCCCCTGACCGCCCTCTTCGTCTCCTGGCTCGTGATCAAAGGAACCTACGCGAGAGTGGAACGCGTGTTCCTGATCGCGAGCACCCTGTACCTGTTCTATGTAATCTCTGCTTTCCTTGGACACCCGCCCTGGGGCGAAGTCCTGCGGCAGACGATCCGGCCCTCCTTTCAGATGGACCGGGACTATCTCATCATGCTCATCACCCTGGTCGGGACGACCATCGCGCCCTGGATGCAATTTTATCTGCAGTCCTCCATCGTGGATAAGGGGATCCGGTGGAAAGATTACAAGTATGTTCGTCTCGATGTCATCATCGGGGCCATCGTGGCCACCGGCGTGGCCTACTTTATTATTGTAGCGTGTGCGGCCACGCTGAATGCGCACGGCGTCCGTATCGAGACCGCCGTGGATGCGGCCAGGGCGCTGGAGCCTTTTGCCGGGCGCTATGCCAGCCTCCTCTTCGCCCTCGGACTCCTCAATGCCTCCATCTTCGCGGCTGCCGTCCTCCCCCTAAGCACCGCCTATGCCACCTGCGAGGCGCTCGGCTGGGAGACCGGCGTGGACCGGACGCCCAAAGAGGCGCCGGGATTTTTCACCATCTATCTGGTCATGATCGGAATCGGAGCCGCCACCATCCTCTGGCCCAATGTCCCCCTCATTCCCATCATGTTTTTCTCCCAGACCCTAAACGGCATCCTCCTCCCCTTCACCCTGGTCATCGTGCTTCAGCTCGTCAACGACCGCGAGATCATGGGGGACGCGGTCAACTCCCCGCTCTCAAACCTGATCGGCTGGGGCACGGCCTTCCTGATGTCGGCCCTCACCGTCCTCCTCCTCATCACCTTGATTTTCTGAGGCGACCCTTCCTCAACCTCGGACGGCCCACAGGGCCGCCAGAGGAGAGCGCTCTAACTTATTGTCATTATTGATGTCATCCTGTGGTTATTAATGACGGCTTTGACAGGAGATTGACTTATTAAAGTTTATGGGGTAGAACCTTAATAGCTGATTGCCAGATTAAAGACCTCTTGAACAGTCATTCAGGGGACGCGATGAACCCGGAAGAATTCACCGGTAGCACGAGCGGTAAGGTGATTCGAACAACCGCAGGGTATTGGGCGTTTGTTCCAAATCCCTTGCCTCCTCCCATCGAATACGACCGCGAAATGGTACAACTACTCTCCGACGCTGACCGGGCGCTTGGAAGGCTCGCGGGGATCGGAGAGTCACTCCCGAACCCTCACCTGCTCATCGCACCTTACATCCGGCGGGAAGCCGTGCTGAGCTCCCGAATTGAAGGGACGCAAGCATCACTTTCGGACCTGCTCTATTTCGAGGCGGCCGAAGAGGCGCCCCCGCGCACACCTGACGTTCAAGAAATCAGAAATTACGTTCTCGCAATGGAATACGGCCTAAAGCGGCTGGAGAAATTGCCCCTCAGCCTTAGGCTTGTTCGCGAGATTCACGGACGATTGATGGAGGGTGTCCGCGGCGAAGAGAAGAGGCCTGGAGAGTTTAGGCAGGGCCAAAACTGGATCGGTCCGCCAGGTTGCAGCCTGGCCGACGCAACATTCGTTCCCCCTCCCGCGCCAGAAATGATTGAAGCCCTCGGTGAGTGGGAGAAGTTCCTTCACGAGGGCAAGGATATACCGCCGCTAGTGCAGTGTGCCCTCATACATCACCAGTTCGAAGCGATTCACCCTTTCGTAGACGGGAACGGACGTGTCGGACGCCTCCTGATCACCTTTTTCCTCTGCGAAGGAGGGCACCTACACGAACCGTTGCTCTATCTCAGTGCGTTCTTTGAACAATACCGGGATGAATACTATACGCGACTTCTAGAGGTGAGCAGGTCAGGGGACTGGATAGGCTGGATTCGATTCTTCCTGCGGGGAATCGCAACGCAGGCGTCTGCCGCCAGAGTGGATTCTGAGCGTATCGTCGCCTTGCAGAAGAGCTACCGACAAATGTTTCAGAAGCGGAAGGCAAGTCCGACAGCTTTGGCCATCGTGGACGAGCTTTTTCTCAATCCGTATGTGACCGCAACTCGTCTCGCCAAGCGCTTGAATGTTTCCTTCCCTACTGTTCAGACGACTATTGACTGGTTGTTAAAGATTGGCATCCTCCGAGAAATCACCGGGCGGCAGCGGAACCGGGTCTATTGTGCGGAGGAACTCCTACGGGCTATCGAAGGACAACCGGTAGCGGCATCAAGGATCCGACGGGTGATGAGGAGAAAGTAATGCGGAAAAGACGTTATCCGCGAGCCATCAGTGAGTGGCCGGAGGGAGAGAGACCGCGGGAACGCCTGTTTAAATACGGCCCACAGCACCTCACGACCGCCGAACTCCTCGGCATCCTTTGCCGAACGGGCGTGAAAGGTCGAAGTGCCGTCGACCTGGGGCGGGAACTCCTCCAAATCTTTGGTGGCTTGCGAGGACTCAGCGCCGCTGACCCGGAAGATTTCGGGGTCATCAAAGGCCTGGGGAAGGCCAAGATTGCGCAACTGCAGGCAAAGGCTTTTTTGACGTCTCTGAATATACGCGTAATTACTGGCCAATCCTTGTAGAGACGCCAACTTACACCCCAGACCTGCTTTCTCACCAGGACTCAGATTTCCCCCCTTTTCTGCCCTCCTTACGGCAGAAGTTTGGCAGAAAAATCGGCT
>LKGT01007646.1_pt1 | contig 14583 bp, 18 predicted proteins | sample 503861 | NCBI WGS metagenome assembly LKGT01 (sample SAMN04113194, study PRJNA297058) | marine sediment metagenome | biome: marine benthic biome; feature: marine benthic feature; material: marine sediment; isolation source: sediment sample collected at the water-sediment interface from the South......
TGCAGGAAATCAATGGCAACGTCAACATTGATGAGAAAATTCACTTTAGTATCGGGCTTGCCTATCCCCAAGTGTTGGAGGTACTACATACTCATACCTTGACTCCAATTTTGGCGCAAAAAAATTTTCCAGAAGGAAAATTGGTAAATGATTGTTTTCGACCCTTCTGCTTATCACGGCAAATACCCTCAGTACTTATCCAATAGTGTGTGTTTTCTCACAGAGAATTTTATTCAGAGTGATTATTCTATGTTGGCACTGCTCTAACAGAGCGTAATAGTGTAGAAGCAGTTCTGAAATCAGGTATGGAATGTGACGAGGAGGTTAAATAATGGCTCTAATCCCCCTAGAAGACGAAGATTTAGAGTTTTTAATGGGACCTAATCGTAAACAGTTTATTCTTGAAGACATGAAAAAAAGTATCCTCAAGAATCATACCTTGGAGGAAATAGCCGCAAAGCACGGTATTTCCAAGCGAACTTTAAATAAGTGGTTAATGTCATTGGGTGAGGAACACCAAGAACTAAGGCAGCTTTGTATAGATAATATGTTGGCGGAAGCAACAGAGATAAATAACGCAGTAAAAAACTTTCCCCTCACGCGATCAAATTCAAAGTAGAGAGCTGCGGTGAAAAACTGCGGGCATTTGATATCGCTTCTCTTGGCAATTGAATCCGCAGTCAGACACAGAAATTCAAAAGCACGTCCAAAATCCAGAAGTAAAATCGCTGAATATCTGCTTTCGACCCAAAGCAGACACTCAATCAAATAGAGGAACATACGTTCCTTTCCAACAAGGGGAGTAGGTGGGGGTATACCTAGTCTGAAACTGACCTCACTCCGTTATCAATGTAGCACCTACCCCTCTTTCCCTTCCCCAATTTTGGCGCAAAAATTTTTCCAGAAGGGAAATGCAAAGCACTTTCCACTATTACTTAGTAAGATCTAAATCTGTCGGATAGCCTGTAGTGCGTTTGACTAGATTACTTTCTAAAGTTGTGATCATCTTGTCAGCCCATACGAGGAATCTCTTATCTTCTTCTGACGTAACCGAAGATACTGCTTCGCACATCAACACTGCTACGCTTTCCAGCTCCTTTAACTCACTTTCAGTCACCTTGCCCTCGGATTTCTTGAGAAGCAGCTTTATCCTCTGTTCCACGAGATCGATATAACTCACCTTTTAACCCTTTCAATCAGGGTCGGGACTACCCAGTGCTTCTCTTCCGTACCGTCGAGTCGGCTGATGGCGACGATGAACTTTTCTTTAATATGGTCYCCTAATACTTCATTTAGCCTCATCATTCGWGAATAATGRCCACTTCCCCATGGATAGATGAATTCTCCTATTTTGAGCACAATATGAAACCAAATATGCCGTTTAAATTCTCAGTGATTYTCCTCTAGKGAATCTAAAATATCRTGAASATTGTTAGGYCCTACCTGAACTGAAATYTTTTTCTTTGTTTTAAWGGCAWACTCTACTTCTTTTTTTGAAAARACAGGAATTTCATTTGAACTGATTGTGACTATTTTTTCTAATTTTTTGATATTTCTTTCCAATCCGATCTCTTTTGCTTCATCAAACAAATTAGTGTCTACTCCAGCAAGTGGAATTATTGGAATTTTCTTYTTTTCAWATACYTGATTTAATGAATTATCAATAAARTYCGTGGAAAATACTAATGGWGATAAAGCTAGTGATACATGRTTGTTTGAATGTTGCAGCATTATCTCTAGTATKGAATTTACATAGATCAAGTAATTTTTAATTCCATTTGGMTTTATCTTTAGATGAAAGAATTCTAATTCAATCTTWTCTTGYACTAGTCTTGGAATTATKTGATTAATTATCTTGGCTAGATTCATCAATTCTGATTTTTGTCTATAACAAACTATGATCTTDGTATCATAACCTTGTTTTATTGTCTCAAAACAAGAAACTGCAGATATCTCATCATATACTGCACAAATTGTTTTCTGAYTYTGTGATTGATATGGAATDCCDCCCTTACCTTTATCTGAGAAAATACAGATGTATGCATTATTTTTTGTTAGATATGTATACAACAACTTGTCATAATCTTCTTCTGTTCCAGGRYGAGCTCCAAGATTTGATTTTTTTTCTATTATGTTTGATGTTGCTGCAATCTCNACATCTTTTGTAAGAAATCCTTTTGATGWTCCTTCAACTTTYACTAGAAATTTYTCACCCTTTAAGAGYAGATTACCACCTACMGAGGTAATCTCTGAAACAATAYCTTGAAAATYATTTTTTAYRTGCCTTGCWATTGCAATTTTTTCAATTCCAAAAAGTAAATTGATAGCAGATGATGCAAATACAGGATCGTTTGCATCAACCAAAATTACATCACAATCACGTTTTACAGATTTGAATTGTTGATTTTTTATCTTGAGAATTTTTTTGATATTTGTAATTAACTGTGRAATTTTATTTTTTGTAAATATRGTTGGAAAAACTACAACRTATGATATTTCATYCATMTTTTCTATTTTGAAATYYACTTGTTTATAATTTAGGACAAAACTCGGGTAATCAATATAAAACAAATACTTYAARYGAAWATGTGACAAAATTCACRCAAGAACAAGTAGATGATCTTAAYTCAAGAATAAAGACTGCTGAAGAGGCACTTCAATGGGCHTCAGAYAAYCTTCATCCTAAAGTTGCAAAAGCATCAAGCTTTGGTGCAGAAGATTCAGTWATTATGGATATTATGVTAAARATTAATCCAAAATTTAGATTYTTTACATTAGATACTGGAAGACTACCACAAGAAACCTATGACATTATGGATRTWGTAMGAAAAAAATACAATATTHCAATTGAAGTACTATTYCCTGATDCCAAAGAAGTTGAAGATATGGTTAGAGAAAAGGGAGTGAATCTCTTCTATGAAAGTGTAGAKAATAGAAAACTGTGTTGTGAAATTCGTAAAGTACATCCAATTAATAAAATAYTGAGTACATTGGATGGTTGGATTACTGGRYTRAGACGTGATCARACCAAAACCCGAGAVAATCTNACAATYTTCCAAVTAGACCATGGACATGRTGAAATTCTAAAGATTAATCCDATAATTRATTGGACTTGGGATCAAATTCAAGAATATATCAAAAAGAATAATCTACCACAAAACAGTCTTCTTGAGAAAGGTTATCCAAGTGTTGGTTGTGAGCCTTGTACAAGACCCATAAAGCCTGGAGAAGAYMTTCGAGCAGGAAGATGGTGGTGGGAARAAGRTGGAAACAAAGARTGTGGCCTTCATATAGACCAYAAKTAGAGRATTTTKCATGTCAGAAAATAATTCAATTAAACCACACGGTGGAGTATTAGTTAACAGAATTACCAAAGTTGATCCTACTGGACTATTCTCAATCACAATTAGTGAGGATCTTGCAAATGATGTTGAAAATATTTCCGATGGAATTTTCAGTCCACTAGAAGGCTTCTTAGGCCAAGAGGATTTTGAGAGAGTAATTTCCAAAGGACGACTTGCAAATGAATTAGCATGGACAATGCCTACCGTATTAGATGTAGATGACGAAACTGCAAAAAAAATGAAAGAAGCCGGAGACATACTTTTGAAAAATCCTGAAGGAACAGGCGTGGCAATTCTCAATGTAGAAGAAACATTCTCTTTTGATAAAGAAAAAATGGCTCAAGGAGTTTATGGCACAACTGATATCAAACATCCCGGCGTCGCCAAAACACATTCCCTAAAAGACGTTTTAGTAGGAGGAAAAATTGATTTCATACAGAAGCCTCAAGAAACAGAAATTCGAAAATACAGAATGACTCCTCAACAAACCCGAAAAATATTCCAAGAAGCAGGTTGGAAAACAATTGTAGCCTTTCAAACAAGAAATCCGCCTCATGTTGCACATGAAATGCTTCAAAAAACAGCTATTACTACAAGAGATGGAGTCTTTGTTAATCCATTAATTGGAAAAAAAAAATCTGGTGATTTTGTTGATGAAGTGATTGTAAAGTGCTATGAAACATTAATCGAGAATTACTATCCACAAAATAGATGTAAACTTGCTACACTTCACACTGAAATGAAATATGCAGGACCAAAAGAAGCAATCCATCATGCAATCATGAGACAAAACTATGGATGTACTCACATCATTATAGGGCGAGATCATGCCGGTGTTGGAAATTATTATGATCCATTTGCAGCTCACAAAATTTTTGATGATTATCCTGACTTGCAAATCACTCCAATTTTCTTTCCCGCATTTTTCTATTGTAAAAAATGTCTTACATTCACAAACCAAAAAGCATGTCCACATGATGTTGAATCACGGGAACAAATTAGTGGAACAAAACTTCGAGAAATGATTCAGGAAGGTAAAGCACCATCAGAATTTATTTTGAGACCAGAAGTTTCAAAAATAATTCTTGGTTACGACAAACCCTTTGTTGACTAGGTATTTATTCGCGCCAAAATGAAAAATCCYGTGAAATGTTACTTTCTGATTGGAGTTTTAGCAATTATTTTTATGAACCCAGTTTATGCTCAAGAACTAAAAAATGTTTCATTAATTATACATACAGAAGAAGTTCCTTATGATGATTTTAAYAAAATCGCTAGAGATGCTTCTCCAATTGTTCTAGAAAACATTCATGCTATTAGCTGGCAAGTTACTATAGAYAACAACTTGCTGTATGGAAATCCAAATGGTAATGCAGTTTTRCGATTCTATGAAGCAGAAATTGAAGACAAATTCATAGAAATTGGAATGGGCAGTCCCCCTGATCAYAARTTTTGGATTGCTGTACAGATTCCTGATATGGGATATGTACTTGTTCATACTGTATTAGAAAGAGGATGGGCTCCAGACGCAAAGTCAATTATTTCATTCACTAATACGGCAGGTCTTACAGTTAACAACGGGCTCAGAATTGTTGTTTCAAATTTGAATGTTGACAATTTTGCTATAGGTTCATACTCTGTTCATGGAATGGAATCTCCAACTGATCCACCTGCAACGACTTCTGGAAGTTTAGGAATGGAATTTATTTCTGCTGATCCTGCTCAAAGCCAACTTCATCTATTTCCATTTTACATTACTGCTGGCGTTGGAATAATTGCAGCTATTTTGTTTTTGACTAAGAAGCGCTCTTCTTAGATTTATAATAACTACATTTTCTTTTAATCTTACAAACACTGCACATTGGAGAAATTGGTTTACAGATATTTTGACCATACATTACAAAAGTATCATTAATTTCCAACCAATATTTTTTTGGAATTTTTTTCATCAACTCCATTTCAGTTTCTTCAGGAGTTTTTGTTTTCACTAGTCCTAATCTATTTGATATTCTATGAACATGTACATCAACAGGAATTGCAGGCTTGTCAAAAGCATAAACGAGAACACAATTTGCAGTTTTTCGTCCCACACCAGGCAGATTAACTAGTTTTTCAAAATCATCAGGCACCTTGCCACTGTATTGTGAATTTATAATTGAYGCAACCTCAATTACTCTCTTAGCTTTGACATGATAAAATCCAATTGATTTAATAATTTTTTCAACATCTTTGACTTTAGCATTTGCAAGAGCTTTCGCAGTTCTATATCTAGAAAATAATTTTTTTACAACTTTGGYAGTAGTTTCATCCTTAGTTCTTGCAGAAAGAATMGTTCCAATTAAAATACTAAATGGWCCTCTMGTTTCAGCTTGATGTAGATCYTCTAATGCTGTRATTCTAGGTGGTTTGATAGCATACATMGTATCCATCATGCCTTGAAGAATTTCTTTCATTTTATGGCATAGTTTGTTSGTACAAGTATTATATCTGTCATGAAGGAATTTGASTGATGGAACTAACAAAACAAGAAGAAGCAGCTCTAAAGGGTGAAAAAGGAGAAACCTTRGAACTAGCATATAGAATTCTAGTTGCAACAGGCGAAGCCACTAATGCAGATAGACTCATTCCAATCARCTGGGCSCATCTATCAGGCGTAAATTATAACACAATTGGAGACGCTGGAGAAGAATTTCTTTCAAAAATTAGTAGTGATGCAAAAGTTGYTGTAAAAACYACYTTAAACCCAATGGGWTTTGACATCGATAATGTATCAAATTATAATTTAGATCAAAACTTTATTGAAAAACAACAGAGTATTAGAGAATCTTACGAAAGAATGGGTGTAACACTATCATTTTCTTGCATACCGTATGAAATCTATGATCTTCCTGACAAAGGAACTCAAGTGTCATTTGCTGAAAGTAATGCAGCAATCTATGCAAATTCAATTGATCATCTAAAAACAAACAAAGAAAGTGCATTTAGTGCRTTAGCTAGTGCWTTWACTGGAAAAAGTCCTTAYKCTGATCTAAGAAAGGATGATACTCCTAATCTTACAATAAGAATGAAAGTTGAACAACCTGACGAGCTGACATTTGGCTTGCTTGGATTTTTTGCHGGAAAGGTTGCTGATAACTCTGTTTCAATTTCTGGCGTAAAGGAATTAGATAAAAGAAGTTGCAAATCGCTTTGCGGAGGTATGGGAACTTCAGGAACCTGTGGAAAATTTGTTCTAAATGAAGAAGAAACAGCTGAAAAAGTTGATTTTGATGAAAAAGAAATGCAAAAAATTCATGATGAGCTCAATACAGCTGATAGTGGAGATTTGATTACATTAGGTAGTCCTCAATTAGGACTAGAAGAGCTTTCAGATCTATCATCMATGTTGAAAAAYAAATCATTCAAAAAAAGATGTATGGTTTTTTGTCCAAGAGCTGYACAARAKCAAGCAAGAAAATTAGGTTATACAAACGAAATAGAAAGAGCTGGATGTGAAATTCTATCTGACTGCTGCACATGTTTAACTCCTCTTATTGATAAAAAAGATGTTGATTCRGTCACAACAAACAGCATCAAAGGTGCWTACTATCTAAAAAATTCTAATGGTGTTGGTGTTAATCTAAAACCABYTTMHDAWATYANTCWGGAGGAAACAAAATGAATCTAAAAMSRNTTGTRAAAGGAAAAGCAAAAGGAACAATCATGAAATCAAATAAYCCAATTAATTTTYTAGGTGYAGTTGATAAAAAAACTGGACTCATTAGAGATSAAAGTCATGATTTGTTTCAAAAATCAGTCAARRAYAMGATTTTGGTMTTYCCWCATGGGATTGGAAGTAGTGTTGGTGCATATACCATCTATTCTCTCAAATCAAACAATTCTGCTCCYCTTGCAATGGTGTGTCAAAAAGCGGATCTTAYCACTGCTTCAGGTTGTGCTTTAGCAAACATTCCACTAGTAATTATCTCAAAAGAAGAGTTTGATTCATTAGAAAATGGAAAAGATTTTGAAATAGATACTGATTCTAACTAGAGCTCTCCTCTGACTACATCTCCATTTGGAGATTCTTCTTTAAACACAATTCCTTCAAATTTTTGAATTTGTGTTTCTTTGYCTTTCCAACAATCCCAGGGAAGATTTGCTTTTTCACAAGYATGTCCHAGAAATTCTTCTTCAGTCCAACTATATTCTACAGGRACCTGTGGAAGCAATAATCCWGAATTAAAACCATGYTTGACKATCAAACCATCTCGGCCAACTTTGATTTTTGATGGATACTCTTTTGGATCTGAAACYTGAATTTCTTCTGGTTGTGTTAGTACRGTAACTTCAAAAGTAATTTGATCAAGCTCTTCACTTTTTACTGGTGGAAATCTTGGATCTTCAGTWGCTGCTGCAATTGARGCCTCAATTAGAACATCAAACAATTTTCTGTCAGGAAGAGGATAACCAATACACCCCCTTARCCCAAGAGGATTGTTTAGTGTTACAAAAACDCCMGAATTAAARGAATAATTTGATTCAAATTTYTTWTCYAAMGTAATCTTTGTTTTATTTTTGAGATATTCGGTTACGATAGTTCTTGCAGTTTTTACAAGAATTTTTCCATCTTCAATTGAAATCTCATTATAATTTTTCATTTAATTCATCCACAAACTTTTGTAATCTTTCAATATGAGTTCCTTCCCAATAGATTTTGTTACAATTTGTACAATTCCAAAAATTATYTRTTTTTTCTAAAACACCTTTTGGAACTTTATCCATWACCATATCTTTTTCAATAGTTACWAGTTCTCCATTACATTCRGTGCATCTAGCAGTATTTCCTGAAACTACAACTTTTGACAATTTGRAATTCTTGAAAATTTGAACTAGTTGTTTTAATTCTGTATCATTTTTTATATGAATAACAGAAAYYGCCTGTTTTTCAGCCTTTTTTAAAAGRGGCWCATCTTTAGTTAACAAAATACGATTTTCATTTTTTGCTTTTAAAATAAGTTCATCATCTTTACTRTCTGAAGAATATTYAGAATCATAWCCTAATAACCGAAGTTTTTTTGCAATRTTTCCTAACATTGCATCCACTAAAAAAATYGGTTTTGTATCACTCTGYAGCATTTCTYAAACCGGACTCAATTACATGACTTKBTCCAGCAGGCAAAACTCTAACAAATTCATCTAAACTAATATTTTTTATAATCTCACCTTTCATTTTTATAAACTCARTTCTGATCYTTTTTGCTACATCTGAAGATYCTGAACCAGATGGTTCAATAACWGAATARCATTCACAATTTTTCTTAATTGGTTCTAAAGGACCACATGTRATAAGAAAACTTTCATTTTGTTTGAAAAGACCTATTGCAAGYTTCAATGATGRAATTTTAACAAAATTACGTTGTCCATCAATGGYAAACGAACCTTTTGGYAAATATTGTCCRCTAGGRGCTGCCTTTTTGACTTGYTCRGGATCAACCCAGTAAGCACTCATYCCATACATTGCTTCTCTCCAAGCCCTGCTAAAACATACRGTAGCATTTGCYACTTCATTAATAGTAGMTGDAGTTGCATTTTCTGAATTTTTTAAAATGAAAAACGGCGAACCAAAGATTTCAGCATGAAAAACTTTGTCATTTTTYTCTAGATGCTTTCTAATTATTGCTGAATTAGATGATGAATCTCTTCCCCCAATTGCTAAAAATTTATCAGTAGTATAAAACCAACGATATCTTTCAAACCAATTCTTTTTTCTAATCTCARAAAAMGTTACGGAATCTTTGACTTTTTGTGATTGATTCTTTAATTTTTCAATTTCTTTTTCTGTTTTTGAAATCTGTTTTTCTATTGATGTAATAGCTGATGATTGTTTTTTTGCTTCATTAAACAAAATAGATGCARTACTADGAAGTGAAGCTTTTAGATCAACCTTAATTTTTTCATCATCAATCTTTAGAAATGAAATACCTTTCTCTTTTGTGATTTGTGAATTCAACTYTGTTAAAATTGTAACAGCMGAAGGATCTTCAATTGACATTATGCCTTKGGAAGTCATTTCAGACAGAGATTTAGCYACAGTTGATATTTTTTGAGATTTTTCTTTTACTAGTTTTATTGCCTTTGATTGTTCTTCTAACCTAACTTCAAGATCTTGAATTTTTTTATCTACATTACTTGATTGAATATTTTTTCCTGCATCWACWATACTYTGTGAAAAAACAGTATCTAATCCTTCAATAAAATTTTCAACGGGAGTTGCATTTTCTACATTTTCAAGTTTTATAGGCGATATTTCTATTGAYGAATCATTTTTTATAATAATTGGATTGTGATTGCCTGTTACTAYATTTTCAATCAAATTTTTCATTGATTCAAAGAYTTTTTTYACATCATTATCTTGTARAGTATTYCCTTTAACTTTGGGATCAATTTTTGAGATATGAAAAATTTCTTCAGCAAATCTTTTTGGAAGGCCAAATGTTCTTCCAAYCCAGTTYGCTACAGCTAGATTAGATGTYTTTATYTCATCAAAATYTTYTTTTGARAYWTSWAAAACATYWAKTCCYTTTTSTGGWGGWGGRRTATAWGGTAAYCCAACACGTAATTGTCTATGACGTACATYAATTGAATGTAAAAGTGCTAAAATTTTCATTTCTTTGTTGCACAAAATAATATTTCCATCCCCAAAAAATTCCCCAACCAGAGTAAATTCTTTATCAAATCCTGAGAATGTCAGRTAGACAATCCTTTCCGCACCAATCTGTTYRATTTTRSTTARTTTTAATCTCAAAAGATCRTTMCGTAAGCGTTTAAGMATCTTGTTTGGTTCAATCTGATCTATTCTTACAGAACTAATCCAAATTCCTGAAGTTGARACCATTAACATTACATCRGGATTTTTGGGATGATGTAATTTGAAAAGTAATCCATTTTTTGTAATTCCATAGATATTACTAACATAGTAATCACTAGTTTTTTTTGAAATCTCATTCACCAAATAYCTTAATTCAATTCCAGAAAGTGTCACACCAACCMGTGATTAATCTAAAATTATACTCTTACTGCTKGGAGGTAACATNSRKCCCAAAAGATTTTAAACACGGCTATTCACACWCAACYTTGAAATTTCATTGGCWAAGTACAAAAAGAAAAAATCTCCTCCTACACCTGATCCTGAGGACTCTAAAAAGAAGGAAAATGTAGAAGGAGAAAARCAGGATATTCCMCCYACAGAAAAAGTAGAYGCTYCAAAAAWAGAYGAYCCTCCWAAAAARGAMGACCCTCCAAAAACAGAWGATACTAGAACTGAAGAGCAAAAAGAYGAAACTACACGAAAATTAGACAAGCTTTATTGGTTTAGAATTGCTTTGGCTGTGATTGGTGGAAYAGCTGCMACTTTCATGTTTGATTCAATTGAAGGAGAAGAAAGAAGATGGGCTTCAATTGGATTTATGATTATRATTTTCATAGCTTCCATTGTAATGGCAAAAAGCATGAATCTTARACTAYYAAAATCTGAYAGAAAAAAAATTGTTACACAAGCACTTGGAAGCTAYRTCTTCCTTTACTTGTTCACGTGGATATTATCATATACACTCRTAAATGCAAATAASAGTGAAAYCATTACATCMATTCCATTTCCTTAATGGGCGTTAAAATAATGTGGAAWTTYAAAACTCCKGGTATTCCTGATGAAGAATTTGARAGASTTGATGATGTTCCTATAACCAAAGAAGAAGTTAGAGTTATACAAATTAGCAAAGCACGACTAAAACCAGGTTATACTGTATATGATATTGGRTGTGGRAGTGGCTCAATTTCTGTWGARGCWGCNTMTNCAAGTWGAATCAKCWGGAAAAGTCTATGCAGTTGATTTTGAACCRAAAGCAATAGAACTAACAAAGAAAAAYTTGGAAAAATTTGGTATTTCKAACGTAACAACAATTTTGGGAAATGCAAAAGAAAAGATTTCTGARCTTCCTCAAGCAGATGCTGTTTTTATYGGAGGCACAGGTGGAGATACTAAAGAAATTTTAGAATTATGTAATAWTAAGATAAAAYCCGGYGGCCGAATTRTTATAGGAACCATCTTAATTGAAACTCTATTTTCTGTACTGGAATCAATTAAGAAACTAAATTTTTCTTCCGTAGATGTCACTCAAGTAACAATATCAAAAAGCCGTAAGACTACAACTGGAACAATGATGCTTGCTAGAAATCCAGTAACAATAATTTCTGTGACAAAAAATTAGGTGTCTAGMTTTTAATTTAGGNAAAAAAACAGGTTTTWYATGCCTGAATTAATAGCCGTTGGTTGCGGTCCTGGTGATCCAGATCTATTAACTGTCAAAGCTGTCAAAGCAATACAAAATGCAGACATTATCATGTGCCCAACKTCAAAGGAAGGAAAACCAAGTATTGCACTTTCTGCAATTTCTTCAATTCTTGATAAAACAAAAAATCAAGAAATTGTAAATTTAGTTTTTCCCATGACAAAAGACAAGAAAACACTTGAATCAACGTGGGAGAAAAATTCAAAAATTCTAGCKGAAGGYGTTCTTGCAGGAAAAAATGTTGTATACATAACGATTGGAGATCCTTATCTGTATAGTACATGGATATACTTRCACAGAGAAATATCAAAAAATTACCCAGAAATWAAAATCACTGTAATTCCTGGYATTGTTTCAATGTTTACTTTTGCGTCCAAAGTTGGAATTAGCTTAGCTGAAGGRGCAGAGAAATTTTCAGTRATTCCATCATGTTATGATYTATCWMAAGTAAAAGAGATTGCAAAAAATTCTGATACTATGGTTTTTCTAAAAGATGGTCGTTATTTTGATCAAGTAGTTGAATTATTGAAAGARTCTGGATTTTCTGATGATTCAATTTTTGCAATTGGACAAGATCTTGATACAGAAAATGAAATCGTAAAGAAACTCACACTAGGCGAAGTTACAAAAGACACACTGACATCAAAATATTTTTCAATCTTGGTGGTAAARCGTGTCTAAAGTTTTCTTTGTAGGTTGTGGYCCTGGTGATCCTGAACTRATYACAATTAAAGCAAAAAAACTAATTCAAAAAGCRGATGTCCTTGTTTATTCTGGCTCATTAATTCCAGCTGAGATTATAAAATTAAATAAAAAAGGAAAAAAACATGATGCAGCAAAACTGGTAAGAGAAGAAATTTTTGATTTACTACTAAAAAATGCAAAAAAAGAGAAACTTGTTGTTAGATTACATGATGGGGATCCTTCAATTTATGGAGCAATCAAAGARCAAATTGATAATTTAGAAAAAGAGGAAATTGAGTCTGTTGTRRTTCCTGGCGTTACCTCMTTTTTAGCCTCAGCAGCAGCCTTGBGYACACAACTCACCCTCCCTGGAGTTACTCAAACSATTATTRTCACAAGAGCAGAAAAAAGAACAAAGGTTCCAAAAAGAGAACAAATTTCAGAATTGGCAAAACACAAAGCYACAATGATTTTCTATCTYAGYGTTCATTTGTTACCTGARATTGTTAAACARGCAATTAGTGGTGGTTACAAAAAAACTACACCRATCGCYGTAGTTTWTCGCGCAAGTTGGAATGATGAAAAAATTCTCATTGGCACYCTACAAGATATTTCAAAAAAAGTTTTRAAGGAAAAAATTACAAAAACTGCAATTGTAATTATTGGTGATGTTGTTAAACCAAAGTCATATGAGTATTCACGATTRTATGAYAAAACATTCAGCCATGGATTTAGAAAAGCYAAAGTTGCTATAAAGACAAAAAATTAACTTTATTYTTAATTCCAATCTTTTGTAATTGTTTTTGAAACTGRGYWGTATTTTTTGAAGTAAAAATTTTTAATGAATTTTTCTTTGATCGYTTTTTTGATGTWAATTTTGCYACTTTATTAGCTAYMTCTTGGGCAGGRTCCAAAAATGYMACYTTAGGAAAYTCTTYTTTTAATRATTTYWTTAGAAAAGGTAGATGAGTACTAGATAATGTTGCTACATCAAYATTGTTTTCTGAAAAYACATTATTCAGTGTTTTTTTAATTATTTTTTTACAAAATTTTTGATTTGARATAAATTTTCCAGAYTCTACTAAATCAACTAAAGGTGATGCATTAATTTTTTTTATTTGATATTTTGATGAAAYATTTTTTTTAACATAATTTGTYAATTCWTTACTTTTCATAGYTGAYYGTGTTGTRAGGATTGCWATRTTGTTTGTTTTKGTAATTTTYGTWGCTTYTTTTAATGGTGGYAAWACCCCAATWATTTTTGTTGAAAAAATTTTTTYAAAAAGBAGAGTTGGHGTATTYGATCCTAYMAYAATDAGATCCGGMTTGAATTTGGTTTTTAGTAAATCAATTGTYTGWGTTATAATTTTGWAAAGCTGTGATTTTGATTTTTTRCCATAAGGAAAGCTAYYTTGATCAGCAAAATAGATAATTTCAGATYTYRWDGTTTTTTGAATGGGTCTRATKATRGAAAGTGAMCCAAAMCCTGAATCAAAGACTGCTATTTTTGCCATTTTTACACCTACTWCTGTATGAGATTGTTAGCTAAATTTAGTCTAAAGTTGATCTAAATATACACCTCTCATTAAGAGCCCACTCTMAAAGTAGCCGACATGCCAAACTTCGATAAGACTTGGTCTCGAACAGAGTCCCCAAGTGTTACAGGCAAAATTCGRGATGCAGTAAAACCWCAAGGYGCATTAAAACCACGAATTCAAAACGCAGTTAACAAGCTTCAGGTCCAAATTTCAAAAATGGATTCYATGTTAACAAGATTGCGTGAAAGGGATGCCCAACTCTTTCAAAGAATCGTGACAGCAATGCAGCAACATGAAACATCTGCAAGTAAAGTTTTGTCAAACGAATTGGCGGAAATCAGAAAAGTTACTAGGATGCTAGGTAATGCAAGAATGTCATTAGAACARGTTCAATTAAGATTGACAACTATTCACGACCTCGGTGACGCRATGGTAGCAATTGGACCAGCAATGTCAACAATGAAGGGATTGAAATCATCCTTAGGTAAATTCATGCCAGAAGCTGACTCMGAATTRAACTCCATGACACAGACATTAAACGGCCTAATGGTGGAATCATTAGCCGGAGATTCATTCAAYGTAGARTCTGMTGYTTCAAGCGAAGAAACAGAAAAGATTCTACAGGAAGCATCTGCAGTAGCAGAACAACAGATYGGAGACAAATTCCCATCTGTRCCATCCGCACCA
>LKGT01009889.1_pt6 | contig 14573 bp, 17 predicted proteins | sample 503861 | NCBI WGS metagenome assembly LKGT01 (sample SAMN04113194, study PRJNA297058) | marine sediment metagenome | biome: marine benthic biome; feature: marine benthic feature; material: marine sediment; isolation source: sediment sample collected at the water-sediment interface from the South......
CWGRWGWKGRTTCTGGTGTTGGTTCTGGTGTTGGTTCTGGTGTTGGTTCTGGTTCTTCTRTTTTYKTTRTRTCWACATCACCYAATGARCCAAAAACWGWTTCTAGAAAAGTTTCCTTATCAAAKGGTTTTAGATCAGAATATTCTTGTCCMGTTCCAASATAAAGAACTGGTGTNGAAGTKACTTTCACAATTGACAAAGCRGCACCRCCTTTTGCATCWGCATCACTTTTTGTCAAAATAGAAGCAYTGAATTTTACACKTKCAAAGAATTCWCGTGCTTGGTTAACAGTATCATTTCCAGCTAAAGAATCACCCACAAAAATTGTCATATCAGGATTTACAACTTTGTTGATTTTTTCAATTTGTTCCATCAAGTTTTTGCTTGTTTGCATTCTTCCTGCAGTATCAATTAACACACAATCTGTTTTGTGAGATTTDGCATACAATACAGCATCTCTAGCAACKGCWGCAGGATCTGAATTRTAATTCTGTGCWACAAGTTTTAGATTAAGACGRTTAGTATGTTCTCGTAATTGYTCAATTGCRCCAGCTCTAAAAGTATCTGCTGCTGCAAYAACAACAGAATATTTTGCTTGTTKTARCATATATGCAATTTTAGCTAAAGAWGTAGTTTTTCCWGTTCCAKTAATYCCAACAAATAAAATCAAAAAAGGTTGTTCTTGTTTCTTTTTTTCATTAATTTTTTCAAATAGATCAATTTTCTCTRCAGCATCAAATAATGCAGAGATRCTTGAAATCAAACTATCTTTAACAAATTTTTCAATTTGATGCTTGTCAATTTTTGAACCAATTAGTTTTTCTTTTAGGTCAGATTTGATTTCATCAATTACTTCACTTGCKACATCAGATTCTAAAAGAGMAATTTCTAATTCAAAAAGAATWTCTTCAATATCTTTTTCWTTGAGTTCCTTTTCACCAAGRCTTTTCGCTGCATTAGAAAATGCATCACGAAGTTTATCAAACATGTTKTTATCCAGATTTTGRTTKTGATACAGATTGCATTAATTGATTAATTTGTTCTCTTCCTTGCTCTAATCGTGCTGCTGCATCTTGTTTTTTTGCAGCGTTATCTTGTAAAGCRACCTCAATTTCTTTRATATGTGCTTCAAGATAGTTTATWGCTGAAGGRAAATCTTTTTCCACTGCAACTCCTGCACCAATACTCAAAACAATCTTGCTGTTAGATGAAATTTTTGTAGGAACATATGTYCCAATTCCAATTGGAACAAGAGTTTCTGATTCAGGTTTTTSRCTAAGAGATTTBATGGATTCAATTGCAGCAGTTGYCTCTCTTAAAACACTYAGRAADGTTCCTTCTCTTTGAGATAATTCAGAAAAATATGTTTCAAGCATTTGCATTTGCTGCATTAACTGCTGTGCCTGTTCTTCACTCATTTACAACAAACCATTCTCAGATGGTTATAAATTCATTCACAGRTADMYCTAATGAKAHTAAAATAAAAAAATAAAGATAAGAACTTTATTTTGCTTTTGAGAATCTATYTTCTACTTCATCCCARTTAACTACATTCCACCATGCTTCGATATAGACTGGTCTTTTGTTTTGATABTTGAGATAGTATGCATGTTCCCADACATCACARCCTAACAATGGTACTAATCCTTCAGTTCTTGGACTAGTTTGGTTTGGCATTGATTTGTATTCAACCTTACTTGAAGAAGGATTGTATACTAACCATCCCCAACCACTGCCTTGWATTACTGCTGTAGTGGATGAAAATTTCTCTTTAAAGTCAGAGAAGCTTCCAAAAGAATCTTTWATTGCATCAGCAATTGATCCTCCAGGTTCTCCGCCTCCATTTGCTTTCATGTTATTCCAAAATAGCCTGTGRTTATCAAAACCACCACCGTTGAAATTWACTGCACCTCTTTTGTCCTCTGGWACTGATTTAATATCAGACAAAATATCAAGAATATCTTTTTCTTGAATYTCAGMTGGACAWSYKTCAAGAGCTGCATTTAGTTTGTCAGTGTATGCTTGATGATGTTTTGTATGATGAATCTCCATTGTTTTTGCATCAATGTGAGGTTCTAATGCATCATAWGCATAKGGCATTTCAGGAAGTGTGTATTTTCCCATGRRTWCTTTGGAAAATTTATTCAATTTATTGGTTTAGAAAGCAATTCATTTTTACTTGTAAAAATAGTTAGAAAATTTGTGAAATTCBTAGTTTTTTCTTTAATGRTAGTATTTTTGGTGGGTTTTATTTTVTYTCAAYCYCTAYWATCTGAAAATGAAATTCAGACATAYTTAGARAGAAGTGTYCCATWTGTTGGAACAGRAATTCCAAGAATTGATGGRATTGATGGRACTGGAATTAAAATWGCARTWATTGATACDGGAGTAGACTTTAATCATCCAGATCTATTTGGRTGGGGKCCTGATGGAAAAGTAATAGGAGGATACAATTTCATWCRAGAAGRTCARCYACCTMTRGATACAAATGGTCATGGYACTCARGTTRCWGGAGTDATTGCAGCHGATGGTCAASTRGTTGGAATWGCACCHAAGGCAAAAATTCTTGCTTACAAAGTTTCAGAAGAYGGRGAAGGVGTATCATCRGAATTAATCAYTAGAGCYATTGARAAAGCAATTRAWGATGGAGCAGATATTATCAATATTAGTTTAGGAGTAAACAAAACAAATGCTAAGATTGAACGTGCAGTRAATMWTGCAYTAGAAAAAGAAATTTTTGTAGTAACTGCTGCTGGAAATGATGGTCCAGRATTYAAAACAATYGGTAGYCCAGGTAGAAATTTTGGATCTGTTACRGTAGGTGCAACATAYAAYAATCTTACTTCAAGTTTRGTTGCAACATTAGAAGTAGATGAAAARCCATATACTGTAATTCCAATGGTAGGTTCTAYAAAACTAGAAGAACCAATTATAGGAAAAATAATTTTTGGKGGATTTGGAAAAATTGAGAACTTGAAAGAAATTGATGTTAAAGATGCAATATTAATTGTTGAAAGAGGRAGTGATGTTGAAGGAGAATTATTGTATTTTTCYATTAAGGAAAAYAATGCTGCHAATGCAGGAGCAAAAGCTTTGATTGTTTACAATRAYARAYCAGGAATTTTTTTGGGTGAATTGATTCATGAATTTATGRAACCAGGATACRAACCACRAATTCCWGTTGTRTCMATYGATAGAGAAGAAGGACTTGAAATCAAAGARTCTATAAAAAAYGGTAATGWAGCWAATATGCATTTATTTTACAACCCAGATTTTGTAGCACATTTTAGTTCTAGAGGACCAGTVTCVCCATTTTACATAAAACCAGATATTGTMGCACCTGGHRCATATATCAATTCCACACAAAACAATGGAGGRTAYAATTTTACVAGTGGAACAAGTTATGCAGCACCACATGTTTCMGGAGCAGCAGCAYTATTACTTCAAAAAAACCCAGAACTTCACCATCATGAAATWAAATCMCTATTACTAACTACAGTTGAGCCTGTTTCAGATGCHTATGGGCAAGAATTTTCAVTACAYGMAKCAGGTKCTGGAAGATTAGAYATAGGAAATGCWTATGGTGCAAAATTAATYATCATACCACCAAATTTTGTAGTTAATGTATCATCAGATRAHCTAATTGCTGARAAACAATTHAGATTAAAATTGATTGAGGGTACATTTGATAATTTTGATGTTAAATTTGAAGGRCCAGAATTCATAAAATTTRCATATTTTCTTGAAGRWAATACTTTACAAATHAAAATGAATRTGABTRAAGAAAATTTTGGAGAWCATGAAGGAAAAATAATTATCAATCATGATGATACTMGATATGTAATTCCATTTCTRBTACATTATACAYCAGGTTCAATTTCHGTAAATCAACAAAATCAAAAACTTTTCTTTGATATTTATCATCCAGAAGAATGGAGTTTTGCAAAAATTTCAGTYACAAATAGTAAAGATGGAAAAAYAGACACBACAACKGCWACRCCAAACARAAADRYDTCAATAGAAATCTATGAAAATGYAGAATATTGGATTGATGCCAAAATTAGAGTTAADGGAAACACATCWAATGCATTTAAYACAATTGAAATTAGTTCACTTCCAGAAAATTCTYAHAGATYAGAAAYHATTRAYATTCCAGAAAAGCAGATTGGAATAATTGCAGGAATTRBAATAATAATDGGBDTHATTGGAYTDRTTAAAAGAARDHAVBCTATGVAGTVRDTTTWGGACCTGCATCAATTATCTCAGATGAAACATTTTCAAATTTCTTAAAGTTTTCAACAAACATCTGAGCTAATTTTTTTGCDGAAAGARCRTACGAATCTTTRTCAAYCCAAGTATTTTTTGGATCTAAAATTTCAGAAGGRACATYATCTACTTCAGYWGGGACATCTARATTGAATAAATCATCATGRWYATAYTTTACAWTATCAAGTGCACCTGAAAGAGCWGCAGTAATCATWGCACGACTATATTTGATCTTDATTCTTTTTCCAATYCCATATGRACCACCAGACCAACCAGTGTTTACAAGATARACYACAGTATTGTGTTGATTGATTTTTTCTCCAAGTAGTTTTGCATAAACTGATGCDGGCCTAGGCATGAATGGAGCCCCAAAACAYTCAGAAAATACAGATTTTGGTTCTTTGATTCCTCTTTCAGTTCCDGCCAATTTACTGGTATAACCDGACATAAAGTGGTACATAGCWCCTTCTTTTGTCAGTCTAGAAAYKGGAGGYAAAACKCCTAATGCATCAGCAGTCAAAAATACAATCACHYYAGGATGTCCACCAACRCTAGGAAWTACTGCDCCTGGAATGTAATCYAAAGGATATGCAACACGAGTATTTTCTGTTAADCTDTTATCDTYATAATTTGGCACATTATCATTAAGCACTACATTTTCTAAAACTGMACCBGRTTTGATTGCATTCCAGATTTCAGGTTCTGCTTCTTGACTAAGATTGATACATTTTGCATAGCAYCCACCTTCAAAGTTRAATGTRCCATTATCAGACCATCCATGYTCATCATCDCCAATYAGTTTTCTATTAGGATCTGCAGAAAGGSTAGTTTTACCAGTACCAGACAATCCAAAGAAYAATRYAGTATCTCCTTTTTCTCCAATATTTGCAGAGCARTGCATTGGAAAAAYACCACGTTCTGGCAAAAGRWAGTTCATTACACTAAACATHGATTTTTTCATTTCTCCAGCATATTGCGTACCTCCAATCAAAACAATTTTTCTWGTWAARTCAACTAGGATGAATACATYRGTTCKAGTTCCATCRATTTYTGGAACTGCTTCAAAGTCATTAATACATAATATAGTAAACTCAGGTTCATGATTTTCTAAYTCTTCATTTGTRGGTCGAATAAACAAGGTTCTTCCAAAHAGATTTTGCCAAACATGATCATTAATCACTCTAATTGGYAGACGATTTTYDGGRTCAGAACCTACAAAACCATCAAAAACAAAAAGTTCTTTGTTHTCAACAAAGTTTTTCATTTTTTCAARAAGTTTCTCAAATTTATCACTTGGAAATTGATGATTGATTTTTCCCCAATCAAYTGTATCATGAGTTTTGTCGTCATATACAATAAAGCGGTCATCAGGRGATCTRCCAGTATATTTTCCAGTATTAACAGAAAGAGAACCTGTTGAATTTAYGACACCYTCATTTCTTTCAACTGCGAGWTKTRCCATTTCATCTACGCCWAGATTTCTGTRAACYTTGGAAGGATTGATYCCAAATGHTGTTAATTGTGATGARAATTTSTCAGTTACAGCWBTACCWACWACKTKAGTCAGRRKATTVBACCYCCAAAAATTATTTTATCAATCTCAGRTTKGTTCATGAGATATTTCGATYCGCCTTGAATTTCCTTATTATCTCTTTCTTATCTGAAATTTTTTCNTTGGCTAGGAACGTATTTATTTCAAAATTCAAGAVTCACTVTAATGTCGATCAACAAAGATAARCTTGCAAAGAGACAGGARATWAAAGGACAYAATCCTGATTTTRTTAGACMAGAAAGTTGGCGTTATGTTAGACTTCAAACTAACTGGAGAAAACCAAAAGGAATTGAYMATCAYCAAAGAAWRCAAAAGAGYAGAGGTCGTCCAGGTCTDGTYAAAGTTGGATATRGAGGACCTAAAGAAGCAAGAGGAYTACATCCTTCAGGATTTACAGATAATTTAGTTTACAATTTAAAHGATTTAGAAAAATTAGAYCCAAAAAAAGATGGHGTTAGATTTGGRCATAGTGTTGGTACTAAAAAGAGAAAAGAAATTGTTGYAAAAGCAATTGAAGGHAAATTCAAAATTTTTAATGCGAGAGTGAATGTAAGTGGTAGTAAATCTTAAAGCTAAGAARAGACTRGCAKCTAGAGTYWCDGGTGTYGGRGTTMATAGAATAAARTTTGAYACTGATCATYTAGATGAYATTGCAGATGCAATTACAAGAGAAAAYATTCGWAGTYTHDTTACAGCAAAYACWATYAGARTYAAAKSATTTACAGGTACATCWARAGGTAGAGCMCAYRWAAAGAAAGCHCAGARAAACAAAAGAGGTACAAMWCAAGGYTCAAAAMAAGGWRSAAARGGWGCWMGAGTAGGTAARAARRMAGTATACGTTGYAMAWGTTMGHKCRTTRAGACGATTRYTAAARATTGCAAARGAYAGAAAAGATTTGACTAATCCAGAATTTTGGKYACTCTACAAAARAGTWGGTGGAAATACTGTTAGAAACAAAGCACATCTTAGARCTTTGATGGAAGAAATTAAAGWAAAAAGAAATAACTAGAATCTATATATTCTATTTTTTAAATCGATAATTTTACCATTTTTAATTTGAATGCCCTCATCATTTAGCAAATTAATTTTGATTTGTTCCCCATATGCATAGCCACCAATTTTTCCAGTAGACATCACAACTCTATGGCATGGAATAATCACAGGGTAAGGATTTTTGTTCATTATTTTTCCAACAACTCTCTGTCCATTTTTTAACCCAACTGCTTTTGCTAATTCACCATAAGTTGTGATTTGACCTTTTGGAACCTCTAACAATTTTTTGTAAATCTTTTGATCAAGATTCAAAGTTTGATTACCTCAAGTTTTGTTGATTCAAGAAAACCAAGTACTTTCTGTTTATTTGATCCAAGTCCGTTCCAATCCAAAAGTGCAGTTTGTGCCATACTATTTTGTGCAAGAATATGAGAGAATAATTTTTCATCAAGATAATCTAATGCATGTTTTGGAATTACCGTTCCAAGTGCATATTTTCCTTCAAGTAGTTCATTWGTAAATTTTGAAGGATARTGAGTTCCTCCAAAACAAATTGCWACAGGATTTTCTTTRATTGGTTGTGWWATTACTTGRTGAACCAAAGTTGCTACWGAATTRCACAARGATAYATCATTCCATTGTTTTTCAGWTGTACCKATTTCTATGAAWATRGATGGTTTRGTYARTGCAGTAGGTCCATGGTGTGTKGCCTCWATWGTGATTTGRAATTCTRARAAYTGAGACTGRTKTTTCTTCAAAGTTTGRAGATATGCTTTTTGAAGATGKGGATGWGGAACTGCAACTTGTCTTTCAYTTCCACCAAATTTTGCTTCWGAAAAATTACCAGTRCAATGACAAGTYAAGGCYAATACTYCWGATTCRGCAGCATGTTTTGARAGAAATACAAATCCATCGTAATCATATTTTTCTGCTAACCAATCAGCAGAAATGGCAGGAGTTGGGATTATTATCAAGTCATAATATTTTCCACGGAAAATATCACCTTCTTGARTCATTTCTTTTGAAAGAAATTTTGCCATATTGCTACCTGCAGGGTCTTCTTGATACGCAACTAGTAGCTCCATGAGATAAGAGATATAAGGACACTTTATTAATTTCCAGCAATGAACCCAAGGCAGACTTTGAGAAACATGGTTAATACTATGAAAATGGCCAAAAAACCAGACAGAGATGAGTATCAACAACATCTTAGATTGGTATTATTTGGAATAGCGGGTGTTGGTGCAATTGGATTTATTATTCAGTTTGTCTTTTCGGTAATTACATTTGGTAGGTAAAATTGTCAGAGGAAGTAAAATCAACTGAGGAAGTTCAATCAACTGAGGAAGTAAAATCAACTGAGGAAGTAAAATCAACTGAGGAAGTTCAATCAACTGAGGAAGTAAAATCAACTGAGGAAGTAAAATCGACTGAGGAAGTTCAACCAACTGAGGAAGTTCAACCAACTGAGGAAGTAAAATCACATTTGTTTGCAATTAGGACCACTGGTGGACAGGAAAAAGTGGTAATGAGATTATTAGAAGCCAAGGCAAATGCAAATAAAATCAACATTCAATCAGTTTTGCTAGTTGACAATCTAAAAGGCTATGTTGTAGTTGAAGCAATCAATCCAAGTGATGCATACATGGCAGTTGAAGGAATAAGACACATTCGTGGTCAATTAAGAGGAGAATTGGAATTCAAAGATATTGAGGGATATCTAATCAAAAAATCAATAGTTTCACAATTAGCAGTAGATAACGTAATAGAAATCACAGGAGGTCCATTCAAAGGAATGAAAGCAACAATTACCAGAATTGATGTTGAAAAAGAAGAAGCAACAGTAGTTTTGTTAGATGCATCATACCAATTACCAGTTACAGTAGACGCAAACTATCTAAAACTAGCAAGTGGGGTTTAGGAAGGATTAAATTTTTCATATTGAGCTGATAAAAAATGGGAGAACAAAAAGTATCATCACTTGTAACTGGAGGAGCAGCATCTGCAGGTCCACCATTAGGTCCAGCATTAGGCCCTCTAGGTGTTAACATTATGGAAGTAATCAAGGCAATTAATGATAAAACAAAAGACTTTGAGGGAATGAAAGTCCCAGTAACCGTTGTTGTTGATAGTGATACAAAAAAGTATGAAATTGAAATTGGTATTCCTTCAGCTGCAGCGCTCATTATGAAAGAAGCAGGAATCCAAAAAGGTTCAGGTGCATCAGGTACTGAATGGGCAGGAGATGTTACAATGGATGCAATTGTAAAAGTAGCAAATACAAAACTTGAGAAATCTTATGCTTCTTCATTAAAATCTGTTGCAAAATCCATCGTTGGTACATGTGTGGCATTAGGAGTAAAAGTAGAAGGAAAGACTCCAAAAGAAATTACTGTTGAAATCAACGACGGTAAATGGGATAAAAAATTCCAATAATTATTCAATTAGATAAACAGGATCTTTATCTGTTTTTTGTAATTCTACAAAGGTTTCAGTATTTTGAATACCATCTATTTTTCCAATTTTTTCAATCACCACAGAATGAAGAGCTTCAAGATTTTTGGCATAAACTTGAACCATTATGTCAAATCTACCAGTAATTTCTGAGATTGAGACAACTTCTGGCGTTTCCATGAATTTTTTGTGAATTGCATCCTTAAATTTRGGRTCTCGATTGATTCCAACAGAGGCTTTCACACCTATACCTAAGAGAGAATCATCTATTTCTACGGTGAATTTTTTGATCAGTTTTTTCTTCAGYAGTCTCTTGATTCTACTATACAACACAGAAGCATTAATCCCAAGTTTTTTTGACAAAGTAGGAACWGAGATAGAACCATCTTTGGTTAATTCATAAAGCAATTTCATATCAAGTTCATCAAATCTGTGCAACGTATTAGAAAATTATGATTGTGATTTAATATATGTAGGTTTTGAGATAAATTTMCTTTGKAATTGCAACTATTTTRTAGAAAAAGTGTAATTTTTTDAAATAAACAATAATCAGAAVTTTTAATCTCTAAACGATTTTAAGWRGGCWTTCTCGAAAATSTTCGTAATGATTACAGAGRCACARCTTGTTGAANTGATTAAAAAAGTCAAGGCTGAAASTAAACAGAGGAAATTCACACAAKCCGTAGAGTTRATCATTAATTTCAAAGATATTGATGTCAAGAAAGGATTTGCCCTMAATGAAATAGTTCARCTCCCAAAGACAAGTTCTCCAGCAACTGTTTGTGTNATGGCTACAGGAGAWATGRGYCWGAAAGCAAAACARGCAAATGCTGATGCAGTTATTGGAACAGATGAATTAGAWAAATTTGCAACTAACAAAAGAGAATCTCGAAAATTTATTAACAAATATGATTTCTTTTTGGCAGACACAAAAGTCATGCCACTTGTCGGAAAAACTTTGGGTCAGTTTTTAGGYCCTAGAGGAAAAATGCCAACRCCAGTTCCATTTGATGCACCAATTGAATCATTTTTACAAAGATTTAGATCATCAATCAAAGTTAGAACAAGAGCATCTTTATCCATATCATGTAARATTGGAGATGAATCTATGGAAGATRCAGACTTGGCAAYTAATGCACATRCWGTTCTTAGTGCAATTGAAAAGAAATTACCAAACGGAGAGAANAACATCAARAAAATAATGATRAAAACTWCAATGGGTAAACCANTAAAACAARTACANNAGAGGTTAAGAAGAAACATGCATGARAATAGAACAWCTTATCCTAAAAGAAAAGCCCAAATGTATCAACAATTACAAGAGCTGCCAAAAAAATACAAAGTTCTAGCTCTAATCAAAATGAACAAGGTACGTTCTACACAAATATTGCCTTTAAGAAAARTTCTCAAAGATGAYGTAGAATTTGTAAGYATCAAAGACAAAGTTGCACAAAAAGCACTDGAGAAAVTAGAYGTACCAGGAATCAAAGACATKRTTGGAGARCTTACAGGACAATGTATGTTCATGTTTACCAAYATGTCACCATTCAAGCTAAATGTTCTTCTAGCYAAAAATAAAATYATGATGATTGCAAGAGGAGGAGATATTGCAAGTATAGAYATTGTDGTACCTGCAAAAAATACAGGAATTGCACCAGGACCAATGCTTACAGAATTCAAAGAAGCAGGAATTCCAACTAAAATTGACCAAGGAACAATTTGGATTGCAAAGGACAGCACCCCTGTGTTAAAAGGTGAAGTTATCAATGAAAAATTAGCAGCRATTCTTGGAAAATTAGATATCAAACCTGTAGAGGCTGGAATTTCACTTTATGTWGCSYTAGAAGATGGHCTCAAGTATGCTGAAGAAGAGATGATAATTGATGTTGARAARATYAGAGRDGAATTTGCACAAGCACAYCAAGAAGCAGTKTCACTATCTATYGMAGCAGCWTAYRTCACACCAGARAACATTTCACAAATWCTCAGTAAAGCAKCACARTCTGCACRWTCYGTRTCWATYGAATCAGGHTTTATGACTGATGAAACAAAGGAGCAGATATTRCAAARAGCAGATGCYCAAGCAAAAGCAGTTGCTGAACAAGCAAAAGATTACACACCTGCATAAATTGAAATCTAGAACTAGAGAAATTATTAATTAAGAATTTGATTCAGTTACTCTTTATCTGTGTTTTTTATAATGAGATCAATAACATCTGATGCTCTAAATGAACTTCTAACAAATGGACCAGATTCTACATGCAAGAATCCCAATTTTCTCAAATCAAGCTTTAATTGGTAAAATTTTTCTGGTGTTACAAACTCCTTTACTGAAAGATGTGACAAAGACGGTTGCAAGTACTGGCCAAGAGTGATGATATCAACATCAACATCTCTAAGTTCTTGTGCAGTTTGTAGAATTTCTTCTTCTGATTCACCTAATCCCAACATCAAAGATGATTTTGTAAAAATGCTAGAATCTAATTCTTTTACATATTTCAAAACCTTCAGTGATTGTTTGTAATTTGCTCGAAGGTCTCTAATAGAGGRGCTTAGTCTTTTGACGGTTTCAACATTATGACCTATTACRTTRGGTTTTGCTTTTACTATTGTTTCGATGAATTTTTCATTTCCACTAAAATCAGGAATTAATGACTCRACTACTGTATTKGRGCATTCAGATTTTATRCATTGTATAGTTCTGGCAAAATGCKCAGAGCCTTCATCTGGAAGATCATCCCTGCAAACAGACGTRATTACYACATAACGAAGAYYCCATTCTTTGATTGCTTCTGCCACATGYTGTGGCTCCTCAGAGTCTAATTCAAAKGGTTTTCCAGTKTCAACATTRCAAAATTTGCATCCACGTGAGCAYACATCACCCATRATCATAATTGTTGCAGTYCCYACACCCCAACACTCAGAAACATTTGGRCAAGAGGCCTCYTCRCAAACAGTGTGYAGATTGTATTTTTGTAAAGTCTTTCTTACTTTGAYATAGTTTTCACCYGAAGGRATTTTCATTTTTAACCAGCTAGGCCGRATTAARCTCATCGATTCAATSAACATATAACAAATAATAACATTTTACTTTKCATGCGATCACCRTTTTTCAAAAAYCATTTRGAACTAAAAGCTAAGATGGTTGACTTTCATGGRTGGGARATGCCRTTACARTATTCTGGAATTATTGATGAGCACAAGAATGTTAGAGAAAGCGTKGGRTTGTTTGATGTTTCTCACATGGGYAGATTTAAAATCAAAGGAGAWGCAGAATCACAAATACARCATTTGATAACAAATGATATTTCAAARATTGGTGACAAMCAGKYYATCTATTCYCCAATGTGTAATGAAAATGGTGGAATAATAGATGATGTRMTARTTARCAGAATYAATTCAAATGAATTTGTAATTGTTGTYAATTCATCAAACATYAAAAAAGATCTTRRCTGGATCACARAAAATGTWAAATCATGTGAAATTCAAAACGTCACAGATGATTATGCGTTATTAGCRCTGCAAGGTCCAAAAGCTGAAAATGTGCTAAAAGATGCRGGRGTTGAGCARATAGAAAATCTCAAGWCATTTCATTTGCTKGAAGCAARACTMKAYGATGTTGATTGTATTATTTCAAGAACTGGGTACACTGGTGAAGATGGATTTGAGTTATTTTTTGATTCAAAAMAGGTRCAAGTTTGGGAAAAATTATTGGAAAYAGGTACRAAATATGGAATAAAGCCCAKTGGTTTGGGYKCACGKGACACACTAAGACTTGARGCAGGATTGATGCTTTATGGRAAYGAYATTGATGAAACAATTACTCCRCTTGAGGCACCRCTAAAATGGACYGTTAAATTTGAGACTGAATTTATTGGAAAAGCAGCACTTGAACAGAAAAAAGTGGAGAGRAAAATTAGAGGTTTTGAAATTATCGAARCAAAAAGAGTWGCTAGAAAAGATAACAAGRTTTACGATGAGGNAAAAGRGATCGGAATTGTAACATCAGGCAGTTTTTCCCCAACACTTGGCAAGCCAATTGGATATTGCTTTGTACCTGTAGAGTATTCTTTGGAGAGAGAAATTAAGATCGATATTGGTGGTAAATTCTATGACAGTAAGTTAACATCTACCAGATTTTACAAAAGATAAAACAACTTTTTTTAAAGAGATTATTTGAGAGTTTGCCGTGGCAGAGAAAAAATTTACTAAAGAACACGAATGGATTGAAAAAAGCGATCAAATCATAATTGTTGGAATAACAGAATTTGCACAAGATCAACTTGGCGATATAGTATCAATTGAATTACCTCAAGTTGCAAGTTCATTTAAACAAAATGATGTTATGGCAATCATAGATTCCGTCAAAGCATCATCAGACATCTACTGCCCAGTTGATGGAGAAATTATTGAAATTAATGAAAAATTATTAGAACATCCAGAATTGATTAATCAGTCACCCTATGAAGAAGGATGGATTGTGAAAATAAAACCAAATAATCCTGAGCAAATAGATTCTTTGCTTTCTAAAGAACAGTATGATGAACTAGTGGGACAAAGTAAGGAGTAAACAATGAACTTCATTCCACATACAAAAGAAGACATTTCTAAAATGCTTTCAGTTGTTGGTTGTTCAACATTAGATGAATTGGTTTCGGAATTCAAACCAAGACTTTCTGAATTAAAGCTAGACAGACCATTGAGTGAGATGGAATTAGTTTCATACATTACAAATTTGTCAGAAAAAAATTCACAAATGAAATACTTTGCAGGTGGTGGGTCTTATGATCATTACATACCATCGGTGATCAATCATCTTGTATCAAGAGGAGAATTTTTGACATCATACACACCATNATCNNCCAGAKSYTTTCTTCTAGTGCTGGACTTTTAATTTCATTTGTTTTTAGAGTTTTTTCAATCAATGATGAAATTTTCTTTTGAAATGTTTCATCTAAAACCATAATTATATAATGATTTAATCATAAAAAAGTGTAAGAGAACCAAACTAAAACTACGAGACTCTTTGATGACTAACTTTTCTAGTAAAAAAATAACAATCCGATCATCAATAAAGCTATTCCAATTGTTGCTATCAGTATCTCTTTTTTAGACATGAATTTTCATCAACTTGAATTTTCTAACCAGAACTACAAATTAAGAATGTCCTTATTGTGATGAATAATCATGTGAAAATATTAACCGTGAATAATAATCCCTAACATATCAAATAAAACCTCTGCATTTGCCTTTATTGTTTGACGTGGTAATTCGACTAATTTTGCAAACTCGGTTATAGGAAAATCAA
>LKGT01011515.1_pt1 | contig 14557 bp, 21 predicted proteins | sample 503861 | NCBI WGS metagenome assembly LKGT01 (sample SAMN04113194, study PRJNA297058) | marine sediment metagenome | biome: marine benthic biome; feature: marine benthic feature; material: marine sediment; isolation source: sediment sample collected at the water-sediment interface from the South......
TGGTTTCACTTATCAACACTTTATATTTTGACTGCACTACGAGACATCTGTCCGTATATTCCTCCGGGGTTAATCCCAGTCGCGCAGATTCCATCTTCATAAAACGTACCATAAAAGCCGTTCCGCCGTCCATCATCGTAGTGGCGTGAAAGGTAGCAAGCTGACCCAGCATTGCACATGCCCCCGCATATTTCCCTGTAATCAAGAGACCCGCTGTCACATCGCAGTCTGTTTCCTTCGCCGTACACACACCGCAGGAAAACAATAGAACCGCCATCACTATGATTTTCATATCATTAAGCCCTCTATTAAACCTAATAGGGCTTCATACAGCATATTCCATTCACTCACTAACACATCGATCACTGACTGGATGTTATTCAAACCCAACACCGCGCCCACAATCAATAATACCCAGCACACTGCGCAAAAATACAAAACAAAACGGCTATACATTTTCATGTATTGACCCTCTTATTTGTCATAAATCTTCCCGCCCTGTGCAGTGAATTTTCAAATTGCTAATACAGTGAACGTAATCATCGGGTTCGTCGGGACCAATATTTGCGCATATATGATCATGCACCGCCATCTTTTGAAAAGTGAAATTATTGTCTTCGCATACATCAATGGCTTTTTTACGGCACTCTGCTGCTGACTGCCAATGACCGCAGTCCATGATGTAATTGTATTTAATCTGAAAATAGGGATTTCTGATGGGGTCAGGTTTAGGGATAGGCTTTATTGTCATAACAACATTTCCCACTTCATCTCTGCCTATGTGCCTCACAGGTCCACCACAGCGAATGTCCCACTGGTGAAAACATCCACCATAGTGAATGCCCGGTGAATATTTCTCTTGGCTCACACACATCTTTTTCGCATTAAAAACTTTACGTGTGGGATAACCGTTTTCCTCACAGACCTGTTCTGCCTGTTTGCGACAGCCTTCTGTCGTCGACGAGGGAATAAAACAGGTTAGCTTATACTCTTTAGGCTGAATCTCTTCAACCCGCATATCATGCTTAAACCAGCCATTATACCAGTGCTTAACATCCTCGTAATTTTTGGGTAGCTCGGTCTCCATCAATTCGGTCGATGAAGCGCACCCACTCAGCAAAATTAAAAAACCAATCGTTAATAATTTGTTCATGGGTGCGCACTCCGTATTCAATTAATAGGTAACCTGCCTTTTTACCAAAATACAGCGCCTACCCCCGCATCCCCGAACTGAGCAAAAACCCCATTTTGATAGATCAATCCTTATAAATCTTAACTGTCTTCATAGCAATAAACGCGCACGTTATGGTAACAACTGGATATTAATTCGCCTGGATTTTCGACGGGGGCAGTAGTCATACATATAACCCAAAGAGGGCCACTTTCTTTCACATCACATCCTTCGAGCGGATATATATCTGAGCTTTCTAAACATGCTTCCGCACTAACGGCGGATTGTAGACATCTGACGTCATAATAAGGTTCATTTTTTGCCTTGTTATAAGTGATCTTATCCGACGCCAAATGGCCCTTCGTTATTTCTATGGGTTGAACAGCGTAAACGCACCCACTAATCAAAAGTAAAACCAGCGATTTTAATAATAATTTCATGAGTGCGCTCTCCTTAAATTTTAAATCGGACTAAAACATCTCCATTAAATTTGCTGTTGCATCACCGGCAATCATGATGGTATCAGCCAATACAGCTTCATATATGCCATCAAAAGCACCAGCCAGGGACAAAGCTGCTGCTAATTTCGGGTCCATGCCAGACAAGTCCATAGCAGAACTCGCTTGATAGGGACCTTGATTATATCCAGTAATATTCAGTTGGGTGTGGTCGGCCATTTCAACCCATTCAATTTTTCCTGCACCATCGCCATCGACAATGATAATGACAGAGTATGTCTGTAAGCCTGTAATGTAGATATTGTCATTGATAGGGCTATGAAAAACACTGGCCGTAACATCGGTGTCGATGTAAATACCATCGTAACCGCCCTCATCGTCAACGGTACGAACGTTAGCCGCCGTCATCATCACATAGACATCGTCACCCAGACCACCTTTTAAAACATCTCCCGCGTCAGAACCGGCAGGCCCAGGAATAATGTAATCATTACCAGCACCGGTGGAAATATAATCATCGCCTGGACCGCCATCAACATAATCATCTGTTGGGCCGCCAGTAATGGTGTCATTGCCTCCTCCCCCGGAAATATCATTAAACCCAATGCCCCCCGTTAAATTATCATCCGATTCTGTACCTATAATTTTACCGGCATCATAATAATCTTGGGAATTATCCTCGCCAAAAACCGCTTCTACTACGCGGGGAACCAGAGGGTCTATTCGAGCATGACCCTCATTCCCTGGCCACAGTATGTGTAAAAATTCATGGACCAAAGTTTCTTTAAACTTCTCTATATCGGTTTTAAGATATTGCGGGTTTAAAGAGATACTAATGATAGAATTCGTGCCATTTTTCACACTTACATTAATGCCCTTCAATATTTCATTGGGCGCTAATGTGCTTTCTAATGCGTCCCAGGTCTTCGTTGTACCATCCGGATAATGAATAAGCGTATCAAAATGAAATTCAACGACATTATTGTCATCCGCGCAGTCTTTAAAGACTGATGCAAGAGTCCCATCTCCAGAGGCATTGGCCATAAACTCACGCAGTATGCCGCGTTGCTCAGCAGTTAAAACGTTCGCTTCGTCCATGAGTGTGATTTTACAGCCATCTGTCTCATAACTAACATCTCCAGTAGCGCTGTTAAGGGGATATTCTCCAGGCATTTGCCCTCCGATGCCCACATATGAATAAACAAATCCCGAGTAAGCCGCGCTCCAAGCAAACGGTACAGTAAAGGGGGTTAAGAGGAATCCATTTTCGCCATCAGCCATGATCTTAATCCTTTAATAGTTTAATTTTAGCGCCTACAGTGGCGCACCCCTGATTAAACCTCTGTTTAAATCAGAATACAAATCCTTTTTCTCTCATCACAGTCACTTTGGACTTTTTCCTAGCGCCTTGGCTTTAGCCGTAAAGCGCTGATAGGTTCCCTGTACAAACAGACATTCCTCCCGGTATTCCTCCGGGCTTAACCCCCATCGGGCCGCTTCCCTGCGAATAAAGTGCTCCATAAAGACGGTGTCCCCGCTCATGAATGCGGTTGCATGCAGTGTCGTCATGCGATTCACCGTCGAACAGGACCCGGCCATTCTACCCAAGACCAAAAGGCGCTCCATCAATGGCATGTGATCCTCATATAAGGGTTCTGAGGCAACGGTAAAACCAGACAATAACAACATCCATAACGTTAATATTTTCATTAGATCTCTCTACTCCATTAGATAGACGGTGCTCAAGGTGTGAACATAGCGGAAAGCATGCTTGAAAGTGTCTCTCGGACAGGCCCGTGTAAAGACCCCATACTTGTCTTGAGTCGGGTTTTATCGATTGTCCGAAGTTGATCAAGGGCTACGTCGCCGTCTTTGCCGCCATGATTAACAGGTATGCGGGTAGGCCAATCACGCCGTACCGTGGTCATAGGGGCAACGATCACCGTGTTTAAATGATCGTTCATAACATCAGGGGAAAGAACGACAACAGGCCTATAGCCCGCTTGTTCGCTTCCCTTGGTCGGGCTTAACTCAACCCCCCACACTGAATAACGGGGAACCCTCACCATTGCCAAACCCCACTGTCGAAGTCATGGCTGAGGTCCTGCAGAGAGAGCACATCAATATCAGCGCCCTCCCAGACTTCCGGGGCGTCCCAGCCTTCGCGCACAAGCTTTGTAATCTCTAATTCAACCGTATCACCCAGGCCGATAGACAGCCGCTTGAGTTCACTGGCAGGGACCAACATCCCGACACTATTACCCACTTGTCTTAACTTTACTTGCATAACAACCTCCTTGATGTAGATACAAGGTTATTACACATTAAGGGGTAAATATAGGGATAAGCGTAAAGTCTAAGCTGATTTACACTATATTATAATAGGCGAAACATCTTCAGGGACTGCAGTAGGCTATATCACAGTAGAGATACCAACCCAAATTATGAAGATCAATTAAATATAACCGGAGAAATAAATGAAAAAATTTATTTTTATATGGATCTTTTTTGCAGCCTTTGCACAAGCCGATACCGACTGTTTGTTTGGGCCACCTTGTCCGTTACAACCTACGGCAGCCGAAATTGAAGCAGTCGATAAGATGTTTATTAAAGCGCGATACGCACTGGGAGCAATTTATACAGTTAAGAATGCTAAATATATAGATAACCCACCCTATAACAACATACCTGAATATGTTCGCTATACCGCGAAATTAAAACAAGCTGTTTCAGCATTATCGTCTGAAGCCAAGCAGCTTAATACCCAGGCAAACGGATACTCACTGCATGTTGCTGTTAACTTTATGAGGCTATGTATTGGTTCATATAATGATTCGAGTCAGTGTAGTCTCGCTTTAACTCAACTAAGAGAATTTTGGTGGGATAAAGAATTCGGCGATTCCTGGTCTGGTTATCCTGTTGGGAAAAAATGGGAAGGGTTTCCCGATAGCATGAAATAGCACCCTATTGGAATGGCTATATCTGTATAAAAAATAACTCTAAAAACAGGAGAAGAATTATGAAAAATTTGATGATGAGTATAGTCCTATGGGGCTTGAGTGGTGGTGTTTTAATGGCAGATACCAATCCCATTAAACATTTTGGGATGGCGGTGGATTCGGTAAGATCAGATATAGCTAAGGCAAAACCAGACTGTATTAAGGGACACGAGAATACGAGTCAATCCCTGAATGTGGTGTATTGTAATCTCGGTGGTTATACGGTCAAGAAGGTGACGTTGTATTTATATGATGAAGCGGGTAATGAACTACTCCGAACTCATATTAAGAAAGATGTAAAGCTACTGGGATCATCAACGTTTGGTATCTCGGCGAAAGCCTACGCAAAGAACGCCGGTAATCCAAATTATTTAAAGGCCAGGCTCAAATACTGGATAGCCGGTGGTGAGTCGAAGTCCTGTACCTATACCTTCAACCCCCATGCTTTCCGTAATGTCTGGTATGTACACTCTAGAGGAACGACAACACTGAATAATCGATGCCGTCAGGATTGGAAGCAAGCTGATTATTGAGTTACATAGATCAGAGGTGCCAATACGTTTTTGTGTTCAATGGTTAATCTTGTGGATCTGTATTCTTTGGGTCAACGCTATAATCGGTAGTATGGCCCCGCACTCGCCGTCTTTCCACGTTTTCAGGTTGATGCATTTTGCAATAACCCTTTTTAATCGCTGTGTGTCTGCAGGTTATTCTGAAACTGTCCGTGGATTGGGCCGTTCGATGTGAGCATTTCATTATCAGTAACCCGTTATGCCGGGAATCGTGGAAGGATAACGACCAATCCCCTACAAGACCTCAAAAAGCGTTGACAAGGAAAAACCGAAAAAAATTGGACACCTATTCAGCTAAATCTAAAATCCTTCAGAGAGCCTTAGGATGCGCCATAGCGGTAGTGTACGATTTTTAAGCAGAAGTGACCATTTACGGTAGAGGCGAAATTTGAGCAAAAAATATATACGGAAAATATATACGGATAAATATTATAAGGCGAAATATATGAGGCGAAATATATAGGGGGAATGATGTTGACTCAGGAGGACCCCGGTTTCTGCCGCAGATTCCCCGAGAGGTTAGAGGCCGTTTAGAAAGCCCCCCCCTTAACGATAGGGGTCCCTGGGGATCTAGCACGCCCCCAGGTCGAGCCGGGGCACAAGCCCCACTGTCACCCTATGCCTTATCATTCAAGACGGCATAGACGCTAGCACGCGAACAGCCTACCGTGCGTGCGATCTCGGAGGCGCCCACACCATCAGCCCGCAACGCCCGCACCTGGACACGGTCTATCTTAGGCTTGGGACCGAACTTCACACCCGACGCTAGCGCCGCCTCTCTCCCCTCGTTAGTCCGCTCCAGGATACGCGCCCTCTCCGCCTCAGCCACAGCCGCTAGGATCATGACGACCATTTTGCCAGTATCCCCCTCAGTGCTGAGGTGTTCTTTTAAGAAGCGGACCGAGACGCCCATCACCTCAAATTCTTTTACAAGGTTAACCATGTCGGCGGTATCGCGCCCGAGTCGATCCAGGCGCGTTACTATGACCACGTCCCCCGCTTCTACCTTCACTCGCACGGCATCAAGGCCGGGACGGTCGGTATTCTTTCCCGTGGCCTTATCGCTAAAGATCCGCCCAGGTTCAACCCCGGCAGCCTGGAGAGCCGCCAATTGAATGTCTAATGATTGTTGATTGGTACTAACGCGCGCATAACCGAATAATCTACACATAATCCCTTTCCCTGTTTAGTAAGTCGAATAGTAGACAAAGTGCCTAGCAACTAACCCTTTTACGACTTAATAAACACTATAGCCTTCCTAAAAGACGGTGTCCAGTGACTTACAATATAATAGACAGTGTGTTAGAACCTATAGTCACGACTTGTAATAATCAAACGAGGATTCACGACCATGCGCTACAGTAACCTTACCTTGAAGCTAATAGATTCATTGTTCAATCATCCGGAAGGATTAACGCGGGAAGCGTTGAGAGAAAAGACTAAGCCTGTTACCTGGTCTAGTGTGGCATTACCAGGGGGGATAAAGAGCGGGCTTTATCATATAAAGAAAGCACGATTGAAAAGAGATGATCTCTATACACTGACCAGCCGAGGAAAAAAAGATTATGAACTCTATCGGTCTCAAGGGCCCTCCCCCGAAACCAATACCCCAGCCAGAACCGAGACCATTAAAGATTCCTTTACACCGAGAGCAGCAACAGACCGCGACTATTTAGACCCTATTGCCGCCAGTTATATAGAAGCGATACAAGCACCCGCCAATCTAAACCGCGAATTAAATAAGTTCTTAGCTGACATTAAGGATCAATGTGCAGCGTTCTTAAGATCATGCCCTAGAGGGAAACCAACAAGCAAACTTGATACCCATAATCATAATATTGTAAACAAAATCATTCAAATTCAATCGCTTATAAATAGTTAAAAATAAAAGGGTGAGAATGTGCAATTAATGCTTGCGTAACCGGTTACGACGGATTACTATAGCTTCATAGTGTTAATTGCACTACACCGCCTGGGGTCACCAGGAGACAGGACAGGAGTCCACACCATGAGCAAATCAGCAAAAGCACAGGAAGCGCGCCGCGCCCTCAGTCAAGCCAGCCAACAAGCAAAAGCCCTTATCGAAATACACGCCGGAAAAACTGGCGAAGTTCTCACCGTGAACGAAATGCTTATGCGTGGTCATCGCATCGATACCGGTGAGGATGATTTCCGCACCTTTGCCACCTGGAGAAAAGACGGCTTCAGCGTTAAAAAAGGCTCTACCGGATTCCGGATCTGGGGCAGGCCTGTTAAGGCGAAAAAAGAAGCCGAACAGGAAGGCGCCGAAACAAAAGAGTTTTCCATGTTTCCTATGTGCGTCTTGTTCCATGCCGGTCAAGTCGAGCCCCTGGAGTCTGCGCCTACTGCAGAGATCCCCGCACACCTTATACAAAGCCAGACGCCAACAGAACAGCTCAGCCTCGCCTAGTCGTCAGCCTAAGTCGATTACAAACTATAGGAGCTTAACCCATGGTTAAAACCACCAGACCCCAGCGCAAAGCCATTAAACGCGTCTTTGATCGCCATGAGATAAAAGGCAGCTATTTAACGTTTAGGCGGACTGTTTTACCCGCGCCTTTTGATAATTGCCTAATGGTCCATTTACCGAGCGCCAATATCTGGCTTGGTATCGAAACCGACGGCTATACCCACAGCTAGCATTTACTAGTCGTTACCCCGCAACACATCCGCCCCGGTGTGTTGCTTGGTAACTACTACCTATAACTCAGGAGCAAACACCATGCGAGACATGATTGTAAATAACGCCTTTACCATTATAAAAATAGTGGTACAGGATATTTTAAACGAGCGCCCACAAAGCTGGGTTACCGCCTCCGGCATTCTAGGCAGTATGGGCGGCGATGTGGCTATTACCGATCAAACCATAGGGGAAATTCTTTGCAGCCTGAAGGCCTCCGGCGATGTTGAACAAAACCCCAATAAAGGCAACCTTTGGCGGCCAATAAATACGCTTGAATTTCTCGACACCATAGACCTCCCTACTTGGGCCCTTTCCTATATCCACTATGGCGACGATTCCAGCATTGAACAAAGCCACGCCGCCCAGGTTGACGAATGGCTGACAAGCTTTGCCGATCATCACAAGCTTGTTTTTAAGACGCTAGACATGGATTCAGGCTTTACACAGTCCCCCGCCTTTGGACTCGCGTGTGATTGCGAAAAAACTGAAGTTTGGGGACATCGCAAAGGCTACCACGCCAACTAACCCCGGAGAGCTAAACATGGACTATGTAAAAACCTTTTTATTGATTGATGGCAACAATCCCGATAAAGCCCATCACATCAAGATAACCGCTAATTTTCAGGTTTTCTATAACCAGTCTATTCTCTACCCTGCCGATTCAAAACGTAAAATTGGCGGCTGGCACGATTTCTACCAGGACGAAAACGTAACCGGCCTGGGGAATCATGGTTATCAAACCTATATCGACAAAGCCGTTAATGAGTTTCACGCTAGGTTAAACCTGGGGGATCTGTTCGACCATTGGGCAAACCAGGGGGACCGGGAGGCCGAAGTGATTGCCGTCGATGATAAGCAAGCGCTTGTTGTCTATACCATGCCGCGCGGCCGGATGTTTTTAGTGGCTGTCGACCGCTACTCAAAAAAGAAAATCCACTCAGTATCACCTAATAACATTCCCGCAAAATGGGCTCTTTCAGCCTGTTTAATGATGTTACTACCCAAACTTAAAGCCTAAGGAATCGCTATGCATATCATCGCCCATACCTGGACCACCGCGCGCATTGATGACCGCCACTGGTCCGGATCTATCCCCACTAGTTGCCCGCTCTCCCCTAAGGAGTGGAAGTGCCAAACGTGGCGCCCCTTGTTAAGACAATCGATTATCAGTGATACCGATAGAATCGCGGACGATATCACGCAACGCCGTATACAGTCGGCTGTTATCCATTTTGATAATGGCACCTTTAAAGAGCTTGAAGCCGACGATCTGGTGATTGACCTCCGGCCGATGATTCCCTATGGCTATAAACTCGCCAATAATTACACCATGACTAACCAGGAGATCGACCGCTATAACGTCACACAAAAGAGAATCAATAGCTTTATTGAAGCTACCCGCCCTATTCCAGAGTATGAATTGCACGACTCATGGGCCCAGGTAGCAATTCATATCAATGCATAAAACAGTTTCAAATAAAGGACTATTTAAACATCAATAATATCTTGTAAATGCAGATCTATAAAACACAAAAAGGATATCACCATGAAATCTAAACAAGCTCAAGCCGCCACCGCTATCCGCACAGAACTCAAAGCCCGCTCTATTATCGCCCGTGTCACCTCAACCCAGGCGTCTATGATGACGGCCGTTGATGTGCACATTAAAAACCCGGACCCGGACACCCTAAAAACGGTCAAGCTTCTATGCGCGCCCTATTGTTACGGTAGCTACGACGGCATGACCGATTGTTATGAGCACAGCAACACAAAAGAGGATCTGCCCCAGGTTAAATTTATGACTGTCGAGGGTGATTATACCGACGATCTAAAACAAGAGGCCTGGACCCTCATTCGTGAAACCTTTGGCGATGATGATACACCCCAGCTATTAAAAGAGACGACCAACTATAGACTAAAAGAGGAATATGCAGACCATTGGATCTGGCGTATTTTAAGCGGTTCTCTATTCCCTGAATTCTGGGAAACACACCAGCCCCCCAAACAAGCCACCGTGTCTCAATACTTAGGCGCAGCAGAACACCTGGAGCGGGTTTTTAATGTCGACCGCCATGCGTGTGTAGGTGATCAAGAGAAAACTTGGTGGCGCGGCCGTTGTGTACGTGTGCTGGCAGAATTGAAAGGCCTGGAGTGTCCGACCGCTAAACCCAACGATGTAGAGCGAACAAACGCCATCATCGCTAAAGTCGAGGCGTTTTTATCAACGCCCACCGATCCAGACGACACCCCGACCACAGACGATGAGTCTGAGCCGTCCGCCTTCGTGACACCAGACTATGAGAATCGCCAGGAAGACCGCAAAGACCGCCTCTTAGACCGTGCTGAGCGTGCCGTAGCTGACAGCGATAGCACCTATGCCCAAGCCAAAGACATGGCGAACGTAATCCCCTTTGGGCAGCCGATCCTTATCGGGCATCATAGCGAACAGCGCGACCGCAACTACCGGGACCGTATACACACTAAATTTGGTAAAGCCTTCGCGCTCCAGGACAAAGCCGAACACTACCAACGGAAAGCCGCTAACGTCGGTCATGCGGGGATTGCCTCTAATGATCCCGAGGCCGTCATTAAACTACAAGCCAAACTCGATAACCTGGAGAAAAGCCAGGCCATCATGAAAGCGGTTAATCGTATTATTCGTATGACGGGCTTATCGGACCAGGAAAAAATCCGCCGTATCGTCATTAATGAAAAATTATTAAGTGAAGCCAACGCGACAAAGATCCTTGAGCCAGACCATGCAGGCCGGTCCGGTTTTGCCTCCTATTCCCTCAGTAATAATAACGCCGAGATCCGACGGACAAAACAGCGTATCCAGGAATTGCAGTCTTTACGGGAAAGCACACCGATAGCCTTTGAAAACGATGATTTTTCAATCAATGTCGATGATGGCTATATCGTAATAGACTTTTCAGGCGGTAAACCCAGTGAAGCTACGCGCACCCTGGTTAAGTCCGCCGCCTTTAAATGGTCTCGTTACCGGACCGCCTGGGTACGCAAAGCCACAGCGAATGCCGCCGCCAGCGCTGAGCGATTACTCGATAACCTCAAAAAAATAGACGCTATCTATTAAGCCAGGAGAAAATCATGGCAGCCACACCCGCCACACAGCGTATGAAAAATATGAGGGACCGACAGGCAAAGTTGAAACGCACTCGGCGCGATTATTATGCGACGGCTGAGGAGCATGCATTTTTAACTAAATGCCTGGAGGATAAGCGGAATAAGGAGAAATAGCCCCCCGTCGTGTGTGAGGGCCTACTATATGGGAGCCCTCTCACTCGTCCTGTAAGGCCCTAGAGCCACTGTAAGCTTATAGGCATACAAGCACAGCGCTACACCTGGAACGTGCAGTACAGGATCACAGGCGTATGCTCAACGGATATTCCCCCGCTCCTTCCTAATCTGCCTCAATTTCTCCTCTAATTCCTCAGTCGTATACTCTGAATACGGGCACTCGTTCTCTACCATTATGTTGCCCGTGAACATGCCTAGATGCCTGCCCAATAGCTCCAAGCCCCTCAGCACGTGTCCAGGTTGGAAAGCGTATGCCGCCGCCAGTTCACCATATTTCGTCTTCACTACGAACGGCTCGCCGTACCTGTCTAAAACAGCCACATTCTGGCTGCATCGGTCGACGACCAATTTAATATCACCGAGCACTGACTTGTGAGTTAAATCGCTGTTTGCAGCATGCTCTCTCTGTAAAGCATTGATATGCGCAGATATGTTAGGTATTGCCAGCATTCGACTACCTTGCTGTTTAGCCGCTTTAACCGAGTAGCCAGCACGCATGGCCGCCTTTGTAGCGTTAAGGTCTATTACATATTCTTCTACGAAGCGTTGCTGGCGGGGATTCATCAGAGATAAACCCTGGATAGGTTGATAGCTCATACACTATTCCTCTAATTAGTGCTGCCATGGTAATAGGACCGGCCCTTTCCGGCAAATCATCCAGTAATAGCCGCTTAACCTGGGAATATGCGCGTTGAGGTGAATTTTAAGTTCGTGGCATATGTGTCCCCAGACCGCTCTAAAGTCATCATTGGTCTACATTTATGTATAGCTATTTAACACTTTTAAGGACGTAAGGACTTGGGAAAAGGTCGCTATTTATCACTATGATGGTATGGCAACGGCTATGTCTTGATGTCTTGATAGATCTATAGAGGGTTACGTTATGTTTAAGGTAGGTAATGGCTCTAAAACAGCAAGAATTGGTTAGGATTTTAGGATTGATTAAGACCAGCGTTCATTTACATCATCTACGGTGTACTATCTTCAACTATGTTCATCGATAGACGTTCATCTATGGCTGTTTAACGTTTAAACCGTAACGCTGTCAAGGATAACATGATCAAGGCTGACGTTAATCGGCCACCCTCTGGTAAACCCTCTAGCCCATCATATATTGGTGCAGTTCTGTTTTTTAGCAGTTTCCCTTAATGTGGAAGCCTCTTTCTCCATAATGTCCAGGAGTGGTCCAACATGCTTATTAAAACTACTATGCCACTTGGCGTCAGTATTAACATCCTCATGACAAAGGATTTTCGTTAGCCGCTCGCCTGCTCTTGAAGCGGCAATTTCGGCTGGGTCGTCCATACCCTTCCCACCGTCAGGATAAAAAGCCTTTGTTATCATACGAACGCGTTCATCTATCGTCATCGTCATATTATTTATATTCCCAGGATAGTTGATGTCCTGATATAGACGTTTAAACCATAACATTATCAAGGCTGAGATCCGGAAAGATCGAGAGGGGTTATCGTAGGGGTATGATTATGAAAAGCAGCGTAGTGATTGGATTAATCTCTAAATCACCAATTATAACCTCCCTGTCTATAGTAGGATGTATTTTTCAGTGAAGCTTTAGCGTAACTGATAAAATATAGACTATGCCTTTTCTAAAACAAACAATATACGTCTTGTTTTAAAGACACACCTCTCCTAATAGCTTTCCTTACTGTGTGTCAAGTCTTACCCTAGGGGGACGATTCGATACTCGCTTCGTTAAGCGTAACGTTTTTAAATTAAAAAGTCAAATTATAAGGACTAGATTATTAAACCATCATGTCTTTTAATATGACCATCTTCTCTCCATCCACTTCTGTTATTTTCACTACACCGCCCTTTGACTCGCTCTCTTTAATCACAGACTTAATATAGGTCTTATTACGAGATAAATGCTGAAGTCCAATCTGTTCCGGAAATTCCAAAATATCTTCCATTAAATGCCCCTTTCTCCCTTTCGTCCTCAGAAAGATAACCAGCTTATTCATGATAGTGGATTTCAAGCTCTCTGTGAGAGTCGCTCCATTTATCACTGAATCCTCATTGGAAGCTTTTCTAATGCATTCAGCTTCATTATCGCTCAACTGTTTAACCATGGCAGCGGTCTCTATATCCCCAAAGTTATCCGCTCCACGACCTGTTTCAGCGCTTTCAATCGTATAGTAAAATTCCTCCTGTTTACCGCAAGGTAATTGGCGCTGCTTCTCCACCGTCGCCACAATACAACCATGCTCACCTTCAACCTCATTGCGGACAAAAATGATCGTATCAACAATCGCTCCAATTACCCCAGATCCCGAATATTCCTCTCCCGTTTTGGTCGTATGGTGAATTAACATTATATGGATACCCAAAGATCGCGCTAATACGCTCAATCCCTGCATGATCGGCGATACATCGTCTGCATCGTTCTCACGAATACCAGGACACGCTGACCGAAGTGTATCCACTATCACCAAACCCAAATCATGATGTGATCGCTGCCAGGCCTCTATCTTCATTTTAAAATCAGACATCCTGCCAGGGCCCATCAAACAGATATCGTCCTGGGTCGTATAAAAAGGGATAGTTCTCTTATCTTTAAAAATAGGATGATTCCAGCACGCCGCTCTCACACGCTGGTTAATCGATAGAGGGGATTCGGCAGCAACATATAAGACTGTGCATTGATCGACCTGACGGGTATGCCATGGCTCTCCAGACGATACATATAATCCCAAATCCACAGCGAAAGCCGATTTACCCACATTTGGCTGTGCTGCCAACAAAGATACATCACCGTAAAGCAATAGCCCCTGGACCAATTTTCTCGATGGCTGACCTTGATCATCCCTAATATTTTCCCATGAAAAACAATCAAAAGCCGGTCGCACTCCCTCATCAATATCCTGTAATTTATGACGTTCTCGTTCTCTTTTAAGCCCATCCTGATGATGAGGAGTGCTTAAATAATCAATAGAGCCATCATTACTCATTAATTAAAGCCTCCTTGAGTAAGGGAAATTGAGGATATTCACGCTGTAAAACCTCATAAGCGTCCCGATAAAGGGCTTCATCTTTAAGACCGACCGGACGGCCAGCCTTTTTATCACTGAGGTAAATACCCACTACCCAGCAATAATATTCCAACTGATCTTTTGAGTGATAAATCGCATCATTAGAGGATTGCTCTTTATTTTTAGGGCCCCAGCGCTTCATATTTTGACGCCGCCACAACCCTAAATCTACCAGTGCCCCCATCACTTCAGCCTGAGTGCAACCGGCATGACAGCGAAATAAAATCTTTTCGCCGTGAAGAAGTCTCAGGGATAAGCTGGGGGTTTTATCGGCGTGGCTGGGAC
>LKGT01011391.1_pt1 | contig 14554 bp, 11 predicted proteins | sample 503861 | NCBI WGS metagenome assembly LKGT01 (sample SAMN04113194, study PRJNA297058) | marine sediment metagenome | biome: marine benthic biome; feature: marine benthic feature; material: marine sediment; isolation source: sediment sample collected at the water-sediment interface from the South......
ATGGCCATGACGATATCCAAGCTGTCATGGAGCAAGCTCTGGCAGGCGTTGAACCCCCTCCTCCTGCCGCTCTTGCATCTCGTCTACCTGGACCGCCACGGCATAAGGAACCTCCTGGTGTACGACCTCAAAAACCTTCTCCCGGATAATCTCAGCCACAAGAAGATATTGGGGCTGATCTGTCACCTGCCCAGGAGGGAAGAAAGGAGGGGCCTCTGGAAGATACGTGAGCAGGACTCGCTCCAACCGGTCCAAGTTGACCCCCTCCGTGGCCGAGATGGGGACTACCTCGGATGACGGCATCAGCGTCTGACACTCCTCCATCACGGGGAGGAGGTGTTGCTTCGGCTCGACCAGGTCGACTTTATTCAGGGCTATAAGGATCGGGGTCTTCATCTCCCTCAGATGGCCCTGGACCAGTCGGTCCTCATCGGAAAGGGCATCGGAGGCGTCGATCATCCAGAGGATGACATCGACCTCCTCTAAGGTCCTGAGAGCGAGCCTGACCATCTCTCGGTTGAAGAGGTTCTCCGCGTGGTGAATGCCCGGAGTATCGAGGAAGATCATCTGGTGCGTCTCGGTCGTTCTCACACCAGCAATCCGATTGCGGGTCGTTTGTGGCTTTGGAGAGACAGCGGTGACCTTCTGACCCACAAAGCGGTTGATTAAGGTGGACTTGCCCACGTTGGGCCGCCCGATGACAGGAATGAATCCTGCCTTATGGCCTGCGGGGCCCCCCATCATAGTCATAGTGTTCCCCCTACCCGAAAAATAGCAAGGTCCGGGCGATCCGGCAATCCACGATCTTTACGACCTGCAGAGCGGTCCGATTTCCGCCATTCTGAAGCTATCAGCAACCGGCTGTCCGTTACTAGAATGCTGGACGGCTAGCTCGCGAGCGGGCTGGACCGCTGGACGGCCGGCAGGCTACGAACCTGGAATACCTACACACCGAGAATCATGCCACGCTATAACCCTCCAAGCATTCCAGCAAGCCAGCTTACCAGCATTCTAGCGGCTGACAGCTAACAATTTGTTGATGCTGACCGCTGACTGCTGATAGCTGACATTTGGAGGGGTACTAGACAGCCGAACTGCTGTCGATCGGCCATGAGCTAGTCCCCCTTGGCCATCTCGGTTGGGGGAAGGATATGGGAAAGGCCTTATTCTATGCGAGGAGGTGCCGCAGGAGAGTACCGATGAGGAAGAGCTCCTTACCGACGTCGTCGGCAAGGAAGTACAGGCCATGGATCGCGCCGTCCCCATGGGGAGCATCCCGCGTCCATATCACTTCCATCTCAGCCTCTACGGGGGAGAGAATGAGCCACGGAGGGACCGCCACGCTCAAACGCGTTTGGGGTGGAACCCTTTGAGGAAGCACAATCATCATTCCAGTGTCGCTTAAATTCTGCGCCCGGCCCGGCAGGCATGTATCCGGGGGCATCCGGCAGGTGACCTCCAAATCGATGGAGATGCGGAGGGAAGCACGGGGGGTCGGGCCCGCCTGGAACGCCAGGAGCCGCCCCCAGATGAGGGAATCGGTCCCGGCCCACTCGGTGAACTGCAAGCCCATCCGACCGGGAGTGTTCTCGGCCAGCCAGACCACCACCGCCTCGGCCCGGGCGCTCTGGTTCCCCGCGATTAGGAGGAGGCTCACCCAGGTGCCAGCGGCCAGGGGCCGTGGGACCTCGAGCAGCAGCCCCCCCTGGCTGACGTTCTTGGTGAGGCCGAAGGTCCGGTAACCTGGGACCGCCGGGCTCTCGCAGAGGACCGGCAACCGGAGCCGAAACCGGGGATACTGGCGCGTTTGGGTTTGTTCCCTGCTTTGCTCCAATGTCGCTCCGTCCCGGCTCATCTTTTTTACCGTATGTGTGGTGCTGCAATCATCGGGGAGAGTCCCTACACCCATGGATCCCCCAGCTCAACAGACTGCTGGCGCAGAAAATTCACTTCGGCGGTGAAAGTGGGACTTTACCCAAAAAATAAAGACGCCTCAGGAAGGAACTTATTCCTCCTTGAGGCGTCATGGCCTTTATCGAGCGGCCCGGCCTTGGGGCCTCTCGACCTCTCGCGCGATTCCAGTTCTCCCTGGATACCGAAGCCTTCTCCCGGTGTCAAGGAGTTTCTTCGAAGGGGCCGAGGAGATCCTCGGCCTTCAAGACCGTCGGGACGACCTCCCTGAGACTCGACGCCGGCTCTCTTGCCGCATCCGTGAGGAAAGGGCTCCTTCCATAAACTCTAGCCCTGTCCGGTAGATGAGGTCGCGCTCCCCAGCCGACCCGACTTCACATCGGTGGGCTACCGAGCGGACCACCTGACGCTCCAACCCCACCTGCTGCTCGCTTAACAAGAGGCTCAGGAACAAGGTCGTCCCGGGCCGGTCCCCTACCACCCACCGGGGATGGCGCCGCCCGTCTTTTTTCACTCGCCTCCCTCGCTCCACCCCCCCTCGTCGGGGTCTTTGGCCCAAATCCCCTCCGCTGTCCCTCCCGGTGTTTCCTCATCCGAGGCCACGATCTGACGAAGGAGTGTGCCGATGAGGAAGAGTTCCTTGCCGATGTCGTCCGCCCGGAAGCGCAGGCCGTGGAGCACACCGTCCCCCTCAGGCGCGGACCGGGTCCACACCACTTCCATCTCCGCCTCCACTGAGGGGAGGGTGAGCCACGGTGGAACCGTCACCGTCAGCTGCGTCTGAGGAGAGAGGTCCTGGCTGAGGACGAGCAGCAGGCCGCCGTCGCTAAGGTTCTCGATCCGGCCTGGCAGGGTCGTATCTGGCTGGTCCCGGCAGGTAACGTCTAGGACCATCGGGATGCGGACAGAGGCCCGGGATTTCGGGCCTGCCTGAAGGTCCAGGAGCTGCTCCCAGGCGAGGCGGTCGGCCTCGGTCATCATGGTGAACTTGAGACCCATGCGGGAGGGGGGATCCTCGGCCGTCCAGACCACCGCCCCCTCGGCCCGGGCGTTCCGATCCCCCATAAGCAAGAGGAGGCGCGTGGGGGTATCCGGCGCCAGCGCCTGCGGCACTTCGAGCAGCAGCCCACCCCGGCTCACATTCTGGGTGAGACCGACGGTCCGATAGCCAGTGATCGCCGGGCTTTCGCAGAAGACGGGCATCCGAAGCGGGACCCGGGGATGCTGGCGGCTCGCGGGACGGTCTACGGTTTGCTCCACGGTCGTTCCCTCCCGATTGATCTTTACTCGGATCTCCCGAAATTCGTCGAGGGGATTCGCCGCGAAGCAATCGCCATCAATACCGCTGCCCGTTTACGCCTTCTTTCTCTGGCGACTTATCCTTCTCGGGTTCATCAATGAGGAGCCCCTCGGCGACCCCGGTAGTCTGCCCTATGGCCATGTCGACCGTATCTTTATATTCCCGAAATCACTCCAAGAGAAGCCCCACGCCATGTACGAACCACGCCCCCACCCACGGCGCGCTGCTATCGGGTGCCACCCCGGCACATCTTATGATCACATAAATCAATGAGAACCAAAAGGGTTTTGTGGCCGCCCCTCAAGCGGATCTCTTTCCATGCTACCGTGATTACAGCCTAAGCATGCCCACGATCGCCTTCAGCCTCGCGGGACTAATCGGCTTCTCGAGAAATTCCGAGACCTTCAACTGCTCTGCTTGGGCCTTTACATCCTTGCTTCCTTCAGCGCCGACCACAACAATGGCAATCGCTGGGTTGAAAATCCGGAAGATGCGCACGAGATCCCAACCACTCAGGGCGAACCCATGTACGGGAGGAAGGTCGAGGTCGATGATGGCGACCTCACAAGGGCATTCCTTCATCTTCTTGATGGCCTGCCAGCTATCTGCTGCCGTTTCGACTGTATACCCTGCACCCAGGAGCGACACCTGCAGTCCCTCGCGGCAATGGCGATCATCATCCACAACAAGAATCTTCTTCTTCTGTACAGCTACTGGCTCGCGGCACTGCTCAATGGGCTGCAGCGTATCTATGGCATCCGGCCCATGCAAAAGGATTCGTTTCGCCCCGCCACGTCTTCGAGGAGTGAACTGCCTTTTCTCCATATCCCCCTTCCGGAGAACGCCATCAGGCCCATACCGTTTGCCGATCCCTTCTCCCGCCCAATCCTACCTCAAAACAACCGCCCGGAAAGGAAGGGAAGCTTGCCGGCAGTTCATCGAGCGATAGCGTTTGGACCTACCTCCCATACAGCTATCCCGTCCAGAGTATCCCTCACAAGCAACCGCATGGATAAGGATAAGGCAGACTCCATGCCAAATCGTAGGAAGGGCCACCGCGGGCGAGGGGAATCGTCCTGATTTGCCCTGTTTTGTACTGACCCCCACCGCAGGGTGTGCGTGGCGGTGAGCCTTTCCGAGCATGGATGCATGTAAGATTTACATGGCACTGATGTAAGGATTACACGAAACACAGTGTGCAATATTTTCGCTTATGGCAGAGGAGGAAGGATTGCAGGGAAACGATGGAAGAAGTCGAGCGAGCTCTCTCTTCATCTCATGATGTGCGCCAGTTCCTCCGCTAGGACCTGGGCCTTGTCCGCGAGATTGAAAGCCCGAAGGAAATCCTTGATCGAAAGTGCCTCTTTGGCCTTAGACAGAAAGACCCGAATGGTTGAAAAGATCTCCTGCTGGTCCTGGCCTAAGGTTTCCTGATCGATCCGACTAAACAATTGTTCTGTTCCTTCGATTTTGGCCTCCGCCTCATGTTTCATTTGATCCTCTTTCTCACCGCCCACCTGGGGCAAGAGCTTGGGAGCAGTGGAAGCCGGCTTCTCTTCCACCGCGTGCGGTTTCGGCGGAGCGGGAGAAGGCGGGCCCACCACGGCCTTCGATTTGGCACAGCCCGCCATGATGACTGCAAGGAGAATAGGATAGCAAAGCGGCTTCATCGCTACTGCTTCTATAGATTCTTCCGCGCTCCCCCGCGGCACGTCTCCCTGCGGGGTCATGAATGGACCTAGCCTACTGGGAGCCGGACGACCATGGTTGTCCCTCGGCCGACCTTAGATGAGACTTCGATGGAGCCATCATGCATCTGGGCGACCCGGTAAACCAACGAGAGACCGATGCCGCTTCCACCGGGTTTCGTCGTGTAATAGAGGTGAAAAATTTTGTCGATGTCTTCGGGCGGGATCCCGACCCCGGTGTCGGCGATGCTCACCCGGACAATCTCGCCCCCCTCCTGTTCCGTCGAAATGGCGACGGTACCACCGGTTGGCATAGCCTGACAAGCGTTCAGCAGGATGTTCAGGAAGGCTTGCCGCAGCAGCTCTTCGTCGGCAGCCATAAGAGGAAGGATGGGATCGAACTGGAAGGCGAAGCGGATCCCGTCCTTTTGCCATTCGGTCTCCAGGAGAGCCACCACATCCTTCAAGAGGGCGTTCACGTCCAGCAGCTTCAAGCTCAGCTCTTCAGGGCGGATAAACTTCAAAAAGCCTTGGACCACCCGATCCAACCGCCGGATCTCGCTCCCGATGACCTCCAGGCTCTGCTTAACCTGTTCCGGAGGCACATCGAGCTTTTCCTTCACGATTTCGAGGTGGATCATCATGGCGTTGAGGGGGTTTTTGACTTCATGGGCCACCCCTGAAGTGAGCCTGCCAAGCGCTGTCAGTTTGGCGGAATAGCTGATCAAGGACTGAAGCGTCTTGATTGATTCGAGGTCCTTGATAACAACCATGGCCCCCATCGCCTGCTGGGCATCTGTCACGAAGAAGACTGAGACCAGAAATTCTTTGTGGCCTCCATCCCGGGGGAGTGCGATGGTGGCATTGCGAAAGCCGACCTGCTGCTCAAAGGCTTGCTCCAGCAAAGGCTGGAGGGGATGGGATGGCTCCAGCATGTCCTCCCACGGCCATCCGACGACGTGCTCAAGCGGCCTTCTCACGACGACCTCGGCGGCCTTGTTGAAGAAAAGGATCCGGCGGTCTCGGGTGAAGAGGATGATCGCGTCCTCCAAGTGATCGACAACTTGCTGAAGCTGAGCCTTCTCGCCCAGCATCTTCAGGCGGTCTGCCTGAAGCTGTTGGCCAAGGAGTTGGAGCTGGGAGGTGAGTTCGCCAATCTCGTCCCCCCGGCCACGGCGGGCATCAATCTCGAAGTCGCCCCGCCCGATCCGATCCACCTCCCGGGTGAGCCTGCGGATTGGCTTCAGGATGAGGGTGCCTAAGCCCATCGCCACGAGCCAGGCCACGGGCAGCGTGAGGCCAGCGAGGGCGAGGCTCTCTTGCAAGGAGGCGTTCAGCTCCCTCCTCAACAGGCTGGTGGTGATCCCGAGCCGAATACTTCCGAAGGGCTTGTTGTTGAGACTCAGGGGCAGCGTGGTCTCGTAAATTTTTCCCCTCTCGTAAAGCGCGCGGAAGCGACCGATGGGATCGAGGGAAAGGAGATGCTCCAGGCTCGGTCTCTCGGGGGCGTCTGAGCCTTCCTTCTCCCGCTCGCTGTTTAAGATCATCTTTCCCTTTTGGTCGGCAATGAGGGCGTACAGGAGGTGGGGCGAGTATCCGACACTGGCGTCAAGCAGGGTCCTCAGCTCCTGATCCCGCCTCAAGATCTCCGCGGGATTCTGACCTCGGGCTCGGGAGAGGGAGCGACTGCTTCGAGCGTACATCTGCTTCGCGATCAACTCTGCCTGCTGCAACGCCTCCTGGACGACAACCCTGGTCAACTGGGAAAGGTGGATAAAGGTGGTGGTGGCTACCACCAGGAGGGTCAGCAGGGTGATGGCCACGACCTCTTTGCCTTTGATGCCGAAGCGCATTCTAAACACCGTATCGACGCAGCTTGTTGTGGAGGGTCTTCAGGCTGACCCCCAAGATCTCAGCAGTTTTTGTCTTATTATTGTTCACGGAGGCGAGCGTTCTGAGGATGAGGTCCTTCTCCGCCTCCTCGAGAGTGACTCCGAGAGGGATGTCGACGGCGTCAGGGCTCTCGTCCCTCGTCTTGTCCGTGAGGCTGGGGGGGAGGTGTTGTAAGGTAATGAGGTCGGTTCCACAGGCGATAATCGCCCGTTCGATCGTGTTTCTCAACTCTCTGACGTTTCCCGGCCATGGATACCGGATGAGAGTCCGCAGAGCCACCTCATCGACCGATTTGATCCTTTTCTCGTATTTGGTGTTCAACTCCTCAATGAAGGCCTGGATGAGCAAGGGAATATCGTCCCTCCGGTCCCTGAGAGGGGGGAGGGCGAGGCTAAAGAGGTTCAAGCGGTAGTAGAGATCCTCCCGCAAGGTCCTTTCTTTAATCGCCTTTATGGGGTCCTTGTTGGTGGCAGCCAGGACCCGCACGTCTACCTTGATCTCCGCCTTCCCCCCGAGCCGCCTCACCGTACCATCCTCAAGGATCCTCAGGAACTTCGCCTGGGTCGAAGGGCTCATCTCGGCGATCTCATCGAGAAAAATCGTTCCTTCATGGGCCAGCTCAAAACAGCCAACTCTCCGTTCCATCGCGCCGGTGAACGCCCCTCTTTCATGACCAAAGATCTCGCTCTCCAACAGTGTCTCCGGGATGGCCGAGCAGTTCACCGCGACGAAGGCTCTTTGGCCCCGGGGCGAGAGCTCGTGGAGGATATGCGCCACGAGCTCCTTGCCCGTCCCGCTCTCTCCTGAGATGAGAACAGGAGCAGCTGTAGGAGCCGCGAGGTCAATCAGTCGGTAAACTTCCTGCATGGCTTTGCCCTTGCCCACCAGCTTTCCATACCCCCAGACCTCTTTCAACCGCCGCCGAAGGAGGGTCACCTCCCGGAGCGCTTCGCCTTTTTCCAAGGCCCGCTGGATCAGGATCTTAAGCCGCGGAACGTCCACCGGCTTTGTGAGGTAGTCGTAGGCCCCGTCCTTCATGGCGGAGACGGCTGTTTCGATGGTGCCATGGCCAGTGAGGATAATGACTGTGGCGAAAGGCAACTCCTCCTGAACGGCCTTCAAGAGCCCCAGTCCATCGAGCTTCGGCATGACGAGATCGGCGACCACGACGGCTGGGAGGAAGGCGACGGCCTTCTGCAAGGCTTCCTCTCCGTCAGAAGCTTCCTCGACGTCGTAGCCCCAGTTTGAAAGGAGCGCCTTCAACCCCTTCCGGGAAGACCCTTCATCGTCAGCAACCAAGACCCGCTGCCTCATCCTCCCTCCCAGGCTTTCGTATGAAACTTTTCCTTTCCTCCATTGGTCACACCGTGGAGTATGGCTGCATTTCTTTCGTTAGACCGGAGGCCCCGCCCACCCCCCTCCGGGCCGGACTCCGCTCGATAAGGTGTCCCGTTTTTTGTGGGCTAAGGCTATCGGAATCCCCGGTTTCATCCCCGTATCAGCTGTGAAGTCCCCAAGTATCTCCCGATAGACAGGTGGTGTCAAGCGGCGGGCTATTGGTGCCCCCACCCACTCCCCTTCCGGTCGTGGCGACAGCCATAGGGGTCCGAGGCCGTCCCCGCCCTCCTCCTGGGCCCTGGCGGCTGGACGGGCGGATCATGCGAATACGGAGCCGCCGTAAGGAGGCACGGGACAGCAAAAGCATTTCACGTGCCAGACTCCTGCACAATGGTATGCGAAAGACAGGGGTGTCGTGATGCGTCTTGATAAGGGTTGTCAGAAGGGGTAATGTGCCGTGATTACTGCCATCTTTCGCCTCCATGAGGACTTCTCGGCATGCCCATTTCCACGAACAAAGCCATTAGGGAAATTATCGGAGTCGCCATCCCCCTCCTCGTCTGGCTTACCCCGATCGCGGGACTCCCGCCTCAAGGGCAGCGTGGATTTGCCCTGGTGGTCTTTGCCATCCTTTACTGGACGCTGGAACCGATTCCGCAGGCATGGACGAGTGTCCTCGTCTTGATTTTCGTCCCCCTCCTTGGAGTGGCGGACTCCACCACGGCTTTGTCAGGGTTTGCCACCGGTGCCTTTGGGTTGGTCTTTGCCAGTCTCCTGCTCGGAGAAGGGGTCCTTCAGAGCGGGCTGGGTAAGCGACTCGCCCTGCTCTCTCTGAAAGTCCTTGGAACCCGCTACGAGTCAAATCCTCGCGCTGGGATTCAAGACCTTCAGCCACGCCCAGGTAACCAAGGCCATGCTCCTCCTCGCCTTGGTTACCGTATTCCTTATCCTCCCCGTCACGGTCCTTTACTGGTCCCTCCTCGGCTTGCTGTGATGAAGGCGCCTTCCACGCCAGGATAGTACCCTGGGACCAGGGTACTCCTGGTCCCAGGGAGACAGACGATCTTCGCAGACGGCGGTCGCCCCTGAGTCCTAGCCCGCCGCTCGATCCTGCGCGCTGTGCGTCCTATCCCCGGAGGAAGGGCTGAGACAGGAGGGGCCTGGATCAGTATTAGAGGTGATTGAGAGCAAGGCGGAATGTTTTTTCAGCGGCCTTCAGGATTGTGACTTACACGAGATTGCAAGAAGCCGGGCCTGTTTGGTCCACATGCGGCGACGGGCCGCGGGGGTCGTATCGTCGTAGCCGAAGAGGTGTAAGATGCCATGGATCAACAGGAGAGCCATCTCTCGAGCAAGAGAATGGCCATGCTCTTGGGCCTGGCGGGCAGCGGTTTCGACCGAGATGACTACATCGCCGAGGAGATGCGGACACGGCGATGGGGAATCCCCCTGCTGCGGAAAGGCGAGGACGTCGGTGGAACGATCGTGGTTTAAATACGCCCGATTGAGCCGCCGCATGGCCCGATCACCGACGAGGAGCACCGAGACCTCATTCCTCGGTCTGCCCAAGACGTATAACGTCCTCTCCCCCACCCTTTGTAACCGCGACAGCCCGACTTGCCTCCTCCTTTGCCGATTTCGGATCTGTATCCCCATCCCCTTTCTTCTCTCCCTCTTTCTTTTGCCCTTCTTCGAACTTGTACCCGGGGTAGTCCACACGGTGGTGGTGGATGGCGGTTAGGACGCGAACCATGGCCTTGCCAATCTGGTGCAGATCCTTCAGGGTGAGATCACATTCCGAGAGTTCCCCCTCGAGAAAGATAGTGTTCACCATCCGCTGGACCACCGCCTGTATCCGGGCCGGGGTGGGGTCGGTCAACGTCCTTGCCGCCGCCTCGACCGCATCAGCCAGCATGAGGATCGCCGCCTCCCTTGTCTGAGGCCTGGGGCCGGGGTACCGGTAATCCTCTTCCTTCACCTCGCTGAGGTCAGGATCCTGAGACCCCTTGGCCTTTTCGTAAAAATAGGTGACGAGGCGGGTGCCATGGTGCTGCGGGATGAGATCCACGATGGCAGCCGGCAGCCGGTGTTCCAGCGCCATCTCGATTCCATCCTTGACGTGAGAGATGACGATAAGACTGCTCAGGCTTGGCGAAAGCGTATCGTGCCTGTTCATGGCATCCATTTGGTTCTCAATGAAGTAGGTCGGTTTCCTGACCTTGCCGATGTCGTGATAATACGCGCCGACCCGACACAGGAGCGGATTGGCGCCGATACCGTCGGCTGCTGCCTCCGCCAGCTCTGCCATCATCAGGCTATGGTGATACGTCCCGGGAGCAGCCTTCATGAGCTGTTTTAAGATGGGCCGGTTCAGATTGGAGAGCTCAAGGAGCTTGAGATCGGTGGCGGTGCCGAACAGATACTCCAGGGCGGGAAGGAGTGTTGAGGAGAAGAGCGCAACTAACACCCCGTTCACGAGGCAGGCCCCCAGTTCATACCCAAACGCTGGGCCTGACCAGCCGTAGATTGGAATGAAGGCAATAACAGTGGAGCCATTGGCCACGGTGACCCAGAACCCCGCCTTGAAGAAGGTAGCTCGGTCCTGGGTCCGCCGGATGACGAAGGCACCAACGATGGCACCCACCAACCCGAACAGGAGGAAAGTCACCTCGTCCGTCACCATAAGCGTGGTGAGAATGCCCAAGGCGACGGCCCCTCCAAAGGCCGTCCGAGCATCGAAGAGGACCGCGAGCAGCACACTCCCCAGGGCCACGGGGACCGCATAGTAGAGGGAGTGGAGCGGAATGGAAGGATACCTGTGGCTTATGGACTCGAGGACGAACAGGACAGGGAAGCGGCTGATCACGATGGCCAGGAGGATCACCGTCCCCAAGAGGTAAAGCCTCTTGTGGGACATCACCGGTCGGGTCTCGAGGAACCAGACATAAAAGTAGAGGGCCCCTAGCACGAAAACAACGAAGAACAAGACCGCAAGGACCGAAAAGGGACCGAGGGGAAGAGGGCGATACGAGGCGATGACCAGGCTTACGTTCAACACCAGCAGGACGCCTAAAATAAGGGGAATGACAGGCCGTTCCTCCGAGGCCCGAAAGAGCTGACCCATCGGGGAAAGCCGGTAGCGGTAGGGGGGCAGAATCGTTGACTTGCTCCCTGTCTTGGTATCGTTACCTTTCTTCGCCCTTGGCCCAAGCCACTGCGAGATCTTCATCGCCTCCTCAAAGAGAAAGACCGTCCCAAGGGATCATGGCCAAGACAAATTATCGGTCGGAAGTTCACAGGGTGGACTCGCAGCCGACTCCTTAGCTTCCTCGGGCCGTCTCCGGGCCCTCCTCGTGTCGCTTGGGGTCTTCGGAGGCCGGGAGTGAGGTCTGGTGCTCTTCATAGGCACGAATGACTTGCTGGACCAGCTCGTGGCGGACGACGTCCGCCTGGCCAAGATAAATGAAATCAATCCCCTTGACATCCCTCAGGACCGAGCGAACCTCGATGAGTCCCGAGATCTTGCCTGGGGGAAGGTCCACCTGGGTGATGTCGCCAGTGATCACCGCTTTCGAGTTGAACCCGAGCCGGGTGAGGAACATCTTCATCTGCTCGGACGTGGTGTTCTGAGCCTCGTCGAGGATGATGAAGGCATCATTTAGAGTCCGTCCCCTCATAAATGCGAGCGGGGCAATCTCGATGACGCCCATCTCGATCAGGCGGTTCGCTCGTTCCGTCTCGAGCATGTCGTACAGTGCATCGTACAGGGGACGAAGGTACGGGTGGATCTTCTCGTACAGGGTCCCAGGTAGAAACCCGAGACGCTCGCCCGCCTCCACTGCTGGGCGGGTGAGGATGATCCGACTCACCTGTCGCTTCAGATGGGCCGAGACGGCCATAGCCATCGCCAGGTAGGTCTTGCCGGTCCCGGCGGGGCCAATGCCAAAGACGATATCGTGGGTCCGGATGACGTCGATATACCGGAGCTGCCCGAGGCTCTTGGGTCGGACCGGACGCTTCTTGGGAGAGACCTCGATCACCTCATCCTGGATCTTCCGGAAGGTCTCATCCCCCTCCTGGACAATGTGCCGGAGGGCCAGCTTCACGTCGTGGCTTCCGATGGTCCGTCCCCCTTGCAAGAGGGTGGTGAGTTCACCGATCACCTTCTCGGCGATGCCGACCTGCTCCTCGGCCCCGCTAATGGTCAGGAGTCCATCCCGGACCACCAATCGGACGCGGAGACCATCCTCCACCATTCGTATATGCTCGTCGTTCCGCCCGAAGAGGGCCTGGATCTCCCGGCCAGGGGGGAGAAGGACCTGCCTGCGAACAGTGCCCCTTTCGCCTTTCATTTGCTGTGGGATACTTCCCCTCCTGAGAGTAATCAGGGGACGGCTGTGACCGTCCCCTCCGCTCTACTCGATACAAGAAAAGGCTACTCCCCTGATCCTGCCATTGTCAATGGAAAAAGCATTTTTTTTACATAGATATTCCAATGGGTTAGTCAATATCCGGTTTGAGGCGGAGCTCCTTGAGCTGAAGCGGGTCCACACCCGCAGGGGCACGCGTCATAAGGCACTGGGCTCGCTGGGTCTTGGGAAAGGCGATCACCTCGCGGATTGACTCGGCTCCTGCGAGGAGCATGATGAGCCGGTCGAACCCGAAGGCGATCCCACCGTGGGGCGGCGTCCCGAAGTCGAGGGCCTCCAAGAGGAAACCAAACCTTTCCTTCGCCTCGGCCTCGGAAAGGCCTAAGGTGGCAAACATCCTGGTCTGAACCTCTCGACGGTGGATCCGGATGCTGCCCCCACCCACCTCCTGGCCGTTGATGACGAGGTCATACGCCTTGGCCCGCATCTTCTCGGGGGCGTTCTCAAAGAGGCCGATGTCCTCGTCTACGGGCGCCGTGAAGGGGTGGTGAACCGCTACGTAACGCTTCTCCTCCTCGCTGTACTCCAGGAGGGGGAAATCGGTGATCCATACCGGCCGGATGAGCGTCTCCTCTATCAGGCCCAGTTCATGTCCCAACTTCACCCGAAGGCGGCCGAGGGACTCTGCCACTACCGTCGGGCTGTCGCCGATCACGAGAACGAGGTCCCCGTCCTCGAGTTCGAATTGGCGACTGATCCCCTGCAGGGCGCCAGGATCCAGAAACTTGGTGACCGGAGACTGGAGCCCATCTTTCGTCATCCGGAAGGGGGTGAGGCCCTTCGTTCCGAGGCCCTTCACAAATTCGGTGAGGTCGTCGATCATCTTGCGGGAGAATACTTCGGCCTTTCCCTTCACCTTGATCCCCTTGACTTGTCCCCCTCTGGCGAGGGCTTCCGCAAAGGGGCGGAAGGTGGTCCCCCGGCACAGGTCACTGATATCGACGAGGAACATCCCGAATCGGGTATCCGGATTGTCGAGACCGTAGGTAGCCACTGCCTCTCCGTAAAGAAGACGGGGGAAAGGCCGGTCCATCTCGACTCCCTTCACCTCGTGGAAGATGGCGGCGATGAGTTCCTCCATGAGGATCAAGATATCCTCCCGGTCCACGAAAGACATCTCTACATCAATCTGCGTAAACTCTGGTTGTCGGTCCGTCCGTAGGTCTTCATCGCGGAAACACCTGACGATCTGGAAATAGCGGTCGAGTCCGGCCACCATCAAGAGCTGTTTAAATAGCTGAGGAGATTGGGGAAGCGCGAAGAACTGGCCGGGGTAGAGCCGGGCCGGAACCAGATAGTCCCTGGCCCCCTCAGGAGTGCTGCGAGTGAGGACCGGGGTCTCCACCTCGATGAATCCATGCCGATGGAAGAAGGCTCGGACCGCCTGGGACGCCTGATCTCGGATCCACAAGTTTCTCTGGAGGGACGGGCGGCGGAGGTCGAGATACCGGTATGTGAGTCGCAGCTCTTCGCTGACCGGCCGCTCCTCGTCCAAGGGGAAAACGGGGGTCCTGGCCTCATTAAGGATAAGCGYKTCGGCGGCCGGAACCGTCGTCAGGTCGTTCAACAATGTCTGTAATACGGTGTTCTTGTACCAACGGATCTGGGTGCCGCTTTCGGGATCCCCATCCGGATCCACGTAGGTGTAGCTCGCCACCAACGCATCGGTCGTCACCGGCGACGCCGGTGTGAGACTCAACGCCGACGCTGACGGCACCGTGTTGCCGATCGTCACCAGAGCAGACGTCTGCAGCGTTCCGGTGCTGGCGCCGTCGTTTGGTACCACCGTGAAGTACCACTGCTCGCCCCGCCCGGTGTTGGCTGCCGGCACCGTCGTCAAGTCGTTCAGGGCCGACTGCAGCACCGTATCCTTGTACCAGCGTATCTGCGAGCCACTCTCGGGGTCGGACTCCGGATCGGAGTAGGTGTAGCTCGCCACCAGCGCGTCCGCGGTCAGCGCCGTGGCGGGCGCCAGGCTGAGTGCCGACGCCGAC
>LKGT01008587.1_pt1 | contig 14552 bp, 9 predicted proteins | sample 503861 | NCBI WGS metagenome assembly LKGT01 (sample SAMN04113194, study PRJNA297058) | marine sediment metagenome | biome: marine benthic biome; feature: marine benthic feature; material: marine sediment; isolation source: sediment sample collected at the water-sediment interface from the South... ...
CGTGCAAGGCCGAGCCGAGCCACCCCATGGTGGCGAAAGTCGCCCTCTTCGATGGCGAGGTCGCGACAGTTCTCGAGGAGCCGAATCGATTCGTCGAGCTTCCCTCGATAGAACGCCACCCAGCCTCGAATGTGAATCTCGGCGGCCGTTGCGACCGGGTCGTGTGCCCGGTCTGCGAATGTGGCGAGGATGTCTGCCTGCTGTTCGGCCGCGGGGATGTTCCCCAATTGCAGTTCGATTTCGGCCAGAATTTCACGCTTGGAATGGCCGCTCCAGTCTGAAGCTGACGCAGCTTCGACGGCGGTGGCCATATCGTCTCTGGCACCACGCAGGTCACCGAGACGCCAGCGGGCGTGCCCGGCGTACTGGAGGGCATCGGCCGACGCGGCGACCTCACCCATCTCGGCGGCTGAGACGCTGAGCGATCGGTACTCAGCCTCCCGAGCTTCGCTGCGGCCGCTGACGTAGGAATCGATTGTGGCCGCTGCGATCTGCAGCTGCCACTGTTCGAACGATCCTTCGATAGCGTATTGGTTGACTCTGTCGACCCAGTGTGTTGCCTCGTCGAAGCGCCCSNCWGCCGCCTGGGCGCGGTCAAGACCCTGGGCACGCCGGTCAAGTTTTCCGCCACCCCGGCCGGTGTCCGGCTGGGCGCGCCGGTGCTCGGCGAACACACGCGCGAGGTCCTGGGCGGGTGCGGGTACTCGGACGACGAGATCGACGGGCTGGCGAAATCGGGCACCGTCATCGTCGCCTGAGCGGGCCGCGGCCGGCGGAACGCGGCGCCGTTCGCCGCCGACATTGGATTGATTGTAAACGGCCCGGTATCATATAAGGCAGTAGCGCCGGGCAGGTGCGATTGTGCCCAGGGGAGACCGAAAGCGAAAAGTCCGGGGGGTTCAAGGTTAAAGCCACCGGTCAGGCGCGGAGCGCCCCGCAGCCGCCCCGGGAGAATTTTTCGTTCACCGGCGAGGCGCGGACGTGGGTCAAGGGTGGAAACCGTTGGGGAATTTCATCCGGAATATCGCGCTCCCGGCCATCGTGTCGGTGTCTTTCGTTACCGCCGCGCTGGCCGGGGACTTCGTCTTCACGGCCATTCCCGACGAGGACGAAACGCGGCTGCGCCAGCGCTTCGACAAGGTCGCCGTCTATCTGACCAGGGAGCTCGGGGTGAAGGTGCGCTACATTCCGGTCAAGTCCTATGCCGCGGCGGTCGCCGCCTTTCGCAACAACCACGTGCACCTGGCCTGGTTCGGCGGCCTTTCCGGCGTTCGCGCGCGGCTGCTTGTGCCGGGGTCCGAGGCCATCGCCCAGGGGTACGAGGACCGGTTTTTCATCACCTATTTCATCGCCCACGCCAGCACCGGCCTGCGGCCGGCGGACGGTTTTCCGGCGGGCATCGCGGGCAGGACCTTCACCTTCGGCTCCAAGGGCTCCACCTCGGGGCGCCTGATGCCCGAGTTCTACATCCGCAAGCACCTGAAGCAGGCGCCGGCCAAGGCCTTCGCCCGGGTCGGTTTCAGCGGCGATCACTCGCGCACCATCGCCCTCGTCCAATCGGGCGCGTACGCGGYGGGCGCGGTGAACTACAAGGTCTGGGCGAACGAGATGAAGGCGGGACATATCGATCCGGCCAAGGTGTCGGTCATCTGGAAGACGCCGCCGTACCCGGACTACCAGTGGACGATCCGCGGTGACGTGGACACGGTGTGGGGAAGGGGCTTCAAGACCCGCGTCACACGGACCCTGCTGGACATGACCGATACGGATCTTCTGGCGTCGTTTCCGCGCAAGAGCTTTGTGCCGGCGAAAAATTCCGACTACAAACCAATCCTGGATGTGGCCAGGTCCATCAAGCTGATCGATTGATGCCGATATTCGACCTCAAGGACGCCAACGCCGGCTATAACGGCCGCGCCGTGCTGAGCAATGTCTCCCTGCGCATCGAAAAGGGCGAGCGCGTTGCCCTGGTCGGGCGCAGCGGCGCCGGCAAGTCCACCCTGCTGGCGCTGCTGTACAGCCAGCGGCGCCGGGGGTCGGCGCTGATCCCGCAGGATCCGGGGCTGGTCAGGACCCTTTCCGTGTTCCACAACATTTTCATGGGCCGCCTGCACATGAACGGGGCCTGGTACAACTTGCTCAATCTCGCCCGGCCCATGCGCGGGGAGATCGAAAAGATCGAGCCCATCGTCGCCCGCCTCGGGCTGGAGGACGAGATGTTTACGCCCGCCGGCGAGCTTTCCGGCGGCCAGCGGCAGCGCACGGCGGTGGGCCGCGCGCTGTATCAGCAGGGCGACGTGGTGCTCGGTGACGAGCCCGTTTCGGCGGTGGACGGGCACCAGGCCCGGCTCGTGCTCGACGCCATTGCCGAGGCCCACGAGACCGTGGTCCTGGCCATGCACGATGTCGAGCTTGCCCTCGCCTATACGGACCGCATCGTCGGCCTCAACGGCGGCCGCGTGGTCATGGATGCGCCGTCTTCGGGCCTGACCCGCGGCGATCTGGACTCCCTTTACGAACGCTGACCATGCGGCGTTCGCAAAGGGTTTCCACCAGTTTCGGATTTCTCGGCGTCGGCCTGTTCTGTCTCGTCTTCGCCGACCTTTCCGTGTCCACCCTCGATCCCTGGCAGGAGATGGCGCGCATGGCCCGGGGCCTTGTCACCCCGGACTTCCTGGCCGTCGACCGTCTGGGCGAGGCGCTTTTGCAGACCCTTGCCTTCGCCCTCGTCGGGGTGGCGCTTGCCGTGGTCGCCGGGTTCGGCCTCGCCCTGGTCTTCCATGTCCGGGTGGTGCGCTGGGGCTGTGCCTTCGTGCGCGCCATCCACGAGCTTTTCTGGGCCCTTCTGTTCCTGCAGATGCTCGGGCTGACGSCGCTGACGGGAATCCTCGCCATCGCCCTTCCCTATGCCGGCATATTCGCCAAGGTCTATTCGGAGATTCTCGAAGAAGCCGGCCCCCGGGCCGCGAACACCCTTCCGGCYGGCAGCGGCACCGTGTCCGCCTTTTTTTTCGCCCGCCTGCCCGACGCCTTCGTCCAYCTCAAGAGCTACACGTTCTACCGGRTGGAATGCGGGCTGCGTTCCAGCGCGGTGCTCGGGTTCGTCGGCCTTCCGACCCTGGGGTTCTATCTGGAATCGGCGTTCAAGCAGGGGCATTACTCCGAGGTGTCGGCGCTGCTCTTTCTGTTCTACGTGGTGATCGCCACGCTGCGGCTGTGGATGCGCCCGCGCCTGGTCCCCGTGTACCTGCTGATCGCGCCCTTCGTCCTCACCGGCGGGGCCGAGATTTCGCTCGACAACATCGTCCGCTTCTTCACCCACGACATCGTTCCCTATCCCCTGAGAAGCGCGGAGGTCCTGGATATATCCGCGTGGACCGCCTTCGGGTCGTGGACGTGGGAGCTGCTGGCCGACCAGGCCCTGCCGGGGATCGTCGCCACCCTTGTGCTGACGCAGATCGCGCTCGTCGGCTCGGGCGTGCTGACCCTGGTTTTTTTCCCTCTCGTCTCGCGCCGGTTCCTGGGCCCGGTGGGGCGCACCGCCGGCCACGCCTTCCTGGTCGTCGTCCGCTCCACCCCGGAATACATCCTGGCCTATGTCCTCCTTCAGTTCTGGGGGCCGTCCATGTTGCCGGCCATCGTCGCCCTGTCGCTCCACAACGGGGCCGTCATCGGGCACCTGGTGGGGCGCTTCAGCGACGAGCTGGCCCTGCGGCCGGACCACCCCCGCGGCCTCGACCTSTACGCCTACGAGGTCGTGCCCCGGGTATACGGRCAGTTCCTCGCCTTCCTGTTCTACCGGTGGGAKGTGATCCTGCGGGAAACCGCGATCCTCGGSATTCTCGGCATCCAGACCCTCGGATTCTACATCGACAGCGCGATCTCCGAAATCCGYCTCGACCGGGCGATGTTCCTGATCGTCATCACGGCGCTTCTCAATATCGCCGTCGACGGCCTGTCGCGGRCCATCCGCGCCCGGCTGCGCCTGGCCACGACGCCCGAAATCCAATGACACAGGGYACCCTCCGGCCGCGGTCCCCGGCGCCACCATTTGACGCGGCGCCGGGGAACCGGAACAATCGGACCCGCGGCGSGCMAGGGTTCGCCGCGCACTCTTCGGACRAGGSGGGGACAGGGTGAAGAACGGGCRCGGAACCATCGTCAAGGACCTGGTCCTGCTCGGGGGAGGGCACAGCCATGTGGCCGTCCTCAAGCGGTTCGGSATGAAGCCCCTCGCCGGCGTCCGGCTGACSCTGATCGCGCGCGACGTCCACACCCCCTATTCGGGCATGYTGCCGGGCTATATCGCCGGCCATTACGGGTTCGACGACGCCCACGTGGACCTCCAGCCCCTGGCCCGGTTCGCCGGGGCGCGGCTGTATCAGGACGAGGCCGTGGGCATCGATCTCGCCGGCCGGCGGGTGCTGTGCCGGACCCGGCCGCCGGTGCCCTACGACCTCCTGTCCCTCAACATCGGGTCGACGCCGGGGATGGCCGACGTGGCCGGGGCGGCGGAGAACGCGACGCCGGTCAAGCCCATCAACCTGTTCGTCGACCGATGGAAGCGGATCAGCGAGCGTATCCTCGACCGCGAGGGCCCGGTGCGCATCGGGGTCGTCGGCGCCGGGGCCGGCGGCGTCGAGATCCTGCTCGCCATCCGCCACCGGCTGGGGGAGATGCTGGCCGCACGGGGCCGGGATTCGGACCACCTGGAATTCCACCTGATCACGGATACGGACGGCATCCTGCCCGCCCACAACGGGGCGGCCCGGGAAAAGTTCGCCCGCCTGCTCGAGGTGCGCGGCGTCCGCGTGCACACGGGACACCCGGTGGTGGCGGCGGATTCGGAAGGCGTCCGTTGCGCCAACGGCGACACCATCGCGCTCGATGAGATCCTGTGGGTGACCGCGGCCGGCGCCGCACCCTGGGTGAAGGACACCGGCCTGGAGGTGGACGAGCACGGGTTCGTGCTGCTCCGGGACACCCTGCAATCGGTGTCGCATGCGGAGGTCTTCGCCGCCGGCGACATCGCCACCGTGGTCAACCACCCGCGCCCGAAAGCGGGCGTGTTCGCCGTCCGCCAGGGTCCGCCCCTGGCCGAAAACCTGCGCCGCGCGCTGCTCAACCGGCCCCTGAAACCCTTCTCCCCGCAGAAAGAGTTCCTCACCATCATCAGCACCGGCGACAAGTACGCGGTGGCGTCCAAGTACGACCTGGCGGTGGAGGGACGCCTCGTGTGGCGCTGGAAGGACTGGATCGACCGCCGCTGGATGCGCAAGTACAGCGAGCTTCCCGAGATGGCCGCCGACGAGACGGCCGACATCGCCCCGGGGCTGGCGGATGCCCAGGCGCTCAAGGAAATCTCCGCCGTCGCCATGCGGTGCGGCGGTTGCGGCGCCAAGGTGGGGGCCACCGTGCTCGCCCGGGCGCTGAGCCGCATGGAGCCGGTCGAGCGCGACGACATCCTGATCGGGCTTCACGAACCCGACGACGCGGCGGTGGTCCATGTGCCGCCCGGCAAGGTCATGGTCCACACGGTGGATTTCTTCCGCTCGTTCATCGACGATCCGTACGTTTTCGGACAGGTCGCCGCCAACCACAGCCTCGGCGACATCTTCGCCATGGGGGCCGAGCCCCAGTCGGCGCTGGCCATCGCCACCGTGCCCTACGGGCTGGAGGCGAAGGTCGAGGACGAGCTGTTCCAGATGATGGACGGCGCGCTGCAGGTGCTGAAGGCGGCCAACACGGCCCTCGTCGGCGGCCACACGTCGGAAGGCGCCGAACTGGCGCTCGGCTTTTCCGTCAACGGCCTGGCCGACAAGGACCACATGCTGCGCAAGACGGGCATGCGCCCGGGCGACCGGCTGATCCTGACCAAGGCCCTGGGCACGGGAACGCTGTTCGCCGCCGACATGCGCCTCAAGGCCAAGGGACGGTGGATCGAGGGCGCCCTCRACTCGATGCTGCAATCGAACCRMGARGCGGCSCGCTGCCTGTTCGGMCACGGCGCCACCGCCTGCACCGACATCACGGGGTTCGGCCTGCTYGGCCACCTGGTGGAGATGACCAGGCCTTCCGAGGTCGACGTGGAGATTGACCTGGRGGCGCTGCCGRTCCTGGAGGGGGCSCTGGAAACCATSCGCCTCGGCGTGTTCAGCTCCCTGCAGCCGGCGAACGTCCGWCTGCGCCGCGCCATCCGCGACCTGGACCGGGCCAGCGCGCACGAACTCTATCCCYTGRTCTTCGAYCCGCAGACGGNCGGGNGGSCTGCTYGCCAGCGTCCCCGGCGACAAGGCGGACGCCTGCCTGGGCGCGTTGAAGGGTCTGGGGTACGGGCGCGCCGCCATCATCGGCACCGTCAGRCCCGAGAGCAATCACCTGGAGCCGGTCACCCTGATCGCGTGAGCCGSGCCATTAAATGCCGCCACGCCCGGAACTCCCGVTCCGGGGTGAACAGCCGGGCCCGTTTCGCACAGTGCCGGGCCAGGGTGTCCASATACGCCCCGTCCCCTTCGGCGCGGRYCAACAGGTCCCTCAGCGCCGCCGTGTCCCCGACCGGGTAGWARCCGGGATAGTCCCGCCCCAGCAACCCGACGGAGCCGTGGATATCCGAGGCGATCACCGGCACGCCGGCGACGGCGGCCTCGGAGATCACGTTGGCGCCGCCTTCCATCACCGAGCTCAGCACCATCAGGCGGGTCTTCGCCCATTCCCGGCGCACGGCCCAGCCGGGCACCTCGCCVMGCCAGTGGTAACGCGGGTTGCGGGCCATTTCGGCGCGCGCCTTTGCGGCCCAGGTBGCGTCGACCGCCTGGCCCAGKTGAATGACCCGGAGGCGCGACGAAGCGGGCACGCGGCGGACGGCGAGCGCGGCGCGCAGGGGGTCCTTTTCGTACCGCAGGTGACCGATGACGCAGATGTCGAAGTGGCGCACGGAAGGCCTGCGGGGTCCGGGCAGGGSCAGGGCCGATTGGTGTATCACGTGCAGTTTCGCGCCGAAGCGCGCCGGGATGGCCTCGAAGACCAGGTCGTGCAGGCAGACCAGGGCGTCGGCCAGGTCCATGGAGCGCAGSGTSGGCTTGGGGTGGCTTTTCTGGAAACGGTAGATGTCGGTGCCGGTGAGGGCGACGATCAACGGGCGSCCGGGATGGCGTTCGCGGAAGCGGACGATGGACGCGGCGCTGCGCCAGGCGTGCAGGGCGACCATGGCGTCGGCCGGTTCGTCCTCGTAGGCCACGGCGACCCGCACCCGGTGCCCCAGGTCCCCGAGGATGCGGGCCCAGCGCACCGCCGTCGTGCGGTTTCCCGCGCGGGACTGTTTTTTCGCCGGGGTAATCAGGCTAATCTTCATGCGCGGACGCCGATGGACGGGGGACCATGACCGAGCCTGTGCCTTCTGCCCACCTGGCCCAGATCATGTGCGAYGCACGCGCACGGACGCTGGAACTGGTGCGGGGACTGGACGACCAGCAGCTTATCGGCCCTAAGCTGGAGATCGTCAATCCTCTGGTGTGGGAGATCGGGCACGTGGCGTGGTTYCACGAATTCTTCATTCTCMGGCGCATGTACGGCCGTCCCTCCCTGCTCGCCGGCGGGGACGCCATCTACGATTCCATCCRCATCGCCCACGACACCCGSTGGGACCTGCCCCTGGCGCCGCTGGACAAGATCCTGGTGTACATGAAGAAYGTCCTCGAKGCCCTGCTCGAACGTCTGGACGGCTCSRYGGCRAGYGARCAGGACAGCTACCTCTACCAGTTCACCACCTTCCACGAGGACATGCACGACGAGGCCTAYACCTAYACSCGCCAGACCCTGGGCTAYCCCGAACCCCGGTTCCACGGGGCGCGYCGGCCGGCGGACGCGGACGCCGGCCCGCTGCCCGGCGAYGTCGACGTGCCGGGCGGCACGTTCSTGCTCGGCTCCGCCCGGGATRCSCCCTTCGTRTTCGACAACGARAAATGGGCCCACCCGRTCACCRTGGCGCCCTTCCGYATCGCCCGCGCGCCGGTGACCAATGCCGMMTTCGCCGCCTTCGTCGATGMMGGCGGGTATGGCCGCCSGGAATTCTGGGACGACGACGGCTGGCGGTGGCGCGARAAGGCCGGCGCCGGGCATCCCGTCTACTGGGTGGCGGACGGRCCCGGCACGTGGGCGGCGCGCCGGTTCGACGGCGTAGCCGATGCGGCGCCCGATCAGCCGGTGGTCCATGTGAACTGGTACGAGGCCGATGCCTATTGCCGGTGGGCCGGGCGGCGCCTGCCGACGGAGGCCGAATGGGAGGTCGCGGCGACGGCGGAGGCGGCCGCCGGCGGCGCCACCCTGGGGACGCGCAAACGGCGCTTCCCGTGGGGCGACGAACCCGTGCAGGCGRGSCGCGCCAACCTGGACGGCCACGCCCTGGGCTGCATCGACGTGGCGGCCCTGCCCGAYGGCGACAGCGCGTTCGGATGCCGGCAGATGATGGGCAACGTCTGGGAATGGACCGCCAGCCCCTTCGGCGCCTTTCCCGGGTTCTCGCCCGACGCCTACAAGGAGTATTCCGAGCCCCTGTTCGGCACCACCAAGGTCCTGCGYGGCGGCGGCTGGGCGACGCGGGGGCGGATGTTGACCGCCCGGTACCGCAACTTCTTCACGCCCGACCGSCGCGACGTGTTCGCCGGCTTCCGCACCTGCGACCGGTAAAACCCANGGGGACTCCATGACGGACCGTACCGCACTCGCCTCGTTCGAGGACCTGGCCCCCGATGACGACGCCTTCCTTGCCGAGGTCCTCAAGGGATTGGCRGACGAGCCCAAGAMCCTGCCGTGCAAGTTCTTTTACGACGAGCAGGGTTCGAAACTGTTCGGGCGGATCTGCGGGCTCCCCGAATACTATCTGACGCGGACCGAGACCGGCTTGTTGCGCGCCTCGGCGCCCGAGATCGCCGCCCTGGTGGGGCCGGACTGCCAACTGGTGGAACTTGGCGCCGGGTCCAGCGAGAAGGCGCGCATTGTGCTCGACGCCCTGGAGCGGCCGGCGGCCTTCGTCGGCGTGGACATTTCGTGCGACKTYCTCGTCGARGCGAYGGCGGCGCTGGCSGCRGACCTGCCACACCTGGCGGTGCACGCCGTGTGCGCCGATTACACCRAGCCCTTCCSGGTGCCCGYGGTCGAGGGKSTGRSCRACCCGAAACGCGTGKTTTTCTTCCCGGGATCGACCCTGGGCAACTTCACCCCCGATCRGGCGGTCCGGTTTCTCGCCAYGGYGGCCGAGGTGGCCGGGCCCGGCGGCGCCATGCTGATCGGCATCGACCTCAAGAAGGACGCCCGTATCCTCGWCGCCGCCTACAACGACGCCCARGGMGTCACSGCGGCGTTCAACATGAACCTGCTGGCCCGCGTCAATCGGGAGCTGGGCGGGACTTTCGCGCTTGACGCCTTTCGCCACCACGCCTTTTACRACGCCGCGGAAGGCCGCATCGAGATGCACCTGGTCAGCCTGAAGGACCAGRTGGTCSGCGTCGCGGGCACGGAATTCCGCTTCCGCGAGGGCGAGACCATCCACACCGAGAACTCGTACAAGTACAGCAWCCCCGAGTTCCAGGACATGGCCCGTGCCGCCGGCTTCGTCCCGGTTCAGGTATGGACCGACGAAAACGACCTTTTCAGCATCCACTACCTCGCGTCCGGCGCCGGRACSTGAAACGGGAACSCATGGCCGCCGTSGCCGCGCYTTTCCCCGCGATCAAGGCWTTTTGTCCGTCCCCCGCATAAGGGGTTGCCGGCCCCCCCTTGTCCCCCCGGGGCCGCCTTTTCCGCCGGTAACGGAATATTCGCAGATTTATTTTATACCCGGCCTTGCCGTCGGGCGGAGAGGCCATACATGCCAAGGAGCCGGCTCGGTGCGGAAACCATGAACGCGCATTCGCCGCCGCCATGATCCTGTCATAATTTTATGATCTGATTCTTGTTCCGCGCCGCGTGAATACATTGACCTGAATAAACAACGTGTTAAATATTGTCTGTAAGGCAACGGATGAACGGGAGAAGCCCGTGACAACAAGGGCCTCCACGTCCGTGGGCGCGAAGGGCGCGGCCCTTCGCGCGGCGGTCGGACGGCGCACGGTGCTGAAGGGCGCCGCCGCCGCGGGGGCGGCCCTCGCCATGGGGCCGTGGATCGTCAAGGACGCCTTTTCGTCCTCGGGCGAACTCAACATCCTGATGTGGTCGGACGCCCTGGTCAAATCCGTCGCCGACGGGTTCACGCGCAAGACGGGCATCAAGATCAAGCACACGCCTTTCGGTTCCAACGAAGAACTCATCAACAAAATGAAGGCAACCGGGGGCCGGGGCTTCGACCTTATCAGTCCCACGTCCGTGCGCATGTTGCAGTGGAAGCCGCTCGGCCTGTTGCAGCCCTGGGACATGAGCCGGGTGCCGACGGAGCGCATCATCGGGTCCATGCTCCAGGCCTCGATCAAGGCCGGCACATGGGACGGCAAGAACCACCACCTGCCATTCCTGTGGGGCAGCGAGGCGTTGGCGTGGCGCACCGACAAGTGGTCCAGGGATTACGAGGACCTGTCCTACGGCGATCTCTATATCCCTGAGATGAAAGGCAAAATCATGGGCCGCCCCCACTCCATGATGCTTGCCATCGGCCTCTACCTGGACCGCATCGGCGAGTTGCCGTCGAACCGCATGTTGGACTCCTACAAGGACGAGGACACCATGCGCGGCATCTGGGATAAGGTCGCCAAATTCGCCGTCGAGCACAAGCCCTGGCTGAAGCAGTTCTGGAACGACGCCGAGGCCCAGACCCGCGGATTCACGCAGAACGGAGTCGTTCTCGGCCAGACCTGGATCGGGCCGCCGCTCAGGCTCAAGAACGAGGGCGAGCCGATCGTCTACATGACGCCGCAGGAAGGGGCGCTGGGCTGGATCGACGGACTATCGCTTCCCCTCGGTGCGGAGCACACGGATCAGGTTTACGCCTTCCTCGAGTACATTTACACGCCGAAAGTCGGCGCCACCCTGGCCAACGAGACAAGTTACAACAGCGTCAGCGTCGGCGCCGAGAAGCACCTGAAACCGCGCGCCAAGAAAAACTTCGCCGAGGCGTACCCGCAAGACGCCCTCGAGCGGATGTGGTGGTGGCCGCCCGAAGCCCCCTGGTACGCCGACCTCCGCGCCGGGTACCGGGACAAGTTCATCGCTGCCTAGTGGCCTTTATCAGCTAAATTGCGTCCATACGACGGCGTTGCGAGGTTTCCGGCTAGGAGCGCGTCGCGCCGTGGTGTGCGTGCACCACAAGCGGCGCGCGACGACGCCGGGGGCCGCGGGGGCGTCCCCCGCATAACTTAGCCGGGGGGACACNCCCCTCGTCCCCCCGGAAGCCTCGCAACGCCGCCCTTCGGGTCGCTTTTCCCGTCCCCTCGGGGGTCGCGGGGGCGCCCCCCGCATACGGTGTCGGKGGGACACCCCCCGGTGGCCCCCCGGGGTGTCGGGAAGGCTTGCCGATGGGCCGCCATCGCCCGCGCCTCCCCTCCTACCGAGGAAACGGGAAAAGCGATGGTATGGGTACAATTTAGCTGATACAGGCCACTAGCATACCCCAATTTTGCTCCGTGCCATAAGCCGCCCATGGAAACGACCCACGGTCCCGTTGCCGGGAACCATGGTTCAAACCGGCGGCGGTAGGGTATAAACTGGCGGCAGGCCGGCGGTATCTTTTGGGCCGGTGATAAGGAAAGTTCCGGTGATCCCAGAGAGGTCTCATTGCGCGTCCGTGCGCCTGGCGGTCTTCGACTGCGACGGCACCCTGGTGGACAGCCAGCATTCCATCGTCGCCGCCATGCACGCGGCCTGCGACGCGCACGATATCGCCAGGCCCGGGGCGGAGGCGGTGCGCCGCATGGTCGGCCTGCCGCTCGAGGAGGCCTTTGCCCGGCTGATGCCCGACGAGGGCGCCGAGGCGCACGCCCGGCTCAGGGAAAGCTACAGGGATTTCTTCGGCGCCCTGCGCCGGGCCGGCGAGGTGAAGGAGCCCCTGTTCCCCGGGGTGATCGAGGGCTTGAGCGCGCTGGAGGACGCCGGATGGCTGCTCGGCGTCGCCACCGGCAAGGCGCGGCGCGGGCTGATGGCGACCCTGGAGAAACACGACCTCGCGGACCGCTTCGTCACCTTGCAGACCGCCGACGTCGCCCACGGCAAGCCCCATCCCGAGATGCTGCTGCGCGCCATGGCCGACACCGGGGCCGAGGCGCACAGGACGGTCATGGTCGGCGACACCACCTTCGACATGGAAATGGCCCGCAACGCCGGCACCATGTCCATCGGCGTCGCCTGGGGCTACCATGAGGCCGAGGAATTGCGCTCGGCGGGCGCCCTTGCGGTGGTCGGTGATTTCGCCGACCTGGCGCGGGCGATGGACAGCGTCGTGGAGGCCCACGGATGAAACGCGCGTGGAAGATCCTCACCGTGATCGCGGTCCTCCTGGTCGCCGTGGTGGTGGCCGGCGTCGTCGTACTCAAGTCCATGGATTTCAACGAGTACCGCGGCCTGATCGCGGAACAGGTGAAGGCCGCCACCGGCCGCGACCTGACCATCGCCGGCGACCTGCGCCTGGATATCTCGCTCACTCCCGCCGTCGCCGTGGAAGGCGTCACCTTCGCCAACGCTCCCTGGGGCTCGCGCCCCGAAATGGTCACCCTCAGGCGCCTGGAGGCGCAGGTGGAACTCTTGCCGCTGCTCACCGGCGATGTGCGCATCACCCGCATCGTCCTGATCGGCCTCGACGCGCTGGTCGAGACCGACGCCAAGGGCCGCGGCAACTGGGAATTCGCGGCTCCCGAAGAGGACGCCGGAAAGGCCGCCGCGGAGGGCGGCGAGGCGACCCCCCTGCCGGTGGTCCACGAGGTGCACATCCGGGACCTGAAGGTCGTCTACCGGGACGGGCGCACGGGCCAGAGCACGGTGATCGGCCTCGACAGCCTGGAAGCCAGCGCCGAGGGCCTGGACAGCCCCCTCCACCTGGCCCTCAAGGGCGCCTACAACGGCGCCCCCTTCGAGGCGACCGGGCGCTTCGGGTCGGTCAACCGGATGATCGAGGGCCGGCCGTTGCCCGTGTTCTTCGAGGCGAAAGCGTTTGGCGCCTCGGTGCGCGCCGAGGGCGACATCGGCCAGCCCCGGGAGGTCACGGGCCTGAACATGACCGTTTCGGTGCGCGGCGAGGAACTGGCCCGTACCGTGGAAGCGGTCCGCGCCCAGGTGCCGGCGCTCGAGGACATCGAGGTGCCGCCGGTCGGGCCCTACAGCCTGTCCGCCCGCATCAGGGGCTCGGCGGACAAGCTTTCGCTATCCGATATCGACGTTTCCATCGGCCGCACCGGGTTGGTGCTGGTCAAGGTGACCGGCGCGGTGGCGGACGCGGTCCGGGCCAGGGGCCTGAACGTGACGGTCTCGGTGCGCGGCGAGGAACTGGCCCGCGCCGTGGAGGCGGTCAGGGCCCAGGTGCCGGCGCTCGAGGACATCGAAGTGCCGCCGGTCGGTCCCTACAGCCTGTCCGCCCGCATCAAGGGCTCGGCGGACAAGCTTTCGGTTTCCGATATCGACGTTTCCGTCGGCCGCGCCGAACAGGTGCTGGTCAAGGTGACCGGCGGCGTCGAGGACGCCGTGCAGGCGACGGGCCTCGACCTGCGTGTCGCCATCGAAGGCCAGGACCTGTCGCCGCTCATCGAAGCCGCCGGCGTGACCCTGCCCAGGGTGCCCGCCTTCCGCATCGCCGGGCGCCTCACCGGCGGGGGTGGCGGCTACGCCGTCGACGACCTCACGGCGAAACTCGGGAACAGCGACCTGACGGGCCGCGTCGCGGTGTCCCTCGGCGGCCAGCGCCCGCGCCTCGAGGCCCGGTTGTCCTCGAAACAGATCGATCTCGACGAACTCCTGCCCCCCGCCGCCAGGGAGCCTGCGGCCGGCGAGGGCAAGGAAAAGAAGGAGACGGAAAAGGAAAATGGGAAAGAGGGCGGCGCACCGCGGCTCTTTTCCGCCGACCCGCTGCCCCTCGACGGCCTCAAGGCCGCCGATGCGAAGGTGGCGTTCCGCGCCGWWYSGGTGAAGGTCCGGGATATTGGTTACAGCGGTCTGAAAGACAAAAATGCAGTGACACGACAATGGCTGAGTTTATATTTACCGGGGAAAATGACTAGCCAGGAAACTCCTGATATTTCAGAGTATAAATTGCTGGGCCAGACCTGGCACGATAAAAAATTACGCCCAGGCACCCATCGATCTAATAATTTTGAAGTCATTGTTCGCAATGTCGAAGCACTGCCGGACACTAGCCTGCAACAACTCGATCTGATTCGAAGTCAGGGCATGGCAAATTATTTCGGTCAGCAACGATTTGGCCGACAAGATGATAATGTCGAGAGAGCATTGCATGCGTTTACCAACAATCGTCGTGCGCGTAAATTAAGTCGCAGTAAAAAAAGCTTGTATCTCTCGGCATTGCGAAGTCACCTGTTTAATCGCGTATTGTCTCGCCGCATTGAACAGGGTTATTGGGATAA
>LKGT01011395.1_pt1 | contig 14475 bp, 17 predicted proteins | sample 503861 | NCBI WGS metagenome assembly LKGT01 (sample SAMN04113194, study PRJNA297058) | marine sediment metagenome | biome: marine benthic biome; feature: marine benthic feature; material: marine sediment; isolation source: sediment sample collected at the water-sediment interface from the South......
TGGTGAGCTTTGCCAACAACGTGCCGGCTATGCGTGGCATCGAGCTCGCGCACATCTGGTACTCGCAGGCGGTTCAGCGCACGGCGATCAACACCGAAGCGGTTTATCTCATGATGCACCACGTCTTCGATGAGCTCGTGTACCGCCGAGTCGAATGGAAGTGCGATGCGCTCAATGCAAGATCCCGTCAGGCCGCATTGCGACTCGGCTTCACGTTCGAAGGCATATTCAGAAAACACATGATTGTAAAAGGCCGCAACCGCGATACGGCCTGGTTTGCGATGACAGACGATGAATGGCCGAACGTAAAGAAAAATATTAAGATGTGGCTGTATGCGGACGGCCTTGATGTCTTCGGGCTACGGCGTTTATCGTTGACTGAGCTTAACGCGAACTTGGTCGGTTGATTATTCGAACGTTCGATCTATCCCAGGGTTTATGATGCGCCAGATTGAAGGCCGTTGTCACTGCGGAAACATCCAGTTTAAATTCTTGTGGCCATCGCTGGAGGCAGAGATACCGGTGCGGGTGTGCGGCTGCTCGTTTTGCACCAGACACAACGGTACCTATACTTCACATGCGAACGCCCGACTTACTGTGGAGATCGCGGACAAGTCCCTGGTCAACAAGTACGTGTTTGGCACCAAGACCGCGGAGTTTCACATATGCGCGCGCTGTGGTGTGGTTCCTTTTGTCACCAGCAAGATCGACGGGCATGAGTACGGGGTTGTGAACGTTAACACCTTTGAAAACGTACGCGCCCTCCAATTACGCTCGTCGGTCTCCGACTTCGAAGGGGAAGCGTTAGCTGACAGGCTGCAGCGACGTAAGCGTACCTGGATCCCAGACATCACTATATCGATTGCACGCGAAGGGCGCAGCGATTAGCCTAAGCGAGAAATGTGCGCGTGAGCCAAAACCCTGAGCTAAGATTGGCAAGACCGGCGGATGCCGCGCGCATCGCGCTCATGTCACGTGATCTCGTTGAGCATGGCCTACCGTGGTCCTGGAATGGTGCACGCGTAGCGAAGCACGTTCGCTGCCCCGACAGTGTCGTACTGACGGCTTGGGTCGAGCGGCGTCTCGCCGGCTTCGCCATCATGCATTTCCGCGACGAAAGCGCGCACTTGCATCTTCTTGCCATTAACTCGGGTTTCCAGCGCCTCGGCATAGGCTGCCGTCTCATCGAGTGGCTCGAGAAGTCCGCCCGTGTCGCGGGCACTTTCATTGTCAGCCTCGAGGTGCGAGCCAGCAATCATGCCGCACGCGCCTTTTATCGTAGGCTCGGCTACACCGAACTCGTCTGCATCCCCGGCTACTACTCGGGCCGCGAAGCGGCGATACGGATGAGCCGCGACTTGTGTTGTAGGTCTCCGGTGCGTGCGACCTAACGATGCGTCGATTAGCCCGACAGGCTGTGCGTTCCGGTATTAACCATTAACCGCAATGGGCGTAACTGGCATGAGTATGATTGAGTCTGGCTGGATTCTGTACGTCGCCCTGTTGGCGCTGTTGTATTTGTTCTGGCGGAATGTACGAGGCCTGTCGTTCGATGATCTGTTGGAACGCAGTGCCCGCGAGCACCACACCGTGTTAAAGGTCATCAAGAAGCATCCCCGTGGCGGGAGCTGGTCCGAGCACAAGCAGGCCGCGGTCGAYCYGAAAGCGCTCTACAGCTTTCGCCGTGACTCTTTTAAGCATAGAGCAGAATAGATCTCTGACACAAATACACCCTCAATCATGTCTGGTGAACGAGGGGCCAATCTTTTGTAGCAAGATGCTGCGTAATGAAATTGGGAACATCTTATGGCTCGAAAAGAGAAAACCTATCCTCACACCAATGACCATTTGACGAAAGGGGACTGGAATCCAAGCTGGAATCAACTTCAGGAAATGGATTCCGAGTTCCTGGAAGCATACCTTGCGTTTCGTAGCGTGCCGCATCGTGAAGGCCCGCTCCCGGCGAAATTCAAGGAGTTAATTCTCGTTGCTATTAACGCGGCCACTACCCATCTTTACGGCCCGGGCGTGCGGCGGCACATACAAAATGCCCTCAAGGCTGGCGCTACAAAGGAAGAGATATTGGAAACAATTCAGCTCACCACCGTCATGGGGATTCATTCGTGTAATTTAGCGATCCCAATTTTGATGGAAGAGGTTTCGAATATCGAAAAATGAGCTACGGGGACGGGAGCTGAACTCGAGTATCAGAGGTGATCGCTGGATTCACATTTCAAGTCCAGTAACGAGGTTGAGCGCGAAAGCCTCGATAGAGGTTTTGTCGACTGACCCCCAGTCCGGCCAGAATAAATGAGAGCTGAGATCGATGACATCTTTAAGTGAACGCCTAAAAAATAATGAGATCGTCCTGCTCGACGGCGGGGTTAGCACCGAGATTCAGCAGCAAGGGGTGGCTCTGGATACGGAGGTATGGAGTGGGATTGCCCACAAGACACATCCTGACGCTGTGCGTCAAGTCCACGAAGATTATATCCGGGCGGGGGCGCAGGTCATTACGACCAACACGTTTTCCACCGCGCGCCACGTCTTGGAAAGCATCGAGTTGGGCGACGAGGTCAAGACCATCAACACTGAGGCGGTTCAGTTGGCCAAAGTGGCCCGCGATAATGTTGCGACTGGCGAGATTTGGATTGCCGGGTCGATGTCAAGTACGCAGCCCCTAAACAGTAAGCAAGAGGTAGCTACGGGAAAAAAGGCAGCGGCCAACTATCACGCTCACCTCTACGGTTGCGTTCGCGCAGATCAGGGATCGTTAGTTTTATGCGGGGCTCCGACACGGGATGACCACGACCCATCGACAATTTGTTCCATTTGAAACAGTATGTCCGTTGTCAACGGGGTCTGCAACGTTCGAATCCTGTTTCTCCCATGCAAGCACACGTCGACATCCCGGGGCGCTCCTCATCTCGGTTGGCACCTGCCGCAGTGAAACTGGTGATGCTGTTGGAAAAGGATACGATAAGGCCACGGAATGGACACCGTCAAAAGGCGCTAGGGTTTTAGTTTAAACTCGCTAAATAATTAGCACTTAAGCTTATTGATGTGAAAACGCACGGCTTGAACCCGCGAATCAGAAAGTCTCCGTTTTTTGCGTCCGCCTTAAAATACGGCGCAACGGAGTTTCATCCCTATAACGGTATGTGGATGCCGGTGGGTTATGACACACCGATCAACGAGTATTGGAATACCATTGAACGCGCCGGTCTATGGGACGTCGCGGTGCAACGTATCGTGGAAATCAGTGGTGGCGACGCGCGGGATTTTATGGATATCTTGACCTCGAGAGGCCTGAGCAAAGTCGGCGTGGGTGATTGCCGTTACACCATCATAACCAATCAGGATGGAGGCATACTTAATGACCCGGTACTTTTACGCATGGACGAAAATAAATACTGGTTATCCACCGCTGACAACGATATGTACTTGTGGGCTAAGGGGGTCGCAGTGTTCGCCGGTATGGATGTACAGATTGAAACGCCCCATGTTTATCCGTTGCAGATACAAGGCCCCAAATCTCCGGCAGTAGTTTCTGCGGTTTTTGGTGATCAGATTCTTGATCTCAAGTACTACACTTGGATGAATGCATCGGTAGGCAATATAGACGTGGTGATTTCCCGCACCGGGTTCAGCTCGGAAGTCGGATTTGAGGTCTATTTGCTGGGAAATGAAAACGGCGATGCGTTGTGGGAGATAATTATTGAGGCGGGAGAGCCCCATGGTATATCACCGGGTTCGCCAAATAGGATTCGACGTATCGAAGGTGGTGTACTTGATTATGGTTCGGATATCATTGTCGACAATAATCCGTTCGAAATGGGACTGGAACGACTGGTGAGTCTGGATAAGCCCGCGAATTATATTGGCAAACGCGCACTGCAACGTATCGCGGACACCGGGGTTTCTAGAAAAATCACAGGGGCTTTCATGAGTGGTGACGTATTTGAAAAAAATAATGAGCACCGATGGCGGGTGACAAAAGATGGTGTGAAAGTGGGTGAAGTTACTTCCGCGGTTTATTCACCGAGGCTAAAGCGAAATATTGGATTTGTTTTAGCGGATATAGACGTTATTAGAAATAGAAATGGGTTGGAGGTCGACACACCGGAAGGCATCCGTGACCTGGAAATTACGGACATACCATTTATAGACGCCAATAAAACCATTCCCAGGCAGACATTGCGCTAAACGTTTCGACCAAGACGAGATACTTCCGTACAAAGCTTTATTCAAAGCATCGAGTTACAACTTGGGAACCAAGGACCCTAGTTCAAGACAGACGCAACAAGTAGGACGGGACAGGAGATTGGGCAGCCTATCGACTCCGAGTAGTGTTCAAAGACTACAGAAGGCAGATTCTTGATCTGAAGTACTACACTTTGATGCCGAAACTGGGCAGCGAGATCGAGGACTAACTGCCCGACCCCGATCCCGGCTTTTGGCGCACGAATCCTTCCTACATCTAACCGCCAGGGATGGCCGCTGTCGCACGTCCTCGACCGCTGTTCCCGACGCGGTTCTACCTCCTCCATCCATGGAGTCGTGTGCTTCGCGGCACCTGYWCGYCTCGGCAACTGCTCCGACAACTGCTCCTGCATTGCTCTACTTTCCTACATCTGACCGCCAGGGATGGTGGAAATGCAAAGGGAGTGTAGGAACAATCCTTGCCATGTAGGTCACGTGTAGGTCGCATACGGTCGAACCACCCCCCCAACTGCAGGGGGCATGAACCGTGAGCGGTAAACCGTGAGCCATAGCAATTAAGGCATTTTTGCGCCCTATGCAATTTTTACCCCTTCGGTCGAGCCGAGAACGAGGACAGCCGAAACGCGGCCCCGTTAGGGGGCCGGGCATGGATCCCGGCGCCCGCCGTCGGCACAGGGACGTGCCGTCGGCGGGCCCATTAAGGCAATCGAAGTCTCGAGGTTGCCCGTCACGAACCTTGTGACGGGCCGACGACCGCGGGGGAGCGTTTCTTTGGTTACTTTCTTGTCGCGACAAGAACGTAACCCGCGTACAGGGCCGGCGCCCCGATAGTACACTGTCGCGTTAGCGACACGAACTAATAACTCCTTCCATATCCTCCGCATCCCAAATCCCACTTATCATAGCAAGCCCCTGCGCCCCCGCGTCACGCGCCATCGATAAATGCTCCGTGCGCATACCGCCAAGCGCGTATACTGGCATGTTCATATGTGCGCATAGCTCTTCAAACCTCCGCCATCCGAGTGGCGTTGCTTTTGCATGACTGCTCGTCGCTAATACCGGCGCCAATGCAACAAAATCCACCCCCAGGCGCGAGGCGATCTCTAGCTCTTCTTCATTGTGCACGGAAGCACCGACGTAATAGTCCTCGCCCAAAGGACGTGTCGTTAATGCCCGCAGTCGTTGACTATTTAAATGAACACCATGGGCGTTGCAATCCACGACTATTTGCGCCGTGGCGTTAAGCAGGAGCTTGGCGTGGTGACGACGACAAAGATCGCCAACCTGCAAGGCCAAGTTTCGGTATTCTTGTTCAGGCAAATACGGTTCGCGAAGTTGTAACAGCCGCGCGCCGGCCCTGAGTGCACGTTCCAGCTTTTGCAGAAATTCGGCTGGGCCGAGTCGGTGGCTATCGCTAATGACGTAAAGTGCCGGCAGGCGCGTTGCCATTACAATAGTGTAGTTGGCCGCCGGCAACTCAAGTTTCATCAGTCGATCTTGATTGACCCAATCAACGACTTGTCTCTCGCGGCCATGCGGCACGCCATCGTAGTCTGTCACGCGCCAGACATCTAAGAATACTTGCAAATCCGGGTAAGCATGACGTATCTGGATAAGTGGATAGGCCGAACGCACATGAATGCCGAGCTCTTCTTCAAGCTCGCGTTCTAATGCTTCACGAGTCGACTCGCCGGATCTTAGCTTGCCGCCAGGAAACTCCCACTTGCCAGCTTGATGGCTATCGGCCGAACGCTTTGAAAGGAGGACGTCTGACCCATCAACAATGACGCCAACCGCAACGTGTACCGCGCCGTCAGCTGCGATAGTTGGCGTTGATCTGGACATAGTCGTGAGACAAATCCGACGTCCATATGCACGCCGCCGCCGGCCCCATACCAAGATCAACCTTGAGATTGATCTCCGATCGGTCCATAACCGCCTGACCGCGGGGCTCGGTGTACTCAACATCGACCGCACCTTGGCTCACAATCTTCACCTCGTCGAGGTAAATCGAAACTGAACGAACATCGAGTTCAGGAATCTTAGCCCTGCCGATGGCGGCCAAGATTCTTCCCCAGTTGGGATCAGAGGCAAAGAACGCCGTTTTGACCAGCGGCGAATGCGCAATCGTGTAGGCAACTTCAAGACACTCGGCCTCACTCACACCGCCGGTGACATTAATGGTAATAAATTTCGTCGCCCCCTCGGCATCACGCACGATTGCCTGTGCGAGTTCCGTTGTTACCTGAGCAACCACCTGCGCCAGCTGCACGAACTCAACACTGTCAACGCTATCGATAAGGGGTGCTTGCCCTTGGCCAGTCGCAAGCAAAACAAAAGAATCGTTCGTAGAAGTGTCTCCATCTACGGTAATGCGGTTAAAGGAGTGCATAACTGACTGGTTGATACACTCTTGGAGCACGTTGCGAGTTACTGCCGCGTCGGTTGTAATGAACGCAAGCATGGTCGCCATATCAGGGCAAATCATGCCCGCGCCCTTGACGATACCGGTGATAGTGGCTGGCTTACCCTCAAGCTCAAACTCGCGTGACACCCCTTTGGCCACCGTGTCTGTTGTCATAATACCGTGGGCCGCGTCGGCCCACCCTGATGCGCTTAAGCGCGATATACAAGCTGGCAACGCATCAACGAATGGTTTCACTGGCAGACATTCACCGATTACGCCGGTGGAAAACGGCAGTACCTCTTCGCCCTTACAGCCGAGTTGCTCAGCCAGCGCATCGCAGCACGTCAGCGCATGAGCAAGTCCGAGGTCCCCGGTGCCAGCATTGGCATTACCGGCATTTATCAGAAGTGCGCGTGGTGAAGTTTGTGCCAAGTGTTTGCGCGCTACCGTCACCGGTGCGGCACAGAAACGGTTGCGGGTAAAGACGGCCGCGGCTTGTGAGCCCGGCGCGATCTCTATCACCACCAGGTCGGGGCGGTCCTTGTATTTGATTCCAGCCGAACCGACTGCAAGCCGAATCCCTCTAACCGGATATAGGGTGGGCAACTGTGATAAGCCGACTGCCATTGATCGTTATCCGTAATTCGTAAGTTGCATCGCTGACGCGACAGTATACTACCGGGGCGCCGGCCCCGTACGCGGGTTACTTTGACTCGGACCTTCCCTGGCCCTCGCCTTTCGGGTCGCCTGCGGCGGTCCAAATTTGATCCTGTCAAATTTGTCTTTTCRGCGRCAAGACAATWTTGCCGGGAGCAAARTTGGGCGCGYGCTTGCTTCGCGCGCCCGCAAGGGGCCGCGCCAAGGACGGCGCGGCTCCAAGTAACCAAAGAAACGCTCCCCCGGCGCTGCGCCGGCAAACCCAGCCGATCCCCTCGCTTAGGCGCTTGTCTCAGAAGGTTCTCCGACAGGGCATCTGACCTCCATGGATGGCCGCTCTCGCACGTCCTGTGCTTCGCGGCACCTGCACGTCCAGGTGCAATGGAGGAAATGCAAAGGATTGTAGGCCGCTCCTGCGCGTCCCTGCGCCCGCGGCATTAGTGCATCCATGCACGTCAGAACAATCCTAGCCATGGTGCCCTGACGTCGAACGCGTAGCCTCCTGCTCGCGCCCCTGCGGGCTTACCCTTCGTCTGCGCGCCTCGTTCGGCTTGCTTGAAGGGGAGAAAAACCCCTACACCTTACTACTCACGACTTACGGCTAACGACTTACGACTAACGGCTCACCATTTACGAATCACGGTTCACGACCCTGGCTTGACCGAAGGGGCGAAAAAATCAACGGCAAGATATCGGGATATAAGCACATACCGAGCGTGAATGGCTCATACGAAAGATTCGAGCTCCTTAAACGCCATGGGCGAAAGAATAAGGAACCGCGAAACATGAGGTCAACATCTTTGAGTCACAGTCCTAAGTGGTAGGTTAACGCGACTTACAAACAAGGCTTCATCCCGTTATAATAAGTGGCCGTGGGGGGCCCTAATTTATAACTCAGCACGACAGAAGGATGGACAACTAAATTAGTCGTGCGTCAAATCGTACTCGACACCGAAACGACCGGACTCGACCCCGAAGAAGGCCACCGAATCATCGAGATCGGCTGTGTAGAGCTGCTCAACCGACGGCCCACAGGCAATAACTACCACCAATACATTCAACCCGACCGAGATGTCGAAGAAGGTGCACTCGACGTACACGGGATTACTAACGCGTTCTTGGCCGACAAACCGAGGTTTGCAGACGTCGCGCAAGACTTTCTCGAATATATCAAAGGCGCAGAACTGATTATCCACAACGCGCCGTTCGATATCGGGTTCATCAACTACGAACTTGCGCTCGCAAAAGCTAACCATGAAGACGACGGTGAGCGTGCTACCAAGATCGAGGAGCACTGCACGATCGAAGATACTTTGGTTTTCGCTCGCAAAATCCATCCCGGTCGGAAGAACGATCTCGACTCGTTGTGCAAGCGCTACAACATCGATAATTCGGAGCGGACGTTCCATGGCGCGTTGCTTGACGCGGAGATCCTAGCCGACGTTTATCTGGTGATGACAGGCGGTCAGGCTGGCCTATTCGACGAGGGCCGTGGTGTCGCACAGCACTGGGTTGGCGACAGTAACATCAAACGCCTTGATTCCAATCGAGCTCCTTTGTTAATTATTCGTGCTAACGAACAAGAGATGGCAGCCCATGAAACCTGGCTGGATGAGATCAACCAGACGAGCGGCGGTCGGTGTCTCTGGCGAAAACCAGACGCTTAAACTAAGTGCTTTACCCAATCGGGATCAACTAAACAGACCTTAAACTGTCGGGCGCTAGCCCGTCTTTTTTGTTAATCTCCCGCAATGCCTAACTCAGTCATTACCGTCGAGCGTTTAAGCAAACGCTTCGGCGATGTCACCGCCGTCGATGAGGTCAGCTTTTCCATTGCGCAAGGGTCCACCGCAGCGCTACTTGGGGGTAACGGTGCTGGCAAAACGACGACACTAGCGATGTTGCTCGGCCTTTTGTTGCCGAGCCGGGGTCGCATCTCGATCTTTGGTGAGGATATGCTGCGGCACCGCTATCGCGTACTACCACGCATGAATTTTTCCTCACCCTACATCGACCTACCGCATCGCCTCACGGTGCGTGAGAATCTGACGGTTTACTCCCGACTTTATGGATTGCCGCATATCAAACCTCGCTTGGCTCGCTTAGCCCATGAACTTGATCTAGAGGGGATATTCAATCGTACTTATGGTCAGCTTTCTTCGGGTCAGCGGACACGGGTTGCGCTGGCCAAAGCCTTACTTAATCAACCAGAACTACTGTTATTGGATGAACCCACTGCGTCACTTGATCCGGATAGCGCCGATTATGTACGTGGCTATCTAGAAACCTATCAAGCAGGTTCGGGCGCGACGATTCTACTGGCATCCCATAATATGTCCGAAGTCGAACGTCTTTGCGATGATGTGATTATATTGCGCGCTGGCAAGATCGTCGACCGCGGAACACCGCGTAGCTTACTAGACCGTTATGGAAGACAGAATATGGAAGAGGTGTTCATAGATATTGCGCGTGAACGCTACCTTGAGTTCGGGGTTGAACCGCGAAAGGTTGCGAAGTGAGCGGATACCTTGCTCGCACTATTGGGTCATTTCGTCGTATCGCAGCGATAGTCTTGCGACACGTATATCTGCTCCGCCGCTCTTGGCCCCGAATTCTTGAGTTGATGTACTGGCCAACGGTGCAGATGATTCTGTGGGGCTTTATTACGCTTTTCTTTGTGAATCACAGCTCATGGGTGGCGCAAGCGGCTGGCATCCTGATATCCGCCGTACTGCTTTGGGATGTCTTGTTTCGCGGGCAGCTGGGTGTATCGGTAATCTTCATGGAAGAGATGTGGTCACGCAATCTAGGTCAGTTGTTCGTCAGTCCGTTGCGGCCGATTGAGCTAATCGGCGCGCTTTTCACTATGAGCCTCATCCGCACCATCATCGGTGTCGGCGGCGCTTCGCTCATTGCAATCGGATTGTTTCACTATTCGATATACGATCTGGGATTGCCGTTGATAGCGTTTTTCGTGAATTTGATCGTGATGGGTTGGTCCATCGGCCTGATCGTCTCGGGCACGATACTCCGCTACGGACTCGGGGCTGAGAGCTTGGCCTGGATCGCGATCTTTGCACTACAACCCATCAGTGGGGTCTACTATCCCATCGACGTATTGCCACCATGGCTACAACATGTGGCTTTCATGTTGCCGTCCAGCCATGTGTTCGAGGGGATGCGCGCAGTGTTGATCGATCAGACGTTCCGCGTGGACTTGTTAGTCAATGCGCTGGTGCTGAACGTGTTCTTTCTTGGCGGTGGCATTGTCGCGTTCTTGCTCTTTTTCAGAGCGGCGAGAGTCGGCGGCCAGCTTGTGCAGGTGGGGGAGTAAGGGAGGCGTTGGGGGACCGCTAAAAGTGGGTCCTAATGTTGTCCCAGATCTGATCTTGCTCACGCCGTCCGGTACCGTCGCGGCGGTCGTCCTTGCTAGGCTCCCAGCGTAACATCGTACGCCGGTCGATGCCGGAGCGCCGGTTAAATATGCGTCGATCGGGCCCAGTATACTTGCTGGGATTGGCTGTCTCCTTGCCCATGTTTCCCACCCCTGGAAATAAACGCATGTATTATATCGAATTTTGGCCGCGGGGAAAACCCGTGGCAAGAATCTAGGGTGCGAGGCCTAAACGTGCGCGCATTCCTCGGCCGAAGCCGAGCTCAGTACAAAGCGCGCTCAACCGACTTCGATCGGCTGGCTGCCGGGCCAACTGTTCAGGGTCAAAGCTGATTGGGGCATCGACGGCGATGTCGGCGAGTTGTTGTGATAGATAAGCGTCTTCCTTGCCACTTGCCAGCGCCTGATGCACATGAGCCGCTCGTCGGATCTTAAGGTGGGGCACCTCATGCAGGCGCTCATAGACAGCATCCAGCGACCCGAAATGGTCGAGGAGCTGGGCCGCCGTTTTTTGGCCGATGCCGTTTATTCCAGGAATGTTATCGACTTTGTCACCCATGAGGGCAATGAGATCGACAATTTGAGTTGGCATGGCACCAAAGTGCGTCTTGATGTCGGCAGGACCGAACCGTCGGTCGCGGGCAAAGTCCCACCAAATATCGCCGTCTTGGATGAGTTGCGCTAGGTCTTTGTCGCCGGAAACGATGATTATCTTAAATCCTTGGCGACGCATGTTGTGCGCGAGGGTGCCGATCAAGTCATCGGCCTCGTAGCGGGGGCTGACGTAACTTGCGAGTCCCATGGCTTGGCACAATTGCTGGCAGGCTGCGAGCTGGGCTTCGAGCTCTGGCGGTGGCAGCTCGCGATTTTCCTTGTAGGCAGGATAGATCTCATTGCGAAACGATGTTGTTAGGCTTTCGTCAAAGGCAACGGCAATATGCTTGGCGTCGGTCTGTGCCAGCAGGCGTGCGAGAAAATCGGCGAAACCATAGACGGCATTGGCGGGATTGCCGTTCGCATCCGTCATCGTGTCGGGCAGGGAGAAATAGGCGCGGAAGATATAGATGCTCGCGTCAACCAGATAAAGCTGCTTCAAACCTGCTTACTTCCTGTTCGTTTGCCGTGGTGGGGGGTGTGAGTGATGATCAGATGTCAGAAGGCGGAGGACAGAAGACAGATCGACGGCCGGCCTCCACCGTGGCACTTAGATGATACTGTATTCTTTTATCTGGTGCAGTCTTCCATCCTCTGTCCTGAGAAAATGGTGGGCGATGCTGGGTTCGAACCAGCGACCCCTGCCGTGTGAAGGCAGTGCTCTCCCACTGAGCTAATCGCCCATCGTCAGAACTTCAAGAAACAAAAGTTTACGCGGCCCTACCGATTAGCGTCAAATTTTAGGCTGAATTTATCTCGGTTTTTATTTACTATGGCCATCGACCTATCTCTCAATCCACTATCGATGTCATGACGGTGAGAACGCGTTTTGCCCCCAGCCCGACCGGTTATCTTCATGTCGGTGGCGCCCGTACTGCGCTATTTTCTTGGTTACATGCCCGCAAACACGGCGGTGTGTTCGTGTTGCGCGTGGAAGATACAGACCGCGAACGTTCTACGGCAGAATCGGTCAACGCGATCTTGGAAGGCATGACCTGGCTCGGCTTGGAATACGACGAGGGGCCATTCTATCAGACCGAGCGGTTTGATCGCTATCGAGCCGTGATCCAGCAGCTGCTCGACGAGGACAAGGCCTACCATTGCTACTGCTCGAAAGAGCGATTGAACAGCCTGCGCGTTGAGCAACTTAAGAACAAACAAAAGCCGCGCTACGACGGTCATTGTCGCGATCGCCGAGACTCGCCGTCCGGGAGCGTGGCACCGGTCGTGCGCTTCAAAAACCCGCCTGACGGCAATGTGGTTGTCAACGATTTGATCAAAGGTCGGGTTGTCTTCAGTAATACTGAACTCGACGACCTAATCATTGCTCGGTCAGATGGCAGCCCTACCTACAACTTCACGGTGGTGGTGGACGACATGGATATGGAGATCACCGATGTGATTCGTGGTGACGACCATCTTAATAATACGCCGCGGCAGATCAATATCCTGAATGCACTCGGCGCAGCGACACCCGCCTACGCTCACGTCCCCATGATCCTCGGCGCTGATGGCCAGCGATTGTCCAAGCGCCATGGTGCCGTCAGTACCATGCAGTTCCGCGAAGAGGGGTTCTTAGCGGAAGCCTTACTCAATTACCTCGTACGCCTAGGTTGGTCGCACGGTGATCAAGAGGTATTCTCCATCGACGAGATGATCAAGCTGTTTGATATTAACAACGTCCAGCGTTCGGCTGCATCGTTCGATCGTGAAAAGTTGTTGTGGCTGAGCCAACACTACATTAAGACGAGTGACCGAGCCCATATCGCCCATCACCTGAGCCGACATTTGGGGCAGCTCAATGTCGACCCCACTACCGGTCCGGCATTGGTCGATGTCGTCGACGCGCTGCGGGAGCGGGCCAAAACCCTAGTGGAGATGGCGCAGACCAGTGCCGTTTATTATCGCGGGTTCAAAGGTTACGACGAGAAGGATGCCAGCAAGTTTTTAAAGCCCGAAATCCTCGGTGCGTTAACGGATCTACAAGAACGGTTAGCGCTGGTTTCTGACTGGACGGCTGAGGCCATTCATCAGGTGATTCAGGAAACAGCCGACGCGCACGGCCTTAAACTTGGCAAGATAGCGCAGCCGCTGCGGGTTGCGGTTGTTGGCCGCGCCGTGTCGCCACCTATCGACGTCACCTTGACACTGGTCGGGCAGGAAAGAACATTAGAGGCATTGGACAAAGCGCAGATCTATATACGACAGCGAGAGGTTGGGCCAACTTGACCCTAGCGTATACCGGGCGTTAAAGTACCGGGCCTTTTTGGGGCCATAGCTCAGCTGGGAGAGCGCTTGCATGGCATGCAAGAGGTCGGCGGTTCGATCCCGCCTGGCTCCACCATTTTTCGGTGATTGGTGATCGGTAATGGGTGATTGGTAACTTGGTGCTTCAGAGGCCGGCTTGTCATATCGCCAGTTACCAGTCACAGATCACGAGTCACAACTTACGATGTGCAGGCGACCGACAGGGCAAGGATTGTTCCTACAATCCATTTGCATTTCCACCATCCCTGGCGGTCAGACGCAGGAAGGTACGACTCCAGGGAAGGAGGACGACTGCAAGGATGCAGGAGGTAGAGCAACGCAGGGAGCGGTTGCCGAGGTAGAGTTGCGCCAGGAGCAGCAACCGAGAACAATGCAGGCGACCGGCAGGGATGCTGGAAGTTAGGACAACGCAGGGAGCAGTTGTCGAAGCAATTGCCGGGATGCGCAAGAGCGGCCGGTTCACGGTTCACGAACTTGTCCCCATCGTCTAGTCGGCCTAGGACACAGCCCTTTCAAGGCTGCAACAGGGGTTCGAATCCCCTTGGGGACGCCACCTTATTCCTACCTTCAATGCCGATCCGGTAACGGATCTGGCACGTCCAGTCGCCTGGATCGAGCTCCATCCGATCAACGACTGAAGACAGCAGGTCCTTAAGTGCCTCACGGCTCATGCGCTGCGTGTCATCAGCTATGCTTTGAAGCAACTTCCTGACATCATTCTCGTTGATGTCCTTCATGGCTTTGGCAGCCTCGTTTTCCTGCTCCAGCCTTCGTGCTTCATCAAGCAGTAACTTACGCTCTCGTTCGAGCTTTTCGATCTGCCTCAAGGCGGGATCTGGGTCATCCATCTTCGATGCAAACTCCATCATCT
>LKGT01008590.1_pt1 | contig 14461 bp, 14 predicted proteins | sample 503861 | NCBI WGS metagenome assembly LKGT01 (sample SAMN04113194, study PRJNA297058) | marine sediment metagenome | biome: marine benthic biome; feature: marine benthic feature; material: marine sediment; isolation source: sediment sample collected at the water-sediment interface from the South......
CAGGAAGTATTGGCTGACGACGGTGCCCGTTACCGACGAGATCACGATGGGCGAGAATTGCGAAACGCCGAAATCGCCGACGATGATCTCTACGGCGAACAGTGCGCCGGCGATTGGGGCATTGAACGTGGCCGCGATCCCGGCGGCGGCGCCGCACCCAACGAGCGTGCGCAGCCGGCGTTGGTCGATCTTGAGCCACTGTCCGATGGTCGAGCCGATGGCGGAGCCGATTTGCACGATGGGCCCCTCACGGCCAACCGACCCCCCCGAGCCGATGCAGATGCCCGAAGCGAGCATCTTGGCGAAGACGACACGTGGTCTGATACGTCCCCCGCGTAGCGCCACCGCCTCCATGACCTCGGGCACGCCATGTCCCCGCGCTTCTCTGGCGAACCGGTAGGTGATCAGGCCGACGATCAGCCCACCGACGGCCGGTGTCAGGATCTTCCACCAGAAAGGAAGGCCGGACAGGTAGTCGAGGGTGTATTGGCCCTCATGCCACGCCACACGGTTCAAGAGCCGGATGAGTTCGCGGAAACCCACGGCGCACAACCCGCCCAGTAGGCCGATCACCACGGCGACAAGCACCATGTAGACCTGTTCGGTCTGTCGGAGAGCGTTGTGAACGCGGCGGATGAACGAGGCGATACCGTGGATCATCGGGAGGTATATTAGCTGACGGAATATGAGAGTGCGAACAAATGGATTCCTTTGAACTCATGCCCATTATTGGGTTGTCCATGCTGATCCTCGCCGGCGGCCTGTTGGGCTCTTTCGGTGCCAATACAGTTGTGCGGAGCGGGATGGGACGGGCCTTTGTGATCAAATGGCGTTGGTGGGGGGTGGCGATCTACTTTCTGGTCGTCGTGACCGTCGTCGTCGCGGGCCTCGGCTGGGTGCTCCGTTCCCTCGTGGCCAATCTCAACAACGATTCGTTGTTCGAATCCCCTTGGTTCTTCCTCACCTTTGGCGTCGTCATGGGGCTCCCATTCACATTATCTGCCGTCACCGGGGTATGGCGTCAACACCGAGACGCGCAGGCGAGAGCCGAAAAAAAGAAGAAACCGGCGTCACGCGAGGACCGACGCGAGTTCGCAAGGGACCTGGAGCGACAGTTGCGAGAGTTCGTTGGTGACACACGGACGATCAAAGTCGAGCTTCAAGGCGACGAGGGAACCGTGCTCTTCCTGCAAGGTGAGATCACGAGACAGGAAGGAGAGCGTCTCGTCGCTGCATTGCATGCCGATATMGACGCGGTSGATTTTCGYCGGGTAGAGGGSAAGAGCGAAAARGGCAAATGGTGGGTTCGGGTTTNGMGGMGAAAGAAGTAGGAGTCGCATGCGTGTCGAGTGTGATTTTCTGGTTATCGGAACTCAACGCCGTCTGACACATCTCCAGGTGCAATCGCCCACCGCTGGTATAGGGATTTGCTTCGAGTGTTTTTTCGTTAAGTTCGATGCCAAGCCCCGGTTCGATCGGTGCCAGTTGATAACCCTGCTCCCAGGCTAACGGTTTTTGCAGGATCGCATCATGAAAATCGCTCTGGATGGTTTCCAGGATGAGGAAATTAGGGCTACTGAAAGAAACATGCGCAGCAGCCGCGTGAGCAAATCGAACACGACTGCCGGTCGAGCATTGCCGATGTGGGCGTAGTTGTAGACRGTYGGTCCACACAGGTACATCGTCACCTCACCGTCTTTGATCGGTTCGAAASGGACYTTTTTGCCCTGTAGCGTGTCGTGAAGGGTTAGCGTCATGGCGCGTGCATGATAGCAATATTGCCSCSGCCSGCTACGSCTTGTATTCTGCCGCCCCGCAGAGYKTTTTNCYYGAGGACMSRNCAATGTCTGYTRCWYMGGTYAAATTTCAAGCCCGCCAATCRRTCGARCAAGTCGAAGAAGGCAGYGATCTCGCGCCRAAATTCGACGATCGCGGCCTGATYWCAGCYGTCGCGACTGACGCCGACACKGGCGARKTGCTGATGCAGGGCYATATGAATAGCGAGGCGCTGGGCCTGACKATCMRGACRGGTGARGCGCACTAYTACAGCCGCAGCCGCCAGRCTTTGTGGCACAAAGGCGCGACCAGCGGTTTCGTGCAGACAGTCAGGGAATTACTCGTTGATGACGACCAGGATTGCATCTGGCTACGCGTCGACGTAACTGGCGGTGCCAGCTGCCATGTCGGTTATCGAAGTTGTTTCTACCGCCGCGTACCCATAGCCGATGCCTTCGATAAAAWGCAGWCSGAYGGTCACGTCAAACTTGAATGGACTGACACCGACAAGGTYTTTGATCCCAAAGACGTATACGGTGACGTGCCGAACCCCACGCAATTGTAGTTTCTCACGGATCGAGTTGTATGGGGCTGCTTCGCGAAACAAGGCCCCGCTAGAACGGGCCTTCCTGATCGTGGCGACGCTTGTCGCGCAGCCGTTGCGCGGCAGGCTGCGGTTCACGATAAGCGATTGCGCGTGCCTGGTAGGCATATTCGATGGTGCCGATTAACCACAGGAAGTATCCGATCAACTCGATGAACTCTTCAACGGCCAGTTTGACGACTCTCTGGTAGTCATCGCCCATGATCGACATCCAGAGTGCCTCGTGACCGACGAGCCGAACAAAAGCGAACAGAATGATCGCACCTGCAAACAACAACGCTATCCCGGGTGACGGCCATATGCGACCCCACGCAATTTTAAACCGTCGGCGTTGCCGATACGTGTAGGTGATGACGAACGCACCAGCGATCGCCGTCAAGACCTGCCACAGGTTGTCGATCAGGTAACGATCAAAATAGTAGTCGAGCTCACGGATCAGGAACACGAGTGCGATCCCGCCGAATGGAAACGCGATCGGTCGCTGCGACGGACAGTGCTTCGCGACCCAGGCCATGAGCAAGCCACAGATTCCGAGCATTAACGGCTGGATAATCTCAATCGGCGAATACTCGCTGGTGCCGAATTGATCACCATCGTTCACGATGACATGCAATTTGAGGCTGCCCGGAAAATGTATCTCGAGCTGCGTCAGCGCCAGGGTGATGACGGCAACTCCGACAAAATACAAAACATAACGAACCCAGGCCATATGAAACTATACACTGCCGATCATGCTGCAGCGATATGCGGACAGGATTTACAAAGTTCCCAGCTGCTTGAGAACGATGCGCACGAGGTCCTTAACGATTGCCTCACGCAGCAATTGTTCCTCGTGTGCTTTGCCAAGCACCAGCGTTTCATCGTAGGTGTAATCACGAGTGAGCGTAATGAATTGCCGCATGAGCAGGTTCGTATCGCCACTGTCAACGCCATATTCAATCGAATAGTAAACTTCGTATTCGGTAGGGACGTTGCGGGTGGATACCGACAACACGCGTTGATTCGTCTCATCCACACTTATCGTCAGCGTCGCCGTTGCGTCGCCCGGAACGTCGGCCAGTTGCATGCCGGCCGCCTGAAGCTGTCGTCGCAGCTCGCGGTAAAACAGGCTGTGTCGGTTTTCGGTGGCAATATAGGTGCGCTCCATCTCGGTCGGAACGGTGAACGCATTCTGCAGATGAAACCCACAGCCTGCGAGCAACGAAAGCAGAACCATTAATGGGGCCCTAGACAACAATGTTCACCAATCTGCCAGGCACGACGATCGTCTTTCGAATTTCCTGATCACCGATAAAGCGCTGAACGTTGGGGTCCGCCAGTGCCAGGGCGCCTACCGAATCGTTATCAGCATCGGCTGCCACCGATATGCGACCGCGCAGCTTACCGTTGACCTGTATCACGATCTCGACCAGATCGGCCTTCAGTGCCTGTTCATCCGTGGTCGGCCAGGGCACGTCAATCAGCGCGGTCTTGTGACCAAGCACGGACCACAATTCGTGACAGATATGCGGCACWATCGGCGACAACATCAGCACAACCGCTTCAAGCGCYTCGTGGACAACTGCGCGGCCGGCAATCGATGAGTCCTTGCTTCGATTGACAGCGTTYAGCAGCTCCATCGACGCGGCAAYAGCGGTATTGAATGTGTAGCGACGACCGATGTCATCGCTGATCTTGGCAATCGTCTGGTGCGTCTTTCGKCGCAAGTCCTTTTGCGYATCCGTCAACGCAGCGATGTCGAGTTCGGTGATCGRCCCGCCGTCCGCGTGACTTTGCACRRCGRTCCAGAAGCGYTTGAGAAAACGATAGCTGCCTTGCACGCCGGCGTCCGACCATTCGAGCGCCTGCTCGGGCGGTGCTGCAAACATCATGAACAGGCGTACGGTGTCGGCACCGTATTTCTCGATCAGATCTTGCGGGTCGACCGTATTGCCCTTGTTCTTGGACATTTTTGCGCCGTCCTTGAGGACCATTCCCTGGGTCAGCAGGTTCGTAAATGGCTCCGACACATCGGTCAGACCCTCATCACGCATGACGCGTTGTAAAAACCGGGAATACAGAAGATGCAGGATGGCGTGTTCAATTCCGCCCGTGTATTGATCCACCGGCGTCCAGTAGGCGGCACGATCGTCAAGAATGGCGTCGTCGTTGTCCGGGCAGGCGTAGCGCGCGAAATACCACGATGACTCGACAAATGTGTCGAAAGTATCGGTTTCGCGTCGCCCGTCTTTACCGCATTTCGGGCATGGCGCATTGATAAATTCCGGTATGTCCTTTAGCGGCGAACCGTGTCCTGAGAACTCGACGTCCTCCGGCAGCACGACGGGCAACTGATCCTCCGGCACGGGAACGGCGTCGCAATCGTCACAATAAATGATMGGGATCGGCGCGCCCCAGTAGCGTTGCCGCGATACRCCCCAATCGCGCAGACGATAGTTGATCGTTCGCCTGCCGCGCCCGGTCTGCTCGAAATGGTCGGCGATCGCATTGAAGGCTGTATCGAAGTCCATGCCATCGTATTCGCCGGAATTGACCAGCACGCCATGCTCGAGGAATTCAGAGTCGCCGACATCAATGTCGCTACCATCCGCGGGTCTCACCACTTGCACGATCGGCAAGTCATGGCTCTTGGCGAAATCCCAGTCGCGCGTATCATGCCCGGGCACGGCCATCACCGCGCCCGTGCCGTAACTCATGAGTACGAAATTTGTGACCCAAAGCGGCACGGCCTCGCCCGACATCGGGTGGATGGCCGAAATTCCGAGCGGCATTCCCTTCCTTTCCATCGTCTCGAGGGTCGCCTCCGCGGCATCGGTCTTTTTGCACTCTTCAATAAAAGCGGCAATTTCCGAATTGGTCGCGGCCGCCTTTTCGGCAAGTGGATGCTCGGCGGCGACCGCCATGTAGGTCACGCCGAACAGCGTATCGGGCCGCGTCGTAAACACGGTCAATGGCTCGTCCTCGCCATCGACCTCGAACGAAAGCTCAAGACCTTCTGATCGACCGATCCAATTACGTTGCATGGTTTTGACCGACTCCGGCCAGCCCGGTAATGCATCGAGCTCATCGAGCAATTCATCCGCATAAGCGGTGATTTTCATAAACCACTGCGGCACTTCGCGACGTTCGACCAACGCGTTGGAGCGCCAGCCACGGCCCTCGATCACTTGTTCGTTGGCAAGTACGGTTTGATCGACCGGATCCCAGTTCACTACCGAGTTCTTGCGATACACGAGGCCCTTCGCAAACATCTTGATGAATAGCCATTGTTCCCAGCGATAGTACTCAGGACGGCAGGTAGTCACTTCACGCGTCCAGTCATACGCATAGCCGAGGCGTTTCATTTGCACCCGCATGTCATCGATGTTCTGGTAGGTCCACTCCGCGGGCGGCACGCCGCGTTTAATTGCCGCATTCTCAGCCGGCATGCCAAACGCGTCCCAACCCATCGGCTGCAGGACATGTTTGCCGCACATACGCTGATAGCGGGCGATGACGTCGCTGATCGTAAAAACGCGCACATGCCCCATGTGCAGTTTCCCGCTCGGGTAAGGGAACATTGTCAGGCAATAGAACTTGTCTTTGCCCTCATCCTCAGTGACCTCAAAACATCGTGAATTGTCCCAGTGCTGCTGGGCCGACTGCTCCACGGTTTCGGGATGATACGGGGTGCTCATTTGGCGGGTGTCTGATTAGGGCTGCGAAAACCCGCAAGCCTACATCAAGCAGCGCGGGATCGCAGCCAGAAGCCAGCAATGATAAGGAAACACAGACCGATGACRGGCCAGTTTCCGYTACTRGTGTAGGGYGTTGTGCCGGTGCGAGGCTCAACCTTCATCGTCATCGTGACGGGCTTGAACTGCGCGCCTGAGCGCAGGACTTTGCCACGCGCATCAATGAAAGCGCTGATACCGGTATTGGTCGCACGGATCGAGAATCGACCAAATTCGAGCGACCGCATTCTGGCGATTTGTAAGTGCTGATGGGGTGCGATCGAATCACCGAACCAGGCATCGTTGCTGACATTGATTAGCAGCGTCGCCTCTGGGAASGCGTATCSCATTTCTGCGCCGAACGCATCCTCGTAGCARATCGCGACGGCAAGCCGGGTGCCATCGGCAGCGACCARCAGCGCCTGKTCATCTTCGCCYGGAGWAAGATCGCTGAATGGCAGGTTCATCAACCGCATCCAKTCGCGGACWKTTGCCGGTACYGGAAAATACTCGCCGAATGGCACGAGATGCCGCTTTCGATAGACCTGGCGCTGCTGACCATTGACAAGTATCACGCTGTTATAAATATTCGTTTCGCCAGTGCGTTGGACTTCAGTCTCAAGGATTCCGAACAGGATGGTTTGACCGGTAAGATCACTGATCCGGTCCAATGAATCGATGTAGTCCTCGACGCGGTTCGCTAGCGACGGAATCGCCACTTCAGGCCAGACAATCAGGGCGCTATCCATTGCTGACAGCGTTGCGTCCCGGTAGAAATTCATGGTCGGCTCTCGCTGTTCCGGCAGCCACTTCTGATCCTGCGGGATGCCTGCCTGAATCACAGTTACCTGTATTGCTGCGCCGGCCGTCTCTGTCCATTCGATTGATTTCAACACACCACCGCAGATCCAGGGCAGCAGGACGATGCCGATTGCAATCCACTGCTGCGGACCTCGTGTCATTATCGATATGAGTAAGGCCGACGCGCTCAACACGAGCATCGCTGTAACACCGTACACGCCCAGCACCGGCGCCCAACCCGCAAGCGCCGAATCGATCTGGCTGTAGCCAAGCGACATCCACGGAAACCCGGTCAGCAGCCAGCCACGCAACCACTCGATCAATGTCCAGGTCGCCGGCGCAATCACAAGCAACCACCAGGGTTCACCTCGTGACAATTTGCCAATTATCCACGCTGTCATTGCCACATACAGGGCCATGACCAGCGTCAAGACGAAGACCAGCAGTCCGCCGATCCACCATTCCGCCTCGCCCGGTCCGGTAACGGACAGGTATATCCAATACGTTCCGCAAAGAAAAAGACCAGCCCCGAGCCAGAAGCCATAGGCGGCGGCGTCACGATTCGATAACGTCAGGCATACGTAAAGATAGGGCAGTAAGAATATCGGAACCAGCAATGACATGCCGACGGGATCGAACACGATCGTAAACAGACAACCGAGCACGAAAAAAATCGCGCGAGTCGAAATCGGCCGGTCGACCAGCAGCATCGTTAACTTACTTGGCACGCGCTAGCCGTTTCGCTGAACCCGGAGCGTCTCGACACGGCGCCGGTCCGCTTTGACAATCAAAAATTCGAAACCGCTGAAATCTATCTTTTCGCCACGCCGAGGAAGGCGCCCAAGTTCGTGCATTACGAGGCCTCCGATCGTGTCGTATTCCTCATCATCAAGCGCACAACCGAAGAACTCGTTAAAGTCCTCAACTCGTGTCAGCGCGCGTACCGCGAAACAGGGTTTACCGTTGTGCTCGCCGTCCGCACCGATAAATTCCGCTTCTTTCTGATCGTGCTCGTCATCGATCTCGCCGACGATTTCCTCAAGCACGTCTTCGATCGTCAGCAATCCGGCGACACCACCATACTCGTCGACGACGATCGCCATGTGATTGTGACTATCGCGAAACTCCTTGAGTAGTGCGTTGAGGCGTTTKGACTCSGGGATGACCGACGCAGGCCGCAATATYTTCAAYAGCGGAACATCGTCAGTTTTACCGCTACCGAAATAGCGCAACAGATCTTTGGCCAGCAACACGCCAAKCACTTCGTCKCGATCTTCCCCAATTACCGGGAACCTCGAATGTCCGGAGTCGATTATGATCGCCAGTATTTCGTCGAAGCCCTGCTCGATATCGATCACTACCATCTGCGAACGCGGCACCATGACCTCGCGTACTTGCGTCTCGGATACCTCGAGCACACCAGCCAGCATGCTTTTTTCCTCAGCGTCAAGATCAGTCTCGGGCTGGCGAATATATTCGTGAAGTTCTTCGCGGCTCCATGGATCCCCCTTGAATGCGCGCCTGACTCGCGCGAACAGGCCGACGTTGCTTGTGGCGCTCGTACTTGGAGGTTTGGCGCTCATTGAACCTCGGTACCTGCGTAGGGGTTCGAAATGCCGCGGTCTTTGAGGATAGCCGTTTCGAGTCGCTCCATTTCATCAGCAGCCGCATTATTTTCGTGGTCGTAACCCAGCAAATGCAGCACTCCGTGCACCAGCATATGCGCCCAGTGATCGCCAAGCGATTTCCCCTGCTGGGCGGCTTCCTCGCTCACTACCGGCGCACATACGACGATGTCACCAAGTTGCCGCACCGCGTCAGTCGGGAGACCGTCTATTTGCCCCGCCGGAAATGACAGCACATTAGTCGGCATGTCCTTCTCACGGTAGCGTTTGTTCAGGGTTTGACTTTCCGCCGCATCAACGACGCGCACGGCGATGTCCGCATCGCTGTCTGGCATACGGCCGGATTGACCGGCTGCAAACTCGACCCAGTCCTGAATATCCGATTCGGCCGGAATGCCTGTGTCGCTACAGGCGAATTGCACATCAACCACCATTGCCGTCAGATTCGTAGGCTTCCACGATGCGCCGAACCAGCGGGTGGCGAGCAACGTCTTTCGGCGAAAACAGCGTAAAACCAATGCCGTCGACACCTTCAAGAATCTGCATGGCGTTCTTGAGACCGGATTGCTGGTCATCCGGTAAATCCATTTGCGTAATATCGCCAGTCACAACTGCATGCGATCCAAAGCCGATACGCGTCAGGAACATTTTCATTTGAGCAACACTGGTATTTTGCGCCTCGTCAAGAATCACAAACGATTCGTTGAGCGATCGGCCACGCATGAACGCAAGCGGGGCAATTTCGATGACATTGCGTTCGATCAAGCGGGTCACATGTTCGGCACCCACCATGTCGTACAACGCGTCATACATCGGTCGCAGGTAAGGGTCGACCTTCTGTGACATGTCGCCGGGAAGAAAGCCTAATCGCTCACCTGCTTCGACGGCCGGTCGCACGAGCACGATACGGCGCACTTCCTCATTGTTTAGCGCATCAATTGCGCAGGCTACCGCCAGATACGTCTTGCCGGTGCCGGCTGGCCCAATGCCAAATGCAAGATCGTGTTGCCGAATACTATTGACGTACGCGGTCTGATTCGCGCCACGTGGCCGAATCAGTTTGCGCTGTGTTTGAATCGCCACGTCATCTTCGCCGGCGCCGGCATCAAATTTTACCGACGCCAGTTCACCATCGTTCATTTCAGACTCCTGCAACAAAATGTGGACTCTTTCCGGATCCAGGCGCTCGTTGTCGGTCATCTGAAACAGCGACAACAATACGTCGCCACCGATTTGCGCAGCGCCGGGTTGACCGGTTACGCGAAAACGATTGCCACGACTGGCGATTTCGACATTTAGGCGGCGTTCGATTTGCCGTAAGTGTTCATCGAACTGGCCACACAAGTTGGCCAGGCGGTTATTGTCGGCGGGCTCGAGGACTATGTCCCGAGATATCTGGACAGCGTTCAAAGTACGTCAAAGACTACCGCGATCGGGTGAAATGCGAAAGTAGGCAGTTCACAGAGATGACGATATTAGTCGGCCGCGAAGCGAATTGGGCAACGCCTCGGTGATGGCAACGTCAACAAACTGGCCGATGCAGGTGGGATTTGCGTCGAAATTCACCCAACGCATGTTTTCAGTGCGCCCGGCGACCTGGCTGGCGTCTTTCTTTGACGTTTTTTCGACGAGGACCCTCTGCGTTGTACCGACCATAGACCTGCTTATCTCCAGTGCCTGCTGATTGATACGGGCCTGCAGAATCTGCAAGCGGTGTTTTTTGGTATCCATCGGTGTGTCGTCAGCAAACCCGGCAGCTGGCGTTCCCGGACGCGCACTGTAAATAAAACTAAATGACTGATCGAACCCAATATCAGCGACGAGATTCATCAGCGCCTCAAAGTCGTCATCCGTTTCGCCCGGGAATCCGACAATGAAATCTGACGATAGTGATATATCAGGTCGAGCTTGTCTCAACTTACGTATTTTCTGTTTATATTCCAGGATCGTGTGACCGCGCTTCATCCTGGCAAGAATCCGATCGGAGCCGTGCTGAACGGGAAGGTGAAGATAGTTCGCGAGCTTCGGTACTTCGGCGTACGCCTGGATCAAGCTGTCGGTGAATTCGACGGGGTGCGACGTCGTGAATCGAATTCGTTCAATACTATCGATAACCGCAACGTAATAGATAATTGTCGCAAGATCTGCGATCTGTCCATCATGCATCGGCCCCCGGTAGGCATTGACGTTTTGACCGAGCAGATTGATCTCGCGCACGCCCTGATCGGCAAGGCTGGCGCATTCAGCAATGATGCCATCGAATGGCCGGCTGATTTCCTCCCCGCGCGTATAGGGCACTACGCAAAAACTGCAGTACTTGCTGCAGCCCTCCATGATGGAAACGAACGCCGTAGGACCGTCTGCTCGTGGTTCCGGCAGGCAATCAAATTTTTCGATCTCGGGAAACGATATGTCGACGACGGAGCCGTTCTTCGAACGCGCCTCTTCGATCAATTGGGGAAGGCGGTGCAAAGTCTGCGGTCCAAATACGATGTCGACGAACGGCGCGCGCTTGGTGATGCCCTCACCTTCCTGGCTCGCCACACAACCGCCAACACCGATCATCACGCCAGGCCGTGCCTCCTTGAGGGGTCGCCAGCGACCGAGTTCCGAGAAGACTTTTTCCTGCGCTTTTTCGCGAATTGAGCAGGTATTGACAAGCAGTAAGTCCGCCTCCTCAACCTTGTCGGTTAATTCGTAACCGTGTGACTCGCGCAAGACGTCCGCCATCTTGTCCGAGTCATACTCGTTCATCTGGCAGCCCATTGTTTTGATGAATAATTTCTTGCTCATTGCGTCACCGGATGAAGCCCATCGACTCCAGTTTGACGAGTATACGATGCGCGGCCATGTCTGGCGTAATATCAGCCGTGTCGATGACCATCTCGGCATTCTCCGGCACTTCATAAGGGTCCGAGATGCCGGTGAACTCCTTGATCTTGCCAGCACGTGCGAGGGCGTAGAGTCCTTTTCGATCTCGCTGCTCACACACCTCGATCGAGGTCGCAACGTGAATCTCGACAAAGCCTCCAACCGCAGAGATCAATTCACGAACAGCACGGCGCGTGGCAGTGTAAGGCGCAATCGGGGCGCAGATCGCAATGCCGCCGTTCTTGGTGATTTCACTTGCAACATAACCGATGCGTCGAATATTCAGATCGCGATGTTCTTTCGAAAAGCCCAGCTCACTCGACAAGTTCTTGCGAACAATRTCACCGTCGAGAAGACTCACCGGGCGYCCGCCCATTTCCATGAGYTTGACCATCAGTGCGTTYGCGATCGTYGACTTRCCCGARCCCGAAAGKCCGGTAAAGAAAACWGTATAGCCCTGCWTRTGCCGCGRCGGATGCGTYCGGCGAAGCTCGGCCACRACRTCCGGRAATGAGAACCATTCGGGGATRTCGAGWCCTTCCTGCAAWCGTCGACGWAGCTCGGTTCCYGAGATATTCAGGACGYTRTCGTCRTCTTYRGCCTCATCGATYGGGATGTACTGGGCACGATTTTCCGCRTAGACCATGAGCTGAAAWGGCACCATSGTGATGTCGAGCTCGTCRGCGTGTTCYTTCAACAAKTCCTGCGCATCATAAGGACCRTAGAAATCCTTRCCYTTGCTGTCCTGCCCGGGRCCCGCGTGATCMCGCCCAACGATCAGGTGTGTGCAACCRTAGTTCTTGCGAATGATCGCGTGCCACAGCGCCTCACGCGGCCCACCCATGCGCATTGCCAGCGGCAACAGGCTTAGCATCGTCGTTTGCTCCGGATACCGGCCAAGCAGTTGCTCGTAACAGCGAACCCGCGTGAAATGATCGACGTCGCCGGGCTTGGTCATGCCAACCACCGGGTGAATCAACAGGTTTGCTTCGACATCGCGAGCTGCGCGTAGCGTSAGYTCCTGRTGTGCGCGATGCATYGGATTACGYGTCTGAAATGCGACSACCTTGCGCCAGCCGAGTTTCTTGAAGCGGTCTCGMATTTCRCCMGGCGTATCSCGCARRTKYTTGTAGTCGTAGTGCGTCGGCTCTTCSAGGCCGCKCARYKTGCCGCCAACGTAAACCGGRTTRCCRATRTTYTTMAGGTAATTCACRGCAGGRTGYTTTKCGTCCGTMGTRCCGTARACGCCTTTGGCCTCGGCATCGATATCGGGCGTCCATATGTCGCCAACCTCGAGCGTCGCAAGAATGACGCCTTCGAGATCGCGCAACGCCAGCTTGTCACCTGGTTTGACGCCCGCCGCAAACTCTTCGGTTACATCGAGCGTGACCGGAATCGGCCACAACACGCCGCTCTTGAGGCGCATCTTATTGACGACCGAATAGTAGTCRTCTTTGTTGAGAAAYCCKTCCAGTGGCGARAATGCACCGTTCAGCARYAGCTCGATGTCGCACARCTGMCGCTCGGTGAGATCCCACGACGCGTACTCGCCCGCCGCTGCCTTCTCGGCTCCCGCATCACTGGCCGGCAGATACAAATTCTTAAGTTCGCCGCCATGCGGCTCTTTGAACGCACCCATTTTTCTGTGTCCTGAAAGATTAAGAACGGCGCAGGCTAACTAATAGCCGCGCCGGTTTGAATGAACGAATTGGCTGTTATCAATACTAGAAAGGAATATCGTCGTCGAAATCATCGGGGCCTGGCTGTGGCGGCGCACTCGCTGGAGCCGAATCCGACGAAGAACCCATTGGCGCGGAACCGCCGCCACGTCCGCCGAGCATTTGCATCTCGTCGGCAATGATCTCGGTCGTCCAGCGATCCTGACCGTTTTTGTCCTGCCATTTGCGGGTTCGCAATTTGCCTTCAATATAGACCTGCGATCCCTTGCGAAGATACTCTGCCGCAACTTCGGCGAGCCGGTTGAACATGGCCACTTTATGCCATTCGGTCCGGTCTTTCTGTTCGCCCGTCTGCTTGTCCTTCCAACTCTCGTTGGTGGCCACAGTCAGGTTGGTCACTGCCGAGCCGCTGGGCATGTAGCGCGTCTCGGGATCGCTCCCGAGGTTGCCGACAATGATGACTTTGTTAATTCCGCGGGCCATAGCAGGTCCCCTGTCTGATGATTCTTGGTTTTTCCCGTCGGCCTCCTGGCCGATCAGGGTCGCCTATTGTAGAGCCTGTCCGGCTAATTACCAGCCCAGTTTCTACAGGGAATGACATGAATAACACAAGGGGTCAGAGCCCTTTCTTCGAAAGGGCTCTGACCCCTATTGCCGTCGAGACAAGCCCGAGGCGGCCAGCCAGATGGCGGCCAGCAATGCACAGACGAAAAACACGTCCGTCGGGCGCCCTGCGCCAAGGAAGCGGCCTCCTATCAAGCCGCCGACGAAGGCGCCGAAAAACTGGGAACTCGAGAATACGCCCATCGAAGCACCGCGAGCATCGCCATCGGCCAGCATCGATAGCCGGGCCGGCAGGCCGGCTTCAAGGAAATTGAAACCTGCGAAGAAGAACGCCAGTGCAACAAATACAGGCACGACGCCGAATGCGCCGAACGACAGCATTAGCTGACCGGCAAGCAGCAACATCACAGCAATACCCATGGTCGTCGCTTTGCCCTGCCGCTCGTCGCTCAGTATCAAGGGCACGGTACCAAGCAGTGAAACGAATAACGCACCAACATAGATCTTCCAATGCGCTGTCACGGGCAATTCGAGACGATCGGCAAACAGGAACGGCAACGCCACGAAACTGGCTATCAGGATCACATGCAATAGAAACACATACGCGTCCAGGCGTAACAACTCGGGCCGTAGTGCCGGCCTCAGGACCCAGGTTTGCCTCGCGATCGGTCGTTCGATGTCAGCCGGCAGTGCCTTGAGCAATACCGCGCCCACGACGGCCAGTAGCGCGGCAATCCAGAATAGCGCCGGCACGCCAGCGTGTGCCGCAATTGCCGGCCCTGCGATTAGTGCAATTACAAATGACCCACCAATCCCAACGCCGAATAC
>LKGT01013687.1_pt1 | contig 14390 bp, 12 predicted proteins | sample 503861 | NCBI WGS metagenome assembly LKGT01 (sample SAMN04113194, study PRJNA297058) | marine sediment metagenome | biome: marine benthic biome; feature: marine benthic feature; material: marine sediment; isolation source: sediment sample collected at the water-sediment interface from the South......
TCACTTCGTTACGCGCCCCGGTGACACCTTCGCCGCGCAGGTCGAAGTGGAAGCCGGCTGAGAGCGGTTCGAGAAATTCCGGCCGGGTGCGCAGGATCTCGTTGTAGATCGTCATCGAGGAGGCGATCATGCTTTCGCCGCCCGACTTGGCGGGATGAAGGCAGAGCAGCCCGACCGCATCGGCGTTGTCGCAATGGGGCCTTTGCCTCTGGTGGGTGGTGTAGCCACGGACGTTGTTGTTGGCGCGGTCATACCCCCGGTCCGCGACCTCGGCCATGTACTCGCCCTTGGCGTTCTGGCGGATCGGCGTGCCGAGATGCGACCCCAGCCCCCAATAAAAGGTGCGGACTTCGTCGATCTCGAAATCATCGACCGGGAAGCCGCGCAAGAGGACGATGCCCGTTCCGTTCTCGAGATCGTCACCGATGCCCTCGATGACCTCGCCGAAGCATCGGAGCGGGAAGTCCTCGGCGCTGAAATCGAAGGGGCCGAGACCACGGCTTCTGACCGCGCCGACGGCCGCCCGGATGTCCGCGATCTCGTCGTCCGAGAACCGATGGACCCACGAATCATCGGCCGCCAGTTCGGCGCCTTTCCATGCCGATCTATCGGTTATCTCGGTTCGCAGCAAATCGCCCATGATCCTCTCGTCCGTGGCCGCCGCGCCGCGCCGCCGGTTCCGGAGACCCCCCGCACCGGCGCCAATTCGGCGTCCATTATGGACCATGGCGCGGCGGCTGCCAACCGGCCCCTGGGTGGCCGCGACGGGGCCGCGCGCGCTGTTGACAAGGACACCGCCAAGGTCCGAAAATGGCACGGATATTCGAATGGCGCGGATATTCGATAGCGGAGGGTAGGACCATGGGTCTGGCGAGGAAGTTGGCGGGGCGCATCACCGCCATGCGTTACGATGATCTGCCCGAGGAGGCGATTCACTGGGCCAAGATCGGGATACTCGACACCGTCGGGGTGGCCCTCGCCGGGTCGCGCGAGGACACCATGGGGATGGTCGAAAGGGTGACCGGCGCCGGCGCCGTGTCCGGCCCCTGCGTCGTCTTCGGCAGCGACCGGCGGGCAAGCCCGCTGGATGCGGCGCTGATCAACGGCACCGCCTCCCATGCGCTCGATTTCGATGACTGCAACAACACCATGGGCGGCCATCCCTCGGCGCCGATGGTGCCGGCATTGATCGCGCTCGGAGAGACCCTGGACGCGAGCGGCGAGGATATCATCCTTGCCTACGTCGCCGGGTTCGAGACCGAGACCAAGATCGCGCTCGGCGTCAACTTCCACCATTATGAGAAAGGCTGGCATCCGACGGCGACGCTTGGAACCTTCGGCGCCGCCGCCGCCTGCGCCAAGCTTCTCGGTCTCTCCGTGGCCGAGACCGAGACGGCGCTGGCGATCGCGGTCTCCCTGGCGTCGGGGGTCAAGGCCAATTTCGGCACCATGACCAAGCCGCTTCATATCGGCCATTGTTCGCGTAACGGCTTGTTCGCCGCCCTCCTCGCCCGCGAAGGCTTCACCGCCAATGGCGAGGCCTTCGAGCACAAGCAGGGGTTCCTCAACGTGTTCAACGGCCCGGGAACCTTCGACATGCAAAGGACCCTCGATCATTGGGCCGATCCGCTCGACATCGTCAAGCCCGGGCTGGCGATCAAGCAGTATCCCTGCTGCGGCAGCACCCATTCGGCGATCGACGCCATGCTCGAGATCGTGCGCGAGCGGGATGTCGCGCCCGGTAACGTCGAAAAGGTCGCGACGCTCACCCATAAACGCCGCCTCGAGCACACCAACCGCCCGGACCCCCGRAGTCCGCTCGAGGCCAAGTTCTCCCTGCAATACTGCCTCGCGCGCGCCGTCATCGACGGCAASATCGTGCTCGAGCATTTCGAGGGCGACGCCTATCTCGATGGCGAAACCCGGGCGTTGATGGCGCGAATCGACGCCCGGCCCCATGACGAGAGCAACCATTTCGGCGCCAGGATCACGGTAACGACCAAGGATGGCGAGAGTTACACCCAGGAGACCCCCTACGCCCTCGGCCGGGGACCCGACAATCCGMTGTCGGGGGAGATGTTGCGGGCGAAGTTCGAGAACTGCGCCGGGCGGGCGCTTTCGGCGGACCGGGTCGCCCGTCTCTATGGGGCGTTCGACGATTTCGAGAACCTCCGCGCCATCGGCGAACTGACCGCGATCATCGCGGCGCCCGTCGCCGCCGCCCAGCCGGCGGCGGAATAGCCGGCGTCCGGGTGATCCTAGCGCCCCTGGCTCCGGCCCCGACTCCGGGGCCGGTGGGGCGGTGATAAATTCTGATCAGGGAAGACGCGACCATGAATGCCATTGATGAGGCCCGCTCCGCCGATGTCATCGTCGTCGGCGCGGGCAACGCCGCCACCTCCGCCGCCTTGACGGTCCATGAACAGGGCGCCAAGGCGGTGATGCTCGAAAGCGCCCATTTCGAGGCCCGCGGCGGTAATTCCCATTACACCGGAGGCGCCTACCGCTTCGCTCACAACGGCATCGAGGACCTGCTGAAGATCTCTCCCGACATCTCCGACGAAGAGCGCGAATCGATCGATTTCGGCACCTATACGGAGGACCAGTATTTCGACGACATGGCGCGGATGAGCCAGTACCGCGCCGATCCGGACATGATCGAGATCCTGGTCCGTTCGAGCTTCGATGCGGCGTTGTGGATGCGCGAGCAAGGGGTGCGCTTCCAGCCCAGCCTCGGCCGCCAGGCCTTCAAGGTCGACGGCAAGTTCCGGTTCTGGGGCGGGCTTACGCTACAGATCTGGGGCGGCGGCGCGCAACTCGTCGCCACCCTCCACGCCAAGGCGGAGAAGGCCGGCATCCCCGTGCTTTACGAGACGCCGGCGGTGGCGTTGCTCCATGACGCCGGCGGCGTGCACGGGGTGCGCGTCAATCACCAGGGCCAGAACTACGATCTTAAGGCCAAGTCGGTGGTCCTCGCCTGCGGCGGCTTCGAGGCCAATGCCGAGATGCGCGCGCGCTATCTCGGTCCGGGCTGGGATCTGGCCAAGGTGCGGGGAACGCGCTTCAACACCGGCAAGGGCATTACCATGGCGCTCGATATCGGCGCCATGCCCTACGGCCACTGGTCGGGGTGCCATGCCGTGGCCTGGGACCTCAACGCGCCGCCGTTCGGCGATCTCACCGTCGGCGACCGCTTCCAGAAGCACAACGTCCCCTTCTGCATCATGGTCAACGCCAATGGCGAGCGCTTCCGCGACGAAGGCTCCGATTTCCACAGCTACACCTATGCCCGGTACGGCGGCGAAATCCTCCGCCAGCCCGGCATGTTCGCCTGGCAGGTGTTCGACCACAAGGTGGTCCATCTGTTGCGCGACGAATACCGCATCCGTCAGATCACCAAGGCCAAGGCCGACACCATCGAGGAGTTGGCTTCGAAGCTCGAGGGCGTCGATGGTCAGCGGTTCCTCGAGACCGTGGCCGAGTTCAATGGCGCCGTGAAGACGGACATTCCCTTCGATCCCAACGTCAAGGACGGCCGCTGTACGGAGAGCCTCGCCATCGACAAGACCAACTGGGCCAATACCATCGATAGCCCGCCGTTCGAGGCCTACGCCGTCACCGCYGGCGTCACYTTCACCTTCGGCGGRCTCAAGGTCAGCACCAAGGCCGAGGTGGAGGACACCGCCGGCAATCCCATACCCGGCCTGTTCGGCGCCGGAGAACTGGTCGGCGGCCTTTACTAYAACAACTACGCCAGYGGCACCGGRCTGGTSGCGGGSTCGGTTTTCGGCMGGATCGCCGGCAARCARGCGGCGGCGTTCGCCCGCGGCTGATTCCCGGCGCCGNTAAGRTCGWCGAAGYCNYCGTTCAGCGGGMCGCCTTGCGGSYSTGTTCGGCGATCCGTYTTTCGGCCGCCGCCAGTTGGYCGGGRCCGAGGCGGCGCTTGACYATCGMCMRGCGCMCCTTGGCSGCGATGAYGCCTTTCTTGTCCGCCAAGSTCAGGAGGACGTAGGCCTCGACGTCGTCGCGCTCGACCCCGGCCCCTTCCATGTACATGACGCCGAGGCGCGCCAGGGCGCGAGGATGGCCGTTCTCGGCCGCCTTGCGCAACCAGCCGACGGCCTTGGCGAAGTCGACCTTGGCGCCGAGGCCTCTCCTGTACATCAGGCCCAACTGGTACTGGGCTTGCGCCAGGCCCTGCTCCGCCGCCAGGGTGACGAGACGAAGGGCCTCGACATAGTCGCGCTTGACCCCCTTGCCGTCGTAGTACTTCATGCCGAGCTCGAGCCGGCCCCGGGCATCGCCGAGATTGGCGGCAAGCTGGTACCAGGTGACGGCGCGGGCGAAGTCGGGCGGCACCCGGTCGCCGTACTCATAGAGCCGCCCGAGACGGACCTGCGCCACCGCGTCGCCTTGTTTCGCCGCCGCTTCCAATTGCTTGATCTCCGGCGTGCTCTCGGCCATCGCCGCCGTTACCAGGAAGGCTGGCACCACGAAGGATGTCATCAGGACGGCCGTCACCAGGAAGGCCGGCGGGAAAGAGGCCAGGAACGGGATAGAGAAACAGGCGGGGACCGCGCCGGGAATCCGGCGGCGGAGACTAATCATGCTCGTCACGCTCCGCCAGATAGTCGTCGGTAGTGCGTGGCAACGGGCGTGGTTTGGAGGCCATGGGTTCGTCGGCGTTGAACTGGTCGATGACGCGACAGTCGGAGCACATGCGTAACCGGTTAAGCGCTTTCTCATCGCCGGCGAACATCGAGTGCCCCGCCAACCGCTCGATGGTCTTTTCGATCGACGATTTGCCGCCGAACGSCTTGCCGCAGGAGACGCATTCGAACGGTTCCTCCTCCTTGATCARRACCTCGGTTCTCGCCGCTTCGGTGAARTTGAACCKSGSYTCCAGCGAAATCACCGATTCCGGGCAGGTGTTKYGGCAGAGACCGCATTGGATGCAGGCCTGTTCGGAGAAACGCARCATCGGGGTGTCCGGATTGTCGATCAAGGCCCCCGTCGGRCAGGCGCCGACACAGGCGAGGCACAAYGTACAACCCTCGRTSTTGACGTTGACGGTTCCGAACGGYGCGCCTTGGGGCAGGGCCAACACGTCCTTGGCCTCGGGCGCGTTGTCGTGGAGGTGSCGGAGCGCCARGGTGATCAAGGTCCGCTTGCCGCCCATGGGCAGGAAGTCGGAGGCGGGGATCGGCGATACCGTCTCGAGCCCGTAGAGCTGGTCCGATACCRCTTCCGGATCCTCGGCGTCGATGATRCCGATGCGCCCGGAMCCGTAACCGAGACCCGTSAGCGCCGCCTCCATGAGCCCGACCTGTTCCTCKAGGCCRTCGATSTCGCCGCGGTTCCGCGGGCTGGTCAACAGCAACAGACGCTCGGCGCCGAAGGCRAAAGCGGTRCTGAGGAAATCGAAACCTATCTGGGTCACCTCGTTGACGGCGAAGGGCAGCACCCGGGCCGGCAGGCCGCGCCCGAAACGGCCCATCATGGTGACCATCTCATCGCCGCGGTGAACATCGTGCACCAGGATGACGGGACGCTCGCCGCCGGCATCGCGGTAGGCGCGGAGCAGGGTGCGCAGGCGCTGGAAGAGGGCCTCGCCCGGCGGGGTGGCGTAACTCGCGGCGCCGGTCGGGCAGACACTGGCGCAGTTGCCACAGCCGGCACAGATATACTGATCGATGCTGACGACATCTCCCGCTGGTGAAATGGCGGACGTCGGGCAGTTGTCCAGGCAACGGGTGCAGCCGGTGATGCCGCTGCGCGAATGGGCGCAGAGATTGGCGTCGAAGTTCACATAGATCGGTTTCTCGAACTCGCCGATCAGATCGGCGATCTCGAACAGCGCCTTTTGCACCGCCGCCGGATTGCCGGGGTCCGGCCTGAARTAGCCGTCGCGCTTYTCCGGCGCCGGAAASAGCGGCTCTCGGCCCGAGATGTCGAGGATGATGTCGTAGGCGAGCTCGACGCCGTCCTTGGRGATATCGAACTCGAGGCTGCTCCGCGACGAAGGGCGCGGYGGCGCCCAAYCRTCGACGGTGASCTCGTAAGCGCCGAAATGGCCCYTGGCGGCGCTGATCACGCCCTTGAACAGGGCGACSTCGGTGACGCTCGGCGSCAACACGTCATCGGCGCGCGCCAGCAGCACGGTCGCATCCAGGCGGCTCGASAGTTGCTTGGCCGCGTCGAYGGCGCTCTCGYCGCGGCCGTAAACCAGCACCCTGCCTTCGGAWACGASGGYCRWCGTGCGCGAGTCCGGGATMTCCRACGCCGCCTCGGCGATCAGCGCCRCGATYTTCGCCGTCGCCCCCTTGGCCTCCKCCGACCAGCCCGCGCGCTCRCGGATATTGRTGAAGGTGAGGKCSGTCTCGTGCGGGCCCTCMTCGACGGTCTCGGAAAAAAGCGGYGCYTCCTGGGTGCAGCAGACGATCAGGCGATCGCCTTTCGCCGCCGCATTCTCGAAATTGGCGATCTCGGCACGGCAGAGCTGCCTGTGGATATGGATGTCCTCGCCCAACGCCTTGGCCAACGCCTTGGCGTCCAGCGGCATGGTGCCTTCACAGTTGCAGACCAGGAGTTTCTTGCCTTGTTGTGCCATGGTTACGGTTGCGAATGCTCCCTTCACCCCTTATCCGAAATTTTGAACGTTGCCGGACTGGAACGTTGCCAGACTAGTTGCCAAAGTATAGGTGGAGCCCCTGGTGCTTTCCATCCCAAAGTGCTCGTTGTTCTATCACCAAAATTACCTTTTGTTGTCATATTATCTTATAATAACCGAGATTGGCATGCCGGCTGTCGCGGCGCCGACCATGCCCGCCCGCGCCCGTTGCGCTCACCCGGCGGTAACGGCTGAGATCGGCCTTACTTTGGAGATCGTGGCGTTCGGCGTCAACCGATGAGGGATAACGGTGGTCACTGAGTCCATGGCCTTAGGGATCGTGCTCGAGCGGCGCGAGATCGACCATCCGTGGGAGTCCCATAGCTGGAACGCGGTGGCGGTGATCCCGGGCGCGGCCGAAGGGGACGAATGGCGGGTCCTGGCCGAGGAGCCGGGGCTGGTGCGCTATCACGCCGGCACGCTGACCCTGGAAATCCACCACAAGGAAACCGAGGGCTACCGCTTAAACTTGACGACCGAGCTGCCAAAGGTTTACATCGTGTTGCGCTACGACGATGGGAACGAGGCCGGCATCGTTCCGTTTTTGGCCACGGTGTGCCCATACGAGGCGCAGAATTACCTCGACGGCGACGAGGACCTGGTCGAGGCGGCGCCGATGCCCGATGTGGTGGCGGCGTGGCTAACGGACTTCGTCGCCAAACACCACGTCGATGAGCCGTTTTACAAGCGCAAACGCAAGCCCCACGATCCGCGCAAGGGGCCGCCGGAACGGCCTCGCCGCCGGTCCGAGGAGGGATGATGGCGCGCACTGACGAAAGATTCATCGGGCGCTGGTCGCGTCTTAAACAGAAGCGCCGCCGGCGCGAGCCCGGGCCCGGCGATGTTCCCAAGGATGAGAGCGCCAGGCCCGAGCCGGCAGATGCGCAACCCGCGACCGGCGAAGAAGAGACCGCGGCCCTGGATTTGCCGGACATCGAGACGCTCGACAAGGACTCCGACTTCACCGTGTTCATGAAGGAAGGGGTGCCGGAGGAGTTGAAGAAGCTTGCCTTGCGCAAGCTGTGGCGGAGCGATCCGGTCTTCGCCGTCATCGACGGCCTCGACGATTACGATGAAGACTACCGTACCGCCTTTGTCGTCGCCGAAAATCTCGCGAAAAGACTCAAAAAGTCCGGCAAGGATGCGGCCGATCACGGCGCCGAGACCGCAGCGGAAGGAGATGAAGGGCCGACAAAAGAAGACGGGGAAGCGCCGGCGCGGCTTGGCGCGGACAGCGGACGGGAGACTGGGGCCGGCGATGACGCCAAGGCCGGCGAGCGGGCAGGCGATGACGCCAAGGCCGGCGAGCGGGCCGGCGAACCGGAAGACGATGACGCTAAGCAGAGCGGCTGACCGGCCGCTTGCGCCGCCACCGCCCGCCTCTTTCCGAGCGGACCCCAAACCACGGCGGAACACCCTCGGGCAAGCCTGCCTGAGGCGTGTCTAATGAGGTCACCTAACCATAAATACAATGAGAGTATGCGTGAAAATTNYTKRTCATCTTTTCTTTGACARGWGGCCGGCGTTGGTYCASACTTVCGGCTAGGTTCTTGGGCTCAAGCCACCGGTGAGAGTGGCGTGACAGAAAAAGCGCTTTCGCGCGACGGGGAGGCCAAGCCATCACGGAAAMTWCACCGAGCGAAGTTGCCRCCGAAGATATGCTTCGGGCCAACACCTATATGCTGTTGGCGTCGCTGCTTCGCGCGCCGCCGGACGCGGAGACGCTTGCCGGYGTCGGCGCGCTCGAGGCCGGCGAAGGCGAGATGGGCGGGGCGYTGGCCCGGCTCGCGTCCGCCGCACGCGACAGCACGCCGGAAGCCGTCGATGACGAGTTCCACGATMTCTTCRTCGGTSTCGGGGAAGCGGAGCTGAACCCTTACGCGTCCTACTATTTGACCGGGTTGTTTTACGAGAAACCCCTGGCCAAGGTTCGTTTGGAGATGGCCGAACTCGGCATCGCCGGAAGCGRCGAWWCKKCSGAGCCGGAGGACCATATCGTGGCCCTTTTYGAAATGATGTGCGGGYTGATTACCGGCGCCTTCGGSRAGCCGSTCGACCTGGCCCGGCAGCASGCGTTCTTCGACACCCAYATCGCGCCATGGGCCGAGCGCTTTTTCGAGGATCTGGAAGCGGTGGAGAGCGCCAGCTTCTACAAACCGGTGGGRACGATCGGCARGCTGTTCTTGCGGATCGAGTCCCAGGCGTTTGAGATGGCGGCCTAGCGCCGGCAAAGGGCGGAGCCCCCTAGGCANACTTTTTTGGCASCAACACWTGCCGCATGAAAGGGTAAGACCATGAGTAAAAATGAAACACTGAAATCGCCGGGACGCCGGGCCTTTTTCAAGAAGGCCGGTGTCGGYGYCGGCGCGGCCGGTGTGGTCGCGGCGGGTCTTTCCGGTAATTCSGCGAAGGCCSARGTCAAACCCGGCAAGGGCTTCAAGAAGAGCGCTTAYCAGGAAACGGAGCACGTTAAGAAGTATTACGAATTGGCGCGGTTCTAAGGRACCGTCGGSKCCAATCGGAGCCTTAACAAAGCTAGGAGACAGGCAATGCTTAGAAAGAAGACCAACGGGGTAGCGAATGGCCCTCGTTTGTCTCAWGCGCTGGCCGGCGTAGTCGGCCGCGCCGTCGATCGCCGCGGCTTTCTGATCGGTTCGGGACTCGCYGCCGGCGGGTTYGCCGCGGCCTCGACGATGCARTTCGGGATGGTCAARATGGCCRAYGCCCARGTGACGGGGCCTAGTGGCAAAATTAAAATTGTCAGATCGGTCTGCACCCACTGCGCCGTCGGCTGCACGGTGGAGGCCGAGGTGCAAGGCGGCGTCTGGATCGGCCAGGARCCAGGATTCGACAGTCCCCTCAACAATGGCACCCATTGCGCCAAGGGGGCATCGGTCCGCGACGACACCCATGGCGCCCGGCGGCTGAGGTACCCGWTGAAGCTGGAGGGCGGAAAGTGGAAGCGRCTCTCCTGGGATCAGGCCATCGACGAGATCGGCGACAAGCTCTTGGCGATTCGCAAGAAGGCCGGACCGGATTCGGTCTATTGGATGGGCTCGGCCAARGTGARCAACGAGAACGCGTATTTGCAGCGTAAGTTCGCCGCCTTCTGGGGCACCAATAACATCGAYCACCAGGCGCGCATCTGCCACTCGACCACGGTCGCGGGCGTTGCCAACACCTGGGGYTACGGCGCCATGACCAACTCGATGCCGGACATCCGCAATGCGCGTGCGATCTACCTGATCGGCAGTAATGCGGCGGAAGGGCACCCGGTGGCCTGCCAGCACATCCTCAGGGCSAAGGAGCAGAACAACGCGCCGCTGATCGTCATCGATCCGAGATTCACCCGCACGGCGGCCCATGCCGATGAGTATGTCCGTATGCGGTCCGGGTCCGACATGGCGGTGATCTGGGGCACTCTCTGGCACATTTTCGAGAACGGCTGGGAGGACAAGGAATACATCCGCCGGCGCACCTGGGGCATGGACCAGATCAGGGCCGAGGTCAAGAAATGGAACCCGAAGGAGGTCGAGCGCGTCAGCGGCGTGCCGGGCGCCCAGTTGAGGCGCGTGGCGCGGCTCATGGCCAACAACCGTCCGGGGACGGTGATCTGGGCCATGGGCATCACCCAGCACACCATCGGCAACAACAACACCCGGGCGCTCTGCATCCTGCAGCTCGCCTTGGGCAACATGGGCGTCGCCGGCGGCGGATGCAACATCTTCCGCGGCCACGACAACGTCCAGGGCGCCACCGACTTTGGCGTGCTGTGCCATACGCTTCCGGGGTACTACGGCCTGAAGACCGGTTCGTGGAAGCATTGGGCGCGGGTRTGGGATGTCGATTACGACTACCTGCTCAAGCGTTTCGCGTCCAAGAARCTGATGCAATCCGCGGGGATGCCGGTTTCGCGCTGGATCGACGGCGTGCTGATTCCGAAGGATCAGTTGGATCAGCCGGAACAAGTCAAGGCGCTGGTCTACTGGGGCCATTCGGCCAACTCCCAGACCCGAYTGCCGGAGATGAGAAAGGCTTTCGACAAGCTGGATCTCTTGGTCAATATCGATCCGATTCCCGGCATCGCTTCGGTTTTGCACGACCGCAMGGACRRCGTCTACYTGCTGCCGGCCKCSACGSMGTGGGAGMRVTACGGTTCGGTGACGTGTTCGAACCGGAACCTCCAGTGGCGTGACMAGGTGAGCRAGCCGATCTTCGAATCGAAGCCCGATCACGTCATCRCGTACCTGTTGGCCAAGAAGTTCGGCTTCGCCAAGGAGATGTTCAAGMACATCAAGGTCAACGGSRAYGAGCCSTTGATCGAGGACATCACCCGYGAGTGGAAYCGCGGCATGTGGACCATCGGCTACACCGGCCAGTCGCCGGAGCGGYTGAAGATGCACATGAAGTACCARCACACCTTCGACAAGACGACGCTGAAGGCSGTGGGCGGTCCCKYGGATGGCGAGACCTACGGTCTGCCGTGGCCGTGCTGGGGCACGCCCGAGATGAAGCACCCGGGCACCCACATCCTCTACGACACCTCGAAACCGGTGGCGGAAGGCGGTCTGACCTTCCGGGCCCGCTTCGGGGTGCAGAGGAACGGGGAGAACCTGCTTGCCGAGGGCTCGTACTCGGTGGGCTCGGAGATCAAGGACGGTTACCCCGAGTTCTCCATGGCCGTGCTCAAGAAGCTCGGCTGGGACAAGGACCTCACCGCGAAGGAACGGGCGACCATCGCCAAGATCGCCGGCGACAAGACCAACTGGAAGACCGACCTTTCGGGCGGCATCCAGCGGGTGGCGATCAAGCATGGCTGCTCGCCCTTCGGCAACGCCAAGGCGCGGTGCGTGGTGTGGAACTTCCCGGATCCGGTGCCGATCCACCGCGAGCCGTTGTATACGCCGAGGCGGGATCTGGTCGCCGACTATCCGACCTATCCGGATACCCGGCGCTATCGTACGCCGACCTACTACAAGTCGATCCAGGATAAGGATGTCTCCAAGGACTATCCGCTGATCATGACGTCCGGGCGGATAACGGAGTACGAGGGCGGCGGCGACTTGACTCGGGCCAACCCGTGGCTCGCCGAACTCCAGCAGGAAATGTACTGCGAGGTCAACACCTATGACGCCAACAACGCGGGCATCCGCAACGGCGGCGACATGTGGGTCGAGGGTCCGGAGGGCGGCCGCATCAAGGTCAAGGCCATGGTCACCGTTCGCGTGGGCCGCGGCGTCGTCTGGCTGCCGTTGAGCTTCGCGGGAGTCTGGGAAGGCAAGAGCCTGAGGGACAAGTACCCGTCGGGGGCCGATCCCTACGTCATGGGGGAATCGGCCAATGCCGTGTTCACCTACGGCTACGACTCGGTCACCCAGATGCAGGAGACCAAGTGCAGTCTCTGCCGCATCAAGGCAGCGTAAGGAGGATCTATCATGGCAAGAATGAAATTCCTGTGTGACGCCGAGCGCTGCATCGAGTGCAACGCGTGTACTGTGGCGTGTAAGAACGAGCACGAGGTTCCGTGGGGGATCACCCGCCGTCGGGTAGTTACGATTAACGACGGCGTTCCCGGGGAACGGTCGATCTCGGTCGCCTGCATGCATTGCTCGGACGCGCCGTGCATCGCGGTGTGCCCGGTGGACTGCATCTACCAGACCGAAGACGGTGTGGTGCTGCATTCCAAGGACCTCTGTATCGGCTGCGGTTACTGCTTCTACGCCTGCCCATTCGGCGCGCCGCAGTATCCGCAGGCGGGCAACTACGGCAGCCGCGGCAAGATGGACAAGTGCACCTTCTGCAACGGCGGTCCGGAGGAGGACCACTCGGACGCCGAGTTCCAGAAGTATGGCCGCAACCGTCTGGCCGAGGGCAAGCTGCCGCTGTGCGCGGAGATGTGCTCGACCAAGGCGTTACTCGCCGGCGACGGCGAGAAGGTGTCCGACATTTACCGCGAGCGCGTGGTCGCCCGCGGCTTCSSTYCTGCCCGCCCATTGGCCCGTCGCATCGCCCGCGCGATCTCTATGGGTCGTTATCAAGGACCATTGGTATAGCCAGAGAGAAACCAGGCATGGCCCGCAAACCCCGGAACCGAAGCCGGAACCGAAACCGCGTGCTCGCGCTCGCCCTGGTCGCCGCCCTGGGGAATTTGCGCCGGCGCAACGGGATCGTGACCTTCTCCGACCGGATCGACGCCTTCTCGGCGGCCATGGCAACGATGTGGGTGCATCGCCGCAACCCGCCCGACATGGCCGACCCGCAGGCCAACGCGGCACTCGCCGAGCAAACCCGGACGCTGCGCCGGGCCTTGGAGGCGGTCGCGGCCGGCCGGCCCGAGAAGATCGCAGGCGACCCGCAGTTCCAGCGCCTGATCGAGGGCTCCTTCAAAAGCGTCGCTACCATCGAASRCGCCATCGAGGCGCKGCAGGGCACCGCGCAACCCCTTCATCGATCAACCTGGGCGCGGCAATCAATTGTGAGGCGGTGACGATGGGCGATCTCGACGTCTTCCCTTCGGCCGTGCTCTCCGTCAACCGGCAGAGTTAGTGCACCCCGCTTCGAGCGGGGGCCTTTTATTGCTTCCGACCCAAGGCAGAATACCTGCCTCGTGAGCTCTTGAGCTCGTGAGCAGGGGATTGGTCATCGGACTACGGCGATGACAAGAGCAAGTTTTACTTACATAATGGCCCCATGAGCACGATCGGACAGCGGATACGTGAAAGCCGCAAAAAGGCGGGGATGACCCAAGAAGCCCTTGCAAGGGAGTGCGGCGTCAGCAGGGCTGCGGTGGCCCAGTGGGAAAGCGATGTCACCAGGCCGAGCCTCGATCATCTGCAGATGGCGGCTGACGCGCTAGACGCATGGCTGCCGTGGCTCACCACTGGCGCTTGGGGTCAGTCTCCTTTGCAACAAAGCGCCCTCGACCGAGCGCAGCCGGTCCAGCGCCCGGTGCCGGTGGTCGATTATCTCTATGCAGGGAAGTGGGACCTCATTACCGATCCCCGAATGCTTGGCGAGGACAAAAAATTCATCACCACGGACCTCGACGTGGGCTCCATGGCCTTCGCCCTTATCGTCACGGGTGAAAGCATGCTCCCMGAGTTCCAGGAAGGAGATTTAATTATCATCGATCCGGAAGTTGTGCCCAAACCCGGAGACTTCGTTATCGCCAAATTGGATTTGCAAATCGATGGCACGTTCATGAAATACCGCCCGCGTGGCACCGACAAGAACGGCCAACCCGTTATCGAACTCGTACCGGTGAATGAGGATTGGCCGACGCAGACGATCAACGTGGGCAACCCAGGACATATCATTGGTACTCTGGTAGATCGGAAGAGCGTCGTGYGGCGGCGGAAAACAGGCTAGATCAGTTAAAGGACGCGCCGATGCAAAGGCGCGCGCCGAGAGTTTGACAAAGGACGAGCGCCGGGAGATCGCCAAGAAGGCGGCGGCGGCGCGGAGGAGATAATTCAATGTCAGAATTGAGCGCCCCTCCCTGGGCGACCCCTCTCGTCGGTTTTCGGTCCCGGAAGGCCGCGCAGTTGTGCATCTATTTTGCGATGAAAAGTGAAGGCACGATTGAGAAGCTTAAATTAATTAAGCTGCTCTATTTTGCGGAAAGGAAATTTCTTTCCGAGAACCATTATCCCATGTTGTTTGATGAATACTATTCATTAAAACACGGGCCTGTCTGTTCAAATACATTGAACGGAATAAA
>LKGT01011036.1_pt1 | contig 14386 bp, 16 predicted proteins | sample 503861 | NCBI WGS metagenome assembly LKGT01 (sample SAMN04113194, study PRJNA297058) | marine sediment metagenome | biome: marine benthic biome; feature: marine benthic feature; material: marine sediment; isolation source: sediment sample collected at the water-sediment interface from the South......
GAAGGTGAATTAACGAGATTTGATTATTCTCTTGATGGATTCCCCGCAAATACTTCCGTTTCTAATTTAAAAGATTCATCTCAAGGTCCAGCAATTATTACAAATTCTCAAACTACTGAATCAGAGCCGGAGCCAGAACCAATTTCTAAAATTGCAGCATTTGTAGATCCTGAACAAGACCCTCAGCATTACATTGATAGATACAATTCTGAATCAGCATACAAAAAGTGGTTTGATACAAACTTTCCAGAACAAACTATCTATGAAGCAGTTGGAATAACTCCATTGGAATTAACTCAAAATAATGTAGATGATTCAACTATCAACGAACCTACAAAATCTACTCAAAAATTATCACAAAGTCATGTTCAATCATCTACAGTAACCCCTAGTTTAGATACTGAAAATACTGAAGTTGCCCCAATGTTACTTGCATTAGGAGGATTAGGAATATTATTTGGAGCCGTATATGGAGTAAAACGCAGAGTCGATTCTAATATTGAACAAATTTCAGAAAATAAAATTAAATTAGAAAAAAAAGTTAACAACAACTCAGAACAAATCTTTCAAAATAGATTTTGGTTAAAGAAAAAATTAATGAGTTTAAAATTTAGTGATGGACCAGTTAATGTAATTAAAGAAAGATTAGCTAAAGGCGAAATAACTGTAGATGAATACTACAAACTGTTAAGGGCGTTGAAAAAATAACTAACTTAACCCTAATTTTTTCTTCAAAATAGTTAATGTTGTAGAGGGGTTTGCTTTTCCACTTGTTTTTTTCATTACTTGACCAACTAGAAAATTCACAGTTTCTGGTTTTTCTTTTATTTCTTTAACAGCATTAGATTCTTCATTAATAACCTTATCAATAATTTCCGTAATTTCAGATTCGTCTGAAACATTACCTAAATCCTTCTCGGAAATAATTTCAGAAAGAGGTTTTCCTGTGTTCACGATCTCTTGAAGGGCAATTTTTGCTGAAATTCTCGATAATTTGTTAGAAATGATTGCGTTAGCTAATTCTGTAAGATGTTGGGAAGTTAGTTTCAGGTCTTCTCTTTTCTCTCTAGTATCTACAAATCCCATCAGATCAGTAGTTATAATATTGGCAATCTCTTTGGCATTTAGGACATCATGAGATTTTTCAAATAAATCAGCAAAAAATTTGTCTGAAGATAGAATATCGGCAACTTGACCAGGTATATCATACTGATTAACGTATCTGTCTCTTTTTGAGGATATACTTTCAGGCATTTTTTCTTTTAATTTGTTAAAATGCTCAGGGCTTAGCTTAATCCACGGTATGTCTCCTTCTAAGAAATATCGATAATCTGATTCTTCTTCTTTGGTTCTAGCAGAAACTGTAATTTTTCTTCTATCATCCCACTGTCTTGTTTCAGAAATGATCTCAATGCCCCGTTCAACTAGGCTCTGCTGCCTAGTAATCTCAAAGTGAATTGCTTTTTCTAGATCATGAAACGATGAGACATTTTTTATCTCTACTTTATTTCCACCTTCCAAAGACACATTTCCATCTACTCTAAGGGCGCCCTCAAGAGTAGGGTCAGAAACTGAAAGATTAGTGAGTAAATCCACTAGTATATTCAAAAATACTCTAACTTGTTTTGGGTTTTCAAAATCTGGCTCTGTTACAATTTCAACTAATGGAGTTCCACAAACCTATGCAAATTGGACAGATGTTAGAGTTTGGTGAAAATTCACGATAATTTGCTTTACAAGAACAAAATAATTTACTTTCTAAATTAGTTAGTTGACAGTGAATTTCTAATCCTATTTTTGTCATTTTAGATTGGTATCTCCGGAAGTTTTACAGTACTTTGTAGTGCATATGCGGCTTGTAAGAGCATCTTATCCTGCATTGGTTTAGCCATGAGTTGAATTCCTATAGGTAATCCATGTGATATTTCAAATGGTACAGAGATCGATGGTTTTTCAGTTAGGTTTGAGGTAACAGTATTACTATCAACCAAAAAAAGTGCTACAGGGTCATCTATCTTCTCTCCCATCTTGAAAGGCAAAATAGGTACAGTTGGAGCTATTAACATGTCAACTTTTTTTAGAGCCTCGTTTACTTCAGCCGTTAATTTACTTTTAACTTTCAATGCTTTCAAAAAATATCTTCCAGCATATCCTGCAGAAGGTACAAACCCTCCAAGAATTAGTCTTCGAGTGACCTCCGGACCAAAATTTTTTCTTGCTTTAGATATGTATGAATTAAATTCGTAACCTTCAATATCAAAATCAAAACCATAACGAAGATTATCATATCTTGCAAGATTACTTCCTGCTTCTGTGGATGTGATTGTATAATATGCTGCCACAGAATACTTTACCATGTCAAGTGAAATCTCTTCAAATTTTGCCCCTTGTCCTTCTAAATTTGAAATCGCTTTTTTGGTTGCACTGGAAACTTGTTTATCTACTCCCTCTTGAGTCATTTCTTTGATGATTCCAATTTTTTTCCCTTCTACTCCTGAATCAATGTCTTTGAGATAATCTTCATTTTGATTATCAACTGTTGTGTTGTCCCGAGGATCTTTGCCAGTAATAACATTAAGCAAAAAAGCAGTATCCTCTACTGTTCTAGTCAATGGTCCAATTTGCTCAATACTATTTGAATACGATATTAGGCCGTATCTACTAATCAAACCATAAGTGGGTTTGAAGCCAACTACTGAACAAAAGCTAGCAGGATTTCTAACTGAGCCCCCAGTATCGGACCCAAGTGATGTTATGCACTCAAAGGCACTAACTGATACTGCACTACCTCCAGATGAACCTCCTGGGACGTATTCAGTATTCCATGGATTCTTGCTTGGACCAAATGCACTAAATTCGGTACTCAAACCCATTGCAAATTCATCAAGGTTAGTTTTTCCAATAATTATGGCATCTTCAGATTTTAGCTTAGAAATTACAGTAGCATCATATGGAGCTACAAAATTCTCTAGCATTTTTGATGCACATGTAGTTTTTGTCCCTTTAACACAAATATTGTCTTTGATAGAAATTGGCATCCCAATGCATGTGCCAAGATCCTCATTTGATTTTATTTTCTTATCGATTATTCTAGCCTGATCAACAGCTTGTTCATTTATTGATAAAAATGCATGTAGTTCTGAATCCACTTTTTGAATTCTTTCCATAGTTTTTAAAACAAATTCTTCAACTGTAAAATTACCACTTTTAATATTCTCAATATACTTTAAAGCAGAAATTCCCAGGTCCAAATCAAACCATCTTTGGCGCTCTAATGTAGGAGTCTTTGTAATTTTTCAAATTTTCGATAAGCTTTTCTTCATAAGGAATGTATTTGTCCTCTCTAAGATTATCCAATGTTTGCTCTCTTACGATTAATTCTTCTGATTCTACATTAGCTTTATCAAGAATATCAAAATAGGCAATCATTTTTTGTACTCTATCTATGTGTACAAGATGATCATCAATTTCAATTCTCATTAATTTTGCGACGTGCTCTATCTCTTCTTTAGATACCATTTTTCACTCCTACGGTGTCAATCTATCAACATCTCTAGGATAAAATGTTGTATCACGTATATTTTCTGTCCCTGTAAGTGCCATCATTAATCGCTCCAAACCAATTCCACAACCTGCATGAGGCGGAACACCATAATCAAAAGCTCCTAAATGATATTCAAATGCATCAACCTTCATTCCTTTGTTTTTCATACGTTCAACAAGCTCTTCTTTTTTCTCAATTCTTGTACTTCCTGATGATAATTCTAAATCACCAAACATTAGATCAAATGAATCAGAAATCTTTGGATTTTCTTTACTTACCTTAACGTAGAAGGGTTTTGGACCTGTAGGCCAGTCTTTAATGAAATAAAATCCATCTAAACCAATTTTTTGCAGATTTGATGGATATAGATCATCGCCCCATTCTGTTTTTGCTCCTGCTTTTTGCATTTTTTCAACTAATTCGGTATATGTATAACGCGGAATTAATTCTGGAACATTTGGAACTGTAAATTCTACATCATTGTTTTCTTTTGTATAATCATTAACCGATTGAATTGTTTTTTTTATTATTTGCTCAATTCTGTCCATTACATCATTGTAATCTACAAATGCTTCTTCAAGATCAATTGAAATCGCTTCAGCCAAATGTCTGTTTGTCCTAGATGGTTCGGCACGAAATATTGGTGCAATCTCAAAAACTTTTTCAAAACTCATAGTAAGTTGTTCTTTGTATAATTGTGGGCTTTGTGCTAGAAACGCCTCTTTATTATAATAAAAAATTGGAAATAAAGCTGCTCCGCCTTCAGTCGCAGTCGCAATYATTTTTGGAGTGTTTATTTCAATRAAATYTTCTTGATAAAAATAAWCTCTWACTGWTTTTAAMACWMGACTWCKARCTRWAAAAAYATGCTGTARAACTTTTCKTCTAAGRTCAATTGSTCKTACYTCTAATCTRGTATCRATRTTTTTMACAGTTTTTGCTTGTGGTTCAAATGGAGGAATTTTTTCAACTTCKGARAAWAYYCKTAATTCAGTWGGWATAATTTCWAYTCCRTTTRSTGCTTTTTCWGAWGWTTTTAYTTTKCCNGRTAMTNCCAATTGATGARTGYTCYTTTAAYTTTGAWATYTTTTCKCGKATYTCATCAGGRCAATYTCCTGCYTTKRCAACTATCTGAATKTSTCCYAWCTTATCRCGRATWGTWAMAAATGAWATGTTWCCATGWSCTCKTACACTYAAAAYCCAYCCCATWACAGTAACWTCTGAACCATCTTTTGAKGGATYYARTTCTTTTGAATAATGAGTTCTACGTAAAYTYCCWAGTTCGRTCTYTATCATKACTTTATTTGTGTCTWAATCTTCCTCTTAAAAAATTATGTTGAAWCTAGWGAAAAACGACAAGTTTYKAACTTGACAWAACTGWTGYGAAAKTCCAGATTYTTAATTAATTATTACAAATCTKGAAARAGYARTTCTTTCAATGTGRSGACATYTTCTTTGATATCTACCYKKGTCAAGTTTTTCTTTTTTATTTGACCATATGAWGTCAAATCTCGTTTAAAGAATGAATCAACAGTCCAATCTAAAATCACTTTGATTTTTTTTCCTAGAGAAGGCATCTGAAGCACATAATAYRTTCTCCAAATCAACCAAGGRATAACYCCCTGTAAATTATATCCAAAYATTGYCACAATTGCGTTTCTTTTACCTATTGTAGCCATCATACCTTTACTGTGAAATGAAAATTGATTCATTTTGTCTTTCCCAGTTAATGTCACTTTCAGATTTTGCGATACGGTATGACTTTGATGTATAGCATGTTGAGCAGTTGGAGGATAAGGTTTTCTGGTAGTAGAATCAATTATTTCAGCACAATCTCCTAAAGCAAACACATTAGGATACCCTATTAATCGTAAATATTTGTCAACTTGTACTTTTCCTGATTTTCCATGTTCACATTTTAATCCAGCAATAACAGGATCAACTGTTACTCCTCCTGCCCAAATAAGAGTAGTACATGGAATTTTTTCATCAGTATCTAACAAAACATAATCTTCATCAGCATCAACAGCTTTCGTTTTAGTTATAATTTGTATTCCTTGATTTTTTAAGGATCTCATCGCTTTTTCGCTTAGAGATTTGCTTACTTCAGGCAAGATTCCATTCTTTGATGAAACTAATATCATGTTAATTTTTTTTGGATTAATATTTGGGTACATTCTTGCTGCAGATTCTCTAATAAGATGATTGAGTTCTCCAATAGTTTCAACTCCTGCAAAACCACCCCCAACCACTGTAAAGGTCATAAGTTTTTGTTGTAAATCAGGATCACTTGTTTGACCTGCATTTTCAAGCATGTTAATAGAATGATTTCTAATTCCTATTGCATCTTCAATTGTTTTAATTGTAAAAGAATGTTTCTCAATGTTTTTGTTTCCAAAAAAGTTAGTAATACTTCCCATTGACAAAATAAGATAATCGTATTCTAAAGCATGGACTTTTCCATCAAATTGCCTACTGATTGTAACTAATTTTTGTTCTAAATCAATAGAAGATACAACTGCTTGATAGAATTTAGCACGTTTACAAAAAGTACGAATTGGTATGGAAATATCTCTGGGATGAATCATACCTGATGCAACTTCAGGCAACATGGGAGTAAATAAAAAGAAATTATCTTGATTTACAATACTAATATCAACATTTACTTTATTTTGAAAAATATTTTGAATTTCTCTCAGTACATTTACTCCTCCAAAACCCCCACCTAAAATTAAAATTTTTTTTACTGATGGAAAATCAGATTTGTGAATATATTGAATGTGTTGTTCAAGTGTACTTTTTTTCCGAAACTCTACATCACATTTCTTGCAATGGTGCATGTACGATTTGCCCTTTTTACGTAGAAAGACCATTGTTTGTGCATACACAACATACAAAATCAAAAAATTTATTCGACAACATCTATCATTTTTATGCCTGAGTTCAAAATTATGGGTGTGGTTTTTTCCGAAAAAGAAAAAGCAATATGCATGATTTCAAATGCCATTGCGGCCTACTCCTTATACACTGAAAAAGGCTCTTTACCTGATAACATATCTCTAATTGATTTCATAGTAAAGTCTACTCCAAATGAATTAAAATCTAAAATTTCGATTGAACTAATTGATGAGGTTTTTGAATATATTTCAAAAAGCCGTATGGATGATTCATAAAGTGTATTTTTATAACTAAATATGTAGATTTGACTGCAATAGCCACTCTGGGTTCTCATTGTTCTCTCCAGGTGCTAAAAGGAGCAAGAGATGAAGGTATTAAATCAATTTTGATTTGTGAAAAAAAACGAGAGAGGCTTTATAGAAGATTTAATTTTATTGATGAATTAATACTAGTCGACTCGTTTCATGAAATATTAGATCATAGATGCAATTCAATTTTAGAAAAAAATAATGCAATCTTAATTCCACATGGAACTTTAATTGCACAAATGAGTTCAAAAGAAATTGAATCAATTAAAATTCCAATATTTGGAAAYAAATCWATTTTACGTTGGGAATCTGATAGATCATTAAAAGAAAAATTAATGCTTGAAGCAAAATTRAATGTTCCAAAATCAGTCTYKAGTCCTARAGAAATTAACAAAYTAGTTATTGCAAAAAKACAYGGTGCTGCAGGYGGTAAAGGATACTTTATGGCWACAWCTGAAGYAGAATATAATAAAAAACGTGACAATYTRATTTCACRAGGTATCATAAAAGGAGAYGATGATTTGTATCTTCAAGAATATGYTWCTGGAGTTTTAGCATATTTGCAGTATTTTTATTCTCCATTAAAAGAAGARTTRGAATTTTTTGGTGTTGATAAAAGACATGAATCWGATATTGAKGGATTRGCAAGAATACCATCACMACWACAAATGAAAATGGATGARRTTYCYTCATTTAATGTAATTGCAAAYAGTCCTTTRGTACTAAGRGAGTCTTTGCTATCWGAAGTWTATTCWATGGGRGAAAGATTTGTAGMTGCAGCAAAGAGACTTGTTTCTCCAGGAATGAATGGACYRTTTTGTATTGAAGGAGTKTAWGATGCAGATGCRARATTTTGGTCWTTYGAATTTTCTGCAAGAATTGTTGCWGGTACAAAYATTTTCATGCAAGGTTCWCCRTACTCTACCTTATTTTATGATGARCCAATGAGYATGGGACGAAGRATTGCAMGAGAAGTAAAAAATGCAGAATCYAGTAAACAAATAGACAAAATTGTTACCTAAATAGGAATTTTTTTGATTTTTGTACTAKKATAATTATTCCRCTTATAGTTCCTAAAAYYAGMACYGYTCCMAAAGGAAATTCTGGAAYAACGAAAGTTCCAATTATTTCAATTTCTTCAGTAAATGCKGGAACAAAAAAAGTCAARTTAMYATCTWCAGTWTCCAWTACTTCRTAATYKACTTCAAAKCCATTAACYAGYAYTGCRAATTCATTATTTTCKGCACGAATAAGATCRKTTGGTAATTTAATTTGAAATTGAGAATCATTTACATTTTCTGTAGCAATTAACAAAGAAAATGTTTCTTTATCAATTGCCATTGCAATTACATCTCCATTAAAATCATATTCTATATCATAAACTTCATTATCAATTTCTAAACTGTAACTTTCAGCATATGCAGAAAGATTAGAAAAAAGTAAAAGTGTAATTAATGACAAGAAAATTAAAGACATGCGTAAAGGTTTGAATGTCAAACTTCTACTTTCATTCCTTTTTGCGCTTTAACAATGTATTTGTCTCTAATTTTTACACTAACAAAATCAATAATTAATACAGTAATTAACACTACAAGCATAAAGACCGCTGCTTTTCCATATTCAAAGAATTTAATATAATTAATTATGTAAAATCCAATTCCACCTGCTCCAACTAATCCTAGGATACTTGTTTGTCGTACATTATAATCAAACATATACAATATTTGACTAATCAAATGTGGAGCAGATTCAGGAATTACAACGTGACGAATTAATTGCCATTTGGAGACTCCAATTGAATTAACTGCATCTACTGGATCAGAATCTACTGCTTCGATAGATTCGTATTGTAATTTTGCAATAAACCCTATCGTATACATAATAATTGCTAATACTCCAGCAAAAGGGCCTAATCCCACCATAATTACAAACAAAATAGCCCATAGTATTGAAGGAAATGTACGTGCAGCAGCTAAAATTCCCCTCAAAGGAACATAAATTAATTTATTATTTAAATTTCGAGCTGCCAACAAACTTAATGGGAGTGCAATTACCACACCAACAACAGTTCCAATAAACGCCATTTCAATTGTTTCAAGCATTGACCAAAATGCAGTAACAAACAAATCAGGTTCTACATCAGTCATTTCTTTAACTACAATTGCTAGATTAGGGAGACCGTCTACAAATTCAACAGGGTTTGCATCAATGTTATAAGACATTACAATGATTCCAGCTATTACTAATGCAATAATCAAGTTATTTTTCGGATTCATTATTGTATAACTCCATTATTTCTTGTTGAGATAYATTGCCTGATTGAAAATCTATTATTTTSTCACCATCGATTCCAATTTCTAGAATTTTTYGACCKTCTTTAATTACAGCYACACGATTWGCGTATTCTAAKGCAAGCTTCATGTCATGATGTACCATYACWGCRGTRAGATTTAGTCGCTYTTGCGCATCTRCTATTAAATYCATTATTTCTTTTGCAGTAACTTGATCTAAYTCAGATACRATTTCATCGGCTARYAAYAAAACAGGTTTTTGCATTAATGCYCTAGCAATYGCAACTCTTCTTTTTTCKCCTCCACTTARYRTGTATGTTTTTCTATTTTCTTTTCCTTTWAGACCTACAAGTTTGATAATWTTYTTTGCTTCYTCTATTTCATRTTYTGGAAAATTTTTYAAWAARGAATTTAGTSTTCCWATTCKAGGCAAAGCACCTATCAAAACATTCTCTAATACAGAGATGTTTTTTACTAACCCTAAGCTTTGAGGGATATAACCAATTTTTGACATTTTTTTCCTAAATTGTTTTTTGTTCATGTTAGGAGTCTGATAATCAACTTTAATCTGACCCTTACTAGGATTCATCATACCGTTGATTAACTTTAGTAAAGTTGATTTTCCAGAACCAGATTGACCCACTATAGCATAATTTGTACCTCTTTCAATTGATAGAGTAATTCCTTTTAGTGAATAATTTTTTGCATCATATGATGCCCAAACATCATTCATATGAATTATAATTTTAGTGTTGATTGTGGAAAGTTTGGAATAGGGCATTGATTTTTTTATAAGTTTTTTTAATAACATTATTTTTTGAAGTTATACTTGTTTAAGATCTGTTGATCAAGGCCTGTAAGTAAATCAATGTATGTTCCAAATTCCCCTATATGCATTGTAGTTGTAGTTGGAAGTAGTGCTTCTGCCCCATATACATTCTTGAGAATGTGATTATTTTCATCTTCGTTTAATTCAAGCATTGCATCGACAAATAGTTTTTTTGTTGAATCCGACATATCAGCACTAACAACTAATACATGTGAAGGTACAGGGCCAATTTGCTCAACAATTCGAAGCTGCCTTTGTTGTTCAATTGTTAGATATTTTTGTGGTGCAATATCTGAAACAAATGCTACATCCACATTATCATTTAACAAAAGTTCAAGTGCTGCCTTGTAACCCCCTGCAAAGGTATATTCTTCAAAAGTTTCTCCTAATGCAGCTTGCAAGGCTACTAAATCATTTCCCTGAATTTGTACATGTCCGTTTGCCACCAAAGTGCCCATCGGTCTAACGAAACCAGATGACCCAGTAATGCTAGTAAACGCTACTCGTTTTCCAATGGTTTCTGCTAGAGAATTAATAGAATCATTATCTGCTTTTGCCCAAACTGTTGCTTGATAATGTACTTTACCTGCAACCACTTCAGAAGCAACAACTTCTGCACCAGAACGTTGATATGCAATCCAAGCAGGACCTGTATCCATAAATGCCGCATCAATGTGGCCAAATCTTAATCCCTCTATGATAATTTCATAATTTGTAGGGACAACAATTTCTACATTGATTCCCAATCTTTGTTGTAGAAAATCCTTAAGCTCTTCAGCTTTTGGAGTTAATTCGTCTGCTTTTTCAGTTGGAATAAAACCAATTGTGATTGTATCGACATCTGGAACTCCTGGAAAATTAGGAATTTGAATTGTGCCCTTCGTAATGAGATATTCGATTGCGTTCAGAAACTCTACATCTGAAATTTTATCATTTGCCCAAAATCCTGCAGTATTTTTTATCCAACCTGGAATAATTTCAGATTCTGCATTAATTGTAATTGGAACTGCAGCTAAAGTCACTATCACTGCTAATGTAAGAATCAAAATTGATTTTTGTTGCATTTGATTAGTTAGGAACCCCTAACATAATTTAAAGTGCAAAGTAATTCTATATTCTGATTCTATAGCGATAGAATGTCTATTTGTTACTTTTTCCAGGATTTGCGTATAAACGCAATATAGGTTCGGTGTCTTTGATAGTAATAACTACCTGGCCAATTTTGCTTTTGTATAATTTAATTTTCTTTCCTTCTTCAGAAATTCTATAATTATTGACATTGATGAGAGCAAGGTCTTCTAAAGTAGATAATGTTTTGTAGACTGATGATAAAGAAATATGTACTTCGTGTGCAATTTGGGTAGCATCTTTTGGATCATGAATTATAGAAAATAAGACTGCCCTAGTACAAACATTTGTCAAAGCTTCAATTATTTTCTGAGTAACATCATATTCACTTAATTGAATGATGGTAGATTTTTCCATACGATTTCCTTTTAATTAGGTACCAAAGTCAGTGATGGTTCTGATTTTTTTATACTAATATCGGCTTTACTAATTCTACTTTTGAAAATTTTAAATTTACGTCCTTTATCTGAAATCAGCCATTTTTCAACTTCTAGCAAAGTTAGATTTTCGAGGTCTAATAATTTCTTGTACACTGTGCTTAATGGAATTTTACATTTTTCAGAAATCTCAGCTGCAGTCTTACCTTTTTTAATTATTGAAAATAAAATTGTTCTTGACTCAGCATCTGCAAGGGACTCTATAACTTTTTGCGTAATATCATATTTTTTTAATTGGGGCAATGTTAGTCTTTTTGCCAATCAGTATCATAACATTTCTAGAGTTATTTAAACGAAATGCCATTCTCATTCTATATAATTAGAATTTACTAGTGGTGTTAGTTTGTATTTGTTTATCAGGGTTATATTTTTGCCAGAAGGCTCCTAGTATAATTCCAATAGATATCCAAAATATAGATACCGCTATCACAGACGTTGCTCTAAATCCATTAACAAGGTCCAAAGGTGCTGTAACTTCATCTGGATTTTCTGGCATTAATAAAAATGCTGCACTAATAAAAACACCATATCCAATTAATGCTACAATTCTTTTACTTTTTTCTAATCTTTTGAACAATTGATAAAATCCTACAGCGCCGAATCCTGAAATTGCAATAAATGAAAGATACAAAATTGCTCGGAGTACAACAGTATCGGGGTCACCAACCGTAGGAGGATTTGCTGGATATTTCAAAAATGGTATTAAGTAAATTGTAAACCACATTATTCCTGATAAAACTAGGGCTTTTTTGACATGATGGTTTCCTGGTAAGATCTTTCTTGAAAGTGCAAAAACTATACCGAATAGAGCGCCAATAGATGTTCCAAGTATGGCACCTGCTAAAACTTGTCCTCCTTTTTGCCATATTCTATATGATTCGTATTCAACTTGGAATTGTACAGTATCATCTTCTTCTCCTGATGCAAAGAGATTTTGATTTTCTATTCCAATTGCTTCATCAAGATATGGTTCAACAATTGCCAAGTTTGCAAGACCATGAATTGTACCTGCAAAACATCCTGCAACCAAAACAATGGAGATGAAGAGAGCAGTTCTCAATTGAATCACTAATGACAGGGAAATCCTGCGGCGTGTCTCATATCATGGGTTAGCTCATGAAGGTATAATTCCTCGAATGCCGTTTCGCCCATAATTACACTAAATAGATGACCCTGATCATAACCTACAACAAACAAACCAAAAACAAAGATAGCAGCAAGTAGTATTATTGCATAAATTGGAACCCCAGTTTTTGTAATTGTTATACCCCTTGACTGAGACATCTTTCATTTTTCARTYKAYYTGCGTATTTAAATTCTTGTTCAATCTWAGATTKRYAAATTAWATTATCTGCMAAACGATGAAATAWTTACTTCSTTAAAATAATCAAAATATGAATCMRTTATRTTATTTGRYGATCCCCATAATTTTAGGWAYAATTTCTGTTTTTTTTCTTTWYGGRATGGAAAATGACGAWGGAKYTCTTTTTRGCAAAAAAAATCTCATGGAAAATGGATCTCCKSTATTGGGGGATYCMTCTGCACMAATTACGATATTAGAGTGGGGGGATTATCAATGTACWTTTTGTTATAGATTTCATCAATCYAGTTTGAATATAATTTTAGMAGAATACRTWGATTCTGGAAAAATAAATYTTGTTTTCAAAGATTTYCCATTAAATGGTCCTGATTCAATTTTRGSRGCTGARGCAACATATTGTGCAGRAGATCAAGGAAAATACTGGGMMTTTCACAACGAATTGTATTCTAATTGGGCTGGCGAGARAACWGGATGGATAAATYRTGANTCWTTAAATCARTTTGCAAAATCAGTGAATTTAGARCTTGATGAATTTACAWCATGTTTAGATGARCACAAGTATAAMCAAAAAGTTCTTGAATTAGAAAAATTTGGCAAARAAATAGGAATTGATGCTACRCCTTCCTTTTTGATATTCAATGATGAAAAAATTATCAAAATTAGAGGAAATCAACCTATTGATGTTTTTAGGCAAGCAATTGATGATTTGTGATTATTAAATTGTAGATATTTCTACCATTTTAGGCAACTTTATTGTAAATACAGTAGGTTTGTTTCTTATGGAAATACTCCCTCCATGTTGCTCTACTATACTCTTACAACTTGCTAGTCCTAGTCCTGTTCCTTTTTTCTTTGTAGTAAATAGGGGTTCAAAAACTTTTGATATTATTTCATCTGACACACCACCACCCGAATCTTCCACTTCAATTTCAACCTCATTTTCTATATCAATAAATCTAATTGTAATTACTCCATCATCATTTATTGCTTGCATTGAATTATTTAGTAAATTATCAAAAACAATTTCAATCTTATCTGAATCATATACAAATTCTATACTGTTATCAGGAATGTGAATTTTGATATTTGATGATTTATTTATTTTTGCCAAGGATAGTCCTAAGGTATCTAAAAGTGAATTTTTTGTTACATGTAATGATTGAATTTTTACAAATTCTAAAACATCGTCAATTTGATTTGACATTCTAGCAATAGCACGTTCCATCATATCAATTTGTTTAGTAGAAAAATAAATTTCTCCAGATTTAGTTCTTGCTCTGGCAATTTCAACAACTCCCTTAAGCACAGTTAATGGATTTCTTAGATCATGTGCTAATCTTGCAGACAATTCCCCAATAGCAGAAAGTCGTTCTGCTTGAGCTAATTTTTTAGTTTTTTCTCTCAAATCAATTTGTAAATTGTCACGTTGTCGTTTTAATTTCTGTTCAGACATTGCTAATTGAGATAAATTTTCTTTTAATTTTTCATTAAATTCTCTTGTTTGTCTTTTCTCATTCGAAAATAATTTTTTCATTAAATCAAGTTTTTCTACAGCATACTTTTCAATAAGACCAGATAACTCATTATTTACCTTAATTGCTTCTGGAATTTCAATAATATCATTTACCAT
>LKGT01012132.1_pt1 | contig 14383 bp, 12 predicted proteins | sample 503861 | NCBI WGS metagenome assembly LKGT01 (sample SAMN04113194, study PRJNA297058) | marine sediment metagenome | biome: marine benthic biome; feature: marine benthic feature; material: marine sediment; isolation source: sediment sample collected at the water-sediment interface from the South......
TGATACGCCGACCCCAAAAACACTAGCCCCAGGCCTCGAACAATACCGCCTGTATATCTATGCGTTCAGCAAGGATGGGAAACCCGGACAGCGATTACGCCTTGGTTTCTTCGCAAATAAGGAGGACGCGGAAAGAATACGCCAGCGCATCATTGCGCTGTATCCCGAAGCCTGGATCGACATTATCTCTTCGCAAGAAAGGCACGACTCTGCAAACAACGCCCTAGTAATGGGCGATCCCAAATTCGCCCGACGCGAACCCAAGGATGAAGTAGTAATCGCACTCAAAGGCGATGCGGACCAGTTGATGACGCGGGGACGTGATGCGTTAACTCGTGGCAACAATGTGCAGGCGATTCGTATCTTCACCAAGATACTGTCGCTTCCGCAGAACCAACACACACAAGATGCACAGGAATATCTGGCCCTGGCGAGGCAACGCAATGGCCAAACCGCTTTGGCAAAGGTCGAGTACAAATTGTATCTAAAGCTTTACTCGCAAGGCGAAGGGGCAGACCGGGTGCACCAGCGCCTCGCAAATTTAGACAAACCAGACAAGAGAGTACAGCTAGTAGAGCTCAGAAAACCAAAAGTGGTTGAAGAGATACACGAGTGGTCTTTATTTGGCAGTTTGTCGCAAGATTATTTCGCCGGCCAAAGCAAAGTCAAAGCGGTTGGTAGTACCGCTGGTACCGAGGACGAGCTTGACCAGTCGACCATGTTGAGTCATGTGGATTTAACGGGTCGATTTCGAAACACAAAATACAACAGTCGATTTGTATTCAGTGGCAACCAGACACACGACTTCCTCGATGCAGACGATGAAAGCCAGGTAAGGTCTGCCTATTTCGATATCCTCAATAAACCACGTGACTACTCTGCCAGAGTTGGACGTCAATCCGCGGGTGGAAGAGGCGTTCTCAGCCGCTTCGATGGTGGTTTAGGCGGTTATAGCTTCCGACCACGTTGGCGTCTCAATGTCGTGGCCGGCGTTCCCGCCGATGATGTTGCGCCAGAGTCGGATCGACGTTTCTACGGCGTGAGCGCAGACATAGGTCCTTTTGCCAATCGCTGGAATAGCGCCATCTATTTCATTGATCAGGAGATAGACGGCCTTACTGACCGCCGAGCTGTAGGTGCCGAGCTACGCTATTTCGACCCGAAACGATCGTTATTCTCCCTCGTCGACTACGATATTCACTTCGGAGCGATGAATATCGCTACCGTTCAGGGAAGTTGGCAACCAGGCAATTCGACAACCCTCAACCTACTTGTCGACTACAGAAAGACACCACCACTACAGACAAGCAATGCACTTCTTGGTCAGAACATTGAGTCCATAGATGAGCTTAGAAACACCAGCAGCAGTAGCGAAATTAAGCAACTGGCAGAGGGATTAACTGCCACCTCCAAGATCTACACTGTCGGTGCAGTTCATCCGCTCACTGATCGATTTCAGCTCGGAGGCGATATCACAGTTAGCAGTATCTCGGGAACAGATGCGGTTGGTAACGTGTTGGAGGTCGATGGAACTGGCAATGTGACCACCTACAATACGCAGCTGATAGCAAATCAACTTATTTTCGACCAAGACATTTCTATCTTTGGGGTGAGTTATAGCCACAGCAACAGTTTTACTGCGAATTCACTGTCCTTCATCGAACGTTTTCCTTTTAAGAGAAATTGGAGAGCAGAAGTGGGCCTCAAGCTATATGATCAAGACAATGCTAACGGTAGCAATCTCTACCGGATCACCCCAAGTCTGAAACTATATTACCGCGGTGGCAAGAATTTAACGTTTGAAGTGGAGATCGCGCAAGAGCGAACCAAGGTCCGAGATTCTATCGATGACGAAGATACGGTTCGTGACTTTGTTAGGTTGGGTTATCGCCGGGACTTCTAGCACATGAGCAACTTTAGGTCATGGAATATTCGCTCTTCCTCTTCCTTAGAGCGAGCATTACAAGCAGCATCTACCACCTCTCGCGTCAGATGCGGGGCAAATAGCTCGATGAAATCGTACATATACCCGCGCAGAAAATTACCTCGGCGGAAGCCAATCATGGTCGTGCTAGTTGCAAACAAGTGTCCAGCATCGATTGCAGCCAGATCCTTGTCAGTAGCCGAGTCATAGGCCATCTTGGCCACGATGCCGATACCTATTCCAAGCCGCACATAAGTCTTTATCACGTCAGCATCCAAGGCTGTGCACACGATGTTGGGCTCTATTGCTGGATCACTGTCATTGACTTCGCCTCGTGAGCCACCTGTAAAATCGAAGTCACAGGTAATGATGGGATACTCCACCATCGCCTCTAGCGTGACGGGTTGCTTCTTGGTTAAGGGGTGATCGCGCAGTGTAACGATCGTCCGACTCCATCTGTAACAGGGCATCATTACAAGACTTCCAAAATGCTCGAGCCCCTCGGACGCGATTACGAAGTCGGTGTCACCTTTGGCTGCCAATCCAGCTATCTGAACAGGATTTCCCTGATGCAGTCGGAGCCCTACTTTGGGGTACCTTTGAACGAAGTTCCGGATGATCGGCGGTAGGACATAACGCGCCTGGGTGTGGGTGGTAGCGATAGATAGCGTGCCCTTATTGGGATCGCTGTACTCTTTTGCCAATCGCGGAATGCTTTCTGCGCCATTTAGTACGCGCTCGGCCATTTCGATAATCGCCTTGCCGGCTGGTGTAATACGCGTAAGTTGCTTGCCGCTTCGCTCGAAAATCTGAACGCCTAACTCTTCCTCTAATCGCTGGATCTGTTTACTCACTCCAGGCTGTGAGGTAAACAAAGTTTCCGCTGTAGCGGAGACGTTAAGCCCGTTGCGGGCAACAGCGGAAATATAACGAAGCTGGCGTAGATTCATGATCGACCGCTATCGGGCTTAATCAGCAGCAAGTCTTGCCTGCTCTTCCAGCAAATAACTTAACCACATATTCGAAAGCTTCTCTTGCGCGGAATTTTGCCTTAGTCGCGCACTAAGATTAGTGAAATCAACCCGATCGAGTAGCTGATCCTGGTTGTAGCAGGAATATACAAAGTACTCCTCTCCCGTATCCGGGTCGATGTGCTTGCACAGACACTGGGCGCATACGCCCTTCATCATACACTGCATCGGCGAGTTGATTGAGCCAATAGCGGTGTGGTTATTCTTCAAATAAGGCTTCAGCACCCCGTGGCGTGCGACCTTAACCGCTGCCATCATACGATCAGACCCAATTACGATGATGTTGTCGATATCCTGCATCGGTAYAGACGTCTCRCCTAGTTCTCCTTTTGCGTACGCCTGCATCGCCTSAAYGATATTGCCGACGAAAGACTTATCCTGTGGCCGYGTAGTTGGAATCTTTTCTAYGYCTGGCGTTTTKTCTACSGACCACACGATSACRTCYGAAGCCGCCTCGATRTCTTTAACCTTGAAAACGTYCTCCTGACTCTTGTAACCCGCAAAGTAAACCACCTTATTRCCCGCAGCCCGCAGTGCCTTGCCAATAGAGAAAAGCACGGCATTACCAAGGCCGCCRCCGGCAAGCATTAYACTTCGMCCATGTGGTAYATCGGTCGGCGYGCCGGTAACACCCATGACYACGATGGGGYCCCCCRRTTGCCAYGAGGCACAAAGCCGCGACGACGTCCCCATCTCCAGYGCAACTAACGAGATTAAGCCYYTYTCCTTATCTACCCAYGCSCCYGTCARTGCRATGCCTTCSGCCGTTAGCGTAGTGCCCTCCACTACCGGTGCSTGGGYTTCGAAGTTCTGAACCCGATAGAACTGSCCCGGATGAAATTTRCGCGCCTGCYGTGGGGCCTTGACCACAACCTCAATGATGGTCGGGGTTAGACGATTNACTKNCWACSACCGTAGCRWTGAGCTCATCATCGAATCGCTTTCTTAATGCAGCCAGCTTTCCATCACGCTCATCTTGTTTGYCCGGATCTAARTCTTGTAGCTCCTTRTCGAATAACTTAACGACATATGGATAACCGTCTCGGGCGCTRGCCATGGCTTTGACCACGTTGCCGGCATAGACCGGATGATTGTCTCCATAGAAGCTGATGTAYTTYCCRTTCTTGTGATACGAGGTTAGCGGCGCTGGCTTCCCGATCTTGGGCCAACGTTTATCGTGCATGGCTKCAAGGGTTGGCGTGYCATTGTCGGCAACAGGCTCAAATCGTTGGAAAAARTTCCCATCCAATTCGAAYGTGCCGGGGTAYTCGTTTTCATAGATGATGTTCGGCGAAATACCGGCCGCAATGAACAGACTACGCAACGGCACCTCGACGTCCTCACCCGTATTCACCCACTTGCCGTCTGCCTGGACCATCTTGGAAAATTTAACTGCTTGCAGATGCCCGTGTTCATCCGGCATTGCCTCGGTGGGGCTCATACCCTCCGCCCAGGCAATACCTTCCTCCAAGGCCTTGATCACCTCCTCGTGGTTTTGCCGATAGGCTGGCGCCTCCTTTATGCCCTTGCGATAAAAAATCGTGACACCGCCCCACTTCTCTATCAATGGTTGAAAGTTCGGTAACTCAGCTGCGGCCTTGGCACGCTCTCTTTCCGCATGCACCTCGCGTCCGTGCACCAAGAGCTCATCCAATATTTCCCTTTCTTCGGCATCGAATCGTGCTAGTACGCTGTCCTTCTCGTACCTATCGATCAGTCGCTGATAGCGATGCAGCATTTTCTCCACTTGCACCGGGTAGTAGGCCATAAGTTCTGTGGCCGTATCGATAGCCGTCAACCCAGCGCCGATCACACCCGCCGGTAGACGCAATTGTAGATTCGCCAACGATGATTCCTTGGCGGCACCGGAAAGCTGTAGTGCCATAAGAAAGTCAGAGGCCTTTCGAATACCACGGATAAGGTTGTTCTTGATATCGATGATCGTCGGCTTACCGGCCCCGCTGCTGATGGCAATATGGTTGATGCCCAAATCCCAGGCGTCATCGATAGTAAGCGTACCGCCAAAACGCACGCCCCCATGACACAGAAAAGTCCTGCGCCGAGCGAGCGTAAGGTAAATAACCTTGAGGAAATTCTTGTCCCAGCGCACGGTGATACCGTATTCCGCCACCCCACCGAAGCCAGTCATGATGCGCTTGTCTAGATCCTCGTAGAGATCATTGAAATCCTTAACCGGTATTGGCAGGGTATTGGCATCACCGGTTAGCTCGACTGGCAGCGGTTCAATCTTTAGGGCATCGATACCCACCACCGCAAACCCTTCATTTAGTAGATAATGCGCAAGCGTATAACCGGCGGGACCGAGGCCCACGACCAGCACGTTCTTGCCGTTATACGGCAACGCATATGGGCGCTTTACATTCAACGGATTCCAGCGAGTGAGCAAGCTATAAATCTCAAAGCCATAGGGCATAAACAGCACATCGGTCAATACATTCGTTTCGATCTGGGGAATATTGACCGGTTCAGTCTTCTGATAAATGCAACCCTTCATGCAATCGTTACAAATGCGGTGCCCGGTCCCCGGGCACATAGGGTTGTCGATTATAATCAATGCCAACGCACCGATATTGTCGCCCTGGCGCTTGATAATATGCATTTCAGAAATCTTTTCTTCTAACGGACACCCCGTTTGGTCTACACCGAGGACATTGACTTTAAACGTACCGGTCTTCTTGTTCGGCATCCCCTTGGAGCAATAGTCAGTGTCGGTTTCATGACAATAGATGCAGTGATCAAGTTCATAGAGTATCTCGCGCTGGTTGAAACGTTTGTCAGTCAACGCAAAGCCGTCACGCCGTCGGCGGGTTGCCTTTGGTCCAACCAGTGTCACATGGTTTTCTTTTTTAACGATCTCATAGGGTACAAGATGCTCAAAGTCCGTCTTTGCTGGCCTCTTGAAACTCGCCCATCCGACAACGCGCTTTGCCAATGCTGGGTCATTCAGTGCTGCATAACTCCATCTCTGTATAACGTCGAGTAAACGGTCTGCAAACACCAACGATTCCTGCTGGCTCAATATCTCTGCCAGCACCTGTTTGGCTTGCGCATCTTTGGCCAGTCGCTCACGCAGAACTTTCAAATCTCCGTCAGCAGTGCTGTACTCGCTCTGCTTCCCCTTCCCCGCCTGGCGGTAGTGTTCGGCCAGTCGATAGACTCTAGTGGCGAGGATGCTGAGCACCCGCTCCGCGTCCTCATCGGCCGCAATCTCTGGAAACGCCACACGTCTGAGGACTTCAAGCTGACGCTCGAGCCTAGCGATATCCCACTCGGCTACATTTTGGCCTTTGTATTTGCTGCCCACCCGCATGACGACTTCATTGCGGTAGGTAAGGATGTGTTCCACTTCATCCTGGATCGACTGGGCCTGCATCTGATGAAAGGCTTCGACATCGAACAACCGTGCAACAAAACGTCCAACATACGGTGCCATGCGTACCAGTAGGCTCGAGGTTTCCTTTGGCGATAAACCATCGCCAAAAGACTCCCGGTAGGCCTTGTATTCGGCAAAGAGTCCCGAGTCCTGCTGTCGCACGGTATCGTCAAATGCCGCGAGCAGATCTCGCAAGCGTGCCGAATCATACAAGTCGCCATAGGAAAATCCGGCCACGCCGAGCGCGAGCCCACCATGTCTATGGCCCCCCTTCTTAGTACGGGCAGAAGTATTACGCGTCTGGTTCATATAAATTACTGATAAGACTATTCTATCCGAACTAGGGGTATGGGGCCTCAGTTTTCAAGGGATTGGTGGTCTACACAATAACCCCGACAGACTCGGGTAATACAATGGATTCTGAGGCGGCCCGCACCCTCAATCTCAATAGGGGCGACGGTGCAGGTGTTCAAGTAAGGTTTCTATGTTGGTGGGTTCAGTATTGCGATACCGCACGCTGAAGCGCTCTCGCTCATCCTCAGTATTGCATTGTCGAATCTCCCAACCGCCAGGTGGTGATAGCGCTTCGGCTACCATCTCCAGGTCATTACGCATGGCGTCAAACGTCGCCTGGTTATTGGGTGCCAACAGACGATCGTTGGCAACAAAACAAATTCGTCGCCAGCGAATTTTATATCACCCCCCAGCAACAATTCCTGCTCCAATAACCGGCATGCCGAAAGCGCCGTCTCTATTGCTGCGCACAACCGAGCCGTCAATGTGCCGGGCTGGGCGGGCTTACGCTGGTAAAGCAGACCCAAGCGACCACCGGCCCGATCCATGACGATATCCGCTTTGTGACCGATGAGTAGAATGCCGAGGCCGTTAGGAATATGCCGATAATCAGCAACATCGATGGGGATCCCGGGTAATGTCTGCCGCTGGATCCAACGATGGAAACATCGATAAACTTGGCATCGTCAGCGGCCGTATTTGGGTGAGCGAAAATTTCACACAGAAACGTTGTAATTCTGGGGCTGACTCACTCACAGACTTCAAGACAAGAGGTGTCATGCTACTGTTGGTGCCAAAATCGCATCTATCGGCGTGATCCAATTCTTATTAGCGGGCAAGGTGCGGCACCGCTACTCTACGATACTGTTGCTAACTATGTTCCCCGCTTCGCTTGCTTTCCCACTCACGGAACTGCGCTAGATCTTCACCGATTGATGCAACCACCAGTCCCACCAAGGTGGCATCATCGACAAGACCGAGAGTCGGCAAGAAATCGGGGATCAGGTCGAAAGGATTAAGGAAATAGATAAGTACGGCCACCACGGCGACAAGGGTCCTCCAAGGCACCGCCGTGTATTCCCTTCTTGCCCACGCGCGCAATAGCCGCGTCAATGTCAGCAAATCGTCCCAGACCTTTTGCAGCGCGGCTTTGTTCTTTTGTGCTTTCTCGGCCGACCGCGCCGCTAGCTGCGCGGCGCGACGATACTTCTCCAGAAGCGCTTTAGTGTCTTGCTCCGATACGAGCGGTATAACGACCTTGGACGGGCCATCCTTCATAGTGTGTTCATCAGACAGACTTATCTGTAACTCTAAACGCCCGATGTCTGCATCGACGACCTGACTGACGACGAGGTTTCCTGGGCACCACCAAACAGTGATAACATCATGCCGTAAAATAGAGCAGGTGATCAAATGGACAGAACTCGACTTATCATTCCTGCCGTGGGTGGCCTGTATGAAGCCGGTTCAGGGCTTGTTTACGCATGGATTCGGTTCTTCAGTGGGTTGTTCCTGATGCCACATGGTGCACAAAAACTGTTCGGTTGGTTCGGCGACAACATCGACGGTACGGCTGGGTTCTTCTCAAAGATCGGCCTCGAGCCTGCGCTGCCGCTCGCCTATTTGGTTGGTGCAACCGAGTTCTTTGGCGGCCTTCTCATCGCCATCGGATTACTGACGCGGCCAGCCGCAGTAACAGCGGCAGTGTTGCTGTTGGTGGCCGTCTTTCAAGTTCACCTCGGTAACGGCTTTTTCTGGAACAAGGGCGGCTACGAATATCCCCTACTGTGGGCCATCTTGATGATTGGTATTTTCTTTCGCGGCGGTGGCGAACTGTCGATAGACCGGGCGATCGGCAAAGAATTCTAGTGGACTAAACTTACAGCTTTTCGTGTAGAGCCAAACAAATGAGAACTGTACCAAAATTAACCCTGGACGATGCAAGAATAATCATGGCAACCGCAGAAAACCAAGCGCGTGAAATCGGGGTCGACATGGATATCGCGATCACCGATGACGGTGGCAACCTTCTTATGTTTCACCGCATGGACAATGCCCGCATTACCAGCATAGATATTGCCATTAGTAAGGCCTTCACCGCGGCCGGGGCACGGAAGTCTACGCTCGAATACGCCAAGACGAGCGGGCCGGGTGGGCCATCGTTTGGTATCCACGTTAGCAACCAGGGGCGATTCATGGTTTTCGGAGGCGGTCTCCCGGTGTTTGTCGATAACGAAATTGTTGGCGGAGTGGGCTGCAGCTCCGGCCGGCCGGATCAAGATGAAACAGTCGCACAAGCGGGTATTGATGCGTTCTTAAAGCAGCTACAAAAATAACCGCGCGCGCCAAACAGTGCCGATCTTAAACGACATACTGGTTATTGCATTGGAACAGGCAGTGGCGGCGCCGTTTACCTCATGCAAACTCGCACAGGCGGGGGCGCGGATTATCAAAATTGAACGTGAGGCCGGAGATTTCGCACGCGCTTACGATCATGTGGTGCAAGGGGAAAGCGCCTATTTTGTTTGGTTGAATCGCGGCAAACAATCATTGGTGCTGGACATAAAGCAACMACAGGATTCAGATCTRCTCCACCGCATGTTGGCACGTGCRGATGTATTCMTCCAAAACTTGGCACCGGGCGCCGCCGGCCGGGCTGGTTTCGGCAGCGACGAACTGCGCCGYMGRTRCRATAGGTTGATTACTYGCGATATAAGTGGTTACGGGGATAGCGGACCCTATGCGCAAATGAAGGCCTATGACAAYCTCCTGCAAGGAGAAACGGGTTTGCTCGCCGTCACCGGCACTCCTGATGCACCGGCGAAAGTGGGTGTATCGCTCGCAGATATTGGCGCTGGCCTGCACGCCTACGCAGCAATTTTGGAAGCACTCATAGTTAGAGAGAAAACCGGACAAGGAACAGCGATCAAAATCTCGCTTTTCGATTGCTTGGCTGACTGGATGAGCGTCCCCTATCTACACCAAGTGTATGGCGGCAAGGCGCCACCGCGAAGCGGGACCCATCATGCATCGATCGCACCCTACGGTTGTTACCGAGTTCGGGATGGGCGCCAGGTGATGATCGGCATTCAGAACGAACGTGAATGGCGTCGGTTTTGTGAAGATGTACTACAGATGTCCGAGGTTGCAACGCACGAGATATTTATCTCCAACAGTTTACGAGTTGATCATCGTGACCAACTAGACGCGATAATCGATAGTGTGTTCGCACAACTCTCATTGGTGGAAGTCATCGAGCGGCTGCGCGGAGCTAGTATCGCCTATGCGCGCATGAATTCTGTGGAAGAGCTCGCTAATCACCCACAGCTTCAGACAACTACCGTCGATACGCCCAGCGGTTCGATCAAACTACCCGCGTCGCCGCTGCCGTTCAGAAATGATATCGATGAACGCGTGCCTGAATTGGGTGAACATACCGAAGCCATTCGCAACGAATTCGGTGGATGATGCTATAGCGTGGGTTGGTCTAAAGGCCAATCGCGAGCGGTAGGTAGGTAACGGGATCGATGCCATAGGCGTAGGGCTCTAGCGCCTGATCAATCTCAGCCAAATGACTGCCGCTGGACTTTTGATGCATGAGGTCGATGGTTTTCGGGATCGCGTATGGAGTATGATCCGGTTTGAGCACCAACGTTACTTTAGGCCTGAGACGGCGAACACGATTCGTGGTTATCACTACGCCCACTTCACCGGTGTCCAGCTTGACCACACTGCCAATCGGATAGATGCCCATACACCGGATGAATTGTTGGACAAGTTCTTTGTCGAACGCTTTGTCGCGCCATTCGTAAAGTTTTCTCAGCGTAATATGCGCGAGGGCGGCAGCCTGATGCGGCCGGTCGCTGGTGAGGGCATCATAACGATCGACAAGGCCGCCGATCGTGCCGAACATCCCGATCTCATCACCTCTGAGCCCATTCATGTAACCGGAACCATCACATCGTTCATGATGACGTTCAACGATTGCGATCGCACCCTGAGGTATGCTTTTTGTGCTCGCCAGGATGGTCACACCACGAGGCACATGGCTCTTCATTAAAGTAAACTCCTGCTCGGTCAGAGGCTCAGGTTTTTTCAATATCTCATCGGGTATTCGCATCTTGCCGACGTCTTGTAACAAAGCGCCGAGCCCGAGGACATGTAGCTGTTCGAGGTCAAACCCCAAGTGGCGGCCGAAGACGAGGGCCAAGATACATACCCGAAGACTGTGCAGAGCGGTGTATTCGTCCTTTTTCTTGAGTTGGGCAAAGCACATAAGCGCATCGGGGTTGCGAATTACGCTCTCCGCCATTTGCCCCACTGCTTTTTTCGTCCCGGGTATGTCCAAGCTTCTGCCAAAGCGGGTGTCCTCCATCAATGTCTTTATTATCGTCGTGCCCTGTTCATAGGTCTCTGTAATCGTTGCAATCTCTTCTTCGAGTGTCGTTTGGTCCCTGTAGCAAGGTTTCGCCGTCGTACGGTTCGGGGCATTCGCTTTCTTTAGGAGCTCGAACTCCAACTTCTTCTGCGGGTCGGTGAAGAACGACACCTGTCGCCGTCGGGCGTTGGCGGGGACTGGCGAGTCGTGCCCCGCCAGGTCGCTGACATCCACCCTTATGTACACTTCCTTGCAATAGCGCTCGAGCTCTTGGATCTGCTCCTGCGTGGAAATCTCAAACCCCTGGAATACAAACGGGGTTTCAAGCCACGGACGATCCAACTGGTAGACATACATGCCGAACTGCAGATTCTGTACGGCTATTTTGGTTACTTTCGGTGGACCCATTTCGGCGCGGCTGAAATTGCGAATTAAGATGCTGTTTGCAATTTCCGCGCCAGACGTCCGCGAGCTCAGGCATTCGGCACATGACATCCCGGGTCCCTGGTAAATACCCATAATAACAATAGGTTAGTGAACTGGCCGGAGTTTTCGTGGATACGATAGCGACTCTCCGGCAGAAACGACAAGGCCCTGCACCGGCCGCACGTGTTCACCTGTGTCACATAGGTTCACGCAGCGCCGCGGGCAGCGCCAGCTTCCTCAGGCGGCGGTGCCTCTTGTGGCCACAGAGATTGGTCGATTTTCGCCAGTATATCGTCGGTCATACGCTCTTGGGTTTCCAGCTGCTTCTTACTGGCCTCCAGGTAGCCGATACGTTTATTCAAGTTGTCCAGGCTATGATGGATTTTCCTTAGGCTATCGAAGCGCTGGTCCAGCATCGATTTGTGTTCGTGGATCTGGGCGAACACCGGCGCCATGATCGCTTTGCTCCACTGTTCCGCCCCTTTGTTGCACTCGTCAAAGAGATTTCGCGCTCGGCTGACAAAGGTGATAAAAAACTTCTTAATAACAAAGTGCTGCTCGGTCACGACCATAGCCGGGCTATTGCGGAGCACCTCGGCCTCTGTGCGCAGGCGTTTGAACTCGTTGTGGTAGGGTGCCAAATCAAAGCTTCCCTGCTTGAGCTTGACAAGCCCGTGCTCGATTTGAAATTGTTTATAGATCGTATCAACCAACTTCTTTATCCGACGCGTCTGCTTGTGAACCTTCTCCATCGTCATCATGGCGCCGTCAAAAAAGGTTTTCATACCGGCTTTTAGGCCGTGCGTGGTCCAGCTGCCTTGCATCTCGTTACGGGTTTTGGCGATCAGCGCATCGAATGCTTGTATGCTTAGGCAGTCGAGCAGCAGCTTGATCTCCCGTTCCAGCACCGCGCGCGTGGTTTCGACATTCGCGAGCTCCCGATCATAGGCCTTCTGCTCGCGGGCGACTTTCGCCACCATCCCCTGGATCACGTCCTGGTTCTTTCCACTCATGCCTTTAAGCTCCTTGAGCTCCGCACAGGTGCCGGAAAGCCGCGTCTCGATCATCGCCCTCGTGGTATCAATAGTGCCGCCGATCTCCTGCACGATCTTGCTGCGCATCAGCGCCTGCTTGGAGGGGATGATATCGTCGGACAACTTCAGCTCGAGCGCCGGCAGACCGCTCTCTGTAATCATAGCGGGGTCCTGCTTGATCTTACCGATCAGGCCTCGCTGTGCGGAGACGGCGAAAACGTGGTTTTTAGGTATTCGCAGCGCCGCCGCCGTTTCCTGTACCTGGCGTGATATGCTGGCGGCGACCACCTCTTTACTGCGCAGCTCATCGCTGAGGGTATCAATCTTGTTGAGCGCGACGATGCGACCCCCGTTCTTTTCACCCTTCGCCACACAGACATGCTTCTTCCAGACCTCGAGATCGGATTTGGTGACGCCTGTATCAGCGGCGAGCACGAACAACACCACATGGGCGTTCGGCAACATACTCATCGTCAATTCGGGCTCGGTGCCGAGCGAGTTGAGGCCTGGGGTATCCAAAATCGAGAGTCCCTGTTTAAGCAACGGATGCGGATAATTGATGATCGCATGGCGCCAGACTGGAACCGTGACCTTCGATCCGCTCTCCGGCGCGTTCGGATTGTATAGTCCCAGTGCCTGCGCCTCCTGGATGCCGACGGTCTTGGTTTTGACGATCTCATTGAAGGCGGCGGCCATTGCCTCGGGATCATCGAGTTCGAGCGAAACCGTTGCCCAGTGCGTAGGAGAACGTTTGTACTCGGCGACGGTCTCTGTGCTTTTGCGCGTCTCGATCGGGAGCAGCTCAATCGAAGGCGGATGGTTATCATCGTATTGCAGCTCGACCGGGCACATCGTAGTGCGGCCCGCCTCCGAGGGCAGCAGGCGCTGCTTGTAGTCGGCAAAGAAAATTGCGTTGATAAGCTCGGTCTTGCCGCGGGAGAACTCACCGACCATGGCCACGATGAGCTTATCGGACTTCAGGGTCTCGATGAGCTCGAAGATCCGCAGGTCGTCTTTACCATCGGTCACGCCTTCCGCCTGCAGCCATTCATGATACCGGCTGATGAGGACGATGAGATCATCGCGCCATTTCTTGTAGTCACCGAGGCATCTACCCAGGGCGTCACTGGCATTCGTTTCTGTGGTCATTGCACTGTTCACCGCCTCCTCGATTGCTGCCAAAGGGCCAAAAAATTTGAGATACATCCTTGGGCATTGTCGGCCAAAACTGGCCGATAAATTCGGGGCGAGCGTCCAAACCAACTACATATAAAAAATAATAGAATCCGTAGTCTCGCCAAGCTTGCCGTTCGTCCGTTTAAAAACACCGCCGAGCATTCTTTCCATGCCCATAGTTCGTATACAAAAGACGTGCCAAAGACCGTTCGTTGCTGCTTTTGGCCAAGCACCTTTGCAGCCTAGTTTGGCCCCCGGGTTAACTGACCCATTGCAGCATTAGCGAAGCGCGTTGCCCGCCAAGCCTTGGGAACTTGGGCGAGAATGAATCGAGCGGTGTTTGCCTTGCTTTTCAAGGGGAAGTTAACAATGGTCCTCGTCGGTCGCCTGCTTATAGTTACCTATGCCGATAAAAACACCGAATAGGGATGTTCCATGCGCACCATTGTGGTCTAGGACGCTGCCGATGACAGCAGGAGGAAACACAGATAGACGGTATGCACCGGCAGATCATGGCGATTTCAGGCACAGCGCGGCTCTTTGTGATGACCGTCGCTATCGCGATTATGCCCGGGATTGCGCACGCCCTGGGGCTCGGTAACCTCAAAGTCTACTCCGCCTTGAACGAACCCCTTAGTGCCGAGATTGAATTTACCCCTAATAAGTAACAAACAGCTCAGGACTCTAACTGCCGAGGTGGGTTCGGAGGCGGACTCCGCCGCCGCC
>LKGT01002019.1_pt1 | contig 14324 bp, 14 predicted proteins | sample 503861 | NCBI WGS metagenome assembly LKGT01 (sample SAMN04113194, study PRJNA297058) | marine sediment metagenome | biome: marine benthic biome; feature: marine benthic feature; material: marine sediment; isolation source: sediment sample collected at the water-sediment interface from the South......
TCTTCCGATCTTCTGGGAATAATTTAGCCATTGTTATCTCTTAGTGGTGGGCTTACAAGCTCTAACCATTGCGTTTACTTCTTTTTCAGTGAGGAATGCCCCATGCAATCGAGTCATACCACCTGACTCCATGTAAAGCATGTCACCTTTGCCAAGCAGCGCCACACGTTGCCCTGTATCAAATCTGAAGGTCACCCCACTTGCAAACCCACTATCACCTTCATCTTCCTCTCGCAGGTCTAGGTTAGTGGCAACAAGCTCACCAGAAAGAGTCGGCATGGGCTCAGGTTCATCAGTCTGCATACTCTCGTCAAGCATGCCCGGTGGACCAAAGTTCTCGACCAGCAGTTCGTACTTGATGCGGGCGTCTTCCTTGGTCTGGTAGTACTTGAGCAATTCCTTCCATGGATCGGAGATGTCCTTGTAGGCGGCAAGCACCGCTACCAATGCGCCGAAGGTTAACTGTCCCTTGATAACCAGGTAGCCACCGATGGAAAAGAAAAAGAATGGTGTCAGTTTGTCGAGAAAGTTATTGAGAAACTTGATAAAAAACTTCAAGCGATAGATCTTTAAGCGTATCCCATAGATATTACCCATGCGCGCGGAAAAGTCGGCGAGTTCTAGCCGCGAAGTATCATGGGCATGTACCTCCTGAATGCTGGTCACGACCTCGCCGATACGCTGCGACACCTTTCTTACCTGGACGACGCGCTCCTTTCCCAGCGCATTGACCTTGCGTTGCAATTTCGGGATGAGGTAGGCCTGCAGCGGGTACAGTACGATGGCGGCGGCACCCAAAACCGGCTCCTGGAGAGCTATAAACACGAGTATTGTCAGCAGCGTTCCACCCTGGAAGGCGGGTAATGCGATCGAATCACCAATGAAACCGCCGAGTGGTTCTGCCTCGGCCGTGATCATAGAGACGATCTCGCCCTCCGACTGCTTGCGAAAGCGGGGTAGCGGAAATCGCAGTACGCGGCTAAACAGCTGATGCCGCAACCGCCGCAACATGCCTTCAGACACCACGCCCCGGTAAACGTTGACGAAATATTTGAAGCCGCCATTGATGAAGACAAGACCCAGGAAGAAGCTACACAGCACCAAGAGATATGGGATTTGATCGAGTTCGTAGCCGAGCAGCGCTCGCGGAAAATTGCTGCCCCCAATGGCCTCATTGATTATGATCTTGGGCAGGTCGAGCGAGAGATACAGGAACGGGAAAGACGCGGCGGTCACAAGCACAAGCAATATCTGTTGCCGGCGGCTGTACTTGAAAATGAACTTGAAGATGCTCGGTTCCATGATTTTCGCCTTTTCTATCGGAGCCGGAGGTGGCTCACTTCAGCCGCTCGTATTTTCGCGCGATAAATTTACGGCGGCGCTAACAGTATGAATCCACACGAACAGGTGCCTACATCTCCGACACGTATAGGTCCCCCAAGTTCTCGGCAACTTCACGGATAAATATTAAACTAATATCCGCGCTGCTACATGCGAACGCGTTCGCTCTTGGGGTCATAGAAGGGCCGAAGCGACGCACGGGCTGGAACGCGTTCGCACGCAACCTCGATCTCATAAGATCCTGCATTAACAAAGTTCGCATTCACACCATCTTCGTGCTCGACATGGCCCATGCCGATCGCACATCCAATGGTATAACCAAACATACCGGAGGTAATACGCCCGACGATCTTGCCGTCTCGCCAAATGGGCTCATCGTGATATAGCAACGGCTCCGGATCTTCCAACGAAAATTGTACAAGCCTACGCTTAAGACCCGTCTCTTTCTGACGTAGAAGCGCGTCGCGGCCGATAAAATCAGCGTCCTTATCAAACGCCACGGCAAAACCCAACCCGGCCTCGAGCGGCGTGTCCTCTTCGGTGATGTCGTCACCCCAATGTCGATAGCCTTTCTCCATGCGCAGCGAGTTCATGGCATGCATACCCACATGTTTCAGCCCCAAAGCATCGCCCGCGGCGACGATGGCATCGTAAACGCCAAGCGTGAACTCGGTCGGTATATAGAGCTCCCAACCAAGCTCGCCAACATAGCTGATGCGCGAGGCTCTGACCTTAGCGTAAGCCAGGTCTATCTCCTGCGACGTTCCAAAAGGAAAAGCGTCGTTCGACAGGTCAGCATCGGTTACGCGCGTAAGTAGATCACGCGCGCGTGGGCCCATCACTCCCAGCACGGCATGTCCCGACGTAACATCCGTTAATACCGCGTGGGCGCCGTCGGGGATGTGTCGCTGCAGCCAAACAAAATCTCTAACCTGCGTAGCGGCTGCTGTGACCACGAGGTAACTGTCCTCGGTGAGCCGAGTCACTGTCAGATCCGCTTCGATGCCACCGCGCTCATTAAGCCATTGGGTGTAGACGATCTTGCCCGGTGGCACGGCCACGTTATTGGCGCATACGTGACTCAGTATTTTTTCCGCGTCGCGCCCTTGTAGCAGGAATTTCGCGAACGACGTCTGGTCTAGTATGCCCACGGTTTCGCGTATGGCTTTGTGTTCGGCACCGGAATACTCGAACCAGTTCTGACGCCCATAGGAATATTCGTACTTCGGCTCGACCCCAGGGGGGGCAAACCAATTGGCGCGTTCCCACCCAGCCAATTCGCCGAAACAGGCGCCACGGGAAGCCAAACGGTCATGCAGCGGTGTGGTACGGATCGGGCGCGCGGTTTCCACCTGCCGAAATGGCCAGTGCATAGCATATAGCAGCCCCAGCCCCTCAATCGTGCGATCGCGCAGATAGCGGCTGTTTCCTTGAAATGGCGCCCAGCGGCGGATATCCACATCCCAAAGATCCATGGGGGGTCGACCCTTAACAATCCATTCGGCCAACACCATGCCGACACCACCCGATGATTGAATACCGATGGAATTAAAGCCGGCCGCCACGAAAAAATTCTTTAGTTCAGGCGCTTCACCCAAGATATAGCGATCGTCAGGCGTAAAACTCTCAGGCCCACAGAAAAACAACTGAATCCCGGCGTCCTTCAACATCGGAATGCGATGCAAAGCGTTATTTAAGATAGGTTCGAAGTGGTCCCAGTCTTCTGGCAACTGGTCGAATTCGAAATCTTCTGGAATGCCGTCCATGCCCCACGGTTTGGCAGCCGGCTCAAATGCGCCCACCAGCAACTTGCCGGCATCTTCCTTATAATAGGTGCAGCCATCGGGATCACGTAACACGGCCAGATCCGGGGTTAGCGCTTCTATCGGCTCAGTGACGATATAAAAATGCTCAGCCGCGTGCAGTGGCACGTTGACCCCACACATCTTGCCGATCTCCCGCCCCCACATGCCACCACAATTGACGACGTACTCGGCCACAATGTCACCCTGATCAGTCGCCACACCGGTAACACGGCCGCCCTCACGATGAATGGCGGTGACCTTCGTATGCTCATAGATCGATGCCCCACCCATTTTCGCCCCGCGCGCGATCGCCTGGGCGACGTCCATGGGGTTGAGTTGGCCGTCCTTGGGCAAAAATACCGCGCCCACCAGATCATCGGTATTCAACAGTGGCCACATGCTACGTGCATCGGCAGGGGTGATGATCTCTACTTCAAGGCCAAAACAACGCGCCATCGAAGCGCCGCGCTTTAGCTCTTCAAACCGTCCATTATTGGTGGCAAGCGACAGCGAGCCATTCTGCTTGAAGCCCGTTGCCTGACCAGTCTCCTGCTCCAAGGTTCCAAAGAGATCGCAAGTGTATTGCGCGAGCCGAGTGAGGTTATGTGACGCGCGCAACTGACCGACAAGCCCGGCCGCATGCCAAGTCGTACCACAAGCAAGAGTCTTGCGTTCGAGCAGAACAACGTCCTTCCACCCCAACTTGGTCAAATGGTAAGCGACGCTACAGCCAACAATGCCGCCACCGATAACGACAACCTGTGCCTGCGCAGGAAAATTTTTAGCCATCGCGTGCTCTCCTAGTTGGCTCTTGCTAACTACTCTCGGACACCCCATCAAGTCAGAGTGCAGCCATGACCTCGTCCCATGAGCGGCACAGCGTTACACCGACCGGTATCACAAATTCTCCATCGACTCCTGGCTTGAATAATATGGCGCGAGCGCTCTGTTCTGATAAGTGGACAAGATGACGTACGTCATCATCTATAAGTACGTTGACGCCGTGCTCCCTACAAAGCGTCTGTTTATTGCTAGCTGCAGAAGAAAAGATGTTGTTAATGGTATCAGCAGCTCCGTGCTGCTCCAGCCATGTCTTAGCAAACGCAATACGACATGGCGGACGTGCGGTGATAATATAGACCCTACTATGCAGGCTCAAGGTCCGAAGTGCGCCCAGAGCGCCAGCAATAGGCGGGGCGACGAGTGTGTAGTCACGCTCATAGACCACCGACGACATGGCTTCATAGTTCTCTACGCCGATTATGGGGACACAGGTCGTCCGATCACACTGCCAAGGTGATACCTCGAGTCCTAAGTTGTCTCGAATCCACGTCGCTTTAACAAAATTAGTATCGGCGATGGTAGCATCGTAGTCGATACCAAGACACGGCATTCGAGTTACTCGTTCACCAGCATTAGCAAAAATCTCAGCCACCGTTTACTCATTAACGCTGAAAGTGCGATATACATAATCGAGTTTTCTGTTGATGTCCTTGTTGTAGAGCTTATTGACTTTGGAGTTGTCTTTCAGTCGCCACTCGCTTGTTTTATTAGCGAGGGCCTCAGCCAAGGTCCACCTGTAGCCGAACGTCCTTGCAGACAGATTGCGGATGGCTTCCATCTGTGCCGCTGTGAACCAACTTTCATCGAGCAGATATATTTTTTCAGACTCGACTACGAACTTGCCGGTCTGCGCGTAGTACAGGGCGGCTCTGTCTTCATCATCTGTGAGCACGCGTTTTGCGTGTAACGCATCAAGGAATTGAACGCCGGAATTAAAGCTCTTACCGCGCAGTTCTTGGAGAGCCTTGATCGGGATCTTGTGCTCTGAAAGTTTCTTCAACACCGGTGCCGACAATTCATAACGGACCTCACGGTAGACTTGTTGATTGAAAACGTTCTGCAGGAAAAACAATGCGATAAAACAAACAACGGCTGAAATTACGGGCGTGGTTATCCAACCACCACCGATGTTGGCCAACACTTGCCAACGTATCTCCCGGCCGCCCCGCATAAGCCCAATACCCACCACGGCCCCAATCACCGCCTGCGAACTCGAAACCGGAACCAGGGGAATTGTCGGTAATCCATTGTTTGCAAGCAAATATTCAAGTCCCTCGGAAGCGAATAGAAAAAGAACGATCGAATGCGAAATAACAACCACCCAAGCCGCCACCGGGGACAATGGCAACAGATCTTGACCCACCGTCAACATCACTTTCTTCGAATACGTGAATACGCCGACGGCAATAGCGATCGCACCAAGCAAAAAAAGCTGTTGTATGGATGTAAGCGTAAAAAAATCGGCGACTTCGAAATCCGTAAACGATGAAACTGGCACAAAGACGCCCATAACATTAGCGATGTTATTGGCACCCAAGCTGTACGCCCCGAAGGCGCCGGCGCATATCAAGGCCAAGCGTGTGTATGCATCCAACCGAAGCAGATGGAATTTTCCCCAACCCAGGAACTGTTCCACCAACTTGAATATGGACACAGCGAGGAGGCCGGCCAGTAGCGGGCATGCCACCCAGGTGGCAAAGATCTTGATCAAAACACTGGTATCGGTGACAGAGTCACTAAACAGATTCCAACCTATGATAGCGCCGACAACCGCTTGGCTTGTGGACACCGGTAGTCCCCATTTGGTCATCATGTAGACGGTCCCGGCGGCGGACAATGCCACCATAAATGCGCCAGCAAGCGCATTAATCGAACCGAGTTCTCCCAGCGTGTGGGTAGTGCCGGCACCACTTATGACCGCACCAAGAATGACGAAAATGCTGCAGACGATGGCGGCCGTCGTGAATTTGACCATTCGTGTGCCAACCGCAGTGCCGAATACATTGGCCGCATCATTAGCCCCCAAAGACCAACCGAGAAACAGCCCACTGGTGAGAAAGAAAAGTACGGTGAGATCCATAGTCCTTTGTTCGCTAGCCAGTCTGAATGCGGGAGGTTGGTCCGGCCAACGTGATCTTTAACCCGAACGCGGAATGATATCGTCCAACACCACTAGATCTTGCGCTTAATGGCATAAATCGCTAGTGCATCAGCAATATCTTCAGCCTCATTGGCCAGTTCATCCACGCGTTCGGCGAAATAGCGGAGTTGGGTCTTGTGCGCAAGCTCGAGATCGGAGGCAAAAACGGCCCTTTTCAGCTTGGTACTGATCTTGTCAGCTTCGGTTTCAAGAAACATCACCTTACTGTTGTGATCACGCACTGCCTCGATATCTCTAAAGAATGCTCGCGCCGCTAACACCACCGCCTCGACGCATGTGACCACGGTTTCCGTAAGTTCCTTAAAGCCCCTGCGAAAACTGGCCGGAATCTCGGGCGCTTCGATGGAAAAGCGGTAGAGATTGGCTTCATAGATGTTAATCAGGTAGTCCATGGCTTCGAGCAGGCTCAGCACGTCGCCCCGCAAGTCGGGAATAAGCGTCTGTGCGTATAAGTCAGTTTCGATGGCGCGGCGTAATTCGTCGCCGCGATGCTCGATGCCCGCACACTGCTCCAGCAACGCGTCGAATTCTTTACCCTGGCCTTTCTTCAGGTAGAGCTTAACAGCACGGTTGAAGACCAGGCCGGCCTCCGAGATCTTATCCAGAAACTCATCGATCTGATTTTCGAGCGCCCGTGTTCTCGTGAATAAATGCAAAGCCATTATTATTAGTCCTTGATCTCCGGGGCACACCCCACCGTTATTTTCCCTGGATTTAGCCAGCCCCTACCGTACCATGCTTGATCGAAATCGCTACACTCTGGGTCGGACTTCGGCCATCAGCAACTTGTCGTTGTTTAAAGCGACCTGCTTTGGGCGTAACCCACCCGAAAGCAGCACAGCAGTGGCAAAAAATTGCTACAAGCGGTGTCCCCCGCAATGCCGCTGGCCCCTCTCTTTTGGTTATATTTTTTAGTATGTTACTGTTACAGCTCGTACTGTCAATCGCGCTCAGATCCGCAGTTGGTCCCAACACTGGCGCAGAATTGACTACTTGCGAAAACAGAGTGCATGGGTTGAAATTCCGTCTATCGGCGGTACTGGGCGTGCCCCAAACGCTAGCTGATCTTTTGGGACCGGCTCGGCACCATGGTTGGCGCCGACTATGACTCGTTCTTCTACGATGGCACCTGCTTGACGATCATTGGCCAATCTACGTTTATTGCTGCTTACGCCATGCCCGTTTTTATTTCACGTCTGCGACGTGTCGATCCTGCGCTTGATCGGAACATCTTCGACCCGGGCAATCTCGAAGGTCAGGTCGACTCTTCGGAACAGCCATAGACCTGAGTTTTTCTGACCGACTCCCTTACCAGCACTAAACACGGCGAAATCACTATGCGTCTCCTGACTACCTGCATCGGCGCCTACCCGAAACCTGACTACGTCACCATTCCGGACTGGTTCAAGAGTACGGAAGGCCCGGATACGCGCACACCCACCAAGGACTGGGCATCAGCGGTCGAAAAACTCGGCGATCAGGCGGAAGAAATCTTTGCCCGCGGCACCCGCGATGCGATCGAAGATCAGATCAGCGCCGGCATTGACATCCCCACCGATGGTGAGATCCGCCGGGAAGATTATATCCATTACCACTGCCGACATATCGATGGTATCGATTTCACAAAGCTAACTGAAAAGGTACTTCGCGATGGGGCTTATAGCGCGGAGTTACCGACGGTCACCGGTCCCGTGCGGGCGCGCGACCATTTTCTGCCGCATGATTGGCGGGTGGCGCAATCATTCACAGATAAACCGGTAAAGATGACCATACCCGGACCAATGACGATTTCCGATACCATCGTCGATCATTACTATGATGACCCGGCACGGTTCGGTGCTGAACTCGCCAACGCACTCAACTTTGAGGTACTGGCTTTAGCGGACGCGGGTTGCAAAAACATCCAGATCGACGAGCCCCTATTTGCGCGGCGGCGACAAGACGCGCTCGAGTTCGGCATTGAGAACTTAGAACGCGCCTTCCATGGCTGTCCCGCCGGCGTGGTACGCACCATGCATATGTGTTGTGGTTACCCAGACCGACTCGACAACCCTAACTATCCTAAAGCGCCTCCGGAATCTTATTCGCAGCTGGCTGATGCAGTCGAGCAGTCATCCATCGATGCTGTATCTATCGAAGACGCACACCGACACAACGACTTGACCCTGCTGGAGCACTTCGAAACGACAACCGTCATCCTCGGCGTCGTCGCTATCGCCAAGAGCCATATTGAGTCTGCGGAGGAGATTCGCTCACGCCTACAACAGGCCCTGGAACACATCGACGCCGAACGCCTGATAGCAGCGCCGGATTGCGGCCTTGGTCTATTAGGTCGTGAGCGCGCGATTGCCAAACTCCGAAATCTCTGTACTGCCGCCCACTCGCTAGGTAAGTAATGGCAAATATAATGCTAAGCGCTTTGCTTAGGCTTTAGCTTCGCCTCGATTAAATACATCACGATTGCATTGTCCTGCCCGAACTCCAGATGATAGGCGTCGGACATCTGTTCGACGCGGCGAATCTGATCGATATTCTCGTCGAACGCTGGACCAAAATAGTGAAAACTAAAATCAATGACTCTCGATTCCAGACCAGCTGCCTCCATAAGCTCAGCTGTCGCAAGCTGACTAAGAATCGAGATCTGCATGAGGTAGGCAGTACCCTCATCGGCCAATATATCGGGTAGCAGCCGGATCAAGTGGTCGAGTAGATTCCTGCCCCAGAAATCCACGGGCCGATGTCCGATGAACTCTCCCATCGGATCTACCGGCATCTGGTACAGACTAGCCACAACCAAATCGTATTTCTGCTCGGGCAGGTAAGTATACAGATCCACCGCCTCGCCGCTAACACGATCGGCGACGTTGTTGCGAAATGCATTGGCAAGCGTATTGGCGACCGCTTCGCGTTGGATGTCGACCGCGTGTACTTGGTGCGCACCGTTTAGGGCGAGCTGTATTGTCAAGATCCCGGTGCCGCAGCCGACGTCGAGACATCGCTTGCCCTTGCCGACACCTGAGCTGAAAAGATGCTTCCACAACAAAAAGCTTCCCTGGGTGGGCTGGAACACCCCACGGTCACAAACGATTTCAGGAAAACTAAGCGGAAACAGATCGCGTTGTTTGTCGTCAAGCCAACGTGCCGGCGCTTTCGCCTTTCGGTCAGCCCTGACCTTGGCGCTGGTCGAATCTTTAGCAACACGACTAGAGGTGCGACCAGGTTTTGTGTTCACCAGTGCTCGCCGCGCGGCATCGATGTGTTCGGGGGTAACACCACAACAACCACCGACAATCTGTGCCCCCTCTTCACGCCATTGCAGCGCCAATCGCGCGTAGTCCTCGGGGCCGACGCTATCATCGAATTTCCAACCCGGGTCTAGGTAATGGCCGAGATTGGGGTAGACCCCAAGCGGCAGATCAGTAAAGTCTCGCAACCAAGGTAACATATCGGGCACGTGATCGATGGGCAAGCAATTGATCATCAGCCCACCGATACCCATTTTTTCGAACTGCCGAGCCGCACGCCCAAACAGATCGCCTTCCGGGCCACCCCAATGTTGGCCATACACGCCACAAACGCCCTGACGGCAACGACGAAAACTAAGCCACACCGGTAGCCCCGTGCCAAGCATCATCTCTATGGCGGGAAACGTCAGATTCTCACGGATGAGTGATAATGTCTCCATCAAGATGAGGTCGGGCGGGTCTTCCTCGAACACACGCGCCAACAGTTCGAGCGTGCCTTGTCGCTGCACGTTGTCCACGTCGCCATTGAGACTAAACGCCACCGCACATTGGTCTTTCTTGCCGGCTTCGTCGATCGCCTGGCGTACGAGTCTTACGCCAAGTCTCGCTATGTCCATCCAGTGGCTCGGACCGGCCGAGCCAACCGATGTGCGCGCCTCCATTTCTGGCGCGTTCATGATTGCCCAAGTATCGGTGGAAACGATATTGCAGCCGGCATCGATATATCGACGGTGGACTTCTAAGGTAGCACGCGGTGCATTATATAGACCCCAGGTTCCCCACAGTTGCTTGTCACTAAGGCGGAAGTCTTTGAGGCCAATTTGCTGCAATTCGGTAGCGATGCCACCATCCAGAATTACACACTGGTGGTCCGCAATGAGCTGTTGGATCCGCTGGTAAGGGTCAGAGTAGCTGTTAGGCATGATCACTGGGATGCGTGCAGATTGCTCCCGCTACGCCGCTCGAAAGTTCGCTCAGGTCAGCCAGTTTTCGTCGAAGTGTTTCCGTGTCCAGCTTTTCCAAAGGCAGATTGACAAAAACGGACAGGGTATTGTTGATACGTCCATATATCTCGGTGAAGAACGCCTGTGTTTCGGCTTCCGTGCCCTCGAATTTCGCCGGATCGGGTAAGTCCCATTGCGCAGTAACCGGCTTGCCTGGCCACACCGGGCAGGCTTCACCCGCGGCCTGATCGCAGACGCTAATGACAAAATCCATGGTTGGGGCATTCTCGCCGCAGAACTCATCCCAGCTCTGGGATCGCAGATCCGCTATGGGATGCTCAAACCGAGTCAGCAACGCCAGCGTATGCGGGTTGACGCTGCCGCTAGGATGACTACCGGCGCTATAGGCAGAAAAACGACCCTGTCCGATACGATTGAGGATGGACTCTGCCATGATGCTGCGACAGGAATTGCCGGTACACAGGAACAGGACCTTATATAAGGTATCACTCACACGACACCACTCACGGCCGGCAGCAAGTACTGGAATCCGATTGGTTCTCTGCACTCGCCTCTACGAGGCGCGGCACATCAGCAGACACGATCGTGTCATCGCCATAAACCGTTTTATCGGCGTAACTATAGAAAGTCTCCCAAGGTGTTCCCTGAGGATCGGCCACCCAAGCCTTGTCCGAAACAACGTAACAGCAAGTAGCTTGATTTTGTCTAAACATACCCTTATCCGCAGCCTCAAGTCGAGCGGTAATCTCCGTTAGCTCATCGCTACTATCGACCTGTATACCAAGATGATCAATCCCGATACGATTGCCGCCGTGAGTCGAAACCACAAAATTTACACGCGGATCGTCTAACAACCATTTGGCGTAGTCGCTCTTTTCGAGCGTAGGCTTCTCGCCGAACAAGATAGTATAAAACTCGACGGACCCAGCGAGATCCTCAACCCCAATGTGAACGTGTAGTCTTTTCATTGCTTACTCCTTTGTGCCGAAACGCTACGCTTTCTAGACGAGCTCGACAGTAGTGCTTGTGAACGGACGGCTGAGTACCCCTGACAGCAATCCTCGGTTAAGAACGCAAGCAGGTCGCCCATACCCTCAAAATCAGTCGCATAATAGATCTGTCTGCTTTCTCGTCGCGACGTCAGTAGGCTGGCACGTTCCAGTTCTTTCAAATGGAAAGACAGAGTCGCCGGCGCTACACTGATTTCCTCACCGATAGCGCCGGCCGCGAGTCCGGTTGGGCCGACCTTCACCAGCAACCGAAATATGCGCAATCGGGTTTCCTGCGCAAGCGCCGCCAATGCCGTAAGGACTTGCTTAGTGTTCATATTTCGATATTATTGGAAATATCGAAATATATCAAGTAGCGTTAAACCTTGGCGCGGCCCAAGGAGGCAACGTGATCGACACTCTCCAAGAAGGCGCGCACGATGCGAAGTCGTCGACGCTCCTGCAGACATACGACATGCTCAGTAATCTCCAGGCGCACATCGCGTACGCGCAACGCAGTCAGGCGCTTATCGCGGTCAAACTCAGCTTCCGACACCACGCCGATACCGAGCCCGGCTGCGACCGCCTCGCGCACCGCTTCGCGGCTCTCGATCTGCATGACCGCCTGCGGTCGCACATTTGCCTTCGTCAAGGCCGCTTGAAAGATCTGCCGCGTCACCGACGCTGCCTCACGTAAGATCATGCGTTGCGCGCCCACCTCCGCCAGACGAATCGACGAACGCTTGGCCCACGGGTGGGTACGCGGTACAAACAGTACCAAACGGCTACGCCGGTAAGGGACAGCAAAGAACCGTGGATCATCATCGACCTTGGCCAATACGGCGACGTCGATCCTGTGATTGCGAATGTCTTCTAAGACCTTGTCCGCGTTGCCCATCGACAGCGACACGTCGAGACCCGGATGGCGCCGGTTAAACGCGGCCAGAATTGGAATGATATGATGCGGGCCGTCTGCACCAACTTTGATTTGGCCCCCTTGCAACTCGCGCGCGGCCCCCAGTAGATCCTCAGCCTCCTCCTCCAAAGTGAACAGGCGTTGGGTGATCGCGAACAAGGTGTCGCCGATTTCCGTCGGCACCACGCGCCGACCACGTCGATCGAAAAGCTGTACGCCATAGGCCGACTCCAACGCCTTTACCTGGCTCGATATGGTCGGCTGGGTCACACGCAGCGCCCGTGCTGCGGTCGAGAAACTACCTTCCCGTGCCACCGCATGAAATGCGCGCARATGTAGTGAATTCATTTTATAGACCTGATCTATTTTGAATRTTTATCATAGTGATTTGACTTATGAGTAGCAAACCGCTGATMGTACGCGCGCTTTTGYCRCACCGRGSGCMGCCAATGCCGGAAAAACCCAGAGATCCSTATCTTCNTAACCCCGGGCCCGCTGACCACGTCGGCCAGCGTCAAGGCCGCCATGCTCCATGACTGGCGGTCGCKCGACYWTGAGTTCATTGCCGCCAACCGTCGCCTGCGCGAGCGCCTGGTCGCACTGGCCGGCGCCGAAGACACCCATGTGTGCGTGCCGCAACAAGGCCCCTGCGGCGTACTAAGTTAGCCGGTGCCTTACTGCAATCAGTGCAAGCGCCAGCTTGATTCATCCACAACGCATTGATGTTAAAGGACTACCTTGCTGTCGCTTTTTGCAATGTCTATCCCGGTATCAGGCAAGTATCGAGGGATTTGGCGGGCGCAAACAGTGCAGCTGAATGTTTCGCTTTTCCTACCCCGAACGGGTAGGCTAGAGTGGTTGGGAGAGAGCCGGCAACACCACAACACTATCTCATTCGGATCACATAATATCTTGGCTGTGAACACCGAACTCAGCATTGCCGCACACCGGCAATTTGCGGCGAGTCTTTGGTGCAAGCGGTCCAGCCCCGGGAGAGATGTTACCTGAGGAGGACTCACATGAATGACAAGACTAAAATCTCGCGCGCTTTACGCGACGGTTCGCGGCGCTCGTTTCTCAAGAAGTCCGCCGTAGTCGCCGCAGCTGCCGCGACTGGACCCTGGATCGTCAATTCACTCGCGGCGTCGAAGGAGGTGAAAGTCTTCGCCTGGGTGGACTACGTCAACCAGGACATGATCGATGGCTTCGAGAAGGAAACCGGCATCAAGGTCAATCTCACCACCTTCGGATCCAACGATGAAGCCGAGCAAAAAACCAAGGCTTCCGGGGGCAAAGGCTGGGATGTCATCTTCCCGTCCGTCACCAACCGGGCGAACTACGAGGACCCCAATGCCCCGGGCGGTATCTGGCTGGCGCCCATCGACGAGAAACGGGCCAATCTCAAGGCCATCATCCCCTCGTTCTTGCGTGATTCGATTGCGCTAGGTGCCGTGTATCGCGACAAGCGCTATCTGATTCCGTTCGACTGGGGGACCGAGGGCATCACCTTCAACTCCAAAGTCCTGAACCTGAAAGACGCCGAGGTCTCCTACGGTGATCTGTGGCGACCGGAGGTCAAGGGCAAGGTCGCCTTCCGGCAGAAATCCGTCATCATGGGTACGGGGTTATACCTGGACTCCAYCGGCGTGGTGAAATCCAATCGCATGCTCGACGTCTACAAGTCCGAAGMRGRCGCGCGGCGTGTRTGGTCCGMGAYCACRGASTGGATYATCGARCGCAAGGACTGGTTCGGYGCCTTCTGGAACAAYGCCACCGARGCCACGTCYGCCTTCAAGGATGCTGGSGCSGTRATCGGGCAGACGTGGGATACCACSGGYCTGTTGCTCGCCCARGAGGACTCGGCCTACAAGTACCGAGCRCCCAAGGAAGGYATCATCACMTGGCTCGACTCCGTYGGCATYCTGGCTGGYGCSGAGAACSTCGACGAGGCKTACAAGTTCATCAACTACATCTTGACMCCGAAAGTYGGCGSCAYGWTSTCCAACAAGACGGGATACAACTCCGCSGTCGCCGGTTCATCRGARTWCACCTCRGANWC
>LKGT01002487.1_pt2 | contig 14267 bp, 14 predicted proteins | sample 503861 | NCBI WGS metagenome assembly LKGT01 (sample SAMN04113194, study PRJNA297058) | marine sediment metagenome | biome: marine benthic biome; feature: marine benthic feature; material: marine sediment; isolation source: sediment sample collected at the water-sediment interface from the South......
TMGWNAYKTCGRATTKCGRANTTNGMRWWTTTNCGAAYNNCKACNAACYGMCAAYYRCCAAYCACYAGCCACTAGCCACCAACCACGATTTGTGARCTCTGAACCATGAACGCCGATTTCACGCGTGCCAGGCGAACAGGAACAACGTCACCAAYCCMAGGACGAGGACACAGCCGTTCAGAACGACCGAGCGGCGGTGTAGCGTCTGGAAGCGCTCCCGGGTTGTGGGGTCTGTTCCAGGGYCCTCAAGACTTTCCACCTGAGYCCTGACCTTGATAATCTGGGGGCGCAAGATTCGCCCCATATACAGGAATGTTACAGTCATGACGGCGAGCACCAGGGCAATCAGGCCCTGGCCGGGTGCTCCCAGGATTGTCAGGAGGATGGCCGCAATCGTTCCTATGCCGCCAGCGCCGTACCCCAGCAGATAGTACTTGGGGAAGATATCCCGGACCACCTTCCCCCCGCCCGCGGTCCCCAGCACCGCAAAGATACTCGGCGAGGCGATGAAGGAGAAGAAAGCGATCCCGCCGACCCAGAGGGTGAGGCTGAGCAGTTCGATATACCGCAGGACTCCCTCAAACAGAGACATTGCCCTTACTCTCGGTTTTCTCGGCGGCGGCGCTCCTTCTCCCGCGCCCGCCGATAGTCGGTTCTTGCCTCATGAGACCGGGAGGGTGGTGCGACCGGCAACCGGACCGACAGTCTCTTTTTTTTCTTTCGGACTTTTTTCTTCGCAGCCAGCGGGTGATCCTCCCGGCGTCACCGCGGTTATTTCCCACTCCTGGGATCCCAACGATCCCTGAGGCCATCCCCCAAGAAGTTAAAGCCCATCACGGCCACCACGATCGCGAGGCCGGGGAAGAGTGTCAGATGGGGAGCGACCAAGAGATACTGCCTGGCCTCATTGAGCATCGCCCCCCAACTGGGGGTCGGGGGCTGGGCGCCCAGTCCGATGAAGCTCAGGCTGGCCTCGGCGATTATCATCACCGCGAACCCAAAGCTGGCCTCCACCACGATGGGTCCAAGGATATTCGGTAGCAGATGGCGGAGGATCACTCGTATGTCCCGCCCCCCCAAGGCTCTCGCCGCTGCCACGAACTCCATTTCCCGGACTACCAGGATCTGACCGCGGGTGAGCCGGGCATATCCGACCCAGCTGATGAGAGACAGGGCGATAACGACATTGGTGATGCTTGGCCCCAGGATGGCCGCAAAGGCAATGGCCAGGAGAATCCCCGGAAAGGCCTGCAGGATATCCACAAGACGCATCAAGAGTTCGTCCATCCACCCCCCAAAGTGGCCTGCCATTAAGCCGACAAAGAGTCCGATTCCCAAAGAGATACTGATCGCCACCGTCGCCACCCAAATGGAGACCCGAGCCCCGTACAGGGTCCGGGAGAGGACGTCTCGGCCCAGGCGATCCTGGCCGAACAGGTGCTCACGGCTTGGTCCTTTGAGCCCTTCAGCCAGTACCTGCTCTGTCGGAGACTGGGGRGCCAGGATCGGCGCCAGCAAGGCGCACAGCATCACGCTGGCAACCAACACAAGCCCCACGGGCCATGCCCTATTCTTTCGCACGGGCGTCATCCCCCTAAAAAGCTGTCAGCCCTCGCCAGTCTTGTAATTTCGAATTTTCGATTTCGGATTTCGAATTGAAAATCAACTGCATTCCTTCCAAATCCCAAATCCGCAATCCCCAATCCGAAATTTGCGGTGCTGACTGCTGACAGCTTTTAGTCATACCGGATCCGTGGATCCACGTAAGCATAAAGCAGATCCGTCGCCGTATTGACCAAGACGTACCCGAAACTAAACATCAGGACACATCCCTGCACCAGGGGATAGTCCCGAGCCTGGATGGCCTGGAGCGTCAGCCGTCCCAAACCTGGCCAGGCGAAGATGATCTCGGTGATGATCGCTCCGGAAAGTAACGCCCCAATCTGGAGCCCCACGACCGTGATGACGGGAATCAGGGAAGCTTTGAGGCCGTGACGGAGGATGACCCGTCCCTCCGAAAGCCCCTTGGCCCTGGCCGCCCGGATGTACTCCTGGCCCAAGACCTCCAAGAGACTCGCCCGCACCATCCTGGAAAGGATCCCAGCCAGGGCCATCCCCAGGGTCAAGGCCGGCAGGACGAGATGAGCAAAGCCACCCCGCCCGGACACCGGCAGCCAGTCGAGCTGAATCGCAAAGGCAAGGATCAAGAGCGGCCCGAGCACAAAGTTGGGGATCGAGATGCCCAGGAGGGCCACGAATCGGCTTCCGTGGTCGAGGCCAGAGTCCTTCTTCACCGCGGCAAGGACACCCAGGGGAAGGGCGATCATGAGGGCAACCACGAGACCCGCCAGCGCGAGCTCGATGGTGGCCGGAAGTGCCTTCAAGATCGTGGTGGAAACGGACTCTCGGGAGAAGAGAGAAATACCAAGATCTCCCGTAAAGAGCCCCTGAAGGAAGAGAAAATACTGCTCAGGGAGTGACCGATCGAGGTGCAGAGTGCGGCGGAGCGCTTCCCTCGCGGCAGGCAGGGCGGTCTCGCCCAACATCACCTCCACCGGGTCCCCGGGGGTCAGGTGGATCAAAAGAAAAACCAACGTGGAGACTCCCCACGCCACCGGTAGAAGGAGGAGCAATCGTTTCAGGATATAGCGTCCCATTATAGATAGCTCATGGTTGAGAGTTTAGGGTTGAGAGTTCAGAGTTCAGCCCTTGACACCCGTGTCAAGGGATGAACCATCGACCATGAACTGTTGGCCATGAACTATGAACCATCAACCCTGAACCGCATCATTCACTTGCAAGGTGGACGTTTTTCAAGGGGGTGAAGTCACCTCCCGGCATGGGGGCAAAACCCCGGATCCTGGACTTGTAGGCTGTCCACCGAATCTCATGCCAGAGACTGACATAGGGAAGTTCTTTGGCCAAAATCTGCTGAAGACGGCTGTAGATCGCCTTTCGCTCATTCAAGTCGGATTTTCGCCGAACGGCCAAGAGAAGGCGGTCCACCTCATCGTTCTGATACCTCCCCCGGTTGGCCCCACGCGGGGGACGAGAATCCGAGTAGAAGATATCGTGATAATAGTCTGGATCGGTGATCCCAACCCAGGTCAGGACATAGAGCTGGAAATTCCCTGACTTGATATCGGCATAAAATGTCCCCCACTCGTAGCTGCGGATCTCGAGCGCAATACCCACCTGCGAGAGCTGATATTGAATTGCCTCGGCGATAGTCCGAACGAGCTCGTTGGTCGTCGCCTTGAATGTGAGGTTGAATCGCACCCCATCTTGCAGAGGATACCCGGCCTCATCCAAGAGGCGCCTGGCCCTTTCCGGGTCGAACGGGAAAGTCTCTACCTGAGATTCATAGGCCCAGTGCTGGGGAGGAAGCAGGCCCGTGGCCACAGTGGCCTGCCCGCGGAGCAGATGAGTGATTAGCCCCTCCTGGTCAATCGCGTGGGCGATTGCCCTGCGGACTCGCAGGTCGCTGAGGATACGATCCTCAAGGTTGAAACCGAGGTAGGTGTAGTTACTGGAGGGGACCTTGGCGACCTGAACCTCGGGCAGCGCCACGACGAGTGGAAAGATCTCGGGCGGAAGCGAAGCCAGCAAGAGATCAATAGTCCCCTTCTTCATTTCGAGGAAGCGGATGGTGGCTTCCGGGATGATCCGAAACCTGAGTTGCCCGATTCGAGGCTCGCCGCCAAAATGATCCGGAAAGGCCTCGACCTTGACCCAATCGTTCTGCACCCACCCCCTGAATCGAAAAGGCCCCGTCCCTACCGGCTCCTGCCCAAAATCGTCCCGCCGTGCTAACTCTGCCGGGACGATACCCAAGGTGAGGCGGTAGAGGATAGAGGCGAAGGGGCGCTTCAGATGAAAGGCCACCCGATACCGATCCAGGGTCCGGATCTCTTGGATCTCCTCGAGGACGGCAGCATGGGCCGAGCCAACGGTCTTGAGGGATTCGAAGGTATACCGGACATCTTCAGCGGTGACTTCTCGCCCGTGGTGGAACCGCACTCCCCGTCGCAGATAAAAGATATAGGTTCGCTCGTTCGGTTGCTCCCATCGCTCTGCCAGGTCCGGGACGATCCGGAAGTGTTCATCCGCGCGGACGAGACCGTTGAAGAGCAATCCGATTACACGAAGGGAAAGGGCATCGGTGGCAACGCGGGGATCGAGAGTGACGGGATTGGTCTCGATGGCGACAGTCACCACCTCGGAAGACCGGCTCTCCCCTTTGCCACAGCCCCCGATGCCGAGGACCAAGACGGCGATGCCGAGGAGGAGCAGCCCGCGCCTCATGGGCCGAGCCGTGCGAGAGAAGTGGCAATCCGCGAGAGGGCCTCCTCGAGGTGGGTCTCGGCGGCGGCATAGGAGAAGCGCAGGTATCCCTCGCCCCCGGGCCCAAAGGCAGTCCCTGGGAGACAGGCGACCCCCCCGTCCTCCAACAGGTGATCAGCAATCGCCTTGGCGGGTCGTCCAAGGGCGGCTACGTTCGGGAAGGTGTAGAACGCCCCCGCCGGGAGTGGGCATCGGATTCCAGGAATTCGGTTAAGCCCCGACACCAGCAGATCCCGCCGCCCTCGAAAGGCCTCCACCATCTGCCACGAGGGGGACTGATCCCCCGTGAGCGCCGCGACCCCCGCCCTCTGGACAAAGGTGGCGGTGCAGGAGTTGGAGTTGACCATCAGTTTGGCGACCTGCTCTGCCAGGGGCACCGGCATCACGCCGTAGCCCAGACGCCAGCCGGTCATGGCGTAGCTTTTCGAGAAACCATCCAGGAGAATCGTGCGGGATTGCATCCCTGGCAGGGAAAGGATACTGGCATGCCCCCCCTCGTAACAAAACCGATGGTAGACCTCATCCGAGAGGACCCAGAAGCCAAAACGCTGGCTGAGCGCGGCTATGCACTCGAGCCCTTCCTTGCCGACGATGCCGCCGGTAGGATTTTCCGGAGAGTTGAGGATCAGGAGCCGGGTCCTGGGGGTGACCAGCCGCTCCAAGACCTGAACGTCGAAGCTGAATCCCTTGCCCTCTAGTAATGGGAGGGGGACCGGGGTCCCGCCAGTGAAACGGACAACGGACGGGTAGATCGGGAAGCCGGGATCGGGATAGATCACTTCGTCCCCCGCCTCGACGAGCGCCAGGATCGCAAAGAACATGATGGGCTTGGCCCCCGGCGTAATCACCACCTCGGCTGAGGTGACCGGGACCCCCCGACTCTCGACGATGTGGCGCGCGACTGCCTCCCGAAGCTCCGGAAGGCCAGCGGCCGGTCCGTACTTGGTGTACCCCGCATCCAGCGCCGACTTGGCCGCCTCCACGATGTGGGCCGGGGTGGGGAAGTCAGGTTCACCGATCTCGAGGTGGACGACACTCTGTCCCGCCCGTTCGAGCTCGGACGCCCGAACCAAGACCTCGAAGGCCCCCTCGACGTCGAGCCCACTCACCCGCGCTGCAAAGTCCCTCATACCACCACCCGCTCCACCTGCGTGACCATGTTCATGAGGAAATGCAGCATGACTCGGTCTCCTACCTTTGGATCGGGATAGATCGCCTCCGCCGAAACGCGCGCACTTCGGCCCTCCTCCCCTTGTTCGCCAGTGAGTTGAAAGAGGATATCGTAATAGGGCTGGCCATGAATCTCGAACACCCTCAGCCCTTTGAGAATCGCCTCTTGCCGCCCTTGGAGCATCGTCGTTCCTCTCGGCCCGTCCACGTTGCTTTCTCCCTAGCATACCGCAACTGGCAGGGAGACTCCACATCTCCAATCCGCCAACCGTTGCCCGACCACCGATGACGGAAAAGCCTTTTCGCCTCTCACGGTCGTCGGTCACCGGTCCGCGGTCATCGGTCCGCGGTTATCGGTCATCGGACTTCGGCGAGCTCCCTTCGGGGCTGAGCCTCAGGATCGAAGACAGTCGAGCCGTCAACGGTCGTCGGATTTAGGGTGTGGTCAGGAAGGCCTTCAGTTGCGAGACATCGGCAAAAAGGACTACGACCCTGCGAAGGTAAGGTTTGTTGATCCTCGGCTGCTGCTCCCACTGATAGAAGACGACCGGCCCGTCGCGGGCCAGCGGTGCAGTCATAGGGTCTTTCAAGAGTTTCGAGTCGAGCTTGATCAGCACGACGCGGTTGTCGGCAGTGAAGGTCCGTCTCTCCCCCGCCTCGTGGAGGGTGATCTCGAACTGATTCTGTTCGGGAAGGAAGACGAGGCGCTCCAGAATCCCCCGCCCCTCGCGGACCTCCTGCGCTGCCCCCTCAATGGCCAACATCAGGGGAAGGATGGTGCAGAGCAAGACCATGACCATCTTGACGATCGACGCGCGCGCTTTCGACCCTCCCCTGGGATGCCCTCGTCGGGGCACCCGCTTCATTTGCCAAGCCACCGTTGTACGCGGCGCAGGAGGCGGGCCGCTTCCCGCCCCAAGATCTCCCCGCGCTCGCGCCACGGGTCCGCGGGGGGACTGGCCGCCTCACCCACTGCACTTGCTGCACGCGCTGCACCTGCTGCACCCGCTGCACTCTCTTTCCGTGCCTCGCCCGCTTCGCACCCGGGACAGCGGTATCGCAGGCTGATCGGATCGTAACGCAGATCCTGCTTACAGTGAAGACACTTGGCGGGAACACCACCCATGGCTTAACTCCCCCTCATTCCGCGATCCAGGCTGCGGTACTGGATGGACTCGGCGATGTACTCCGGGCGGATCGTCTCCTCTTCGGCCAGGTCGGCAATCGTGCGAGCCACCTTCAAGATTCTATCGTACGCGCGGGCGCTGAACCCCAACCGCTCCATCGCGGTCTCCAAGAGGCGTTGCCCCTTCTCTGCCACCTGACAGTAGCGGCGAATCTGTTTCGGACCCATGTTTGCATTGCAAAAGATCTTGCTTTTTTTGAAGCGCTCGGCCTGAAGCAGCCGAGCCTGTCTCACCCGCTCCCGGATAGGCGTCGATGGCTCCCCGGCCGTTTCCGCCGTCATGTCCCGATACCGGAGGGGAGGAACCTCGATGTGGATATCGATTCGGTCCAAGAGGGGGCCCGAGATCCGGTTCAGATAGCGCTGAATCTCTCCATGCGAACAGCCACATTCCCGCTGCGGATCCGTCAAGTACCCGCACGGGCATGGGTTCATCGCCGCGGCCAGCATGAAGGAGGCCGAATAGGTGAGGGAAGTAATGGCCCGGGCGATGGTGACCTGGCCGTCCTCGAGCGGCTGGCGGAGCACCTCGAGGACGTGTCGTTTAAACTCCGGGAGTTCGTCCAAAAAGAGGACCCCGTGATGGGCCAGGCTCACCTCACCGGGACGGGGGATGTTCCCACCGCCAATCAGGCCGGCGTCGGAGATGGTGTGGTGAGGCGTCCGGAAAGGTCGGATGGCGATCAGGGGGGCTCGAGCCGGCAGGAGACCGGCGACACTGTGGATCTTAGTGGTCTGGATCGCCTCCTCCAGACCTAGGGGTGGGAGAATGGTCGGGAGGCGCTTGGCCAGCATGGTCTTCCCCGACCCGGGGGGACCGATGAGGAGGATGTTGTGACCCCCCGCCGCGGCCACCTCGAGTGCTCGCTTGGCATGCTCTTGCCCCCTCACGTCGTTAAAGTCGACAGGATAGTCGGAAGAATCGGCAAAGGCCGCCTGGAGATCGATCGTGCTCGGCTCGAGGGTGAGCTCGCCGTTTAACATCCCCACCGTCTGGGACAGGCTGTGGACGCCGTACACCTTGATCCCCCTCACGACCGCCGCCTCCGAGGCATTGTCGGCCGGGACCACGATTCCTTCGAGACCGGCCTCCGCCCCGGCCACCGCCATGGGGAGGGCGCCGCGAATCGGGCGGACGATGCCATCAAGAGCCAGCTCGCCGAGGACCATCACCTGCGAGAGGCGGTTCGGTTTCACCATCCCCTGCGCCGCCAGTACCCCAATGGCCATCGGGAGATCAAAGCCGGCGCCCTCTTTCTTAATGTCGGCGGGGGCAAGATTGACGGTGATCCGCCGGGGGGGGAAATCGAACCCGCAGTTCTTGATAGCCGCCTTGACCCGGTCGCGGCTCTCTTTGACGGCCAAGTCAGGCAAGCCGACCGTGGAGAAGGAGGGAAGGCCGAGGGCGATATCCACCTCTACCTCGACCATGTAGGCATCGACCCCGAGGACAGCACTGCTGAGGACCTTGGCCAACATGATTGGCTCTCACGGCAGGGTTCCAGCTACGATCGCAGGGATGGTGAGGATACTCTTACCCGATTCGGCCGCCTCCCGCAAGCGGAAAGGGCAGCCCCCTGCATCGATCGTCAGGTCTATCTGCACACAATCCTAGGGCATTCCTCAGGTTCGACCCCAACTCCTGTTGAGCAGTCGTGCAGGGATGCGCCCACAGATGAACCCGCGCGGCGTTCATGATGGGCATGCGAGTTTGTCTTGCATGCGGATTTTGCGTATCGTACTCTCAGACCGTCCGTCAGGGGGCTTGACCGATGTGGAGGGTATGATGAATCTGCCCTTGGCCATAATTGCCGGCTTTTTTGCCACTGCGGTGATGGCGGTGGGCACCGGCTTTGTCGGGGTCAACATCATGGGCAGCCTGGGGGCAGCCTTGGGGAGTTATCCGTATCTCGTGGGCGGGCCGATGCACTTCGGCATCGGAATCGCCTATGGCCTCCTGTACGCCAGAGTTTTCGCCAGGAGACTCCACGGGCCCCTGTGGCTACGGGGGCTTAAATTCTCGGTTCTTCCCTGGCTGATCTCCCTTGCCGCTGTGGCCTTTGTGCCGGTCACACATTTCTTTACCTCCGGCCTGACCGGGACCTCCATCCTGAGCCGCACCGTGCAGCTCATGCCAGCCTGGGTCGTGAGCCTGCTGGCGCATCTGGTCTATGGCACGGTCCTCGGCTGGCTCTACGATCCGGGTGACCGCATTTGACGCTGTCTGGGGGAACCGGCAACCGTCGAAGGGAGCTATAAGGACCAGAGGGACAAATGACAAATCGCAAGCCCGACCCTAACCCTCCTCTTGCGCGGCCGTTCGAGCGATGAGGCTGGCGTAAGCGATGTGGCCGTAGAACTCACCCGTCTCGGCCCTGCGACGAGCCTCCGCCCTAAGTGCCGCACCAGCCTCGGGCCCGATGCGGCCGGCGGCAACCAGGGCGTCGGCCCCGCGGTCGGCAATGCTCAGCATGTAATGGGGATTCGAGATCTCCACGTACCCGTAACTGCGGAAGCGCACGACGTTGAATCCGGCGGAGCGGACGAGCGCGGGAAGCCGACGGATCAGCCACGGGTCGTGTATGAATGCTGCCGACCACGCGTCGGCACAGGCCTGCAGGGGATCTGAGTCGCTGGTCGCTAGCGTGGTAGTGGCGTAGTCGCCGTCAAAAACCACCAGCCAGCCGCCGAAGCGGAGGACTCGGAAGGCTTCCGCCAAGGCGCGCTCCGGTCCGATCATGTGAGATAGGGTGATGTTAAAGACGATGACGTCGAAAGACCCATCCTCGAAGGGGAGGGACCGACCATCACCCTCTATGAAGGAGAGGTTGGTCACGCCGGTCGCGAGTGCCCGGGCCTTCGCCAGAAACACCGGCGAGAGGTCAATCCCCACCGCCTCGGTCACGCCCGGCCATCGGGCCAGCACCCGGGTCACAGTCCCTGTCCCGCATCCCACCTCCAGTACCCGTGCCCCCTGCGGGAATTCAACATCGGACAGGTAGGTCTCGACCATCGCCCGCTGCTGGGGATCCGCGGCCCGGAGCGCTAGGATGTCAATAAGCTGTTCCTGAACCGCAGGGTCGGTCTCCCTGATCGTAGCATACGGGTCGGGCAACCCAATCACCCCCTTCCATTTCATTGCATTTCATGGCGCGCCCTGGTCACGCTCCCTACGAAAAACTACTAAAACGCCCTCTGGGCCCCTACTAATCCCGGGAAGGCGTCTGGTCTTCTGATGCGCCAATGACTGTGCTGGAGTTGGGCTAAGAGCCATGCCTACCCCGGTTCCATCCCTGCCTCTCCTTTAGAGGGCCGAAGTATTGCGTATCGGGAAAGGGATGTCAAAGGTCAAGAGGCATCATCAAGAAGCGTCCACATCACGCGTTCGCTTGAAGGAAGATCAAAGTGGTTGTCACCGCATAGGTACTCTGTCTGGGTCACCGACGGTGTTTCTCCAGCCTTTTCGGAAGCACTTTGTGAATGCAAAGCGCGGACGTACCAAAGAGCGGCTAGATGGCTTGTTCGACAGGCCTGACAGTAGAATTCGTGCTCCATGTCAATCTCCCCGTGCTTGGCCTATCCGTCCTGCTCTACCCCTCCGAGCGGTCCGGTATCGGCAGGGGACCCTGAAGGGAATATAAAAACTGGTGCCCCAAGTGACCCATTGGTTTCCCGGTTCCCGTCGGCATTGGTCAACCGCCGAGTTCCGCTACTTCCTTTGGGCCCCTTGGGGCAACTTGAAATGTATCCCACCCCACGCGGTTGTCAAGGTGATTGTTCCTAAGTGGGCGGCGGAGAGGACGACGGCCTTCAGGCCGCCAACGCTGACTGTGACTCCCCACTTTCATAGGGCAATACGATTCGGCCAAAGCGGTCTAGGGCCTTCTGAAGCAGATTGTCTCAATCACCAAATGCCTCTAAGTCTTTCACTACCTCAATTTCACCTGAACCCGGAGGGGGCCATGTACTCCCACAACGTGGACACTGAAAATGCTCTCGATTTTCACGGTACCCCTGGCTCAGCATGATCTGCGGTGGGAAAGTACATCGACATATTTCGTAGCGAAGGGCTTGAGCGATCTGTGCCTCAGCCAGCTTAGAGTCCCTCTCCGCTTTCTCCAAGCTTTGCTCAACAACCTCCTTTTCCGCACCCTCCGGGAGGAGGTCTTTGGCTTGTCTCAAGAGCGCAATGGTGGCCGCTATGAAACCGAAGGCATTCTTTATTGCTTCGAACGCGCCCACTTCCACTCTTTCTATCCCACCTCTGGTCAGGTGGCCTCACGCGCCAGGGCAGGCTCTAATTTCTCGTTTTTATAGGCTAACACGCCACGGGGGAAGTCGTCGAGGTCCTTCTGAGGCCGTTGGCCAACATGATCCGCTCTCACGGCTGGGTTCCAACCGAACGAGAAGCAAGGGTGGACGGGAGGTAAAAAGCGGATGCCCCAAGTGAGCCATTGGTTTCCCGGTCCCAGTCGGCCTTCCTCCCCCACCTGCTCCAGATCCGGCACTGCTTACCTTTCGGCTTACAGCTCCTTCTCCAGCTCAGGAGAGGTTTACGACCGTCGAGTCCCGATACTTCCTTTGGACCTCTTGGGGCAGGCGAATACTATCCAGGCCCCATTCCGTTGTCAAGGCAATTTATAGCAAGGGGGCCCCTCTATTTTGCCGGCGTAGAGGCCGATGGACTCGCGGACCGCCAAACGGACCCCTTCTTTTTGGACAGGTGAGGACCAGAGGGACAAATGACAAATCGCAAGCCCGACCCCATCCCTACTATTTGGGCAGGTAAGGGGGTCCACTTCGTAGATCTTCTGAATCAGCTTGGCGTGGGACGGGTCCCCACGATCGATCCCCCTGCCTACTTCTTTAGCTTCGTAAGAACCTCGTCCGTGCTCCAGACAGCGTTGGCGATCATGCGGAAGTTGGTCAACGCCGCTAGATAGCCGTCTCCATCGGGAATCTGTGCCGCCGCCGTGGCGTCCTTGATCACGGCGACCTCGAAGCCCGTCTCGAGGAGCTCGCGCATGTGGGACTCGACACAGAGATTCGCCGACATGCCCGCCAGAATCACCTGATCGATTCCTCGCTTCCGGAGCTGGAGGACGAGGTCGTTCTGTTCTGGGCCGTACAACTTGTGCGGCGAAGTAACGACGGTCTTACCATCGAGGATGTACTTCTCGTATTGGGGCATAAAATCGGCCCCTGACTTGTCGAATCCTTTTACAGAATAGGCACTCGGCCGGTCGAACATTTTCAGGGCATGCATTACCTTCTCGAGCGCTCCCTCGAACTTCCATCCGTGATCCGTCGGGTAGTAGTAATGCGGTGAGATGGCCACGACGATGCCGGCCTTCTTTGCCCCGGCAAAGAGGCGTTCGAGGTTCTTCACGGTATTCGTTTCTTTAACGCTGTTCCCGACGAGGCCCCATGCAACACCATCGGGACTCAGGAAGTCGATCTGGGGATCTGTCACCACGAGGGCTGTTCGTTCGAGGTTAAGCTTCATATCGGACGGCGGTAGGGCGGATTCTTTGGGCGACGCGTATTTGTCCTTGGTTGACTGAGCCACAGTAGTGGCCGTACCGACGAGCGTGAGAAGGGCACTCGCTAGAACGCAGCCAGCGACGAGGCCTCTTGTAGCACGCATGGTGACAACCTCCTTTCAGTTGTTTTCAGTTCTTTACTTCGCCCGTGCAGCGCACGAACGTCCGGCACAACGTTCACATCAAATCTACGGGTAGCACACTTAGAGCCGCGCTAGTAACCCGACCCTTCCATGCCCTCCTTCTTCCCCATGCCCTCCGGCATCTCCATGCCCTCCGGCATCCCCATGCCCTCCGGCATCTCCATGCCCTCCGGCATCCCCATGCCCTCCTTCTTCTCCGTGCCCTCCTTCTTCTCCGTGCCCTCCTTCTTCTCCGTGCCCTCCTTCTTCTCCGTGCCCTCCTTCTTCCCCATGCCCTTTTTCATCTCCGTCTGCGCGCTGAGAGGGTTCAGCGCGAAAAGGCAGAAAAGGAGCACAAGGCCCACCGATGCAGATCGAAGCAAAGTTCTGGTTCCCGCGACTCGCGTGATGAATTCTCGAGACTTCGAATATAGGCTCATCTTCGGCCCCCTTTCAAATGACTGCTTGTAGTTGACTTCTTCATGCGCGCATCTCAATTAATCGAAAATTTGAAGTAACGAAATAAAAAGACCCTATTGTGTAGCTCGAAACGTCTAACCAACATGTATCTCGTTTACAGTTCAGAAATATAAAAAAACCCCAATGGCTCAACCTGCTAAAAACAAGGCAACCACAATTATAATCCAATTCATCTTCATGATATTTCCTCCATAGGTGATTGGCGAGGTTTCATCTCCACAAAGTATTTAGGTATCCGGCTTGGAGACTTCTTTGACGTGGTATTTCGACCCCGCCCAAAGGCTGTCCCGAAGGTAACCGGAATAGAAAGACCATAGATTCCTCAGTGACATACAACAAATTATCCAGTAGTTAACAGAATAAGGGAGCCCTGCCAACTAGTAAAATTACTGTTTTTTGCAGAAACCATTACTAGGTTTAGGCGAGGCATTCAGGCGGTATTGTGAAATATATCAGGATTGGAAAAAAGTCAGTCTGAGCTTACTTTATTTGATTCTTAACAAGCCTCCAATAGGCCGAATCTATGCCAAGGCTCAATTCATTAGCTCTTTAATTGCATCCTAGCAGTATAATGCCGAGCAATCCCAAGCCCAGAGCGGCTCCGGGGCCAAAACGAATTGACAAAATAGTGAATCTCGGTCGGACTCAATTAAAGCCTCGTTTAATTGCGTCTTGGGATGATTGACAACCTTTTTCCCTGTGATATTGGTGCCTTCGTAACAAACATTTAGCCTGCCCCAGCATTGATAGGGCTTCTAGTGTGATGTGAGGCCAAACATAGGGGGAAAATGGGTAATTTGAAGCTAGACGCTCTTTACGATTCGTCGTGAGGGTGTGCTGGCTTTTTTGTTTCTTAAAACTAAAGTTCTTATACGACTAAAGGGGGTTAGGGGGTCAAATCTTTACTCGTGAGTCAATATGCTATCCTCTACTCTCTCGAAAAGCTTTCCCAACCCGCGACGCTCAAGAATAAAGATTCGGCCCCTTACCGCCCCTTGAAAAGAGTAACCCCACCTGGGGTCAATACAGCGCCCCGAAGGGCAATGCCAGACCGGAGGTGGGGCAGGAAGTCATAATAAGCATCGGCTGCCGCGGGGGAGTGTCAAGGGAAAACTTTTCCTTAGTAACTAATTGAAAACATTAGAAGAAGTGAGTGTGTCAGGCTTGCCTAAGCTTTGACGGCCACGTCCGGCAAGCCCACTGTTGAGAACGAAGGTAGCCGACAAAAAGATGCCCCAAGTGACCCATTGGTTTCCCGGTTCCCTCCGGCCTTCCTCCCCCGCCTGCTCCAGATCCGGCACTGCTTACCTTTCGGCTTACAGCCCCTTCTCCAGCTCAGTAGAGGTTTACAACCGTCGAGTCCCGATACTTCCTTTGGACCTCTTGGGGCAGGCGAATACTATCCAGGCCCCCTTCGGTTGT